>Ga0315296_10001644_pt1 | contig 19453 bp, 16 predicted proteins | sample YL17G14_18_MG_FD_203921 | JGI IMG/M metagenome (GOLD analysis project Ga0315296, IMG submission 203921) | Sediment microbial communities from Yellowstone Lake, YNP, Wyoming, USA - YL17G14_18 | ecosystem: Environmental > Aquatic > Freshwater > Lake > Sediment | place: USA: Wyoming | collected...
ATGTGAATGGTCCCCCGTTTGGATGATCGGTGGTCAGATAGATCTTCCAGGGATCTTTCACGAGGAGCGCAAGCTCGAGGGCGATTCCCCACTGAATGGCGTTAACGTAGTTGCTCTTCTTGTAAGTTGCCGAGACTATCCCGGCGCCCGTCTCTGCTTCCACATCAGCGTTGAACCATTTCGTCTTCGTGAGCTTGAACAAGGCGAACATGGCTGGGCCGTCAGCAGTCATCCAAGTCACATTGGTGAAGATCAGCTGTCCAAGATCGATGGAGATGTGGTTATGTGCGTTCACGTAGTCAGCAATTTCCGGCGCGCCTGACCTCACCTCTGGCCAAGACCATCCTTTCCTGCCAGTGAACTGGACATGCGTCACGTGCATCGTCGGGCGTCCTTCCCTGCGGAACTCTCGTGCACATTCCATCGTGTCGAGCGTTGTCTGATAGTTGCCAGGCTCCGAGAGCCCGTTAGGATGAATGTGGACCGCGTGTGGCAGATCGAGAAGCTTGTTCACTTCGCACAAAGCTCGCACGATCTCCCTTGGTGTCACGTCGAAGTTCGGAACCGTGTCGTCGAGATGTCTAAGGTTGCGTCCCCAGCGCCAGGCCTCAATTCCGCCCGGGTTCACGATCTTTATCGCGTACCCTTTCGTTGCTTCAAGCATCCAAGCCACATAGGCTGCAAGCTCCTCGATTCTTCCCTGTTTGACGTATTCCATGACGAACCAGTTGTTGCCGAAGAGCGGGAAGCATCCCTTGTCGATAATCGGGATATCATTCAGTTCCTCATGCGTGTGACGAGCCTTCAGCGGCGGAGTGGCTGGCTCAAAGACGGTCGTGTAGCCCATTCTCGCGTACCGGTAGCCGGTTGTGAACACCGACGGAATCGTATGCCCTACCCCGGAACGCGTGCACTTCGTCTTGACCTCGGGGTCTCTGGAATGGTCTTCCGGACGCATCATCCTCGCACAGTTAGCCTTGGACCCAGCGATGTGCGAGTGAATGTCAACGCCTCCGGGCATCACGGTCATGCCTGAAGCATCCAGCACGCGTGCCTTTCGGCCCACGCTTTCAACAATCTTGCCGTCCTTGACTGCGATGTCCATCCTTTCCCCTTCGACGCCATTTAGTGGGTCGAAGACGTACCCATTGCGAATGAGAAGTTCAGGCATCAGCGTCTCGCTCCCAGTTTCTTGACCCGCTTGATTATCGCATCAAGGGTCTCCACGTCGGGCCTCACGCCCAGAGGAGGATCAATCACTTTCTTGGCTTCGAGTGCGATGCCATCGATTCGGTATACTGTTCCAGCTGCTTCGACTCCAAGGATTGCCGACGGAATGACAACCTCCGCGGCTTCTGATGTTGGGGTTCTTTTCGGCTCCAATGCAATGATCGGGACCTTGAGAAGGTGCTTCACCGCCTCCCTTGGGAAATGGGAGACCGGATCCGACGCGACAACAAGTGCGGCGTCTACTTCGCCGCGTGTGACCGCGTCGATGGCTGATGTGTCGCCAGGGTTGAACCTGGGATATCCTTGCGTCAGGTCCACTGCGTAGGGGTATCCGGTCTGCCAAGTTGAGACTTCGTTGGCGCCGGTGACGTTGAACCATCCACGCATGGGGACGATGACGAATTTCGTCACGTAGTTGAGGTCTCTCGCAAGGGCCAGCGCGGCTTCAGTGTTGCGGTGCTTTCCGGCACTCATCGTTAGGCCGAGGCCGAAGAATAGTGCTCCAAACTCGCATTCCATCAGCATGTCCGCGATTTCTTCGACAGTCTCAACGGGGACTCCGGCGATGGTATCCTGCTCGATCTCCTCACCATTGATAGCAGTCCTCAGAGCTGTCAGTAGTTCATAGTCGCCGTTCGGCTGGACTTGGATGAACCGGTCGGCAAGCTTGGCCGTATCCGTCTGTCTGACGTCCACGACGATGAGCTTTCGGTCTTTCCGCGTCTTTCGGAATCTTCCCTTGCTGAATATCGTGTACCGGCTCGTGTGGCGCGGGTGTGAATGGACCGGGTTGCATCCCCAATAGATGACAAGGTCCGCGGAGTGTCTTATTTCACCAAGCGTGCATGTTGCCTCGCCTGCGTCCTGAACGCCGAGTATCGTGGGGCCGTGACATGAGGTTGTGGTGTTGTCGATCAGACCGCCGACAAGTTCGGTAAGCTCGATCCCCTTCGATATCGCCTCACATGATGTCTGGCTCCATCCGAAGAGCAACGGATACTTTGCGTTGTTCAGGATTCGTGCCGCTCGATCTACGGCTCTCGCAAACGTGGTCGGGCGTAGCGTCCCTCCTTTCCTGACGAGCGGCTTCAGCAATCGGCTCTTGTCGGATGTCGTGAATCTGCTTACCGAGATTGCGCAGCCGTTCCGCGCCGAGTCCACAATGCGCCCGTCATAGGTAATCTCAAGGTTGTCACAGCCAGATGCACAAAAAGTACAAAGAACATCCTTTAGTGTCGACTTTGGCAACTTTCACTCAGCCTTCATTCGAGTGATCTCTTGCAGAGTCGCGACTTTCGCATCAGGGGCTCGCTCGACAGTCGCTTTGACTCCCTTCAAAGTTGGCATGCCGGAGGAGTGGGTTGAGGCACCAAAGAGCATGCTTGCCCAAGCGCCATAAGGGATGAAGATCAGTCGTTTGTGCGGAGCCTGCTTGGATACAGCCGCCCTGAGGACTACCGCCCCGAATTGTGTCCTGACGCGGACGTTCTCGCCCTCCAAGGCACCAAGTTCGTTCAAATCGTCTGGGTCAAGTTCGCAAATGGCGACTGATCGGGAATACTCGTCTGAGAACTTGCCAAGCTCTCGGCTTCGAGCTTGTGATAGGCTTCTCCCGGAGACTACGGTGACCTCGATTGGGGACATCGCTCAACGATCTAGCGGCAAGATAGCACTGGTCATCGGTATATTACATCCGTTCTGTACCCTGTATACAGTATGTTCAGGCGGTAAGAGAGAGGGCCATGATTCCGAGAGCACGAAGGAGCCTATACGTTACTGTCGTCGCCGTGCTCGCGGCTCTTCATATCGTTCTCTCCTACGCGCCGCCGTTGGTGGGTTTTAGAAGAATGAGCATAGCCCTAGAGCCGTTGGAAGGCGTCATTGCTGGGCCATATCTGGGATTCCTTGCAGCAGCGATAGGTTGGATAGGAGGCCGTTTCATCAGACCCGACAGCATATGGATTGAGAACCTCTTCGGAATCGCGGAAGCTGTAGGAGCTCTCGGAGCAGGATTCCTGATTTCAAGAAAATGGTATCTGACAGCCGCAGTTTACGCATTCTTGCTGTTGGCTTTTCTCGCTCATCCGCTGGCAGGGCAGATCCCTTTGTGGACGCTCTGGGATACGTATCTCGGGTTCGTGGCCATCTTCGCCGCAGCCTTCTTCGTTCGCAGGACCGGCGACAATAAGTCGAATGCTTCGCGCCTGGTTCCTGCAATCGCTCTCATCGCTTTCGTTTCAGCAGAGTTGGACGTGGCTGTGAGAGTGTTCATGCTAATAGTAGGAGGGCTCTATCAGGTCTATCCAATCCCGACCAGTCTTCTAGCTGGGATATTTGTCGCGGGCGCATTTCAGACACCTATCGAAGCAGCGTACTGCGTCCTGGGCTCCATAGTTATCGGCGTTCCGGCGCTTGTTGCGCTTGAGAAGGGAAAGATACTGAACTGGCCTCTCTCTGAGAAGATCGGGCAGTCTCGGACTCGGATCATCTCTTAGGGTGTATGACACCCTTTTCAGGGTGTCCGACATCCTCGTTTTCACGCCAAGGTCAGGGTTTGGCGGGTTTCTCCATGAGTCTTCTCTTCTGGAGAATACTGCCATCATCGTAGTGCGGGGTCCTAGATACGGCGTCTTGAGTCTTTTCGGTCTCCCTTGCGTCATCTGCAAGTCGGGCGGCCTGTCGCATCATCTCATGCGCGGATGACACAATTTGCGTGTACCGTTCCCACTCCTTGACGGCGAAGCATCCTTCAACGCTGATGTCCGACACTCTACGCGCTGTCTCATACGCGGCCATCGCCTTCGTTCCGGAGTACGGGTTTGAGAAAGACGCCGCTTTGATGGCTCTCTCCCTGTCAACAACGATCTTCGGCAGCGAGAGTTGGGTCCCTTTCTTGATCGATTCTATCGCACGGTCGATCTCGGCGGTCAGCAGATTCAGTGCCCCCGTTATCGCGAGAACTCTCGTAACATCCAGGTTGAACAGAACCATCTCAATCGGGTCTAGGAATTCTCTTCTGGCGCCGATCATCGAGTCGGCTTCAACTATGATGTAGCCGAACCCCTGCTGCTCCAGCTCTTGAACCGATTTCTTCGCTGGGCTGTCGGAGACAACCAGCACTGGAAGGCCCGCGGCTTTGATGATCTCTCTGGCCCTCTTTGGCCCTGGCAGTGTTGCATTTGGGCTTGTCACGATTACGATTTGAGGCTTGAACTCGAGCATTATGCGGGCTGCTTCTTCTGCCTGTTCTGTTCCGAGTTTTGCTCCTGCGCCGACGACCCGTACGTCTATGTCTTCCCTCTCAGCTCGCTCGTCCAGCATGAATTCAAGCAGTAGCGCTGATCCGATGCATCCAAGTTTCAGGAAGCCGACCTTGACCACCATAGATTCATCAGGCTCCGAGACGCAATTACCCTCGCTGTCTTTAACTGTTAGCATGCTGCCGAAGGAACGATGTAGCCCGATTCGTTGTCTAGCAATCATTAAATGGTCTCGCGATCGCTCAGCTGTCAGACAATGGAATCTACGAGTCTTTGGTGGTGTATCGTGGAATTCAACGGAGTCGAAATCGAGGAAACATTTGCAGAAGCGTTCCCGATGGTGGTCGGCAGGATGCTTGTGACTGCGACCAGTCGGATTTGGGCTATGACAGCTGGCAAGACTGCGACAGGGTTCGCTTCATCAATAATCATGTCTCCTGCAGAAGCAGCAGTTGAGGGGACCATTGTCCCTCCAGAGAGAACTCCGGACGGGCGCACAGGAGTTTTCGTTCAGATCTGGCATCGGTCAAGGAGAGAATTGAAGTTACAGATGATCACCCGCATAGGGCAATGTATTCTGACTTGTCCAACGACTGCGGCTTTTGACGCGTTGCCTGATGCGGCGCGCAAACTGAAGATCGGTCTCGCGCTTCGCAAATTCGGTGACGGTTTCCAGAAGCGAGACAAGCTCGGCGACCGAAACGTGTGGCGGATACCTGTCATGGAGGGCGAGTTCATCATCGAGGACAAGTTCGGAGTCAAGAAGGGAGTTGCAGGAGGCAATTTCATCATCATGGCCAACTCGCAGGCCTCGGCACTGGAAGCCGCGGAAAGAGCGGTTCAGGCAATAGGTACGGTGGAAGGTGTCGTGTTACCGTTTCCAGGAGGCATCTGCAGGTCCGGATCGAAAGTCGGCTCGATGAAGTACAAGCTGCCGGCGTCAACGAACCATCCATTCTGCCCCACACTCAAGACTTCAATCTCGGATTCTAAGATTCCGGAGAGTGTGCAGAGTGTGTACGAGCTTGTCTTCAATGGGCTCGATATTGAAATCGTTAAGAGAGCGACTGGGGTTGGTGTCGCGGCCGCCTCGAGGACTCCTGGTGTGGTGAAGATCACGGCCGTCAACTTCGGTGGCAAACTCGGGCCTCACCAAATACAGTTGGCCGACGCGCTCAAGTCCGGATCATAGCTAATTCACCGAAATATGGACTGAGATTGCTGTACTTAGCATCCCGAGTCTGGAAACATGCACGCTAAGATATCCGACGGCGTTTTCCTGATCGATACTATGGCGGCCGGAGCTCCAGGCCTAGTCGCCAGCTATTTCATTAGAGGAGAGAGATCAGCTCTCGTAGATGCTGGGTACCCGTCAAGCGCTAACAGCGTCCTCAGTGAGTTGCAGGTGCTGGGTGGCGGATCGCAAGTTGACTTTCTGATACCCACTCACGTGCATTTGGATCATACGGGGTCAATTGGCCGTCTCTCAGAGGCAATACCCAATGCGCAGGTGCTTGTGAACGAACACGGACTGAAGCATTTGATCGATCCATCCAAGTTGGTTGAGACTGCTGCAAAGCTCTTCGGAGACAAAGCCATGGCCGTATACGGCACACCTCGACCTCTGCCGAGAGAACGGTTGCAGGCGGTCGGAGAGCTCTGCCAATTGGATCTCGGAGCTGGGAAGAGGCTTCTGATATTCTACACCCCTGGCCACGCATGGCATCACATGTCCGTGCTTGTAGAAAACGAACATCTTCTGATCACTGGAGACGCTGTTGGAGTGCGCTATTCAGGGTTCAGTTTTCCAATACCAGCTACGCCCCCGCCTGGCTTCGACGAAGAACAGTACGTGAAGACCCTCACGAAATTCATGGAGATGGACCCAGCGACACTGCTTTTACCTCACTTCGGCCCTGTACGCGAAGACATACAAGCCTTTCTCGAAACAAACATTCAGATGGTCAAGCGGTGGGGATCAGTAGCTGCCGAAGCAGTGAAGGCCGAGCAGTCTTTGGACCGGATCTTCGAGGCTTTCATGACTGACATCGTGGATCGCAGCGGCATTGCACGAGAGGAGATTCCTGATCACGTCACTCGGAGTGTCAAACTTAGTGCGATGGGATGCCACACGTACGCACAAGAGAAAATGGCAAAACAGTGAGCTTTGGCTTTGGTACTTGTCTCAATGCCTTGTGTTCGCGAATCTTCTCTCTATGTAAGGTTGAGGAGCGATAAGGTACAGTGTATCCTCTGCGAGCGTAGGTGCATTATCGACACCGAACAGATCGGCGTTTGCAGGACCCGAAAGAACATCAGTGGAAAGTTGTACACGCTCGTCTATGGGGACGTGAGTGCAATTGAGAGTCGGCCGATCGAGATCAAGCCGTTCTTTCACTATTGGCCCGGGTCAACTGCCCTGACTTTCTCAACTTGGTCATGCAATTTCGAATGCCCATGGTGTCAGAACCACAGCCTCTCTCGTGCAGAACCTGTGCCTGAAAGATCCGAATCGGTCCCACCAGCGAGGATCGTGGAGATGGCGGCACGCTTTGGAGATGAGGGCCTGTGTGGCAGTTTCCAGGAGCCGACACTACTCACCGACTGGGCTGTGGACGTTTTTTCCTCCGCAACGACTCGTGGTCTCTATTGTTGCTACGTCTCAAATGGATACATGACCATGGAGGCACTCGAACTACTCCGCAAATCAGGTCTGGACGGACTCAAGATAGACGTGAAAGGAGACGAACAAGCCTATCACACGCTCTGTGGACCCATCCATGTGAGCATACCTTGGCGAAATGCTGAGGCCGCGAAGAAGATGGGTATCCACGTTGAGATAGTGAACCTGATTGTACCGGGCGTAAACGACAGCGACGGCACTATCACCGAAGTAGTCGAGGAGCATCTCAGGCACCTTGGGCCGGGGATCCCATTGCATTTCACCCGATACCTGCCAGCATGCGAGTCCCACGCTCCAGCTACGAACGTGCAGAGACTGGAGCACGCCCGCGAAACAGCACGCAGAGCGGGAGTCAAATACAGCTACATTGGAAACGTCCCCGGTCATCCATACGAGAACACGTTTTGTCCAGAATGTGGTGAACGCGTCATCGCCAGAGACAACTACACCATCGGTTCGTACAAACTGACCCAAGAAAAGAAATGCCCACGATGTGGAACTGCAATACCAATCACCGGCTCCTACGTGAAGAAGAGAAGAGCGTCAGACTCGCGCTGACCCAGCACCCAAGGCACGATTTACTCGCCACGAATACTATCAGACTTTAATGCGAAGAATGCGCCTACCGAGTGCACAGGCGAGTGCAGGAGTCATCGCAATTTGAAGCTCAGCCCCATGAGAGTCTTCTCCGACGATGAACTCAGTCAGATACATCAGGCCACCTTGGACGTACTCTGGAACACTGGGATGAACATTGACAGTCAGGAAGCATTGGCCTTGCTCAAGGACGGAGGAGCAACCGTGGATTCTGAGAAGAAGATTGCTAGGATTCCTGAGCAGCTCATCAAGGAGGCTCTGAGGTCTGCTCCACGCCCCTCAGAGGTCATTCTGTACGACAGAAACCGAAGACCATCTATGAAGCTCGGCACCGGGAACGCATACGCCCTTAGCGGCTTCGATGCCACGTACGTATTCGATTCGCAGAAAGGAGAACGGAGACCGGCCACGAAGAGTGATGTGGCAAACTTCTCAAGACTCGCTGATGCATTACCGAATATTCAGGGCGTAGCCACTCAAGCGATCCCGCAGGACGTGCCTCAAAGCTCCGCTGAACTTCACGCCGCTGAAGTCATGTTCAGCAACACTGAGAAGCATCTGGTTTTCTGCCCGACAAGTCCGGCGATGGCAAAGGCGGTGTTTGACATGGCCAAGGTTGTGACGGGAGACGAGGCACTGGAACAAGCGCCGATGCTCGGATGCGAATTCTCCCCGACGAACCCGCTGATGTGGGAAAGAAATGCGGTCGAGGCTCTTATTGAGACTGCTAAGAATGGAGTTCCAATCCTTCTTCTGCCTCAGCCGATCACAGGGGTAACGTCACCAATAACGATAGCAGGAACGATGGTCATTCACAACGCTCAGAATCTCTCCGGTCTAGTGATCTCGCAGATGGCCAAGAAAGGCTCCCCGTTCATCTACGCGTGCGCGGCGACCACCTTCGACATGCACGAGGCAACTCCCATAATCGGATCACCTGAAAGCGTCCTCATGCGCATTGCGAGCGTACAGCTCGCCGACTTCTACAAGCTCGCCTCCCACTCAACATCCCCAGACACTGATGCGCACTGCCATGACGAACAGAACGCATGGGAGAGAATCATGACAACTCAAGCAGCGATCATGTCTGGCGTTGACATGATCATAAACCCAGGCATGTTCGCGACAGGGCTCACGGTAAGCTACGAGCAGCTTGTGATCGATGATGAGATTCTGGGATACATTTCCCGTATGGCGAAAGGAATCGAAGTGAACCCTGAAACCGTCGCGACACAATTGATCGAGAGGGTGGGACCGACAGCGAGTTTCCTTAAAGAGCCTCATACTCTGCACAACCTGAAGCTTGAGCACTGGATGCCTTCAATATCATGCAGGTCAACTCATGCGCGATGGTCACAACGCGGCCGAAAAGACGTCGTGATGATGGCACGGGAGAAGGCCGAGAAGATTCTGAAGGAGCATCAACCAAAGAAACTGAGCGAGGAGACGCTCCGAAAGCTAAATCAAATTACCAAGAAGTTTGATGAGACGACATAACCACCTGTGGTGAGAGGTTCGATTCCAAACCGCCCAAAGATAGAGCCGCAAATTGCAGACAAAAGTTCCCCACGGTCTGCACCTCTGATCTCAACGCGTGCAGTTTGGGTATGAGAGTAGCTAATGCCGCGCCGGTCGGCGCGGTGTCACTCACAATCAAGACCTTGCCTCGTTTCGAGGCCCAGCAGAGCCAGTAGGTTCCATGCTCAAACCGTTCTGTCAAGGTATGGCATGCTGTTTGATAATTCTTAAGCAAGAAGTGCTGTCCGCTTTCTGTCCTCCATCCACAGGAAGTACTTGTACCCGTCAACGAGGGCTGCTAGGCTTGCGTCAAGGATATTGGTCGAGACCGCAGCCGTTGTCCAATCTCCTCTTCCGTTAGTGTAGTCAATGTGAACGGCAACCTTCGCTGCGGTCGCGCTTTCCGGGTCAAGTTCTCTGACCCGATACGCTGTCAACTTCATCTTGGAGATTTCCTTACGCCTGGAGGACAGCGCCTTTCTGAGCGCAAGATCGAAAGCGTTGACGGGACCATTCCCTACCGCTGATCTCTGGACGGTGAGGTTTCCAACCTTGACGTTCAACGTGCACCGAGCGGTTGACGCTTTGCCGCGTTTCGCTACACTAGCCTTCCAAGTGACAACCCTGAAGGAATTCCTATTCTCACCAAGCGCCCGCGCGAAGATGAGCGCCATTGTTGCATTCGCCATTTCGAGTCCCACGCCCTGAGCTTCCAATCTCTTCACTGTTGCGAGGATCTGGGAAACCCTACGATCATTCCTGTCGAGGTCGAAGCCGAGTTTTCTTGCTGTCTGTACAACATTTCCTCTCCCCGCCTGAGCAGAAACGGTTGTGTCTCGCTGATTTCCAAAGATGGAGGGGTCCACATGTTCATAGGCTTCTGACGCTTTTGCCACAGCATCTCCATGAATGCCACCTTTGTGGGTGAAGGCATGGGCACCGATGAAAGGTTTCTGAGGGTTGTCTGGAGTGTCGGTAATCTCACGCACCAGTCGGGATAGCCCTCTCAGCCCCGCCGTGCTGATCCCCGTGCGAATACCGAGCAATTCGAGGTTCCCGACGACTTCGATCAGGTCTGCGTTTCCGCATCGTTCCCCGATCCCATTGACCGTCACCTGAACTTGTGATGCCCCCGCCATCACAGCCGCGAGTGTGTTGGCGGTTCCCAAGCCTCGGTCGTTGTGAGCGTGAACACCGATCGGCTTGTTGACCAGTTTCTCTGCTGCAAGAGTTGCATGAAAGACTTCTTGCGGGTACGCAGATCCCCTCGTATCGCAAAGAACAACTTCCTCCGCTCCCGTCCTCGCAGCTGTCGCGATTGTGGAGAACGCGTAGTCGGCATTTTCCTTAACTGCGTCAAAGAAGTGCTCAGCATCATAAATGACCCTCCGATCATGTTTACGGAGAAAGCTGACAGAATCGCGGATCATGTTCAGGTTTTCACTCAGGGAGGTTTGTAGAACATTCCTCACGTGAAAGACTGATGACTTGCCGACGAGAGTCACTATAGTTGTCCCACAATCTATCAGGCTCTTCAGGTTGGCATCGTTTCTTGCATCGATGGTGGGGCGACGTGTCATCCCAAAAGCGACGACGTTTGTTTGGAGTCTCTCTCTAGTCACACTATGAAAGAACTCGGTTTCGGCATCGTTTCCTGGATTAGGCCATCCTCCCTCGATGTACTGGACGCCCAACGTGCTCAGATATCTTGCGACTCTTAGCTTCTGAGGAACAGTGAAGTTCACTGCGACAGCTTGGTTTCCATCCCTCAGGGTAGTATCGTAGACTCTGACGAAGGACGGGAGTCTAGTCTGGTTCGAGTTTCGCGAGTACGGAGCTAGATCCGATGATAAAGTAATCCCTCAATTGCCTCGGCTCAGCGTCCTGTTGCCACATCAAGGCGATTAAAGCCTTACCATGAAAGCTGACTGATCGTTCTGCCAGTCGAACTGGACTTGTGATCTGAGCATGATTCAGAGTTCGTGCTGTCCAACAAGTTTGATCGGATGACTCAGCAGCTTGTGGCGGAGTTCTGTTATCAGGATGCATGAGCTTCTCCAAGGGCCATGAAGTTCGCCTCGGTCGATAGCAGGAATGAACTTGTACATTCATGGCAAGGGTAAGCAAGAATAAGTCAATATCCAAGTCGCTTCCCGACAGAAACATGCGAATGATCGGATGCTTGCCAAATGTGACGAATGACACTGTTCGACTGCCCGACCAGATTTGCCATCTAGCAGAGAATTAGCCTCGGTTTTGCGATGATTGAGGAATACCTCGAATCTATGGGTTAGTTTTATATGAAACGTTGAGGTCTTCCTGCGATTCCAAGGACCTTGCGACACCGCGAACTACGGACTCTCTTGAAATTCGAGGGACGATCGGCAGTATTGTCGATAATCGTCAGTGTCGTCCTAGTCCTTATTGTCGTTCAGTAGACCTCGCGATCATCTACATTTTCGCGGGGTCGAGGCAAAAAAGAAGAAGTGACCATAATCGATGGAAATGTCCGGCGCGAACGCGCTAATCGAGGCGCTTAGACGGGAAAAAACCCAGGCCGTGTTCGGTCTTCCAGGAGGCGCCATAATGCCCGTGTACGATGTGTTCTACAAGATGCAAGACTTGCCATCGGAGCTGAGTATCAGGCACGTTCTGGTTCGCCACGAACAGACTGCGGCTCACATGGCCGACGGATACGCCCGGGCGAGTGGACGAGTAGGCGTCTGCATGTCAACTTCCGGACCGGGCGCCACGAACCTTGTCACTGGAATAGCGACTGCCTTCATGGATTCATCACCCCTGATAGCGATCACAGGTCAGGTAGCAAGGCCGTTCATCGGGAAAGATGCCTTTCAAGAAACAGACATCATCGGAGTCGTAACATCCGTTACCAAATATGCATTCCAGCCTAGGAAGGCTGCAGAGATCCCTCAGATCGTGAAGGCGGCCTTTCGAATAGCTTCCACAAGGAGACCCGGCCCAGTTGTTATCGACATTCCAAGAGACGTACAGCAAGAGATGGGTGTCGTAGAGTTCACTGATCAGCCTATTCCGAGACGGTATGTGCCGCTTCCCGATCCCGACCCCGGGACCGTCGTGAGAATGGTTGACGCTCTCATGAAGGCGAAAACCCCGCTCATCATCGCCGGAGGCGGAGTCAAGATCGCTGAAGCTTCCCAGGAGCTAGTCGCATTGGCAGAGCTGCTGATGTGCCCAGTCGCGACGTCACTGATGGGGAAGGGATGCATTCCGGAGGATCATCCGCTCTCAATCGGAGTGATGGGAATGCATGGATCTTCTGAAACGAATCACGTCGTGCCGAGTGCAGACGTTCTATTGATCGTGGGATCTAGACTCTCGGACCGAACAACTGGAAACATAGACAAGTTCTGCCCAGACAGCCAGATCCTACACATCGATTTGGACAAGGCTGAAATTGCAAAGAACAAGACGCCAACAATCTCGCTTGTCAGCGATGCAAAGAAAGCGCTGAAAGCTGTTCACGCGGGTCTTGCGAATTGTCTCGCTCGGAAACGCGGGTCACCCTGGTTCCAGAAGGTCAAGAACGACATCGACCTATTTGCTTTGGAGAAAGACGGCCCGTACCTCTCGGCGGTCCGAGCTATCCGACTGCTACGAAAACTGCTCCCTCGCGAAACGATTGTGACCACAGAAGTGGGACAGAATCAAATGTGGAGCGCTGTCCATTTCCAAGCATACGGGCCGAGGCAGTTCATCACTTCCGGCGGCCTCGGAACCATGGGCTTTGGATTCCCAGCAGCGCTCGGTGCGAAAGTCGCACGCCCTGACGTTCCGGTTCTCGACATTGCCGGCGATGGCAGCTTTGCGATGACCGAGAACGCCATGGCGACATCAATCGAAGAACGGATTCCTGTAACAGTCGTGATTCTCAACAACCGCATGCTCGGCATGGTCGCCCAGTGGCATCGCATGTTCTACGGACGAAGATACTCCAGTGTTAAGCTTGGGAGATCTCCGTGCTTCCCGAAATTGGCCGAGGCCTACGGGGCCGCAGGAGTTGGGGTGCAAGACTACAAAGAGCTCAGCGACGCAGTGAAGAGTGCTCTCACGAGTGAAATCATGACCATCATCGATGTTCCTGTTTCCCCTGAGGAGAACGCCACACCAATGCTTGCGCCAGGCGCGGGTCTGGAGGAGGCAGCTATCGCATGATCTCTCCTCAACAGGAAGTAATCATCGACGTGCTCGTCGACCACAAACCCGGGGTCCTCTACACGGTCTCGAACCTGTTCAGAAGACGAGCGTTCAACATCAGTAGTGTCGCCATCGGAACCTCCGAGAAGGATCGAGTAGCTCGCATGACGTTGACAATGCGCGGGGGCGAGAAGGAGGCTGTACAGCTCGTCAAACACCTCGAGAACTTGGTGGATGTCATCAAGGCGGAGATAGTCGATGCTGACAAAGCAGTGGTTAGAGAGCTCGCACTCGTGAAGATGGCTCCCCGGCCAGAGGATAGAGTTCAGATCCTGAGCTTCGTCGATGTCTACCGAGCCAGGATTGTGCACCTCTCAGATGACAGCATAATTGTGGAAGCGTCGGGCGACACGGACAAAATCGACGCATTCATCGAACTGAGCAGGAACTTTGGTCTAAAGGAAGTCGCACGAACCGGAATCACCGCGTTGTCAAGAGAGCAGAAATCAACAGAGTCAGAGTCACAGGGAAATGATGTGGGATGGTAACAGTATACCTAGACAGGGACGTTGACCTGAACGGTCTAAAAGATCAAACGGTCTCAGTAATCGGTTACGGGACTCAGGGCCGCGCACAAGCTCTCAACATGCGAGATTCCGGTGTGCACGTCGTCGTTGGCCTGAGGCCGGACGGCAATTCGTGGAAGAAAGCAGCAGCCGACGGATTTGAACCACAACCGATCGGCCAGGCTACCGACCAAGCAGACATAGTGCACCTTCTCATTCCTGACATAGAACAACCCGAGGTCTACAAGAAACAGATCCTGCCTAACCTCCAGGGCGGCAAAGCATTAGGGTTCTCGCATGGGTACAACATTCACTTCAAGCAGATCTTACCGCCCGAAAACGTCGACGTCATCATGATCGCACCAAAAGGTCCAGGATTCAGGGTTAGGGAACTCTACCAGCAGGGTTTCGGTGTCCCATCGTTAGTAGCCGTATACCAAGATTTCTCAAGAAGTGCAAAACGACGCGCGTTAGCAATGTGTAAAGCCATAGGCTCCACTCGAGCCGGAGTAATCGAGACCAGTTTCAAAGACGAAACCGAATCCGACCTGTTTGGTGAACAGGCGGTCCTGGTAGGCGGCCTAATTGAACTCATCAAGAACGGCTTCGAGGTCCTTGTCGAGGCAGGTTACGCGCCCGAGCTAGCGTACTTCGAAGCATGCAACGAAATGAAACTGATCACGGATCTGGTCTACAAGGGAGGTCTCTCGGGCATGCTGCGCGGCGTCTCAGACACCGCGAAATTCGGAGGACTCAGCGAAGGACGCCGAATCATCGATGCTCATGTACGCGAGAACATGAGGGCCCTGCTTGAAGACGTGCGCAACGGAAAGTTCGCTGAGAAGTGGACCTCAAACCCCGCAAGAAGCAAAGCGGAACTGCGGCATTTCATGGACGAGATGGACGCGCACCAGATCGAGAAAGTTGGGAAAGACATCAGAAAATTGTGCGGACTAGAATCGTAGGGAACCTGCTGTGAACATCATAGAGAAGATACTTGCGAAGGCCTCTCGCAGGGAGGAGGTGCGTCCAGGAGAAATTGTTGAGGCAGAGATCAAGTCCGCGATGATTCATGACATTACAGGACCGATAGCTGTTCAATCCTGGAGGAAGCTCGAAGAGGCGAAGGTATGGGATCCTGACAGAGTTGTTGTCATCTTCGATCATTTCTTACCACCTCCAACGGAGCAAGCCGCGAGCCTCCAGAAAATGATGCGCGGTTTTGTGGATGAACAGGGAATCCGGAGCTTCTATGATGTTGGCCGCGGGGGAATCTGCCACCAAGTCATGCCTGAGAAAGGGCACGTGCATCCAGGGGATGTCATCGTCGGGGCAGATTCGCATACTTGTACCTACGGGGCTTTCGGGGCATTTTCAACAGGGATTGGATCCACAGAGATGGCTGCGGTCTTTGCAACTGGGCGTCTTTGGTTCAAGGTTCCAAGAACAATCAAGATCAACGTAAACGGCAGCTTCGCGCCCTCTGTCATGAGTAAGGATCTGATCCTCCACATTCTTGCAAAGCTTGGTGTCTCGGGAGCAAACTACCGAGGAATGGAATTCACGGGTCAAGCAGTTGAAGACATGAGCATATCTGGAAGAATGACCCTCTGCAACATGTCCATTGAAGCAGGGGCCAAGACCGGAATAGTCGCACCTGATACGAAAACTGCAGAATACTTGGGTGCCAGCTCATCGAATTCATTTCATGACATAGGGAGCGATGAGGATTCCAAGTACGAGCGCACAATCCAAATCGACGCATCAACCCTTTCACCACAAGTCGCACGTCCTCACTCTCCTGACAATGTTATACCCATTGAGGAAATGCCGGAAACACGAATCGATCAGGCCTTCCTAGGTTCGTGCACAAATGGCAGGACAGAAGACCTTCGAATCGCGGCAAGAATCCTTGACGGACGAAAAGTGCACAACTGCACAAGATTGATCGTTACACCAGCATCGCAAGATGTCTACCGGGAATGCCTGAGAGAAGGGCTCATCGAGATCCTCACTGAATCTGGAGCCGTTGTGACCAACCCCGGATGTGGTATCTGCATAGGAATCCACATGGGAATCTTGGCTCCGGGAGATGTCTGCGTCAGTTCGTCGAATCGTAACTTCATTGGAAGAATGGGGAGCCCTCAGGCCAAGATATTCCTGGCCTCCCCGGCAACCGTGGCCGCATCAGCAATCGCGGGCAGGATAACCGATCCTCGCAAGCTGAGTTGACTTCACTATGATCTTGAAAGCCAGGGCTGTCAAGCTCGGTAACAATGTAGACACCGACGTAATCCTGCCAGGGAAGTACCTTGCTCTGACCGACCCCGCAGAACTCGGAAACCATGCTATGGAGGGAGTATCACCTGGCTTTGCCTCAAAGTTCACCGACGGAGTAGTCATCGTGGCCGGAGAGAACTTCGGACAGGGATCGAGCAGAGAACACGCTGCGATTGCTCTCAAAGCTGCGGGCGTCAGATGTGTCGTTGCAGAGTCCTTTGCACGAATCTTCTACAGGAACGCGATCAACATCGGTCTCCCTGCTCTGGAGTGCCCAGGGATCTTGGCTCAAGTTACTGACAGGGACGAATTGTCAGTTGATCTGGAACGAGGCCAGATCAAGAATCTGAGAACCGGAGCGACGGCCACTACAGAACCGATTCCGCTTGATCTCCTTCAGGTGTTGAATGACGGCGGGATCATTGAGCATTTGAAAAAGAAGCGAGCTCACCGATGACAACATACAAGATCTCGCTCATGCCAGGTGATGGAATAGGACCTGAGCAGACCGAAGCAACCCTTGCAGTCCTTGAAAGAGTCAGAGAAGCCTTCGGACTAAGTCTTGAATTCGTCAGGACAGAAGCCGGCGACGACTGCAAGCGCAGATACGGTTCGGCGCTACCTGACGACACGATTCGCACACTCGAAAGGACTGATGTGTGCCTGAAGGGTCCTGTAGGCGAGACCGCATATGATGTAATTGTAAGATTACGGCAGATGTTTGATCTATACGCTAACCTGAGACCGTCCCGAACCTATCCAGGTTTGAAATGCCTCGATCCCGACACTGATCTCGTTGTAGTCAGAGAGAATACAGAGGATCTGTACAAAGGGCTTGAGTTCGAGGTCGCAAGTTCAGTAATTGCGCTAAGAGTAACCACAAGAACAGCCTGTGAAAGAATAGCGTCCAAGGCGTTTCGTGTCGCAGAACTGCGGAACAGAAAGAAGCTTGTCACCGCTGTTCACAAGGCCAATGTTCTCAAGAAGACCTGTGGCCTGTTTGCTGCGATCTGCCGAGAGGAAGCGAAGCGCCACCCCGACATCTCATTCGAGGAGATGTATGTCGATGCTGCCGCCATGAATCTCGTACGACAACCAGCACACTTCGACGTGCTCGTGACAACGAACATGTTCGGAGACATACTCAGTGACGAAGCGGCCCAAGTTGTAGGGGGTCTCGGACTAGCTCCGTCAGGCAACATAGGGGAAGAATTTGCAATATTCGAGCCCGTGCATGGATCAGGCCCAGACATAGCCGGCAAGAAGATTGCTAATCCCATCTCCATGTTACTATCGGCGAGCATGATGCTCGAGTGGCTGGGGGAGAAGTTCGGCGATTCCAACTGCGGCGTGGCTGCTCATTCACTCGAAGCCGCCGTGATTCAAGCTCTTGCAGACCGAATCACCACCCCAGATCTAGGAGGCAACCATACAACGCAACAAGTCGCAGAGGCTGTTGCGGAGAATATACCACTGGGAGTGATTGGATGAATCCAAAGGCTTCCATGCATGTTCGAGTGTTTGATACGACTTTGCGTGATGGAGAGCAAACCCCAGGTGTCTCACTGACTCCTGAAGAGAAGCTTGCAATCGCGAGGCAACTTGCACGCTTGGGCGTCGATGCGATCGAAGCTGGCTTCCCGGTCTCATCAGAGGGTGAGGCGGCGGGCGTGAGGCTCATTGCGAAGGAGCGGTTGTCTCCGGAAGTCTACGCTCTCGCACGCGCGAACCCGCAGGACATCGATGCCGCCTTACAATGCGATGTCGGCTACGTTCACGTCTTCATCGCAACATCTGACCTACATCTGGAGCGAAAGCTCAAATTGTCTCGTCAGCAGGCCTTGGAAAAGGCAGCGCATGCGGTCTCATACGCAAAGGATCACGGACTGACTGTCGAGTTCTCGGCTGAGGACGCCACTCGATCGGATTTTGACTACTTGGGGCGAGTGTTTCGATCGGTCTGCGAGGCGGGCGCGGATCGCATAAACATCCCTGATACCGTGGGCGTGACATCGCCTGAGAAGATGCAACGTATAGTTGGCTCAGTGAAGCAGCTGGTCGACAGGCCGATCAGTGTCCATTGCCACGACGATTTTGGGTTGGCAGTGGCGAACAGTCTCGCAGGGATCGCAGCAGGTGCCGTTCAGGCACACGTTACCGTGAACGGAATTGGGGAAAGGGCTGGAAATGCTTCACTCGAAGAACTGGTGATGGCTCTGCACCAGCTTGCCGGCATGAAGACCTCCATTGACACGGCGCTTCTCTATGAGACTTCGAGAATGGTCTCGAAGATCACGGGCGTAGTGGTTCAAGCGAACAAAGCAATTGTGGGAGACAACGCATTCGGTCACGAGTCTGGAATTCACACTCACGGAGTGAGTTCAGAAGCGTCCACGTACGAGCCTTTCGACCCGGCGATGGTAGGGAGGAGAAGGTGGTTCCAGGCAGGAAAGCACGCTGGCGCGCATGGAATAGCTGCTCAACTTGCTGAGATGGGATTGTCTCCAACTACTGAAGAACTCTCTCAGATCGTCTCCAAAGTCAAGGACTTGGCCGACAAAGGAAAGACTGTCACGGATACAGACCTCTTTGCAATCGCTGAGACAGTGGTCAGCACTTTCTCTCCAGGCAGCAATCCGGTCTCGCTGGCTGACTTTGCAGTTATGACGGGAATCGGCGTTGTCCCGACGGCCTCGGTGCGCATCAAGATCAACGGAACCCAGTATGTCTCGTCTGAGACGGGTGTTGGCCCGGTCGACAGTGCAATCAAAGCGATCCAGAAACTGACGGATCCGCTTGTTCATGTCCGATTGAAAGAGTATAGGCTCGACGCCATCACTGGGGGGTCTGACGCCCTAGCCGAAGTCGTTGTGAGGGTTGAGGACGATGATGGAGCCACCGTCTCGGCACGAATAACTGGTGAAGATGTCGTTCGAGCTAGTGTCGAGGCAATGATTCTGGGGATCAACAAGCTCCTCCTGAAAAAGCATCTGATCACGCAGAATCCACGGGAACAGGAGGGTCATCTGACTTGAGATCGGACGCGATTAAGCAAGGGCCTGAGAGGGCGCCGCACCGAAGCCTCCTAAGAGCATGCGGGATTAGCGCAGAGGATTTCTCAAAACCTTTCATTGCGATAGCGA
>Ga0315296_10001645_pt1 | contig 19449 bp, 15 predicted proteins | sample YL17G14_18_MG_FD_203921 | JGI IMG/M metagenome (GOLD analysis project Ga0315296, IMG submission 203921) | Sediment microbial communities from Yellowstone Lake, YNP, Wyoming, USA - YL17G14_18 | ecosystem: Environmental > Aquatic > Freshwater > Lake > Sediment | place: USA: Wyoming | collected...
CGCCCGCGTCGAGCGAGTTCTCGACCAGCTCCTTGACCACGCTCGCCGGACGCTCGATCACCTCGCCCGCAGCGATCAGCCGCACAATCTCATGCGGAAGCTTCCTGATTGTCGGACGCTCTGACGCCATCGCTCAATCACTCGAAAATCGGGACTCAATCGAATGATATCAAAGCCTCGACGCGGGAATCCATTGTTCGGCCGTCCCCTTGGCTTCGGAAAATGGTAATCCGCGCATGAAATCATGATAGGAAACTGCCACAAGCTGCGCTTGTGACGGCCACGCAGCTTGGTCGCACGCTCAGGATGAGCGTGGCACGAAGAATCCATGCGCAGGATGCGCATGCTACGAAGGGATCATGCGCAGGATGCGCATGCTACGTGGCTCCTCCGCCTGCGCTCGTGACATTGCCCTCAAGGCGATTTACACTTCCCCCACGTGTCGCGGTTTCTGCCATGGTTCGTGCTTCTTGGGGTCTCGGCGATCTGGGGCGGATCGTTCGCCGCGATACGCTACCTCGTGCAGTGGGTCAGCCCGACCGATCTTCTCGTCCTCAGGTTCGTCCCCACCGCTCTCATGGTCGTGCCGCTGATTCTCATCTGGCACAGGCGTGATTTCGGCGCGGCATTGCCCAGGCTGTGGTGGCTTTTTATCGGGCTCGGGGCGCTGTGGCTGTACGGCTACCACTACCTTCTGAACCTGGGCGAAACCGTCCTCCCCGCGGCCCCCGCGGGGCTGATAATCGCGACTTACCCGATCTTCACCGTCTTTCTCGCCTCGGTGTTCCTGGGGGAGAAGCTGACAGGTGCGCGGGTTGTCGGCGGGCTGATCGGATTCGCGGGCACCGCGCTTCTCACAATAGCTGGCGCGAGCCAGGAGGCGGCGCAACTGGATATCATCACGGCGATGTGGGTCAAGTTCTCTCTGATTACGCTCATAGCGCCGGTCACGGTCGCGATCCACACAATCGTCATCAAGCCCTATCTGACAGGAAGCTCGTCAGGGCGACCGGTGAGCAGCTTCGTGATGAACTACGGCTACATGGCGCCGACCGGCCTGCTTGTCCTGACCATGTGGAAGGGGGATCTCGTGACGCGGTCGCTGGAACTGCCCGTGATGTTCTGGCTGGTCCTCGGGTTTCTTGTGGTTTTCTGCACGATTCTGGCAAACATCGGCTATTTCTGGGCCTTGCAGAGAATCGAGACGGGCCCGGTCGCGATCTCGACCTACCTGATACCCCTCTTCTCGCTGGGGTATGCGAGGATTTTCCTCAGGGAATCGATCGGGCTGGTCACCATAGTGGCGGCCGGCTGCATTGTCGCGGGCGTGATCGTCGCGAGCGCGGGCGACAGGCTCGGGCGGTCGAGGCTGCTGACTTCGCGGGGAGGGTAGCCTGATGGGGGAAGGAGGCCCTAAAAAAGGAATACGGGTAACAAGAGACTTGCTACCCGCACCTCCAAGAACTCGTATCCGGCTTGTGTTTATGCAGCCTTCGTACCAAAATCGGCTTTATTCGGGCCTTTTTCCGGCGGAAGGGCCATGCTGTATGCCGGATGGCCCTGAAGATACCGCAGGATATGGCCCGGCTGCTAATGTGCGATAACTTTTTATTAACCACGCCAGAGACCGCCCCTGTCGGTCAGCCTGCAGGACTGTTGCATTCTGCAACAGGGAGTTCATGCCCAGGCTGCAACTTGCGACATCGGGCTTGCCTGCGTGCAGGCCCGTGAAAGGACTCGAATCCATGCTGAAACCTGATGAGCCGCCGACTCCGCCGCGAATACATCTCGTCGCCATTGGTAACGAGCTTCTAAACGCGGAGATTCGCGATACAAACCTTGCCTGGCTGATACGCAAGCTGACGCGCAAGGGGGGGCGAATCGTTCGTGCGGCGATAATCCCCGATGATTTCCAGGCGGTGAAGTGGGAGATCGACCACGCGCGCGAGCAGGGTATCGATCTGATGATCACTACGGGCGGGCTGGGTCCCACCGACGATGACAGCACACTGGCGTCCGTCGCGAGCTCAATCGGAAGCCCGCTGAGGATGAACGAGGACGCGCTCGAGCTTGTGAAGGAGAGAATGGCCGAGCTAGCTCGACACCGTTCCGGCATCCCCGCCGATCTGACCGAGGAGCGGAAGACGATGGCGATGTTCCCCGAGGGGGGCAAGCCCTTGCGGAATCCGGTGGGCGTCGCGCCGGGCATGCTCTATCTTGTCGACCGGACACACCTTGTGGCGCTGCCGGGTGTCCCGAGAGAGATGAAGGGCATATTCGATGAGACCCTGAGGGATTTCTGGAAGGATTTCTTCAGGGGGTTCTGCTATGTGCGCCGTAATATCGTCATCAAGGGAATCCCGGAGGCCGACCTGTGGCCGTTCTGCAGGCGCGCGCTTAAGCTCGATCCGGGCGTCTATATCAAGACCCGCCTCAAGGTTGTGGGGAGGATCGGTCAGCCGTACGCCCAGCTACCTGTGTCGGATCTCCCCTGGATGATCATCCTTCATTTCTCGATAATCGAATGCAGCAAGAGTGAAGGCGCCGGGAGAATCGACAGGCTCATGGACTCTCTTGTCGAGGACCTCAGAAACAACTATCGTTACCCCATCCATATTGACCTCGAGCCGGGACGGGTCTAGACCTCTCGACCGCGGAGACCGGGATGAAAAGCTACAGAAAAGACCTGACATTCAATACGCCGACGCGTGTCGCGCTCATCAACATAACCCCGCAGGTCGAGCGATGCCTCAGTGAGAGCGGGATCAGGGAGGGGCTGGTCCTGGTGAACGCGATGCACATAACCGCCTCGGTGTTCATCAATGACGATGAATCGGGGCTGCACAGCGATTACCGCAACTGGCTGGAGAAACTCGCGCCTCATGAACCTGTGCGGCAGTATCGTCATAACGACACGGGTGAGGACAACGCGGACGCGCATCTGAAAAGACAGATCATGGGTCGGGAGGTGGTCGTGGCGGTCACCGGGGGAAGTCTGGATTTCGGGCCTTGGGAGCAGATTTTCTACGGCGAGTTCGACGGTCGCCGTCCCAAGCGTGTTCTTGTCAAAATAATCGGCGAGTAACCGGCGACAACGCGCGCCGTGGTCGCCGTGTCGATGTTCATCTCTCACAACCGTTCCCGTAAGACATAGCCGGGCTTATTCTGGTACCATACCGCCCGTGCAGAGGACTCAACGCGTGCATACCTGCGCCAGGGAACTGGTTGATGGGATGATCGCCCATGACAGCGAGAGCTGGCGGATGTTTCTTGTGGCTGTCGGGCCGATCCTCAGGGGACTCTGCCGCAGGTCGGGTCTCAGCGACGATGAAATCGAGGACATCGCTCAGTCACTTGTCCTCAGGCTTCTCGAGCAGGACTGCAAGGCGCTGAGGCAGGTGACTGTCGAGGACGAAGACAAGTTTTTCGGATGGATAAAAGTGGTCGCCTCGCGCATCGTGATCGACTACGTTCGCCACAGCAGCGTGATTCATGGCAGGGATATTCAGTTCGGCGAGAGTCGGTGGGAGGAAATCATGTCGGCGGATGGGACCGGCGTCATCGAGCGGAGAATCATGCTGGAGGACGCGGCGAAGAAGCTCACTGACGAGGAGCAGACGCTCTTCTGGCTGGAATATGGCGGGCTGAAGGACAAGGAGATCGCGACCATCCTGGGAATCGAGCTTCTGGCGACCCAGCAGCGCCTGAGCCGCCTGCGGAAGAAGCTGAAAGGGATTCTGGCGGGCGAGACCGGGGAGGTTTGATACTTTAAAAATGTTGAGGAAAGAATGTCAGTTTAGGATGCCGGGGGACGTTCATATTATGGGTGCCGGCCATGTTGGTGGGATAGGAGGGTGTATTACGCCATGACAGGGAAGATTCCTTCAGCCAGTGGGGGACGCCTGTCGGATGAGGAGCTCGCGAGGCTGCTGGAAACCGACCTCGACCCCCAGGAACGAGCTTTGCTTGTCGAGAGACTCCACGGGGACCCCGAGGCCGCCCGGACTCTCGCTCTGGCTGCTTCCGAAATCGATCTCGAAGGAGAAGGCCTTTCCGAGCGCACGGTCGAGAGCCTTCTGGAGACGGTGCGGGCGAGTCGCGCAAGTCCCGACATCTGCCCGCATTGCGCGGGCGACATTCACCCTATGGGTGATTTCTGCCCTCACTGCGGCGCGCGGATCAAGGGAAACCCCATTGTCTGCATCAAGTGCCGCAAGCCTGTGCGGGAAGGAAGCGTGTATTGCCCGCACTGTGGCAGTTTTTTTCGGCCCGTCGGGCGGAAGAGCATGATTGAGAGCTCCTGGTTCCTGCTTGTTCTGGGACTGGTGGCTGTCGCCGCCGGTATCATCTTCCGCCCGGTTCTCCTGCTCTTCCTGGCCATCGGATGCGTGTCGCTCGGCGCCTGGGGCGCGGAGATGTGGACGCGATGGAAGCGGTCGCTCGCAGTCGCCGAAGAGATCGAGCCGGCGGAACGCGAGGAGGAGGCTGTCCGGAAGAAAACCGGCTGAGCCGGGTGATGGAAGACTAACCACGAAGGCACGAAGGCACGAAGAAGACATGACCGTGGCTTGGCGTCGGTTCGTTTCTCATTGACACTCCGCACTCGCAATCGGTACACTGCCCGCTGTTCCGGACCACAAGCCAAGGAGGAGCCGAAATGTCTTTCCCCGCACCGAAAGCACCAGCCGAGATCGGCGTTTTTGGAGGTTCCGGCTTCTATTCGCTCCTGGAGGAAGCCGACGAGTTCTGGGTTGAGACCCCGTACGGAATGCCGTCCGACAAGGTCACCGTGGGCACGATTGCCGGCAGGAAGGTCGCGTTCCTGCCGCGCCACGGAAAGGACCATCGCTGGCCCCCTCATTCGATCAACTACCGGGCGAATGTCTGGGCGATGAAGGCGCTGGGTGTCGAGAATCTCCTGGGGCCGTGCGCGTCGGGAAGCCTGCAGCCGAATATCGCGCCGGGCGATTTCGTCGTCTGCGACCAGTTCGTCGACCGCACGACCGCCCGTAAAGACACATTCTACGACGGCCCGATCACCACCCATATCGCCATGGCCGAGCCGTACTGCCCCAGGCTCAGGGAGATCGCTGTCAAGGCCGCCCGCGACCTCGGAATCGTCATTCACGAAAAAGGCACTGTCGTCGTCATCCAGGGCCCGCGCTTCTCAACCAGGTCCGAAAGCCGTTGGTTCACCCAGATGGGCTGGGAAGTCATCAACATGACCCAGTACCCCGAGTGCTACCTCGCGCGCGAGCTTGGAATGGGCTACGCCATGATCGCGCTGATCACCGACTGGGATATCGGCCTCGAGGGCCATCCCGAAATCAAGCCGGTGACCCACGAGGAAGTCATCAAGGTCTTCACCGAGAACAACGACAAGTTGAGGGGCCTGCTGTACAAGATGATCCCCCAGATTCCGAAGCAGGCGTGTCCGATGTGCCGGGACGTTTTGAAGGGAGCGAGGTTCTAGACCACCATTTCCCGGGTCTTGATCTAAGGTCGGAAAGTCGATGTGCTTAAGAGGGGAGCAGTGTGACAGCGAGAACCATCACGGTGCTTTCTTGCTTCTTAGGTATACAACGAGTTGATCAACATAGGTGTAGGGAGTCTTGATGATGCCGTTTCTGATGCTCGACGCACGTTCGATAGCATCGTCGAGACCGGTTTCAATATCTGCGAACGGGAGCTTGTTCTTTGAATAGTCCGGGACATGCTTTCTGAGCCTGACGATCACGGATGAGCAGTCGGGAAACTGGCCCGAGGTATGCTCGAAATGGAGCAGATACCAGAATTCAAAGCAGGGATCGGAGCAAGCAAGGTCAACACTATTCGTGCTTGCTTTGGCGCGGGCTTGATCGAATGTACTGTGCGAGTTTCGATCGAACACACACCAGATCTTGTCGTACAGAGGAGTGCCGTCTCTCTTGTTGCGTTTCTTCCTCTTTTCCCTCAGTTCGATGGCTCGGTCGACGACATTGATTGGAGCACTGCCGCAATCCCGGCCATGGATGTCGACCGTTCTGATATCGCGGCCTGTCAGATGCCATCTCCGGCAGAGCGCGTCGAAGTACATCGGCTCTGTCTTTGCGCCTTCGCACACAATCAGCACGATATCTTGTGGCGGGCGGAATTCTTTCCTGCGAGGGAATGACCTGCTATTTCGCTGTTTCCGGGCCATTCAGAGAGATGTTGGCACCGATCATCGGGATTGCCCCGTAGCGACCTGCAAGGTACCCCTTCTGAAGCGCTTCGCCTTTGCGGACGGTAAAGTCGGTGAGCGGATAAAGCACAGTTGCTCCGTTCTCGTCCTTTTCTGTGAACCAAATCTGATCCCTCCTGAAAAGGTCCTGATCGAGCACCGTTGTATCGTGCGTCGCCGCAAGAAGCTGTGCGCCGTGCTTGTTCAAGTCGGGATTATGGAAGCCTTCGATGATCCGGCGGGAAAGGAGAGGGTGCAGACTTCGTTCGATCTCATCGATGCAGATGCTGCGGCCGCCGGCCAGTGCTTCCAGCCAAGGGCCAAGCAGCGAGAAGTATCTCTGCGTGCCCGCGGATTCTTCTGTCAGGTCAAGAAGAACCTCCTCACCTGAATCCCGCCTGCGATGAGCTATTTTGGTCGTGAGAACGCCTATCGCCGAGGTCGCGGTGTCGACTTCCCCCTCCAGCGACTCTAGTGCTCTCACCACCGCGCGAAGCACCTCCCTCACGGACTCCTCTAGATACGGAACATCCTCCAATTGCCTGGCGCGATCGATCTCTATGCGATTGACGCGGACATCGCATATGCCCAGGTCCGCTTGACCCAGTAGGCCTGCAATTGGGTCCCCCTGCTTGTTGTCCAGGACATACTCAGCGGTCTCTTGTGGGTCGGCTCTGAAGATCATCTGAAGCCCTTCGAACCAGGCGTAAATCCGCTTGAGATCAGAGTGATTGAGCTGTGCCCCGGTCGACAGATATAACGCGTTCGGTCTGGTTTTCTCTTCGATTACGTCATCCTTCTTGAATCTTGTTCCATATTTGTAGTCATATATATCCTCGATCAAACTGCGTTCAAACCAAATCCTTCGTGTTCCCAGAGGATAAGAATGCAGATGTTCCTCAATCACCTTATCAGGAAGCAACGAGAAACCGAATTCATGTCGAACATTGTCCAAAATGAAGCTGATTTCAAATCGGCTTGGTTCGCGGAAGCTGTGATCGTCAAGCTTGAAGGGAACTAGAGGAAACAGTTGCCCGGGCTTCAGGCTTATGTGCGATAATATGACTGTCTTCCTCAAGAATTCAAGCCCCTTGAGCACGTTTGTTTTCCCTGAAGCGTTTGCACCGTAGATGACCGCGCTCTTCAACAGTTTCGCGCCCTTCATTCCCGGCACACTCAGCTCAATCGTGTTTTCGGGAAGGTCCTTGATCTTGCCGCTCGCGACGAAGCTGAATCGCTGTTCCTCTCTTATCGAGAGGAAGTTCTCAATGGCGAAGTCTATGATCATAGTTTGTTTTCTCGGATCAAACGGGGATTTCTGCAGAAAATCTACAATAATCTCTCCTAAAATGCAAGAAATCTGAACTTTCAGGGCTAAAAATGCGGAAATCCCGCAGTAATGAGCCTGCCCCGATCCGCTGGGGTCCCTCAGGGCACCTCTGCCCTCCTACCTCCCCGCTCTTCTTCTGATCTCCGATATCTCCTCGTCGGTGACAGGTTTGCCGAAGGACATTATCGGGGCGGGTTTGAAGCCGTGCTTCTTGCCGATCTCCCCGATCTTCCTGACCTTCTCGATGTCAATCTCACGGCCGAGGGTGTAGTTCTCGGTGATGCCCTCGAGCGTGCAGAGGATCGTCTCGGCGAGGCACGCGAAGGCGATGTTCTTCGGCAGGCCGATGTCCCATCCCCAGTTCACGTCGCCGGGCACGAGGATTTCGCCCGAGGCGATCACCAGGACATCATCGCGCTTGCCGGCTTCCTCTTTCGAGACGTCGGGCGGCATGGCGACGTCGCACACGAGCGCGCCCGGCTTGAGCTTCATGACGTCGATGGTACCGTCTCTGGCGCTTGTGGCGGCCACGACGATGTCGGCCGACGGGAGGAACTCATCAGTGCTCGTGGCGACCTCGACCTTCAGCCGGCGGTCCTTCGCCGCGGCCTCATCCTCGAGCATGCGCGTCAGCTCCATGAGCCTCTCGGGTCTTGGCGCGACTAGGATCAGCTCGGGGACCTCTCCCGCCAGCATTCGTGTGATCGCCTTGCCGATCGATCCAGTAGCGCCGATGACCATTGCGCGGGCCTTGGACATATCGATGCCCAGCTTGCCGGAGCCCTCTAAAATCGTTTCGTGAGTCGCCCAGATCGTGTACGAGTTGCCGGTAGTGACGGCGATCGGGCTTCCCTTCGCCACGCTCACGCCGGCGTCCCCGATGACGCTCGTGAACGCGCCCAGCCCCATCACCCTCGCGCCCTTGTCCTTCGCCATTCGACCGATCCGGTGCATTCGCTTATAGAAATGCTCCGGCGGCAGCTTCAGCATCATCTTGGGAGTCGCGGGAAGACCGTAGATATACCCTTCCGCCTCGAGGCCCGCCGGTGTTTTGATTCCGGTCGCCTTGCAGAGGAAGAGCGGCGGCAGCATGGCGGCGGATTCCTCGACCAAATCCTTCGGGAAGGCCTTGAAGGGCCTGAAAAGCGGAGAGAGGAAGAACTGCTCGTAGCTTATGGGATGAACCACAAACGCGAACTTCGGCACCTCGGCTTTCGGCTCGGGCGCCAGGTCGATCAGCCTTGGCTCGATCCCGCTATGGAGGATGAGGTTGATGAAGCGATCATGGAGGTGAGCGTCGGAGAGCTCGGCGACATTCTCTCCCTCGGCCTCGAGATGCGCGATGAAGATCGCCTCGAGGACATTGGCGCCGAAGCTGCGATGGTCCATCTCCGGGGTGGTGGTGATGAGTGTGGTGACGCCCCGGCTCCTTAAGTCCTCCTCGTCGGACTCCATGACCGTGTTCGTGACGACGATTTTCCCTTCGAGATCACTGGGGGCGTAGCGGCGGATGTAGTGATAGTCGCCGACGATCACATCGGCCCACTGGAACGGCTTCTGGAATATCGGCCTGACAGTCTCCTGACGTCTGCCGGTGGGGTAAATGGCCTCAAACGGGATGCTGGTGACGATCGGCATCAGCCATCGGGCGGTGCGGCCGATCGATTTAAGCGACCGGAGCGCGATCGGTATCTTGAGCGCGTACATGAAGTCGCCGAAGATGAACCTGTCGGTGTACTCGCCGAGCACCTCGGCGATTCCCCACCTGTCCAGCCCGCTCATGACGAGGATTTTCTTGTTGCTGAAGAGGCCGGGACGCTTCTCGAGGACCCATTTGATGGCCCAGCGCTCGAGGGTCTGCTTCAGCCCGGCGCCGTCGACGACCGGGGTGGCGCGGGCCGCATCGATGAAGCGCTTCGTGTCCTGGTGCACGTAGGTCCGCGCGCCGACCCGGAAGTACACGTCGGCGCCGCCCAGGCCGATCGCGGCCACCTTCCCGTCCGCCTCCCGGATAAGCTCGATTGCCCTCATCTTGTCGCCGTCGGTGCCGATCCGGCGCACGTGGTAATCGCGGCCCAGAAGCGAGGTGATGAAATCATGGTCGCGCTTCGACGAGCCGATGGAGACGGAGAGGATTTCGATAGGGTCCGGCATGTGGAAGTGGAGCAATTATACACGTTCCGAGCGGCGGGAGTAACGGTGGGCATCCGGATGAACCACGGCAAGGGGAGCATGGAGACGCGGGGAGGCATTCGCGGGGGATTCCATTGCCTATGTCCGGATGCCGCAGATGGCTTGCCGGGCTAGGACAGACAAGAAAGCGTCTGTCCCCGCGCTCTTCTTGCCCCTTGACAAAGTCATCCGGACATGATATTCGAATCCTAGGAAAGCTTAAGAGGTGGTGTCGGCTCCTTAAGCGATCCGAAGACGTCAGGACAAAGAGGGAATCTATGCGTCACCTACTTCTGGTCGTTATTCTAGCAGGCACGGTTGTCGGCTGCGCGCACGCGGGTCAGAATCCTTTGGTGCCGGTTGCTCCTGGAGGTGATCAGGAGCGCGGGCTCCCCAGCCCGCATCCGGCCGCCGTCGACCGCGATGGGCCATACCGACTCCTCGGCGAGTGGAGGTTCTTCATAAGTGCCGAGCGGGATCGGGTCGATGTGGTCCCGCGCCGCGATCCGCACTTCCATCTCAACGCGCTTAAGTTCCTCGAAGAATACTGCAAGGACTGCCTGCAGATCACGGGGATCAAGAACAACGGTGACAGCACAATCGATCTCACGGTCAAGATCACCCACCCGTTCAAGGGCTTCCCGCAGTACACGGGCTTCGATGTCAAGGGCATCATCATGTTCAACGGGTCGCTGGAGTTCGACACCTACGCCATCAACAACCTGCCCGTCCCTGACTTGTGCCTGGTTTCATGGAAGGAACTGGGCGATCCTGAGGTGTTAAATCCGGACGGCTACGCGTTCCGATGGAGCCCGGTTTATGAATCGGGAAGCGAGATGCCGATTCTTAACTACTGGCCGGGGAGGTATTCCAGGGGCCTCCCGAATGCAGGATTAAATGCATATCTCAACTTCTACACCGATGAAGAGCGGCATATGTTCAGAACGTTCGGAGAGGTGACACGCACGTACAAGATCTGGCTTCCGCCCGGGGAGCCGGTCGTTGCGGGCTACGCGGTCGAGGCCTGCTGGGAGCCTCCGCTCGTTAGTCCCGTCACGAACCCGGTTGCGGATTTCCCGATCAGCGCCAACCAACCTGAGCCGTACTATTTCAATATCATTCTCAACAACGGCGAGCCGATAGTGCACGGCTCGGGGTGTTGCGGCGCTGATTCTCCCGACGGATGCGACACGTTAAGGCTTGACGTCAGAGAATGGGATGAGGTCAAGAACACCCATCTCACATGGTGGGCCCCGTCGTGCCCCGTATGCATCACCTGGATGTATGGCCCGTGTGGCGAGGAGTACGAAGGTTTCTACGCATCTGATATGGGCGTGTCTGGTAATCCCCCTGGAAAGCAGCGGGACCTCGTTATGTGTTTCAGAGGCGAGCCGAGTGACGGCACAAGACGTGACCATGTTTTCCACCTTATGGACTTCACCGTTATCGAAAAATAGAACGCACATCAAACAGTGATTCCCAATGGAAGGAGGAAGAAGAAATGCGTTCAATTTGCACCAGCTGCATTACTCTTGCTGTTCTGTTCCTTGGCCTCGTTGCAGGATGTTCTCGATCCGGCAACCCGATCACTCCTGGGGAGTTAAGCAGAGGAGCGGAATGGTTCTCTGAGAGCGAAGAGGTCTTTGATGGCGCTGAGCACCCATACAGAGACCTCGACATCGCGACCCTCATCAAGAAGGGAGAGGATATCTATGACACCCTTCCCGCAGAGATCTGGCATGACGGTGCCGAACACAGGTTCAGCATCATGGTCAGCATTCAGGACCTCGGACCTCCCGACCACAAGGTTCCGATGTATCGTTGGCTGAAAGATGATGGGACCGCGGCCTGCGACGAGACGGCGTTCGGGGTGTCGAGCGGGCCTTACGTGGATTACAAATTCCCGAAAGTGGATGCCATCTGGGTTCCGGAAGAAGGAAGCATCCGGGTTGCTGTGAGCTTCATGTGGCGGTTTCTTCAGCCCCCACCCCTGTACGATGACTCGTGGAATGTCGGCGTGATTTTCCTCCACTGGTGGGAGAATCAATTCGCAGATGCTCCGATACCCCCTCCGAACTTGGAGGATCTATCGCACGTAATGGAACTGTACGCCGACGGGACACAATGGGGCCACGATATCGCGTTCGATGCGTATCAGGGAGATGGATACCTCGTCTACACGACGGACACTGGGGCCATGCAGTGTCCGTACAGGCTATGGTACTACCATTTCACAGAGGATCCTGAAGAGGGCGACCCCGAATGGCGTTTCTTGGGCCCGTGGTGGGCGGTCGACGATGACTTTGTCGGCAACATGTGGCTTCCGAGCCTCGATGTGGGCCTCTGCGTGATGCCCACCTATCAAGGTCAAGCCAGGGACTCCATTGGAGTCGCGTTCACTTACAAGGAGCCTGATCCTGAGCCTTACAAGGTGGCGTACAACTACTGGACCTGGGATCAGACGGGGGACCAGACGGCGAATACGGGCATCCTGGAGAATCCCTACGTTGACCCCGATTTAAACTACGGGCTGCCCTGCCTGGACATCGCTCCCAGCAGCTGTGATCCACCGTACTTTGCCGTAACCTGGGTCCATGAGAACTACGAGGACTGGATGTACGATGTCTGGGTATACGACAGCTTTAACGAGGTTATGATGAGACTTCATCACCCCAAGCCTCTCGACCCTGATACTCAGCAGAAAACGCTCCCTTCAATTGCCTGTCATTACTCAGGCTTATTGCAGCCTGCTGAGGCGAGCGTTTCGATGTACGAAAACGAGGCCGAACAGGAGCCCACGGACGACTACCAGCCAGTTGCGGTTCGGGTTCGGTTCAACCCCCACAACTCGCAGATACTGAGCTGGGAAACAGTCGACTCGGGCTTCAACGGTGTATTCGGGCCATGGGGTCCGTTCAATGTTGCCTTCATGGACTCCGGGGTCGCGACCGACATAGTCCTTGACCAGGACAACGACTATTACATAGGTTTTGCCGATTCCATCGGGACAGTCACGGATCCAACCACGGTCTACGCAGCTTGGGGTAACACTACTCAGTAGCGCAAGTGCCCGGTTTCAAGACTTCCCATCGCCCCCGGTCCCGGGGGCGTTTTGATGTTTCGGCGCGTGCGATGCAGAGTAAGTAGCCCTGCAATTCATTTGCGGGGAATATAATTCATATACCAATAAGCCCGGCAAATGAATCGCCGGGCTGCTTACTCCTTCGGCTCGAAGAGGTAGTACTGGTCGATCATGAAATGGCTGGCGAGGGTGGTCCAGGTTTGCATGAAGTCGGCGAACTCGCCCGGACGAATGTCGGTCCCATAGAGTTGGTTCATTATCTCCACGTCTTCATCCGACAACAGCGCGTCTTCATGAACGAGGAGAATGCCGCCGGACTCGTAATGCGCCCGCAGCGTCGCAGCGAGCCCGTCCGGGTCGCTGCGAACGCGCCCGATGATGTCATTGACGAGCATCGTGTCGACATCGAGGAAGTACCGCGCGTACAGCTCGCGCGAGCGGCCCTCGTCCGATCCGGAGAAGATGATGATATCTCCCGGATTCATCGAGTCGCGGAGCCTGAACATCTCGTAGCGGTACGGGTTGCCCTCCGGATTGCTCTCCGGGACGAACCTGGTCGCAAGGTTTGTGCTGAATAGGCAGATCAGAACGAGAACGACCGGCCAGGCGCGCCGGAACCTGAATTGCTCGAGTCGGTAATGCCTCTCCACGGAGGGGATCAGGAACAGAAGATAACCGGGGACGTAGAGGATTCTGTAGTGGATCGTGTCGGGCGTCCAGAAGCACGAGAAGAGGATTATGGGCACCGCGCTCAGCAAGCCGATGATCTGAATTGGGATTAACGGACGATGTTGTGCCCAGGCTGCGACCGCTCTGATGGTCTCAACAATCAGGAATAGAAGCACAATCGCCTGACCCAATTTGATGAGAAGCCCTGCAACCCGCGCCGGAGTACCGAAGCCGTCGAGCCAACTCCCGAATAATCCACCGGAATCGAAAGCTGAAGCGACATGCACGCTGACGGCGCCCACCCAATTGCGACGGATCGCATCGAGCAGTCCGTGCACCCACCATCTGCGCTCGAAGACATACGAATGCTGCCAATCAAGGAATCCCGATGGGGTCCTCACTCCGGCGAACAGCGCTCCGACAAGATAGAACATCGCGGCGGTCACGATGACCACCATCACAAGCAGGACGACCGCTCTTCCGGATTTCTCGCGAGTCGGGATGTCGCCGCTGGTCACCGCATAGCATGCGGGCAGCAGAAGCATGGCGTTGATCTGGCCTGCGAGGATCGCGAGCGCCGTCAGAAGCACGATCGCGACCCTGTCTCCGACGGTGGGACCGTCCGGACGCCTCCTGATCGCTATCGCGATCGGTATGAGTGCGAGAATCTGAAATGTGAGCGCGGTCGAGCTCGGGTTCGCGGTCACGAAGAAGTACCAGACTCCGTTGGAGAACGCGAACAAGCCGAGTCCCAGGACAATCGCGGCTGTCGCGGTTGATCCCGCGCGCAGTATCGTCATCAGTCCCACACACGCGATAATCCCGCACAGAATGGACCACATCGTGAGCAGCTCAAGCTCGCTCAACCCGCTCGCCTGGCCGCCGAGAGCGCGATAGATGATGAGCGGGACGAGCGGATGGACGGGATGATTGGGATGCACGAACCACGGCGACGCGTCTCTCATCCTGAGCGCTGCGACAAGGCCGTCGTTGAGGTACCGGAAGTTGGGCAGGCCGAAATAGACGAGCGCGATGACGAGCGCCGCAAGGACCGTCGCGATCCATCCCGTGTTTCCGGCTCTTCCTGTCGGCGTTTGCGGCATCGTGTCGATCTCCGCCGGTGATTCTTCCCCGGGCTCAGTTGCCGTCCCTGGGTAAGAACGGATAGTACCGCTTCTCGTTGATGAGAAGCAGGGGGGAACCGAGGGTGGTCCATGTATTCATGTATTCCAGAAGCTCACCGGGCCTGATGTCCATGCCGTACACCGCGTTCATCCATTCCACATCCTCATCCGAATAGAGCGCGTCCTGATGGACCAGCATGAGCGATCCTGCTTCACGGTAGTCACGGAAACCCTCCTGCACCTCCTCCGGACACTCGCGGACAAGGCGCACGAGCTCGTGAACCATGATCGTGTGGCACCTGAGGAAGTACTGCGCGTACAATCCGCGCATGTGGCCTTCATCCGTCCCCGAATAGATGATCAGGCTGCCCGGCTCGACGAAGGACATCAGTGCGAAAGCCTCATAGTTGTATGGGTTATTCCTGGGAGTAGCCTGAGGAAGGAACTGGGTGACGAAATTCACCGCGAACAGACTCAGTACGACGATCACGATCGGCCAGGCCCGCTTGGGGGCGAATCGATCCAGGCTGTACCGTCGCACCAGTGAGGGCATCAGGAACAGCAGAAACCCCGGAATGTAGAGAATGCGGTAGTTGCTCGATTCCGGCGCCCAGAAACAGGAGAAGATCATGACGGGCAGAGCGGACAGGACGCCGATCGTCTGTATTGGCGGAAGCGGGCGCGTGCGGACCCACGTTATCGCGGCTCTCACGGTCTCCACGACGAAGAAGGCGAGCACGATCGCCTGTCCGACTCTCAATGTAAGTTGCAGGAACCAGTGAGAAGTGCCGAATCCTTCACGCCAATTGCCGAACAGGCCGGACCGGTCGAAGACCGATGCAAGAAGCACGTTGATCGAGCCGACCCAGGTACGCTGAATCGCGTCAACAAGTCCCTGCGCCCACCATCTCCTCTCGTACACGTAGGAGTGCTGCCAATCGAGAAAATGCGCCGGCGTTCTGACCCCTTCGAGGATGATGCCGGTCAGAACGAACAAGCCCCCGGCTACGAGAGCCACGATCCCAAGGTAACGCGCGAGGTTGCCCAGTTTTCTGCCCTTTGATATCCCCTCCCCGGCAAACATGACATAGACAGCAGGCAATAGAAGGACCGCATTGATCTGGCTTGCGAGGATGGCGAGAGACGTCAAAACGCCGATTGCGACAATGTTGGCTCGCGATGGACCCTCGGGCAGCCGCCGAAGCGCGATCACAATCGCCAGGAGCGTGAAGACATGCAGGGCCAGCGCGGTGGAATTCTGGTTGGGTGTGACCGAAAAATACCAGATTGCCCTTGAGAAGGAGAAAAGCCCGAGGCCCATAAGCGTCGCGAACGGGCCGAATGATCCCGCTCGAAACACCATCATCTGCCCCCAGCATGCGAGAACCCCAACGCACATGGACCAGATGAGAAGGAGCTCAAGCTCCGTGATGCCGCTGTTGTGCTCACCCACCATGCGGTAGACGATCTGCGGCAGCAAAGGGTGAAGAATATGATGAGGATGGATTATCCAGTCCCCGCCGCTGTCTCTCATTTTGATGGCTGTCATCAGGCCATCAACGAAATAGCGATGGTTCGGCACCAGGAAACACAGAAGCGCGACGGCAAGCGCCCCTGCGAACATCAGGACAAGCCCAAGCCTGGACGGCGCAGGTTCCGCGCTTCCAAGCCCCGAATCCCGATCAACGTGCGCTTCGTTGTCCACAATCACGACCTTTTGATCATACCTCAGGTTCCCCTGCGGATGCTGTCAACTTCTGAGTGTCTCCTCGAGCCTTCTGAACAACTCGTCCCGTTCGGATTTCTTCTCATTGATCGCCCGGCTCAACTCCCCCGCCTTCTCGTAATCAAGATACACCTCCGGACGGCTCATCTCCTCCTCCAGAGCCGATAATTGCGCTTCCACAAGCTCAATCTCGTTCATCAGGTCGTCCGGCGTAGGTTCCCCAGGCTCCTGAATGTCCTTCTTCTTCCTTCGTCTCGCCCGGGCTTTCTCGCGACGCTCCTCGTCAAGCTCTTCGCGCCGCCGAGCGCGCTCCCTCTCCTCGACTTCCAGCTTCTCCTGCTCCCGGCGGTACAGAACGTCGGTGTAGTTGCCGTGAAAAACCCGCGCTCTCCCGTCCTCAAGCTCCAGAGTATGGGTCGCCAGCCTGTCAATGAACTCGCGGTCGTGGCTCACGAATATGAGCGTGCCCTCGTACTCCTGCAGCGCCTCCTCGAGGACCTCGCGGCTCGGCAGATCGAGATGATTCGTGGGCTCGTCCATGACAAGACAATTCGGGTTGCGGGTGAGAAGCACCGCGAACATCAGCTTGCTGCGCTCACCGCCCGACAGGTCGCCGATCCGCTTCTCGATGTCGTCGCCCGAGAAGAGGAATCTCCCGAGGAGATCGCGCGCGTCCTGACCGCCGATGTTGCGACCGAGGCGCATAAGCTCGCCGACAAGGGTGTTCTCGAGGTCCAGCTCCCCCATCGTCTGCGAAAAATAGCCCCATACGACGCGCTCTCCCCACCAGATCTCGCCCGCGCGGCCGGAATTCCCGCGAGGAGTGTCGGGCGGCACTTCCCCGATCATCATCCTGAGGAGCGTCGTCTTGCCAGTGCCGTTCCTGCCGATTATCGCAAGCCTCTCGCCTTTTCTGACGTTGAAGCTGAGCTTGTCGAACAGGACCTTGTCGCCGAAGCTCTTGCCGACGTCGCGCAGCGTGATGACTTCATCATACGAGCGGACCGAGGGCTCGAATCTCAGCAGCATCCCGGCCTTCTCCCGCTGCGAAACCTCCACCCTCCCGGCCTCGATCTTCTCGAGCCTCCGCTTGCGGCTCATCGCCTGGCTCGCGCGCCTCTTGTTCTTGGCCCACTTGGCGACAAATCGCCTGAGCTGCCTGATCTCCTCGTCCTGTTTCTGCGCCAGCTTACGTTCCCGCTCGAGTCGGTCGGCCTTCTGTTCGAGATAGCCCTGATATCCGCCGGTGTAGCGGTAGATTCGTCCGCGCTCGAGCTCGTAGAGAATCGGGCAGCAGGTGTCGATGAACCTGCGGTCGTGGCTGATGATCAGGTAGCCGCCGTCGAATGAGGCGAGCGTGGCCTCCAGCCACTCGATCGCCGGAAGATCGAGATGGTTGGTCGGCTCGTCGAGAAGGACGAAGTCGGGCTTCTCCGCGAGAAGCCTGGCGAGCGCAAGCCGCGTCCTCTCGCCGCCCGACAGGCCCGCGGCGGGCTTGTCCCAGTCGACTTCGCGAAATCCCAGGCCGGTCAGAATCGACTTCACTTCGGTCTCGAATGTGTAGCCGCCCGCGTGCTCGAATTTCGCGAGCAGCCTGGCGTACTCGTTCCCGGCTGAGCGGACTTCGTCGGGATCATCCCCGGCCATCCGCTCTTCGAGCTCCCTGAGGCGCTTTTCGATCTGATGCAGCCTCTCCGCACCCCTGAGCGCCTCCGAGAACAGCGTGCCGTCGGGACGGATATCCGCGAACTGCTCGAGGTAGCCGAGAGTGAAATCCTCGCCCGGAACCATCAGCCTGCCCTCGTCTTTTTCCTCGAGGCCCGCGATGATCCTGATCAGCGTCGTCTTCCCACACCCGTTCGGGCCGATAAGTCCGGCGCGATCGTCGGCGGCCAGGTAAAGATCGATCCCGTCGAGCACAACCCGCTCGCCGAACGCCTTCTTGACGCCTTTCATCTGGATAGCCATGGCCGGTAAGGCGAATAGAGCAGTGTCAGAAGAAGGTATGATAGCATAGCGTCGATCTCTGATCGGATCGAGAGGGACTCCGAATGAGCCGGATGAAATGGCATTGCAGCTTCGCTGCGGCTCTCATTGCGTTGTCAGCGATATGGCTCGACGGGTGCGCGCCTCGTGGAGCCGATGTTTTGTCGGTCGACCTGAGCGAGGACCTGAGGCTGGAGATCGAGTTCCACGGAAAGCGCGCGGCGAAAGACATGCAGTCGCTGGGCATCTCGACGGAGTCCCTGGTCGAGAGAATCGAGCTTGTGGATCCTGTCGAGGGAGACGTTCTCGGACGACTCAACGACAGCGAAGTCGGCGAGCTCGTACCCGCCGGGCCGGTGGCGGATACTCTTTCCGACCTTCTCTCGTACTCGGGGCAGTGTTTCGGCGCGTTTGACCCGACTCTGCAGATTCTGTGGGATGTATATGACTTCGAGCTCGGCGGACGGAGGGTGCGGCAGGGGGAAGTCGAGGATGCGCTGACGTGGGTTGATTACAGTCTGGTCGAGATGGACGGAGATTCGATCCTGAGAAAAAGGGAGCACGTGCGCGCGGGATTCGGGCCGACGCTGCCCGGTGCGGTGGTCGACTGGGTCGCGCAGATGGTGGAGCGGAACGAGCTTTCCGGCGTGAGCGTCGCGGTCAACGGTTCTTTCAACTATCTCGGTGAGAGAGGGAATGAATCCCACGTCTATGAGCTCAGGTACCCGATCGACGCTGAGTCCGCCGATGTCCTGCAACTGACGCTCGGTCATCTCAGACTTGAGCCGGGAGAATATCTTGCCGCGCTTGATGATGATGAGAAGCGATTCATTGCAGGCGGGGAAATGCAGCACATGATCCTGGACCCGATCAGCGGGCGTCCGGTGCGGAGCGTCCGGGCGGCGCTCGTGGTCTCGAAGGAGTCGTGCCTGCAGGCGTCGGTGTTCGCGTATGCCGTGATGGTCATGGGCCCGGACAGGGGGCTGGAGTTTCTGGACGAGATGGACGGAGTGGAAGGGCTGTTGGTGACTGAGGAGCATGATGTGCGGGTGTCGGGAGGCTTGGGCGATCGATTCTGGCGGTAGACGTCACGCCTTGGCCCCTCTCCGCGCGACATCTCACCCCCCTTCCCCCTCTCCACACGAGACCTCACCCCCT
>Ga0315296_10001647_pt1 | contig 19447 bp, 19 predicted proteins | sample YL17G14_18_MG_FD_203921 | JGI IMG/M metagenome (GOLD analysis project Ga0315296, IMG submission 203921) | Sediment microbial communities from Yellowstone Lake, YNP, Wyoming, USA - YL17G14_18 | ecosystem: Environmental > Aquatic > Freshwater > Lake > Sediment | place: USA: Wyoming | collected...
GGGGCCATCCCATCGGCATCCGGGACAGGCTCCGCAACAGGCGGATCAGCAGGCGGCGAGCTCCGGTTGAGAGGATCTTCGCGGTGCTGAAACGCGTCTTCAGCGCCGGTCACGTGCTCGTGACTACCAGGGACCGCGTCCACGTGAAGATGGTCTTCGCGTGCCTCTGCTTCAACCTCCTCCAGCTCGCCACGCTGAGTACAGCCCTGTAGCGTAAGCCATCGATCTCACGAGGCACAGCGAGAAAAACGGGCTGAAAAGGACGTTAAGAGCTCCCCAGAGCCACGCGGGCAAGCCTAGATGGCGGCGATATCCCCGGCCCCAGGCTCAGGAAGCCGTGAGAAGACGCGAAAGTGAGGTTTTTCAGAATCCTCACTATCATTTTCGTGAATTGAAGTCTCCCTCTTTATCGGATCCTCTATTCAACTCCGAGACCCACGGAAGAAATCTGATCAGGTTAAACAACAGGAAAGGTGCGAAACACATGCAAGAATTGTCCGTCACAAAGAATGGGAACATGATTACAGCCTAAGTCTCCCACATGCTCAGTAACATGACAGATGGAAGAACGAAGAACATCACAAAGAAGAACAAAAAAACCATCCCATACATCATCAGAGCCAACGGTTTTCCCGGAGAGATCCTTAGAAGCATTATTCCTCGCCTACATTGCTGACGTATCTCCTCTCTTGAGCTATAGGTGGAACGGATATACTACCGAGCTGCAGCCAGGGCATCTAATCCCGGCTCCCTCTCTTCCGATCGATCACCATGTCCAGTTACCTGGCCATGTGAACCGGCTTAGCATTCAGCATGAAAACGCGGTCCATTCAACTCCTTAGTTCATTTTGAGTAGAACTATCATGCTTGTTTATGAAGAGAGATTAAAGTATAATGCAGTCTATTCTGGATCAAAGTCCGGTTACGAAAGCCACTGGAGCACTATCTAACGTACATATATATCGTATGGGTTCTGTAGTTCTCCTGAACTCTATCTATTTTGGCTGGTTTCCAGCCTGGTATGCCGAAGTCATGAGATACGATACGGGCTCCGGTTTTTAATTCCTGCTCCATCTTAGGCTTAACCTTCTCGTTTGCACTCGTGGTGAGGTAGAGAGTGACTAGGTCTGCTGGACTGATGTCTGTTTCAAGTATGTTACCGTGGATTATCTTCACTCGGTTCTCCAAGTCCAGAGATGAGATCTTTTCCCTCCCTTCTCTTACGAGGTTAAGGTTCAACTCAACACCTACAGCCTGAGCTCCAAACTCCTGCGCTGCTATGACAAGTATCCTCCCGTCACCGCAGCCCAGATCGTATAGAACCTCATCTCTCTTCAGTTCAGCAAGCCTCAACATCGTCCTGACAACCTCAGGGGGCGTAGGAACGAAAGGTGCTAGCGAAAGACTTGACCAGGCCAAGGCAATACCCCTTCTGTTGAATTAGATGTTAACTTCCCAGCTCTCCCTATTTAAGGTTTTTAAGCCATGAACTAGACTATTTAAACAGGGTATCGAAAAATGAAGTACGTCCAACTCAAAGAACTAAGAGACCTCGTTGTCTTAGTATCATCAGCAGCTCCTATGGGTCTAGTCCAACATTTCGCTGTGAAAACAGGCCACTTGTATTTTGTCGTCGGTGGCAATCTAAGCGAGGCTTTTCTCTATTTCGTGAAATTGAACCAACCAATCGAGGGTAAGTACATCATCTTCAATACTCTCTCAGGAGAAATCCGTTTCAGCCAGAACGTAAGAACTGACCCCGGCACCTCTTCCATACCTATCGTTGAGATAGTCAACCAGAATCTCGTGCCTCAGGAAATCGTTGAAATGATCAACAGCCTCTAGGATGGATCAAGCATGTCCAAAGGTAAGGTCGTCATTAATATTGAGAACGTGGTTGCATCTGCCACACTGGATCAAAGAATCGATCTTTCCACTATCATGAAAGTCTTCAAAAATGTCGAGTATCGTCCGAAGCAGTTCCCTGGTCTCGTTTTCAGGCTGAAGAGACCGAAAACAGCGACGCTTATCTTCGGATCAGGCAAAATGGTATGCACAGGATCAAAGTCTGAGGCACAGGCAAAGGCAGCAGTGAAGAAAGTGGTGAAGGAACTCCAAAGCAACGGAATCATAATCCTGTCGAAGCCGAAGATAGTCATCCAGAACATCGTGGCGTCAGCGAGCCTAGGAGGCAAGATAGACCTTGAGAAAGCAGTAAGGACCATGGAGAACGTAATGTACGAACCCGAGCAGTTCCCAGGGCTCATCTTCCGAATGACAGACCCCAAAGTCGTTATGCTGCTATTCGCCAGTGGCAAGCTAGTTTGCACTGGGGCTAAGAACGAGCAGATGGTAGGAGAAGCAGTAGAAAAGCTCAGCAAGAGACTGGAAGAAGAGGAGCTTATGTACTATGAATAGTATGAAGGCATTTCGAAGGATACCATGCTGAGAACTGAAGGAAGAGATCTGAGAAAAGATAAAAACACCAGAGGAATATATGCATGCCCCGATTCGGAGACCTTGAGAGCCATGCTCTAAGATTGATCGTCGAGAAAGGTGACGAAGGCATACTTCAGAGCGAACTGTGGAAGAAACTGAGCGTAAGCAGCAGAGAGGTCTCACGCTTGTCACTGCGTTTCAAGCGAAGAGATCTCATTGAAAGAAGAAAAGTTCTCCATGAAGGGCGATGGACGTATAAGCTTGTTTCGAAGAAGAAGGACATATCAATCGAATCCATCTCGGACTGCCCCTGTCTCCTATGCGACGACATGGAAAAATGCACCGAGATGGGAGCCATATCCTCAGTTAACTGTAAGAAACTGATGGACTGGGTTATCCCGCCTGTCAAAGAAGAGCAGGGCATGAGATAGCAGGAGCTCGAAGCTTCAAACTGAGCTTCTTTTAAATATCTGCTTAAGACATTGTAGTGAACAGAACCATCTATGGACAGGCGTCATTCAGGCTCCTCAGTGAAGTTCGTAGTACTTTATGCCCTTCTGTTTCTTGGAACCTTCGGAGGATTCTACATTCTCAAAGGACTCATGGGAACCGAATATCCGATCATGGTCGTGGTTTCGAACAGCATGGAGCCTACTTTAGGCGTCGGAGACTATATCTTCGTCCAAGGAGTAGACAACGCAAGCAGTATAAATGCCGCCCCCGACGGTGATATAATAGTCTTTCCTAGACCCAGCAGCTATTCAACGGAATACATCGTGCACAGAGCCATAAGAAAAATAGTCAGAGGCACTTCGGTATCCTTCGTCACAAAAGGGGACCATAACTACGCTTCAGACCCCTGGGAAGTCTCCGCCATGTCAATAATAGGAAAGGTATATGGAAGAGCGCCCTTCCTCGGTTACTTTTCCCTGTTCGAAAGGACATCCGGCGGGATAGTCACGCTTATCCTCCTCATCTGCATTGTCCTCTTTATCGACTATCTCCTGCCCATCAAGAAGAAAGAACCCAACATCCCCTCACCAATCCCCACAGAGCCGCCTAGTCATCTCCGCAATCTGACCATGGGCATCCTTTTAGTCTCCCTTCTTCCGTATCCATTGTCTTTCATATTCATGGATAATCAACTGGTGCCAGAAGTACTGGCCTTGGGCTGCTGGTACGCATGCGACCTTCTTCTTCCTGCCGTGATCGTGGACGAAGACAATTCTCTCATGCTATGGCTCTACCATTTTGTACTTCTCGTGCTGCCAGTAAGCACAGATGTAATCTACCATATTACAGGAATAATGCCCAGAGACTGGTGGCAGGAACCCAGAGGATCAGTTCCTCTAACCTGGTTCCTCTCAGGAGAGACTGGATACTACTACAACTACATATCAATCCTTGGAACAATGCTGATACCCGGATGTCTGCTCTTTTTCTATTCGTTGGCGAAGGAAAGACGAGGAAAAAAAACTCCATAGCCTCATGAAGACATTCGCAGCTAAACGAGAATCATTGAATACGTTTGTGCTGAGAGATGAGGGAGTCTTTCCATCATTCGCTCAGCGGTCAGTTCTTTCTATTCTTCATTTTTGCGAGAACAGACTGTGATGCCTCGTGAAGTGAAACCTCCCAAGGCTCAGCCAATGGCGGAGTATAGCATGTTTCGGCAAGCTCTAAATCCCACACAGTCATCCCTCCCTTGATGGCCATGGACAGCATGTTGATTCGCTGAGTTACCTCTTCTTCCCCTATTATCTGTGCGCCGACCAGTTTCATGTTTTCCCTGTTGAATGTCAACTTAGCGAATATGTTCTTCGATCCGGGGTAATAGGGCGCCTTGGTCTTCCCACCCATGATACCTGAGATGGTCGTCAATCCTTGCTTCTCAGCTTGCGATTCCGTGAGTCCTGTAACACCGACCTGAGTCTCGAAGAGCTTTGAGACCGCGCTGTTGAGAACCCGAGGCATTGTGGCATATCCACCTGCCGCGTTTGTACCTGCAACCCTTCCTGATCTGACTGCGCTGGTGCCAAATTGGCTTAGCACTGGTCTGCCAGTGATGAAGTTCAACAACTCCACACATTCACCTGCAGCATAGATGTCCTCCACGCTGGTCTGAAGCCTCGGATTAACCCATATTCCACCAGACTCCCCGATTCTCAGGCCCGCACTCCTTGCCAGTTCGGTGTTAGGCCTAATTCCAGTTGCAGCGATGACCAAGTCCGCCTTCATGCTTCCTGTCGACAATACGATATTCGAACTCTTGGCCTCTCTCTGGACGTATTGGATGGTGCTGCCTGTCAAGATCTCAATGTCCCGCTGTTCCAGTCTGCCTTGCAGAATCTGTGCCATGTCAGAATCAAGCATGTTTGGGGCGATTTGTGGGAGCATCTCAACCAATGATATTTTCAGTCCTTTTTGCCTGAGTGCTACGGCCATCTCCAGACCGATTAGTCCTCCGCCAACTATAACAGCTGATGAAGAAGCTTCTGCTGCTGCACATATTCCTTTTCCATCCGCTATCGTCCTCAAGTGATAAGCCAACTCCATGCCTCTTGCAGGAGGACTAAAGAGATTGGAGCCCGTGGCGAGGACTAGTCGGTCAAACTGCAGACACTCTTCCTTTCCCTCATATTCGACAACCAGCCTCTTTTCTTTCAAGTCAATGCTCTTTGCAGTTGTCCTGAGCCTTAGGTCTAACCGCATCAACTTATAGTAGCTTCTGGGAAAGACAATGAGGTTCGCAAAATCTGTCACTTCCCCAGAGATTGCATGAGGCAATCCGCATCTCGAATAAGCAGCCACCTCTTCAGATTCCACGAGGAAAATCTCAGCTTTGCGATCATTCTTTCTGGCCGCTGAGGCGGCACTGATGCCTGCTGCATTACAGCCTATTATGCCAATTCTCACTTATGCTACCTTCCATCGAAGGCTTTAGGACATATACTCTCTTTAAAAAGCAATCCTCTTGTTGCCCATTGTGACGGCTTATTGCTGAACAACTCCTCATGCTGCATGCTCCGCAAGATTAAAGAGTTCCTTGCTGCAAATCTAGAGGATCGACATGAAGGAAATAAAGGTCGTATCATACGGAATTGGCTGGATAGGCGCGAAAATGGCTGAAGCCATGCTGGAAAAGAAAGGTCTGAGAATCGTTGGCGCAGTGGATATTGATCCTAACAAGGTTGGAAAAGATCTAGGCGAGTACTTGGGTAGAAACCGCCTAGGGGTCACCATATCAGATGATCCAGACAAGGTGCTTTCGACACTGAAGCCAGACATTGTCGTTCATACTACTTCTTCCTACCTGAAAGACACTTCTGCTCAGTTCGCGAAGATACTTGAGCATGGAGTGAACATTGTTTCAACATGCGAAGAGCTTTCATACCCATATGTCACAGAAGAACAGAGCAAGCTCGCAGAGAAGCTCGACAAATTGGCGAAGGAAAAGGGAGCAACAATCGTCGGGACAGGTATCAATCCTGGATTTCTGATGGATACGCTGGCGATCACTCTCACAGGACCTTGTGTCAAGGTGGACAGGATAACAATAGTAAGACAGATGAACGCTGCGACTAGGAGGGTACCATTCCAGAAAAAAATAGGGGCCGGACTTAGCCTTGCTGACTTCAAGAGAAAGATCTCTGAGCATGAGATTACTGGTCATGTTGGCCTTGAGCAGTCAATAGGCATGATTGCTAATGCGCTCGAATGGAAGCTGGATGAGATCAAAGTTGAAGATGTTCAACCTGTCATAGCAGAGAAAGCTGTAAAGAGCGATGCAATATCAGTCCCGAAGGGGCATTGCGCAGGCCTGAAACAGATTGCCAAAGGGATGAAAGGAAAAGAAGCACTCATAACTCTAGACTTCCGCGCCTATATTGGAGCAGAAGAAGAGTTCGACGCTGTAACAGTCGACGGTGTGCCTCCGATCAAACAGAGGATCACACCATGCGTTCACGGAGATCATGGCACAATAGGAATAACGATAAATACCATACCTAAGGTCTTGGAAGCTGAGCCGGGGCTGAAGACGATGAAGGACCTCCCCGTACCTTCAGCTACAATGTGATTTTGAAGACAAAAGCCGATTACCTTCTTTTTCTCATGACTTCTGAATATTCATGGACTGTCAGTTGGAACTATTGAGCCCGCGTAGTTCTGTCCCAGGGTGAATACGTGTAACTCGTTCGAGAAAAATCCGAAGCCCTAGGTTCTTTTCTCTACAAAAGGCTAGGAGGCATGTGGATCGATCAAGTCCTTGATGGCTGATTCAGACAAGTGCATGAGATTCCCGCATGAACAACGGTCAGGATTCATTATCGAGATGCACACTAGCATTTCTAAGTCTTTTTAGTAACTTGAGCTGTCCTAGGTAATTGATGATAGTCCATTGTTGCTTAGTGACTGGTGGCGCGGGGTTCATAGGCAGTCACTTGGTTGATCATCTAATGGGGTTGAAGGCGAGAGTGAAAGTCATTGACAACCTGAGCACTGGAAACATCAAGAACTTGGAAAGATGGCTTGGAAACCCTGCCTTCGAGTTTGTAAAGGGAGACCTTCTAAACTCAGAAGAGCTGAAGAACGCTGCGAGAGAAGTCGACACCATCTTTCATATCGCTGCCAACCCCGAGGTGAGAGTTGAGCTTGCCGATCCCTCCGTGCATTTCAAACAGAGTGTGGTTGCTACTTTCAACGTGCTCGAAGCTGCGAGGTGCAGCTCTGAGGTGAGAAGTCTAGCGTTTTCGTCCTCATCAACTGTCTATGGAGATGCGTCGTTTCTTCCGACACCTGAGAGCTGCCCCCCCAATCCTATCTCAATCTATGGTGCTTCTAAGCTCGCTTCGGAGGCCCTGATTGCTGGATTCGCTTCTACATACGAGTTCAAGGCTAGCATCTTCAGATTGGCGAACGTTGTTGGACCCCGTTGCCAACATGGAGCAATCCACGATTTCATCAGGAAACTGAGGAAGAACCCCGCGGAACTAGAGGTATTAGGAGATGGAACACAGTCCAAGTCGTATCTCTACGTTGAGGATTGTGTAGAGGGCATTCTTGCCGGGCTGGGATCTGAGGAAAAGGTTTCGATCTTCAACCTTGGGTCAGACGACAAAATCGGTGTTAAGGCAATTGCGCAGCTAGTAACAGAGGAGATGGAGCTCAAGGATACTCGGATCCGTTTCACAGGTGGGATCGATGGCGGGCGGGGATGGCGAGGAGATGTGAAGTTCATGATGCTCGACAACGCCAAGTTGAAGAGAACCGGTTGGAAAGCCAAGTATAACAGCCTGGAAGCTGTAAGAGAAACAATCAGGTCTCTTCTGAACAAATAACAGCTATCACCTCCTCGCCTATTGCATGATTCTGAAAGGCAGGAAATCGGCTCTCCTTTTTCAATGCACTAGTTTTTCTCTTGCCAACGAACATATTTATCTCTCCGTCGTACGTATAGGTTGACGCTTTCAAGTGCTCTTAACGCCAATGAGAGGCATGAAGATTGACCGACCTGAACGCTATCCTTCGCCCAAGATCCGTTGCGGTCATAGGTGCATCAAGGAGCTCAGAGAAAATCGGATATATTCTCGTCAAGAACATGCTGAATTCTGCTTTCCGAGGAAAGATATATCCTGTCAATCCTAGCACAGATGAGATACTCGGCCTTCGCTGTTACGGACACATCCAACAGATCCCCGATGAAATCGATCTTGCCGTGATAGCTATCCCGGCTCCTCTGGTTCTAGAAACAGTCGAAGAATGTGGCGAAAAAGGCGTAAAGGCAATCATCGTGATCTCCGCTGGCTTCAAGGAGACCGGGATAGAAGGAGCGGTCTTGGAGAGAAAGCTCTTGGAAGTTTGTCGAAAGTTCGGAATGAGAATGCAGGGGCCAAACTGCTTGGGAGTGATCAACGCCTATGCTCCGCTGAACCTTACTTTCGCAGCATCGATGCCTAGACAAGGCGCAATAGGCTTCATCTCTCAGAGCGGAGCATTGGGGACAGCAGTTCTGGATTGGACGCTAAAGGAAGAAATCGGTTTTGCAGCATTTGTAAGTCTAGGCAATAAAGCAGACCTAGATGAGATAGATTTCATCGAAGCGATGGCCAATGAACCACATGTAGGAGTAATCCTGCTTTACGTGGAATCAATCGAGGAAGGAGAGCGATTCATACGTGTTGCTAAACAAGTGATGAGAAAGAAACCCATCATTGTTTTGAAAGGCGGAGTCTCGAGCTCAGGGGCCAAGGCTGCAGGTAGTCATACAGGGGCCATGGTAGGAAGCATCACGGCGTATCAGACTGCTTTCAGGCAATGTGGAGTTCTCATGCTCCAGAGTGTTGAAGAGCTCTTCAACGTCGCCTATGCTTTCAGCACGCAACCTCTCCCTAGGAACAACAGTGTTGCTATAGTCACCAATGCTGGCGGTCCAGGCATACTGGCAGCAGATGCTTCTGAGGTGTCAGGGGTAAAGCTGGCAGTGCTCTCCGAAGAGACAACAAGAGAACTGAGCGAAAAGCTCCCGCCTTCTTCAAGCATTCACAATCCTATTGACATATTGGGCGATGCTAGATCGGATAGATACAGGTTAGCTGTCCAAGCAGTTCTAGCTGACCCATTGGTAAGCTCAGTTCTTATCATCCTGACACCCCAGGCTGTCACTGAGGGACTAGAAACAGCTAGAGCGATAGTTGACCTAGCTAAGAATCGAGACAAACCCGTATTAGCTGTCTTCATGGGTGGGGTGAACGTCGAGGAAGCTTCGAGGTACCTCAGGGAAAACAGTGTACCATGCTTTGGGTTTCCCGAGAAAGCAGTTAGAGCCCTTGGGGCTCTCACTCAATATGCATCGTTCCTAGATCGCCCTGAGAGCAAACCTGAGGTGCTTTATGATGTTGACAAAGCTGCGGTGCGTAATATCATTGATAGTGTTAGACAGGATTCTAGAGTAGTCCTGCTGGCTCATGAGGCTGCAGATGTTATGAGGGCCTATGGAATACATGCGCCTTTCGCAAGATTGGCCACTAGTGTTCTAGAGGCCGAGAGATACAGTGAGGAGATTGGTTATCCAGTTGTGCTCAAAGTTACTTCGCCTGAGATACTACATAAGTCTGATGTGGGCGGGATAGTGCTTGATGTGAAGTCTGCTGAAGAGGCTAGTTCAGCTTACAGTTCAATACTTACACGTGTATCTCGATATATGCCGAGAGCTCAGGTATACGGTGTGACTGTTGGTAAGATGGTGGACCAAGGCAAGGAACTGATCATAGGGGTAAACCGAGATGTCCAATTCGGGCCTCTGATTATGTTTGGACTCGGTGGCATCTACATAAACTTCCTCCAAGATGTGTCTTTTAGACTGGCACCTCTTTCCCTCGAAGAGGCTCGAGACATGGTGAGCGAGACAAAAGCCTACTTTCTTCTTAAAGGAGTGAGAGGCGAGAAGCCTTCAGACATCAACGCCGTTCTGAACACAATCATAAGGGTGAGCCAGTTGGTCGTGGATTTTCCCGAAATAGTTGAAATGGATATAAATCCTCTCTTCGTTTATGAGGAGGGGAGAGGTTGCATAGCGATAGATGTTAAAATAACTTTGTCAAGGAGCTAAGAGATGACATATCCCTTAATTGTTTGTGGTACGGAATTCGCTGGAAAGACAGCGATCTGTATGGGGTTACTACAGAAGCTCAGAGAGATTGGGCTTCGAGTTGGATACTTTAAGCCTATCGGCGTAGGCCTGAAAACCCTCGGAGGTCGCAGAGTGGATCCTGATACGGCTCTTATGAAGGAGGCTGCAGCTCTTGAGGATCCAGTCGAGCTGATTACTCCGATCACGCTAGGAAAGAGATATTTGGAGCTACTCTCTGACCCGGAGCAGAAGACGATGGAGAAAATAAAGGAGGCCTACAGTCATCTTTGTAAAGACAAAGACATAGTGATCATCGAAGGGCCGCCTAGGCCTGAGATGCTTACCTGCAGCCAGTGCAATGTCGCTCATCTTTCAAGCGAACTGGGTGCCAAAGTCATACTGGTTGTCAAGGGTAGTGGAGATGAGATTGCTGAGCAAGCAGTACTCTACAAGAAGTTCATAGAGGACTGCGGCGGAGACTTCATGGGAGTAATCATGAATTTCGTTCCTCGACAACTGATTGAGCGAGTGAGAGGTATTCTGATTCCAGCTATTGAAAGATGCGGGGCAATAAGCCTCGGCGTAGTTCCTGATAGGAAAGAGCTGAGTCAGCCCACCATTAGAGACGTAGCTTCCGAATTGGAAGCTGAGGTCTTGACATGCACGAAGCATCTCGACAAGCTTGTAGAGGGCTATCTCATCGGAGCTATGACTCCTGAGTCTGCTTTAAGTTGGCTGAGAAGGAGTGCCGGCAGCGCGTTGATTACGGGAGGCGACAGGACTGATCTTCTGCTTACTGCACTCGAGACCGATATCAGTGCAGTAATACTTACTGGGAATATCTACCCTGCCTTGAGCGTCTTGACAAGGTCAGAAGAGAAGGGGATTCCGATCATCTTGGTTTCACAAGATACGTTTACAACAACGAGGCAGTTGGAAGAGATGGAAGGCAAGATCACAGCTTCACCTTCTTCTATGAACAAGATAAGACTTACAAGAGACATAGTCTCCGAATATGTCGACTGGAAAAGAATAATAGATGATTACGTAGAGCGCAAAGCAAGAGAGAAATCATCCTGTGCTTCCTAGAAGAGACTGAGTGAACAGGGTCTCATCTTGGATGTAGGACTTGCCTATTGAGAGAGCTATTTCCGCCTTCGCCAATTCGTTTCCTAAGTATGCCGCGTGTTCCAGCTTTGACAACAGGCCTTTTTCAATTGCCATGTGGTATAAGGTTTTAGCTGTTGTTCCTTTAAGAACCATGCTGGGCGTTGCAGTTTGCCCACTTGGAAAATGTAATAAGACGATTTTCCGTGCCGACCTATCTAGCAAGATCTTGAACCAGCCTTTTCGGTCCTCTTCAAAGCTCTCCGTATCTTTAGGCTCCAGAATCTCAACGCTGCGCTCTAGTGCTCTATCGTAGGGTTCCTCTCGGAATCTCTTATCTTTTAGTATGAGCATGTTCAGGCACAGGTCCTTTGGGACTGAATGCCTCCGTTTCGCGATGAGCATCATTCTTGAAGCGGTTGCAAGCTCAGAGATGCTTCCCCGCGCCTTGTCACTGTGTTCAGGTGCGAATAGAAGGCATGCGCCTAGTTCTGAAGCTGCTGCGGCAAGTAGACCGTTGATCCCGGTTGAGTCAATATCTATGAGTTCAGTTACATTTCCGGCTCCGAGAAAGAGGGGCACAGCTGGATTTCTTTTGGAGAAAAGGCTGTACGCTTCTAACGCTTTGAGAAATCCGGGGCTGACTGGAGGGTCAAGTATTGGATCCGCTATTACGTTTCTTATACCCAACTCTCTGGCTCGTCCGATGCAGTCTTCCAATGCTGCGACCCGTTGGGCCGGCATAGGGAAGTGAAGTCCTTTCTTCATATTGGTTGGTGTGATTACCACAGGAGTATCCTGCACAAAAGGCGCGAGCTCGTCCACATTACCTAAGTCCAAGCTGAGAACCAGATCCATCTCTGCCTTGACTGCAGCCCTAATCTCTTTAGGGTTTAGAGTGTCTATGCTTATTGGACACGTGATGGTAGCTCTTGCTGCTTCTACAATTCTCTTGATCTCTTCTTGATGAGGCTCTCCGGCGATCATGCCGAAGTCTACTATATCTGCTCCGGATTCGACATAGTAACTAGCACGATGCTCGATTTCGGCATCGCTCAGTCTAGGAGCATCTACAATCTCTGCCACAACACGCATCGGAAAGCTAGCGCCAAGGGCCACTCTGAAGTTGCCTTTTCCTATGAAGAAACCGCCATCTGCCTCCATGCTTTTCAGACCTTCCTGCTCAGCCGTCTCAAGCTCTCTTTGTAGATCCGTCTTGAACCTGCTCTGAAGAAGATCTGATGCGGGAGTCATCTTCGAAAGAGGCACTTCTGCAACGTATTCCAGCACAGAAGGGATGTCAGCTGCATAGAGCGGTCCCTTGAATGTAGGGATGCCTGTTGCTGTCTCAACCACCGATACATCCCCTCTAACTGCTCCAGGTAGGAGAATGAGGTTAATACCTGTAAGATCCCTTTTTTGCAGTTCTTGTGCAGCGAACTCAGGAGTCATGAATGCAGCTATGGAGATTGGGAGAGCGATGATTGACGTCTCTTTGTCGCTTTGCTTGGAATAACGTTCCACGACTTCCTTGGCCATGAGACCAGTTACCAACAGAACTCTCAACTGAGACTACCCTCCAGTATTCTCAAGACCTTTTCTTTGAGCTCTTCTGGACTCCTTAAGATTGTAAGACCAGCAATGTTGTTTAAAGCCGCAGCGTTTTCCATGTCAGTTAGCCTAGGTTTGATCCTGATTTTCTCGCCAAACGTCACTGCGCCAACTGGGCAAGAGGTTAGGCATCGGCAACAGCCGATGCATTTGGAGAGCTGAACTTTCATCCTACCTTCGACCCGTTCTAAAGCGCCTACTTGACAGGCCTCACTGGCTGAGCAATGCTCACAACCTTTGCATAACTCGCGGTTAACTCTGCATGGAAGTGTTGTTTGGACGAGTTCTAACGACTGATCCGTGGGGAGTACTAGAACGGGCGTATCTGACCGCAGCGCCTGGGATACCGCGCTCGTGACCAGGGTGTCTGCTATGCCATACCGCAGCTTTGCCACGGTGTTTGCTGAGGCAGGCGACACGACCAACAACCTATAGGCGCCTTTGGACAACCGTCCTGTGGAAGGGCTGCTCCATCCATCGTTTTCTTGTGTGATGATCTCAGAGTAGTAGCCGCCAGAGGATATTCTTCGAAGTGTGTCTCGCAAACCGTAGATTCTTATCACCTCAGCGCCCGCCTTCGTTAGAAAAGTAGTCACCTTCGAGTTGCTCTTGGCTGCGATTTGCTCCATGATGGAGAACGTTTCGCAAAGGAAATGCCCTGCGCCTGTTACACCCCATGCTATGAATGCCATGTGATTCTCTATCCTCTTGAGGCTTTGCTGACCAGAGCAATCTCTGCTCCTTTGTTGTTGACGCCTGTACAGAATGCTTGTCCTCCGCCACTCTTCTTGAAGTGAGCGCACAAGGCGTCAACCATCTGTCTTGCCTTATTTCCGCCCTTGACGAGGCCATAGAATGTTGGTCCCCACGAGCTTTGACCTGCTCCGAACGCTCCTTCTTTCATTAGGAAATCTATCCCGGCTTCAGTCTCTCTGTAGCCGAATCTTCCTCCTTGTACAGTTGCCCAACTATCCCCTAGCTTGAAGTTTACCAAAGTGATGGCCTCTCCGAATGCCTCTATGTCTCTATCGAGCAAGGCGGGTATCATCTGTACAAGTACAATTCTCGATACTTCGCTCACAAGTTCCTTGCCAGGCTTGGGCACTTGCTCAAAAGCTGCCGTTTCTGTTGTTCCGCTCATTCTCTTGCCTACGCTTGGAATACCCACTACGAAAAACCAGTCCTCAGGGACCTCGGATCTGAAGATGAGAGGCGGGACACCATGGGGGTTTTTGACGTTGTGTCCTCCATCCAATACGAATCCCCCCATCTTGAAGGCGTTTAGTCCGATCGCCGATCTCTTGCCTCTGTCCAGTTTTTCGGCGATTTCCTCAATGCTAAGGTTTAGATCAAACAGTCTCGATAGAGCTGCCCCAGTAGCTAATGCTATTTGGGTTCCCGAGCCTAAGCCAACATGTTCAGGTATGTCGGCCAGTATCTTAAGACGAGATCCTCGTTCGGCATTCGATTGCTTAAGGATTGTCTCAGCATATCGTCTTACTCGGTCGGCTCTTGAGCCAGACACAACTATGTCGTCTGCCTTTCTTGCTTGGAGCACTACCTTGGGTCGATCAATGGCCACACCTACGCTGCAGTAGATTCTGCCGAGGTCTCCTCTCATGTCGATTATGCCGAAATGGAGTCTTGAAGGAGTCTTGACGGTTACTTCAGTTGTCTCAGCCATTCTTCTATCATATCCCTAAGAATCCTGATCACTTTCATGTTTGGCGATGCCTCTTCAGAGACCTTCTCGACGGTTTGTTGGCATTGTTCATAACTCTGAAGAAGCTCTCTAACCTTCTGCTTCTCTCCTTCTCCGATGAAGGCTTGTATTCTAGTAGCATGGGTTATGGCTTCTAAGGATGCCGCAAATCCTCTGCTGTAAGCTCTGGGGAATGGGTTGTTTACTTGTGCTCCTTTGGCTTGACAAACAAAGAATGATCTTTCCTGCGTATACTGGCCTTGTCTGAGAACGGACACCACAAGGAAGGCATCAGCTTCTCTGAGGCTTGCAGGCCAGCTGGTTGAAGTCTTCTCAAACAATTGATGCCTAGGTGTGAGCCTGTCGAAAGCAGTCTCTAGGTAAAGCATGATGTCATGAACAAGATTAATCGTTGCTTTGCCCGTGGCACCGAGGTTTCGAAATGTCGTTGTCTCCAAGAAAGGTCTGATCTCTAGAGTATCGCGTCCTGTTCTCACAATCCCCATCGGGGCAGCATTCAAGGTTCCCGTGGTGTTCTGAGTTGACACTATGGCCTCAACAGTCTCTGAGAACTCAAAGCCCAGATTGTCAAGTATTGTCACTACATCTCCGCTATTCTGGGACATGCTTGATGTCAACCCGCTGCAATAAGGTAGTCTTTTGGACTGCCGAGCAAAAGCCTTATGTGTCCTTCCTTTTTGGACAATACTCTCTCTAGTTTTCCTCTGGCTTCCATGAGATCCCCTTTCTTCGCCTGTTCTGCGAACTTACCCCTGAAACTCACTAGCTCTTTGACAGGTTCGGTTGCTGAGCCGATTAGGTACCTGCAGTTCTTGATCATGTAACTGCAGGGGGTGAAAATGGAGTCTTGGTCGTCTACTATCTCGGCTCGTATGATCGCGCTTCCGAGAGGCTCAAATGTGCCAGTTCCGTCATTCTCATCATCCCAATCCTTTACTAGCCTGATGAAATATCCCCTTTGGTCGATTACCCCGTGGAGAATCTTGTTCATTTCTGTCTTGGCCATTTTGCCGAGGTCTAGTCCAGTTTCCTGCCATCTTTCCTTGAGGACTATCATAACACTATGCTCGTCATAGGGCAAGATCTGATCACCTCTCACTCTCAGCTGTCTCAACGCTTCGTAAACACGTAGGCAGTGCTGTGAGCCATAGGCTACTAGGTCAATGTCAGAAGATGGGCCAGCAAGGCCAAGCAACAACGATCCGGATACACCGATCGAATGTGTAGGGACACGTGCCTCTTTGCAGAGCGTATCAATGAACCTAACTGCAATCCCTGCAAGTTCGCTTTGGCTGTTCTCTCTCCCCGCCCAACCATCAACTGGCTTGTAAGTCCTCAGAATCAACACATTTGGCACAGCTTGCAGAATCATATTCGATTTCTCGTCGGAGTAGAGGTATTTCGGGAAATACTTTCTCAAGTAGTTTGTGGTGTCTCTGAGTTCGTACACCCTTCTGAATCTCATGCCGTCTTTTCGCTTTCTCTCTCCATTTAGATCAGGGACGTAGCGAAGATATGCAACTGTTCTCCCTTCGGGATGGAAGAGGCCCTTCACGGAGAAGATCAGGTGCTCAAGCGTCTCTATGTAATCACCTTCGCGAAGATTGTTGCTTTCCATTGCTCTCAATGATGTGTCTCCCACACTCGACTAAGATAAGGAATTCCTTTGCTCCTTGCTCCGTCTGATCTTGAGTCGATGCCCTTGTTCTAGATGTTAGCTTGAGCCCTATTGTTGGAGTTTCGGGCGTGGCTTTCAGTCAAGTCTGTTACGTCCCTTGTGTTGAGCGCTTTGAAGGTTTGGAGATGTTCCGTGTCCAACTCGGTCTCTGATCCCGCCTTTCCTATGTATTATGTACATAGTTATTGTCGATCATGGTCAGAACAGACTTGATTGGTCATCATTTTCCACTGAAGCCTTAGAAACCTTACAGATAATATGGTTTCGTGATTTGAGACATGTTTTGTGTATCGATCTTGTTTTGGCAATCGATAGCATATCGGGAATGATGTCGCGCTTGGCCAAGAGAGAGTTATCAAAGGGGAGTTTCGTAATGAGCTTGTTCGATCAGGTTAGACTCCCAGATAGTTTATCCGTTGCAAGAGAGTAGAACATGATGTTGAGCTTTAGGGTGCCAAAGTTCATTAGCCGTCACGTCGTTAGTTTAGCTGAAAGGCTATCTCATGATTCAGCACCTGAACAAAAGTGAAGCAGGCGATCTTGTCGAGAGGTGTGTCGTCTTGGCTTCGCTTCTAGAAGTCTCTGGATACCCCAAACCAGGAAATGTCCACAGGACGAGTGATACCGGGAAGACTAGATATGAACATTTTCTCGCCGGAAGTGTTTCCATTGGGCCAGCTTTTCGAAGATTGGCTGAGAATGCCTTCAGAGCAGGACTTGGAGAGATAGAAATGGGTGATATTGGTCTAGGGTCCTCCATTCTTGAGGCTTCCAAAGATGCCTTGTCCTGGCAAAAAGGTGGCAACGTCAATCTCGGCATCATTCTCCTGCTGGCTCCTCTGTCAGCTGCTTCGGGATTCTGTCTTTCAAGAGGCATGCCGGAAAACTTGGAGAAACTCAGGACGAACCTTGGCGCAGTCATCCGAGCCTGTGGGACTGAGGACTCCGTTGCTATCTATCAAGCAATAAGATCCGCTGTTCCTTTGAAGGTTCTAGGAAAAGCTGAGAAGCTAGATGTCTTAGATACTGGATCAATTAAAGCGATAAGGAAAGAGAATCAGACTCCTTTGAGCATATTCTCTTCGTGCAAGGATCGGGACTCCATATGCTCCGAATGGACCTCCGATTTTTCAATAACATTCGGTCTAGGATACCCCACGCTTAGGGAGGCTTTTCAGACAACGGGAGACATCAACATCTCGATAGTTCACACTTTCCTTAGGCTCCTCTCAATGATCCCAGATTCTCTCATAGTGAGAAAGAGCGGCCATAATGCGGCACTAGAAGTAAGCAGTATGGCTGCCAGTGTGCTTGAGAAAGGCGGGATGTCTAACCCTGAGGGTAAGATGAAAATTCGAGAGATGGATGATAAGCTTCGGAAATCGAAGGGTGCTCTGAACCCGGGCACAACTGCTGACATTACAGCGGCATCTTTGTATTTGCTTCTCTTTGAGGGATGGAGGCCCTGAACCGTTGCATAACGAAATGCATTGTTTTCTCCAAGCTTCTTTCTACACCGAATTTCCGAAGGAAGTATGTCAGAACATTGCCAACGTCTCTCTCCAGGAGGTCCCGAGCATTCGGATGATCTTTTGTGACATACTGCGGCCAGTCTATAATGAGAATATGCTCATCTGGTTTGATTATTATATTGTACTCGCTTAGGTCAGCATGCACTACCCCCGCTTTCCCATAAGCTACTCGTATGTTATGAAGAATCTCGTTGAGAACGCGTCTAGGGTTCTTGACTACTCTGACGTCGGCCAGTTCGAGTCCTTCTATAATGGTCATGACGATTACATGCCTGTTCTGCTTGATCGGTCTTGGCGCAGCTACTCCTACTGCGTACACTTTCTCAAGTCCCTCGAATTCCTTCTCTGCGGAGAGTCTAGATCGGTGTAGCCAGGATGTGTGCCCTTGCTCGCCCTCGTATCCCCTCTTCCTACGAATGTCTCTGAAGCTCGTTCTTCCGATTCTGTGGAACTTCACAGCAACTTGCTCTCCAGTCGGCGTCACGGCATCATAGACATCTGCCTCCTTTCCTACACCTAAAGACTTACCAAAACCTTCCAGTATTCCTGCTTGCACCAATGCATGGACCGCAAGGCAGTCATATGCTAAGTAGTTGAGAGAGTACCCGATGTAGGGTTGTGTACGGTGGTAAAGTAGACCTTCCCTGTGGAGTTTGTTGACTCTGAATTGAATCTCCGAAACAGAAAAACCTGTGTACTTCCCGATGTCAACAAAGGGAACGAATCTGCGTTGGCCCATCCCCAACTCCACTGCCTGCAGGACTCGAAAGTCCGGGCCCTCAAGGTTTCGCATTATGGATGCAGCTTTCTCGGCGGACGACATTAGCTAGAGTGTTACTGTTGACCTAGGTAAGGTTAGCGTTTGACAGGTTCAGGTGTACGTTGAATGTGTATTCTCGTTTTCAGAGCTAGAGATATGGGTATGCCTACTAGCCCTCCGACGGCCATTTGAACGAAGTTGAAGGGGGCTTCTACTGATGCGCCAGCAATGCCATAGCCCAGAGCGAAGGCCTGTGCTGTGAAGTACCCTGTAACCATTTCAAGTCCTCCGACGACCCATGCTAGGATGAGAACGAGAAGGTTCTGCTTCTTGCTCCTGGCTATGATGTATCCTGTGAGCACGCCCTCTATTCCTTTGATGATCAGGGTGAACGGAGCATAGTTGTACCAGCCTCCTAGTATGTCGGCGAGGGATGAGCCGATGCCGCCTGCTATGCCTCCGACAATGGGTCCGAATGTCAGTGCTGCAACCATGATCATGGCATCTCCTATGTTGAAGAAGCCTTGAGTCGCCGGTATTGGTATGGTTATGAGCATTGTGGTTACGCATACAAGTGCAGCCATCACGCCCGATGCTGCCACTTCTCTTGTTCCCAAGGTTGACATTTCCTATTATAGTTCTAACTGATGTATTTAGGTCATTTGCTCATCTGCGCTATGAAGCTAGAGAAGGCTCTTCAATTCGTCTAAAGCTTTCAGAACTCCATGCCCACGTGATGTCAACTTGAAGTATCTTCGTTTTCCTTCAACTACGGAAACTACTAGCCCCTTCTCCTCTAGCTCTGAAAGGTGCTGGTACACCGCTCCAAGAGTCATGCCTTTTCCGATATTCTTCCAGACGTCGTATCCGTATGTCTTGTCAAGATCTATGAGTCGTAGAATCCTCTCTTTGGTGGCGAGTTTGTAGCCAATTCCGAGACTCTTCCCCTTCTTGGTCAGTGTGTTCA
>Ga0315296_10001649_pt1 | contig 19444 bp, 17 predicted proteins | sample YL17G14_18_MG_FD_203921 | JGI IMG/M metagenome (GOLD analysis project Ga0315296, IMG submission 203921) | Sediment microbial communities from Yellowstone Lake, YNP, Wyoming, USA - YL17G14_18 | ecosystem: Environmental > Aquatic > Freshwater > Lake > Sediment | place: USA: Wyoming | collected...
TTTTGTTTTATCATTTTCTTACCCCCTTCTTGGTTTTTTAACCCTTGGGGTGATATTTTATATCACCCCAAACCTTTTAACCAGAAGGGGTTTTACTATCTTAGAGGTTCCTATATCTATTTCAGGGACATATCCTGTTCACGGCCCCATTGCGCATAATCATACATTGACTTGAAGAGTTCCGGATTCATGAAATAATGCCTCTTCTATCACCTCTATTAAATGTAACACAGGCTTGTTTTTAATCTCTTTTGTGAGCTGTATCATGCAGCCGGGGCATGCAGTGATAATTATCTCTGCTCCTGTTTTAGTATAGTTTCCGATGCATTTTTCGAGAAGTCCCTGTGAGAGCTCTTTGTAAGAAAGACTAAAAATGCCTCCGAATCCACAGCATCGCTCTTCCTCAGTCTCTATTAAATTGATGCCGATGTTTTTTATGATTTCCCTCGGCTCTTTCTTAATACCCAACCCGTAACTGAGGTGGCACGGGTCATGGTAGGTTGCAGTCACAGACTGGGAAGAGAGAGATGGAAGAGGTGAATCTATTTTATTTATAAGAAAGCGTGATATGTCCATTGCTCTTTCAATGCCTTCACCGATGAGCTTTGGATATTCTTCTTTGAGAGTAAGTGTACATGTGGGACAGAGACTCAGTATTGCATCAACATTCAGCTTACTGAATATTCTGAAGTTCTTTTTTGCAAGTTCAATCGCCTCTTTTTCAAGACCGAGTGTTCTCAGGGGCGCACCACAGCATACCTCACCAACTGGTAAGATAACCTCATAATGAAGCTTTTGTAATACATTAATAAGCGATTCCCCTAAATGTGGATAAAGAAAATTCACTGTGCACCCTGTAAAAACTGCAACCCTGCCTCTCTTTTTCGATACGGTGAATATTTGAACTCTATCTCTTCGGTGATGTTCAGGAAGTTCAATATGAAACGGGAGGATACCCTTTTTCAAAAGATAGGGAAATAACACATGCTGGGCTATCTTGAGGAGATTGAAACTAAGTTCAGGCCTTTTTGAAGAAAATTTTGTGAGGAGACGAAGATAGCGCCTTTTTACATCAGAACCCTTTAAAAGACTTCTGCCAAGGTATATAAGCTCTTTTATATCAATTTCAAGTGGGCACGATCCTGAGCATGCACCACACAATATACAACTAAATATGCGGTCATTGAGAACAGCTGATGGTTTCAGTTGTCCTGTAGAAAGACCCCAGAGAAGTGCAAGCCTTCCCCGTGCACCCATTGTTTCGGTCAAGTCTTCATCATATGTTGGACAAAAAGCCTTGCAGCTTCCACAACGGACGCATCTTAAGAGTTCGTTTAAATAACGAGAGCTTTCCATTAAAAGCATTATACCTCTGTATGCAAAATTCTTTCTACACTACTAAAAATGCCTTCTCGCTCACTGAACGAAAATTTTGACCGGTCTAAAGCTTGGTCGTTCGAATTCGCCCTCTTCCTTTTTTTGCCCATGGTATATATAATTAAAAATAGTTTAAAAACTATTGAGACAATTAAGAAAATGCTTGGTGGATACAATACCAACATATCATACAAAGGGACAACATACCACATCCAGACAGAGGATAACGGAATAAAGAATCCTGTAGTGGTGACACTTCTTTATTCACAGGGTGCGATCCTCGCATCCAAAAAGACCGGCTACGAACATATTTTGGAGGAGTCTGATTATAAAGAGAAAGTCGGAAAGCTGATGAAAGATCAACACAGAAGTATGATGAAAGAACTCCTCTCAGGAAAATATACGGGAGCGGAGAAACCTGAAGATACTAAAAAAACAGGAGCTCATTAGTAAATGGACAAGAGAGACACTGTCTTTCTGAAACAACAGGCAAAGAGGGTAAGGATTGAGATACTAAAGATGCTCACGGAAGCAGGCTCAGGCCATACAGGGGGTTCACTTTCAGCAGCTGATGTGGTGACTGCACTTTATTTTTACAAAATGCGTCACAGACCGGATGTCCCGAATTGGCGAGAAAGAGACAGATTTATCCTTTCAAAAGGACATGCAGCGCCTTTGCTTTATGTTGTGTTAGCTCTGACAGGTTATTTCGATATCTCGGTGCTTAAGACACTCCGTAAAATAGGCAGTCCTCTTCAGGGCCATCCTTGTTCAAAAACCCTTCCGGGTGTTGAGATCTCAACCGGTTCTCTTGGCCAGGGGCTCTCTGTTTCAAATGGAATTGCGATTGGCCTGAAAATAGACAATCTCAATTCAAGGGTATATTGCCTTTTAGGCGATGGTGAAACACAAGAAGGTCAGGTCTGGGAGGCTGCAATGACCGCAGCACATTACAAGCTTGACAACGTATGTGCAATAATAGACCTCAACGGCCTCCAGATAGATGGCCCCGTATCAAAAGTGAAGGCTATAGAGCCTGTTGCCTCTAAATGGAGTGCCTTTGGATGGAATGTGATTGATATCGATGGTCATGATATGGAAGCAATACTCAATGCCTTTGATGAGGCAGAAACAGTCAAAGGAAGGCCAAGCGTAATCCTCGCCCGCACGGTTAAAGGGAAAGGTGTTTCTTTTTTTGAAGGTAAAGTTGAGTATCATGGGATCGCACCTACTCGTGATGAACTTGAAATGGCATTGAAGGAACTTGATGGCAATGGGTGAAATAGTCAAGGATATAAGAGCCGGACAGCAGAGCATAGTCGGGAAATCAATGGCTACAAGAGATGCCTATGGAGAGGCACTTCTTGAACTCGGGAAAAAGAGAGATAACATTGTAGTCCTTGATGCAGACCTCTCAGGCTCGACAAAGACAGGGAAGTTTGCAAAGGCATTTCCTGACCGTTTTTATAATATAGGCATCGCTGAACAGGATATGATTGGCACTGCGAGCGGACTGGCTCTTTCAGGAAAAATTCCATTTGCATCGACCTTTGCGGTCTTTGAGACGGGAAGGGCATGGGAGCAAATAAGACAGACGGTGTGTTACTCGAATCTCAATGTGAAACTTATTGCAAGTCATGGTGGTATTACTGTTGGAGAAGACGGTGCGTCACATCAGTCAACAGAGGATATTGCACTTATGCGGGTTCTCCCGAACATGACCGTCATCGTCCCTTCTGATGGTTATGAGACAACGCAGGTCATAAATGTGATCGCAAATTTTTACGGTCCTGTGTATGTGAGGCTCGGGAGGGCTAAAGTTCCCGCAGTGATGCCTGCTGAGTATGAATTTAGAATAGGAAAGGCGTATCCATTTCATATAGGCAGGGATGCAAATATAGTGGCAATGGGGATTATGGTATCCATTGCGATTGAGGCTGCAAAGATTCTTAAGGATGCTGGCATAGATGCTGGCGTAATCAATATGTCTACAGTAAAACCTCTCGATACCGAGACGTTATTCAACGCTGCCAGGTCATGCAGGCTCATTGTCACAGCCGAAGAGCATTCGATTATAGGTGGTCTGGGAAGTGCGGTAAGCGAATTTCTATCTGAAAACTTTCCTGTTCAGGTGAGAAGGATCGGGATAAAGGACTCGTTTGGTTGTTCTGGAAAGCCAGAGGAATTATTAAAACTTTATGGCCTTACTGCAGATGATATTGTGGAAACAGTCAAAGAGGAACTAAAGAAATGAAAAGTAACAAGTTAAAAGGTATAGGTAAAGAACATAAAATATTCTTTATTGTTTTATTAACTTGTTACTTGTTACTAAACGTATGATAAACTTTGAGAACGTATCAAAACACTATGATACTCAGACAGCCTTAAGGAATATAACCTTTTCCATCGAAAAAGGTGAGATGGCATTTATCACCGGGCTAAGTGGGTCAGGGAAAACAACGCTGCTCAGGTTAATATATCTTTCAGAGAAACCTGATGAAGGGACTATTTCAATAGATAGTCGGGAACTCAATACACTGAAAGAATCAGAAATACCCTTATTAAGGCGAAAGATCGGGTTTGTGTTCCAGGATTTCAGGCTCCTGAATAACAGGAATATATTCGATAATATTGCGCTTGCTCTCAGGATTAGAGGGCTAAATAATAAAGATGTGAAGACTCGTGTATTCGATTCACTTAAAACAGTAAACCTGAGGCATAAGGCAGATTATTACCCGGATACCCTGTCGGGTGGAGAGCAACAAAGGATTGTGATCGCAAGGGCAATTGTTTCTGAACCTACAGTTCTTCTTGCTGATGAACCTACTGGTAATGTTGACCCTGATACATCAGCAGGTATCATAAGGACATTTAAAACTATTAACGCATCCGGCACCACAATCATTATTGCAACACATAACAGAGAACTTTTCCGGGATACAGGGAGAAGGGTACTTAAACTGGACAACGGCAACCTTGTCAGTGAGGAACGTGGTTAAATGGCCACCTACGCATTCAGGCTCGCACTCAGGAGCATATTACATGAAAAGTGGATAAATCTTCTTTCCATTTTAGCAATCGCAGCAAGCCTCCTTATTACTGCACTTACCGTTCTGTCTGTCTACAATGTTGATGTCGCAACCCAGAAGCTTCCTGAGAGATTTTCGATGATGCTTTATCTGAAAGATAAGCTTTCAGGAGGAGAAGTAGAAAATATAATGAATACTCTCAAGAAAGAGCATGCGGTAAAATCGGTGAAGTATATTCCAAAGGATCAGGCACTGAGAGAACTGAAAACGACGTTAAAGGGCACAGATCATGTGCTTGAGGGCCTTGAAGGGAATCCCCTTCCTGATTCCATAGAGATAAAGCTTAAAAAAGAGGCAGTGGGTCCTGAGACCGCACAACAACTTGCAACAACATTAAGGGAGACAAAAGGAGTCGATGATGTTGAATACGGAGAAAAATTCTTATTCGCCATATCTTCTATTAAAACCGGTGTGAAAACTATCGGCATACTCTTTATTATGATAATGTCTGCAAGTGTGATCTTTGTCTGCTACAGCACAGTGAAGATACTCTTTTACAGAAAAAAAGAAGAAATAGAAACCTACAAGCTTCTCGGAGCCACCAAAGGATTTATAAGAGCACCCTTTATCATAGAAGGTGCTTTTATCGGATTGAGTGGGGGTCTTTTAAGTCTTTTAGGTATTCTGTTGGTGTATTACATGGTCATTTTCAGGCTCAGTCGTACAATCCCCATCTTCAATGCACTCATCTTCCCGGCTGATATATCTTTTCTTCTTCCCCCTATAGGGCTCTTCCTCGGGATAGCAGGTGCTGCAATCGCAATCGGTAGGATCAGATACTAAGCATGGAGCGTGGATTACGGAGCAGAGAGCATGGAGCAAAGGGCATAAGGCATAAGGTACTGCTTTTCTTAGTTTTTAACTCTTTGCTCTGTGCTCTTTGCTCCATGCCATTTGTTTCGTATTGTTATGCTGCTTCACCGGAAGAAGAATATCAGAAAATACAAAAAGAGATAAAGACACACAAGGAAAAACTTGACAAGGTAAAAAATCGTGAACGTTCGATCCTTTCAGATATTGAAAAAGCCAACAGAGAAATAAGCCAGGTGGAAGCTGAACTCAGGAAATACAGGAAGAAGCTCGCAACTACAGAGTCAAAGATATCACAGGTAGAGGCTGAAATTTCTCTTACCAGAAGTAATATCGAAAAGAGAAAGGAGTGGATCAAAAGAAAACTCAGGGCTATGCAGAAATACAGACACTCCGGGGACATCGTGATGTTACTTTCGAGTACTGATGACATCTCTCAACTTATGAGAAGGTGGAAATACCTGCACTATATTACAACCTATGAACACAAGGTGCTGAACACCTATGAAGACAACCTGAAGGACCTTAATGAGAAAGAGAAGCAGCTTTTGGTGCTCAAGGGAGAACTCAAGAAAAATCAGGAGAAAGTGAAGCATGAGGAAAAAGCCCTTGTAGAAAAGAAGAAGGAAAAAGAAATGTTACTCGCATCTGTAAGAAAAGAGGAAGCTTCTTATGCAAGGATGTTGAAGGAGTTAAAAGAGTCTTCAAAAAGAATTCTTGAAATTATAAGAAAAGAGACAGAGCAGGTAGATACCTACCATGCAAAGGGGTTCTCGGTACTTAAAGGGAGACTTCCCTGGCCTGTTGACGGAAAAGTGGCAATCCCGTATGGTTCTCAAAAGGATCCACTGTTTAATACACCCATATTCAGGAGCGGTATATACATAAAGACAGACAATGATCTCATTACAAAAGCAGTACATAGGGGCAAGGTAGTTTTTGCAGAGTGGTTCAAGGGCTATGGACAACTCGTGATTGTAAACCATGGAGACGGGTATCACACGCTCTATGGGAGCCTTTCAGAGATTTTTTCAAAGGTAGGAGATATAATAACTATTGGACAGACAATTGGACGGGTAGGGAATTCAGGTATCCTGAATGTGCCGGGCCTTTATTTTGAAGTGCGATATAAAGGTAAGGCCCTCGATCCATTACAATGGCTGAAAAAGAGATAAATTTTGGAGGATAACACAAGATGACTAAGAAAAAGATAATCTCGATAGCGATTCTTGTTTTTGTTGTTGTGTCTACAAGTATTCTCATCGGAAGATGGTCTGTAGCCATCGTGGGTGCAGCAGCAGAAGGATATGAGGAACTCAAGGTCTTTACAGAAGCCCTGTCACTTGTCAGGAAGAACTATGTAGAAGATGTAAAACCCAAGGACCTCGTCTATGGTGCGATTAAGGGGATGCTGAACTCCCTTGACCCCCATTCCGGTTTTATGACGCCAGAAATGTACAAGGAGATGCAGGTTGAAGCAAAAGGGGAGTTTGGAGGCATCGGGATACAGATAGGAATAAAAGATGGTGTGCTTACCGTCATTGCTCCGATTGAGGATACACCAGCGTACAAGGCTGGCATAAAGGCAGGCGATAAAATCATGAAGATAAATAACGAGATTACCAAAAATATGAACCTCCATGAGGCTGTGAGTAAGATGAGAGGAGTGGCTAAGACTCCTGTCACCATAACGATATTCAGAGAAGGATGGAAAGAGACAAAAGACTTTACCATAATTAGGGAGATAATAAAGATAAAGAGTGTGAAGTCAAAGCTTCTTGAGAATGGTATAGGGTATATAAAAATAAGCCAGTTCCAGGAACAAACAGCAGATGACCTTTCCAATGCTCTGGAAAAGCTCACACAGGAGAAAATAAATTCTCTCGTCATTGACCTGAGAAATAATCCAGGAGGACTTCTCAATAGCGCAGTTGCTGTTTCGAGCCAATTATTGCCCCCGGGTAAATTGGTGGTATATATGAAAACCAGGACAGGCGAGAGGACAGAGTTTTACACTGAGGGGGGAAAGCATAATTTCACTCTCCCGATGGTGGTACTGGTGAACCAGGGGAGCGCAAGTGCCTCAGAGATTGTTGCAGGTGCATTAAAAGACTGGAATACGGCAGTCATCCTCGGCACACAGACCTTTGGAAAAGGGTCAGTACAAACAGTAATCCCGCTCACTGACGGTTCAGGCCTGAGGCTTACTACTGCGAGATATTACACACCCAAAGGGACTTCTATACAGTCTACCGGGATTACACCTGATATCATAGTGAAACTCGAAGTAAAAGACGGAGAAAAGAAACATCTTGTCATAAGAGAGAAGGATCTTGAGAGGCATCTGAAGAGCGAACAGGAAGAGGATAAGCCGAAAGAGCCTGAGGAAGGAGCAATTGTAGAGATGGAAGAGAAAGAAGATATGCAACTTCAGAGGGCTATAGACCTTCTCAAGACATGGAAGATATTTAAGGAATTGCCAAAGGCGTCGTAAATAAAGTAAGAAGTGAGGATAAAATGAACCACTCCACAGGCTAAAGTCAGTGCAGTGGTTCATTTGTGTCTTAAGGCTCTTTTCCGTTTATATACGATTCTTTTTTTACTTTTCATTACTAAATCTATTAACTCTTTATACATGTGCGTGATATTATTCTTACACAAGACACAGATGCAATCTTCTTGATAGGTATCATTACCACATACAGTACATTTCACAAGTTTCGTGGTCCTATACTTTTTTTTGTCGGTTGTTTGATTGGTAAAATTTGCAGATATGTTTCTCTTATTAATTTCTTTTACCCCTTTAGTATTCATATGGTTCTCCTTTAAAATTACCAAGCCTGTTCATATTTCAAACTACATTTTCGATATCTAAAGCAACACCCCACACCTCACTTAGAGAAAATGAGAAGTTTGCTCTATTTTCTAAAAAGCATGAGCAAAAATAATACCTGAATGTAACTTATTGATTTTATATCATAGTTATAAAAATAAAGAGGAATTTTTCAGTCAATATGTCTTATTTGTAGGGCATTTTGCCCGAAATGGGTATAAATTAGACAACTCATTAAGTTCATTGATGAAGGCAAAAATATAACCATACCATTTTATAGTCCCATTTTATTATTATTATTACATGTCCCAAAAACTTACTACTAAACAGGATAACCAGGATAAAACAGTAGCCAAAATATGGTGTCCTGAAGGAGAAAAATTCCAATATATAAAAGTATGTGATTCTCACTGTAAAAAGAAAGTCAAGTGCTTGGCATTTAGAGATTATCTCGAGCCAAAGTTATTCTAAGGTAATGTATGAGTCCTCTGCTTTTTATGGTAGATTATGGCCTCATGGGTAATCAAAATAGTTAAAATAATGTATTGCAACAAAATGCAGGAACATTTAAAATTCAGGATGAAAAATTCCATAATGTTGAATTTTGCTTTTTGTATTTTAATTTAATTTCATGTCCAGAGTTATCCTTGACATAGAGACAGTTGGAAGAGATTTTGAGTCTCTTGATACAACAACTCAAGAATACCTCCTGAAGTATGCAGAGACAGAGGATGAAAAGGAAGAAATAAAGGACCGTCTTTCCCTGTATCCTCTTACCGCTGAAATAGTGACAATAGGATTACTCAATCCCGATACACAAAAGGGCATTGTATTTTACCAGGCATCAGGCGACCTGTTGCTTCCATTCGAAGAAGATAATGTACGATATGAGGCTGGCACAGAGAAAGAAATCCTTGAGAAATTCTGGGATGTCATTAAGGGCTACAACCAAATGATTACCTTTAATGGCAGGAGTTTTGACTGTCCTTTTATTTTAATCCGCTCTGCTGTTCACAGGATAAAACCGAAAAAGGATTTGATGCCCTCCAGATATAATGAGACTCATATAGACTTACTCGATCAGCTCACATTCTATGGTGCCTCACGCAAAAGGTTCAGTCTTGATATGTGGTGCAAGACCTTCGGGATAAAGAGTCCTAAAGAAGGTGGCATTACAGGGCTCGAGGTGAAAGAACTTTTCAAGGCAGGCAGGTACCTTGATATTGCAAAATATTGTGTCGGCGACCTCAGAGCAACAAGGGAGCTATTACTCTACTGGGAGAATTATATAAGGTTCTCAGGATAGATAATCATTAACCTTTTCAAGTTTAAATCTCTCATCATCGAGGACATTATTCACAAAGCTGAAAATAAGCCTTCTCTGTTCAGGTGTGAGCTCAGGGTAAAAAATTGGGTTTGCGACGACTGCACCTCTGAAGGCAAAGAACGGTGCAACAACATCATAGATTTCATTATCACCAGTTAAGGTGACATATCTGTCAAAAAACAATGTAAGCCCTTCGAGATAGGGTCCCCTCACAGAGCCATGATGCTTTATAGAAAAGAATATGTAATTGATGGTGAGTGCAGTGATGTCATCTGCAGGGTCACCCCATGGGCCCCTGCTTCTGTCAAGCAAAACAAAATCGATATCAGTCTTGAGTTCGGAGTTTGGAGTAAACCCCACCTTCCCCCCCCTTCCAAGGGGGGGCAATGGGGGAGTAAACCATATATTGCCCGGATGAAAATCTCCATGTATCTGAGACAACCTCTTGTATTTCGGCTTGAGGCGGGACTTCCAATCTATGGACTTTTTCTCTATTTCAGCCATCTCCTCATATGACAGGGTTCCATCAGGGTATGTATCAAATACACCCATCAAACATTCTCCATGGCCTATGGTATCTCTAAGCTTTCTCCAGTAGAGGGTTTTGGAGTCTTTTTTGACTGTATGTATCTCAGCAAGATATGACGTCATGGCCTTAATCTTCTCTCTATCCCTGTCATCGAGTGAATTCTTCTCAGAAAATGCAGCGAGGTCATTAAAGTAATTTTCGCCCTCTCCTCTTTCCATAAGCATAAAGTAATCAACTCCACCGCCGATGGATTTCATTGAGCCATTCTCTTTTAGCGCGATAACATCAACTGCTTTTACGTGTTTGGGAAGTTTTCCATACGTCTCATGTGCGAGGAGGAAGACTGCTGCTCTATCAGAAGGATAGTCGTGGCCGAGTCCTTCTGATGCGAGGTCTTTCAGAACATAAGACCTCCTGCCTTTCTCAGTCTCAATCTCTATAAGGAACCCGGTTCCATGAACACCAGAGCCAAGACGCTTGAATTCAAGGAGACTGACAGATGGTCCAAAGAGTTCTTTAAGATATGCTTCAATAGCCTGCTGCATTTCTTTTATTCCAGTGCTTTAAGTTCACCTTCAATAGAGGCCTTACGTTGTAAGAACTCTGCTTTTTTCTGCTGGATAGCGAACAGTTTTTGCTGAAGAGGCTCTACCTCCTTTTCTAACTGTCGTAACTGATAAATGTTATATTTAAATCTCTTGCCCCGCTTTTCATTTATTGAGGCGGTTATCCGTGCCTCCTCCTCTTCTGTAGTTTTTATCTCTGAAGTTATGGACTCTAACTGAGATCGTAAGGCACTCACTCTCGCACTTTTATCAGATGAGGACTCTTTGGAAGAGGCTGCTGCTGCTTCTTCAGGTTTTTCCTGTTTCTCGGGTATCTCCTGTGAGCGGAAGTCTCTTTCTGGAGCACCGGTCTCTTCAATCTTTACAATATCTTTTTCAGATATCCCGATTGAGCCTCCATTGAAATAAACAGTGACCTCCCCTGCCTTTTTTTCAAATGAACTGACTCCTGATATAACAGAGCCGTTTTTGAGATATATCTTGTACGCTGCATCAGAATAAACAGGGAGTAGAAGAATCAAAATAATTAATAAAAGTTGTATCATTGTTCCCTCCTTAATTCATGTAAAAGGTTTTCAGCAACCTTTTTATTGAAACCTTTCATTTTTGCTATTTCTTCAATAGTTGCATTTCTTATAGCTTCTATACTACCAAAATGCCTCAAAAGGTCAAGCCTCCTCTTCTTTCCTATGCCAGGAATCTTTTCAAGAGGTGATTCCATAAGGTCTTTATCCCTTAACTTCCTGTGGTAACTGATAGCGAATCTGTGCACTTCATCCCGTATCTTTCTAAGGAGCAGAGATGATTGCCTTCCGTCATCAAGGAACACTGGGTCCCTGGATGTGGTGAGGTATGCCCTGTCTGGGTTTTTTGCAATAGCAACAAGCATGGGGAGTTCACGAAATAATGCAGCATTGTTGTCTATAACTTTTTTCGCTACCTTGAGATGTCCTTTTCCTCCATCAATAATAATGAGATCAGGCATAATGCCCTCAAGATTTTTAATAATTCTCCCGATTATCTCTTCCATCATCGAATAGTCATCAACTCCCTGCACTGTTTTTATCTTCAGCCTTCTGTATATATCCTTCTTGAATTCACCTGCTGACCAGAAGACGAACGCACCAACAGATTCACTCCCTGAGATAGTGGATACATCAAAGGCACCTATGTCCTCAGGGAGTTTCTTCAGCTGTAGTCTTTCCTTAATCTCATTTAATAGACTATCAACCCTTGATTCTTTCTTGCCTTTTTGTGTCAGGTATGCATTCTCTGATGCCATATCAACAAGTTCTTTTTTCTTTCCTGTCTTTGGAGAAGATATCTTTATGCTTGTTCCTTTTTGCTGCCTAAGCCACTTTTCAAGCAATTTTGATTGCTCGGGTATCACAGGTGTGATTATTTCTGATGGAGGAATAATCTCTTTTGAATAAAACTGTGTAATAAATGTATGGAATAATTCCCGGTCAGAAACATCTTTACTATTCTTAATCAAAAAGTCCTTTGACCCGATCATCATTCCATTTCGAATGAAAAAGACCTTAAATGACACAACGCCATCATCTTTATAAAACCCTATCACATCTGTGTCACCGAGTTCAGGCGCAACGACCTTTTGTGATTCCCATGCCCGTTCGAGTGCCTTAATCCTATCCCTAATCGTCGCAGCCTCCTCGAACTTCATGCCATCTGAAAGCTTTAGCATCTTTTTTCTAAGTCCCTCAATCAGCTCTTTTTTCTCTCCACTCAGGAAGAGTTTTATCTCCTCAACAAGTTTCAGATATTCTTCCCTGTTTATGAACCCAGCACATGGTGCAGGGCATCTTCCAATTTGATGCTGAATGCATGGTCGCAATGGTTCGTCGAATGAATAACGACAACCTCTTATCTGAAAGTTTCTTCTTATAAAGGCAAGGGTCTCCCACATGGAACCTGCAGGCACATAGGGACCAAAATATAATGCGCCGTCTTTTTTAATCCTCCTTACTACTTCAAGCCTTGGCCATTTCTCATTCACCGTCAACGTTAAGTATGGATAATTTTTATCATCCCTGAGGATTATATTAAAGCGTGGTTTGTATTGTTTTATAAGATTTGCTTCAAGTACGAATGCTTCGAGTTCATTCCCTGTGACAATATAAGAAAAATCCTTCACCTCTCTCATCATGGCTGCCTTACGAATATCGAGCTTTGATGATTTTTGAAAGTAACTCCTCAGACGATTCCTGAGGTTCTTTGCCTTTCCTACGTACAGTACTCGATCTTTTACATTTTTAAATAGATAAACACCAGGTTTTGAAGGTAAAGTAACAAGTGTTTCCAGCATCATTTAATCTTACCATATCTGCTTTTGAGAGATTAATTTTACTCTTGATAAACACCGGGTTATAAAATAATATTATCAGCATAAGATTTATTTTTAAAATGGTATAACATATAAACAATGGTATTGAGGATAAAAGGTATATGGAAATAAACTTCTTAATAATAATAACCCTTATTATCTTTTCTCTCTGTATATTTCTCTTTCTCGCCCTTATTCTCTTAAGAATAATAAAAATACTACAATCGAAAAAAGCAGCTTAATTAGTAAGTCAAAATGAAGAGCTCATAAAACGTCTTACCGAAGAAAACATTACTTTTACTGATGATATTGTTGGGAAGCTCAAGAGTATCGGTGATAAAAGGTCTATTGAGATACTTGTAGATAAGGCAGCAAGTACCATAGGGCAGCCTGCAAGTCATTTTCGAGATTTATATATATGATGCCACCGGAGTTACGAATAGTTATCTTGATTTGTTGAAGAAGTCTAAATCATGGAAGAAAAGAGCCTTTGCAGCTGAAAAATTAGGGCAAATTGGGTCAGCTCAGTCTGTTCCGGTTCTTCTATCAATAATCAGGGATACCAAAGATGAAGATGAGGATGTAAGGGGAGCAGCTCTCCGTGCCCTTGCCCGGATAAAGGATGAAAGAGCGATCCCTTTTTTAATTGAAGCCCTTGGTTATCCCGAAACATGGCTTCCTCCCCGTGTCGGTGAGATTCTCGTGAGCATAGGTGAAAAATCGATAGAATTTCTCATAAAGGAGTTGAGATATAACCAGAGTGAGAGTATCAGAATGTGGTCAGCAGAAATTCTTGGATGGCTTGGTGCTAAAGATGCACTCAATATACTCATACAGGCGCTTTCTGATATAAGCCCGGAGGTAAGAGCAAAAGCCGCTGGAGCACTCGAAAAGATCAGAGATGACAGAGCAGTTTTCAAACTCTTAGAATTGTTGATTTCAGATCCTGTGCCTTTTGTGAGGGTCAGAGTAGCACAGGCTTTAGGGTCAATAGGACATCCTGCAGTAATAGATTACCTTATTAACATACTCAAAGATCCGGAATGGTAGGTGAGAGTTCGAGCAGTTGAAGCACTTGAAAAGTTAGGAGAAAAAGCTGTCTCTGCACTGCTTGTTGCACTTAAGGACGAGGATAGGGAAGTACGCAAGCGGGCTGCAATGGCTCTTGAAAGAATTGGTTATGTAGAGAGGATACTCGAGGAATATGGAGAGGAAGAGTTTCGACATGATCTCAGAAAAATAATCTTTCTCGTAGTGCAAGCAGGAGTCTTGGAGAGCATAAGTCAAAAACTCATCACTGCTGGAGAAAATTTAAAAAAGAAGATAGTAAGGATTTTGGGTGATGCAGGAGTTAAAGAAGCAGTAGGACCACTCCTTGAGCTTCTCCAGCACACTTCCGAGTGGTCTCTCAAATCGAGAATAATAGAAAGTCTCGGCAAAATAGGGGCAAAAGAGGCAATTCCCAATCTCATTGAATATCTGAAGGACAGTGAGGACTGGGTGAGGAGATCAGCTGTTGAAGCCCTTGGGAAACTCGAAGCTCAAAATGTTGCTGATGATATAGCAAAGATGCTCGATGATCTGAGCACGTTTGCAAGAGAATCAGCTCTCAAAACACTCCTGAGGCTAAGGGTATCGAGACACCATGAACAGATAGAAAAACTTCTTCTCGATCCTGTTCCTAAGGTGAGAAGTACAGCACTTATGGTTATAAGGGAATTAGAACTTTCCTTTAACAGAGAACAGGTGCAAAAACTTCTCACTGATACCTCAGAAGAAGTCCTGATCGAAGCAGTGAGATACTGTTCGGCTAAAGAAGACGATAGTGTTTATTTAGATGTTTTAAAACTCTTGCCCTTTGGATCAGATGCACTGAAGAAGGAGATAGTTATATATATCGGGAAAATAAAATCTATTGGTTTCCAGGAAATACTTAATTTATTTAATGTAAAGAGACTCTCAAAAGAAACAGTTGCTTATTTGCTTGAAGCAGCTTCAATCATCAAGGGACAGGATGCCTATCAATTTATTATCGGCTTTACAGAAAATAGTGATTCATTTCTCAGGGGAAAAGCCTTTTACGAACTCTCTCGGTTCGGAATTGAAGGGAATGAGAAAATTTTTGAGCGGGGTCTTTTTGATCCCTCTGTGGAAGTAAGGGTAACCGTGCTTATCGGTATTGCGTCAGATCCAAGGAAAAAACTTTCGGAAAAAGCTCAAACACTTTCAAGTGATCCCGATGAAAATGTAAGGGTGGCTCTTGTTCTTTTATACGGGGCCTCTCGGTTTAAAGAATTCAAACCACTTGTAATGAATATGCTTGATGACTCTTCAATGAAAGTGATTGCAGGGTCTCTCATCAGTCTGGCTTCATATGAGGACCCTGTGCTCCTTGAAATTATCTATTCGAAAAGTGACATAAAGCAGATACGAGATGAAATTAAGAACATAACAAAGGATACCAGATTTAAATCAGTCATTGAGATGATAAGACAGAGGGCACAAAAAACAGACAATCTTGAGGTAGAGCTTGTCCTTACAAAAGATGAAAGAGGATTTGCAAATCAACTCATTAAAAAGATTAGAGAGGCACTTTTACCTGAAATCAGAATGAAGGCAATGGATATACTGAAAATCATAGCTACGGAAGAGTTATTTACCTCTATCCTCGTGATCATGAAAAAAGATCCTTATGTGATGGGGAAAACCAGCAGCAACATCTCGTGCGATTCTCGGCATGTAGAAATTCTATCGAGGAGAGACGGGTATGTCAAGGAAAATAGGATGTGTCCCTATTTTCCAGCTATACTTCCTCTTTATCCCTCTTTCCAATAGCAACTATTTCGACAATCTCAAGGGAGTCTCCAACAAGGTGGTACACAATCCAGTACTTTTTCTTTATGGCATAGAGTTTATAAAAGCCTGTAAGGTTAATGCCATACTTATTACCGAGTGGCTCTCCTAAAAAGGGGTTTTCAGCAAGGGCGTCTATCTTTTTGGCAATCTGCTTTCTTACCGCTCCATCAAGGTTATTGAAATCATCCCCGGCCTCAGGGATTAACTCTACTTTATAGGCCATGTTGCTTTTTTACCTTTTCCCAGGGGATGTTCTTTGAACGGTCATGCCCTTTTAGTCTTTTCTCAACCGTTTCTGCAATCTCCAGATGTTCAAGGAGTTTCTCCGCTTCCTTTAACCGCTCATATTCCTCAGTAGAAAGGATAACCGCTACAAGAGCATTATTTCTCAATACATACAAAGGTTCCTTTTTGTCTGAGACCTCCCTAAGCTTTTGGGTAAGTTCCTTCTGTAACCTTGCACTGATAAAAGAAAGGCGTCAGTATGCCTTCAGAGAGGAAACGGCGCAGGAGCTTGAGAAGCTGGAGATGAAATACAGTGAAATACAGAATACACAAAAGAAGGAGGCAGTCCGAAAAGCAGCATAGCTCTTTGAAAACAGAAAAGTGATCGAGATTGAGACGTTCAGGGTTAAGGTGGTAGAAATGTAAGAAAGAAGGCCCCATTGGCCGATGGGGCCCTTCCGGAACGGCCCGGCGGTGATTATTGTGGAAGGTCCCGAAACATCGGGACGCTTCGTCTAACTGATAACCGGGCCGTCCTGGTCTTCCTAGGTCGAATAAGAATATTGGTTGCGACCGTACTGATATTGTAACGAAAGAAAGCGTTGACTGGAAGACATCAAAACAGGACGCCGTTCCGTGCAACCGGCCAAATGCCCCGGCTGACCCGATAGGGAACCTGCGTCTCAAAACAGGGAAGCTATGGGCGTATTTATTGTGATTTGGAAAGGACATTTATACTTTTTTTTCTAAGAATTGTATTTTTTGCTTGACAACGTGGGAAGAAGTTTGAGCTAACCCGCTTGCGTAGCAAGTCGGAGTTCAGCGACTTGTTATGCCTCTTTTGGTTTGTCATTCGAATTTATGGTTAGCCTCTACCAGAAGACGCTTTCTATCACTTTCCAGTTCTTTCACCTCTTTTAGCAGTCTTGTTATTTCCCCTGCAATCTTTTCTTGCCTTTTGAGAGGAATCCCAGTATTCTCATTATTATCGGGAATTCTGAATGCTGCCAAATCATCTCTTTGAAGCTCAATTTGACCAGAAGAACCAGTCCACCATTTCTCAAATTGAGCTTTTCCAAAGTCTGATCTTAAAAAATATGTTACGAAATATGGGTCATAGCCTTCTTTCAGTCTAAGTATGCTAACATGACCATCAGCTATTGCTCTGTAATTCTGGTCGAAGACATCTATCTTGCCTATTGATACGTATCCAGTCGAGCTTATGAGCACATCATTCTTCTTTATCTGAGCATGCGGATTGTTATCGTAAAAGTCGCGTGAGACACGCAAGCAGTTTTCATAATCGATAAATGCACTCCTCAAATTGACTGTCTTGATTGCCAAGGCATCCCCTTCTGGATTGTATTCTGGCTGCTCGCCTCTATTGAGACTGACGCAGATTTCCCCTAGTGAAGTCGTAGAATATTTGTCAAAGAGGCGATCCATGAACTTGAGCCTCGGGTCGTAGAAAGTAAAGTTCATCCTGTTTGACCTTGCAACACTCTCAAAGTCTGTAAAAAAATAAGGCGAGCGTTCATCCTTACCGCTCTTGTAGAAGTACTCAATTGGCTTTGTGAGAATCTCGATTCCAAGCTCATCCGTTAACAATCGATTTGACCGTTCTCTAACCTCATCTACCTTGAGATCGATTTTTGCTGCCTTATCCTCTAGCTCAGTTACTTCTTTGACAAGACGGGTTTGGAGTTCAGGTTCTATGTAGAGGATCCTGATCTTCTTAATCTGATCAGTATTGATGTTGTTCCCTGACGAGCCAGTTTGGAGATAATCAATCTGAGCTTGTCCTAGTTTCGAATTTACAAATTTCGCCAAGTATATCGGAACAATTTCGTCTGTCTTTGCCTTGAATCGAATGATATATGAGCCGAATGTACAATTCTTTTCATCCTTGGATGCAACTGCGCATACTCCAACAAGCCTACTACGTGAAATCAAAATGTCATTTTCTTTCAGGAGCATTTCAGAGGGAACATCATCAACATACCTGACACCAATTTGATTTACTCTTCCATTAGTCTCAAGATTCTCTATGTTGATGAATGCGGTCTCTCCTGTTTCCTTACCACTTTCAGTTATACCGTACTGCATCGATTTCTCTTCAATTAGAGAACCCAAGTCTCGGAATAGACTAGACTTTACGATTTCTTTGACTTCATCATACTGTGGATGATGAAATACATAATCGAGCCTAGTTGTCGAGTAGTCTATGTTCCTGAAGAAATAATCTGACTGAGCTTTCAACAATTCGGCCATCTCACTCTTCCGGCTCACTCGAAGATTCTTCAACGGCTATCGCTTCTATCTCTGGTCGATGAATTTCAACATCTACTATCTGACCCATCCTGAAGCCCTGAGTCTCGAATTTTGATTGACTGAATTGAAGCCCGACATACGAATTGAGGACCGCTCTCTTGAACTCGAAGTATTTCGACAGTACATCATTTCCCCCATCAAAGAGATGGTTCTCGCACACGTGCTTCTTTGTGTTGATTCCAACCTTCTCTGCATGAGCGAAGAAGATGGGTTCTCTCTGAAATGCATCTGGGTCTTTCTTCTTTATTGAATAAACAATAGATGTCTTCGTCGAAGTGTCTGAAAACGGTTTGAAAGTGTCTCTTGAAAGCGATATTACCGCCTTGATATAGAAGTTCTTAAGGAGAAACTTCCTGACCTCAACATAGTCATCAGTGTTTAGAATACCTTCATCGAGGATTATGAGTAACTTTCCCCCCTGCCACTCGATAGGTTCACTTGGATTCCTCACCGGCTTTAGGTAAAGCTGAGACGCTCCGATAAAGAGAGCTCCGCCTTTCATCTGCTTGCCCTTCGTTTCCCATTCTATCTGATTTCCGCTAGCTACGAGCTTCCCTCTCAGCTCGTCTATTTTTCTTTGGCATTCTCGAATGCGTTTGGGCAAGCTTTTTAAGACCCGGGAGTTCTGAGCCACCTGAGCTTCGCCCAACTTGAGATTCAGGTCGACGAGTCTCTTTGTCTGTACCTTTAGTTTCTCTTCTGTCAAATTTCTCTTTGGTATCACTTGCATTCTCTTGAATTTGAAATCGCTATCATATTCGCTTTTCAGGAATGATTGATCTCCAAGAGGCGGATTCGTGAGAATTACGTCGACATTTTCATCCAAGTTCCATTTAGCATCAGGATTCGTTTTGTCATAAAGCAGAAGACCGTCTCTATCGAAGATATGTGATTTTCCATCCCCATTTATGTACATGTTCATCTTTGCTAGCTTAGCAACATTTAGGTCATAATCTGAACCGAAGAGCTGTTGTTTTGCAATTCTGTCCTTCTTAGTTTCTACATCTCTGCCACTCTCCGCTTTCTTCTGCATGTCACGCATGGCATAGATGAGGAAGCGGGCAGTACCGCAGGCCGGGTCTAGAACTATATCATCGCTATCAAGTTCTGCTAGTCTGACCATGAACTTGACTACATTTTCAGGAGTGAAAAACTGA
>Ga0315296_10001651_pt1 | contig 19423 bp, 16 predicted proteins | sample YL17G14_18_MG_FD_203921 | JGI IMG/M metagenome (GOLD analysis project Ga0315296, IMG submission 203921) | Sediment microbial communities from Yellowstone Lake, YNP, Wyoming, USA - YL17G14_18 | ecosystem: Environmental > Aquatic > Freshwater > Lake > Sediment | place: USA: Wyoming | collected...
TTCAATTGGTTACTTTCCTGGCGATGTCTACCGTAAAGGTCCGGTGGGTATAGTATCTCGTAGTGGCACCTTTTCCTATCAGGTTGCTGATTATATTACCAAAGCCGGGCTGGGTGAGACTACTGCCTTGGGAATAGGCGGCGACCCGGTTACTGGCGTTGGCTTTATAGATATCCTCAGATTATTTGAAAAAGACCCCGAGACCAAGGTGATTGTGCTCATCGGAGAGATTGGCAGGACAAGTGAAGAGCAGGCAGCAGAATATATACAGAGTGAGGTCTCAAAGCCGGTGGTAGCCATTATAGCGGGAAGAACCGCCCCGCCGGGGAAAATTATGGGGCACGCCGGAGCCATCATTACTGGAGGCAGAGGGTCATATGAGTCCAAGGTAAGAGCTCTGGAAAAGGCAGGGGTTCCGGTAGCCAGAACTGCCAAAGAGGTAGCTACCCTGGTTAAACAGGCACTGGGAAGTAGCTGAGGAGGAAAGAAAATGCTAGAGCAAGTAAAGGAAAGGATTAAGTATGAACCTCTCAGAGGAAGGTTGGTAACTGCTGAGGAAGCAGCCGGCTTGGTTAAAGACGGGATGCGAATTGGAACTTGCGGCACCATGACTGCCGGTTACCCGGTATCCTTTTTTGAAGCCCTTGCCCAGCGGGGGGAGAAGGGCGATAAATTTAAGATTGACCTCTGGTCTTGTGCCCCACTGGGTCCTGAAGTAGACGGCAGGTTAGCTGAGACCGGCTTGCTTAACCGGCGACTGGCTCACCAAGCCAATCCTGCCTTGGCTAAGGCAATCAATAAGGGCGAAATTCATTACGCCGATATGGGAGCCTCCTGGGTTCCTTTGGAGGTTAGGAAAGGTTCTTTAGGAAAACTGGACCTTGCTGTCATTGAGGCAGTGGAAATTACTGATGAGGGGTTTGTTGTGCCTACCATCAACGTCGGTGATGAAGCCACCTTTCTCCGATATGCTGACCAGGTTATTGTTGAGATTAATGTTAATCTGCCCCTAGAATTATCCGGTATTCATGATATCTATATTCCCGATTCCCCTCCCAACAGAAAGCCCATCCCCCTGAATAGCGTAACCGACAGGATAGGGACACCCTATATTGAAGTAGACCCGGAAAAAATCAAGGGGGTTATTATTTCAGACAAGACAACCACCCCTCCCAAGAGAGCAGCAATAGATGAGACAAGCAGAAAGATAGCTCAAAATATAGTTAGCTTCTTTGAAAAAGAGGTGGAAAAGGGGAAGTTACCACAAAACCTCCTCCCCTTCCAGACTGGTCTGGGCGCAATCGGGGGCGCTATCCTTAGTGAACTTGAGCAGTCAAAGTTTGAAAACTTGCTGGTGCATTCGGCTTTGTTAGACGATGGCGTCCTCGACCTTATTGACAGCGGGAAGATAAAAGCTGCTTCCGGGGTCGGGCTCTTCTTTACCAGTGAAGCTTTGCAAAAATTCTTTAGCGATGTTAAGCGGTATAAGGAGAAGATTATCCTCAGACCTATAGATATAGTTAATGCCCCCGAGGTTATTCGGAGGCTGGGTGTAATCGCCTTCAACACTGCTATAGAAATTGACATATACGGTCATATAAATAGCAGCCACGTTGGGGGGACACGCATTGTGACCGGTGTAGCCGGCTCCATAGAGTTTGCCCGAAATGGTTACCTTTCCATATTCATGACACCATCTGTAGCCAGGGAAGGCAGTATTTCCTCTATTGTACCTATGGTTTCCCATGTTGACCATACCGAGCATGAGGTAAGCGTGATTGTAACTGAACAGGGCTTGGCTGACCTCAGGGGCTTAGACCCCAGAGAGCGGGCTACCCAGATAATAGAAAACTGCGCCCATCCTGATTATAAGCCACTGTTGTGGGATTACTTCCGCGAGGCAGAGGCTAAAGGAGGGCATGAACCACATATTCTAAGCAAAGCCTTTGACTTCCACCTGAGGTTAATGGAAAAGGGAACAATGAAAATTTAGAAGGAGGGGTAGAAATGGCTGACAAGGAAATGCTGGAGGAAATAGAAAAACGGAGGGCTGAATGGGAAGAAAAGGTACTTAAAAAACAGCTAGCTAGGTTTGGGGTAACCGAAAGTCCGCAAAAATTCTATACGCCTCTAGACATAAAAGGTCATGACTTCTTAAGGGATGTTGGCTTCCCCGGGCAATACCCATACACCGCTGGTAAATATGCCAGCCTACCACCCGGGGTGGCACCAGCGGTGGGTGGTGGTCATGCCTCCGCCGGTGGCGGTTTGGTCCGAGCCGGGCGATATTCAGGCTATGGAACCGCCGAGGATACCAGAGACTACTATAAGTTCATGATTGCTCGGGGACGGGTTCCAGGGATAAATCTAGCCTTTGACCTACCCACTCAGTGTGGCTATGATTCTGACGCCCCAGAAGCTAGAGGAGAGGTGGGGAAAACAGGGGTAGCCATAGATTCCCTGAGAGACTTTGAAGTTCTCTACGAGCCCTTTACCGGGGAGGCTGACCTAGATAGGATTAACTCCGCCTGGACAATAAATCCCCTGGCTAATGTTATCCTGGCAATGTATATTGCTCTAGCCAAAAAGAGGGGCGTTCCTATTACTAAACTGAATTGCACCCCGCAAAATGATATCTTAAAGGAATGTGTATCTAGGGGAACCCATATTTTCCCGCTTAAACCAGCAATGAGGCTGATAAGGGATACCATTGTTTTCGGTGTTGAGGAAATGCCTGGACTGCGCCCGGTCAGCATCAATGGGCATCACCCTCGTGAGGCAGGAGCCAGTCGGGAACAGGTTCTGGGTTTCCATCTTGCCTTCGGCATAGCCTATACCCAGCTAGGTATAGATGCTGGTCTGGATATTGACCAGGTTGCTCCCAGAATAACCTTTAACGATTCCAGCGGTAGCCTGGAAATGTTTAAGGAGATAGCCTATCTCAGGGCAGCACGGCGGATGTGGGCTAAGATTATGAAAGACAGGTTTGGCGCTAAAGACCCTAGGAGTATGATTTATCGTGATGTTGGCGGCTGCATGATGGGACACGATAACTGCACCGTTCAGAGACCGCTGAATAACCTGATGCGCAGCGTGATTGGCGGTGTCGCCGAGGCATTAAGCGGATACGTCCCCACCTGCTATCCCCCCTTTGATGAAGCTCTGGGGTTAGGTCACAGTATGGAGGCGATACAACTGGAACAGGATGCAGCTCGAATCTTAATGTTTGAAGCCAGGCTGTGCGATGTCGCCGACCCCTTGGCTGGTTCTTACTATATAGAATATTTGACTGATGAGCTGGAGAAGGCTGGCTGGGAGATAATCAATAAGATTGACCAAATGGGTGGTATGGTGGCAGCTATTGAATCAGGGTGGCTGGATCGGGAAATAGCCAAAAGTGCTTATGAACATCAGAAGGCTGTAGAGAGCGGGGAAAAGATTGTTGTCGGAGTTAATAAGTTTATCGGCGAGGGTGAATTAGAAATCAATATCAACCGGCTGGTGCCCGACCCTTACGACCCCAAGAAGAGGGCAAGAGCTGAAGAGCTGCAGATTGCCAACCTGAATAAGGTGAGGAAGGAGAGGGATAACCAGGCAGTTAAGGCAGCCCTCAAGCGAGTAAAGGAGGCAGCCCAGGACGAGACTGCTAATACCATCCCTCCCCTTGTGGAAGCGGTTGAAGCCTATGCCACTGTAGGCGAGATTACTAACACCCTCAAAGAGGTATTTGGCACCTATCAAGAACCAGAGCTATGAGTGTTACCCGCCTTTCTAGAAAAAGAAATTTTATCACATGGGAGGTGATAAATGATAACGGGAATTAGTCATCTTGGCGTGGCGGTGAAGGACCTGGAGGAAGCCAGAAACTATTATCGCTCTATCTTCGGGCTTGAATCCTCTGACCCCATTATAGGTGGTGAGGGGACGGTTAAGGTGAGCCTAGTTGAGGTTGGTAACGCTATAGTTGAACTGTTACAGCCTATCGGCAGCGAGGGAGTTATGGCGAAATTTCTGGAAAAGCGCGGCGAGGGTATTCATCACATCTGTTATGAGGTGGATGATATCTATGCCGAAGTTGACTCACTCAAGGCTAAGGGGATGGAGGTTCTGGGTGAGCCCAGACCGGGTGCTGAGGGAATGGCTGTCTTCCTTCACCCACGGGGGACCCATGGCGTTCTTGTTGAGCTGGTGGAAAAAGAGAAGTGAAGATGTTGGTAGTAATAATTGAACTTTCGGAGGCATAAGGAATGGATTTTGAACTAACTGAAGAACAGGTGATGTTCCGGGACATGGCTCGGAGGTTCGCTGAGCAAGAGATTCTACCAACACTCAAGGAAAATGAACGTCAAGAGAGGTTCGACCGTGGTATTATAAAAAAGATGGCTTCCCAAGGGCTACTAGCCCCCCACATGCCCCAGGAGTATGGGGGGCTGGGGCTTGATTATGTTACCTCGGCTATTATTTGGGAGCAACTTTGCTGGGGCAGCTTAGCTGTAACCCAGGCGGCGAGCAGTGGTACTATTCAACCAGGAACCAACCTCCTAGATGCCGGCAGCGAGGAGCAGAAGCAGAAATACCTGCCCCCGGTTTGCCAGGGGGATATGGTTTTATCCGGGGCTGTGGTTGAGCCCAATGCTGGTAGTGATTCGTCTATGATTGAAACCACTGCCGTCCTTAAGGGCGACCGTTGGGTCATCAATGGCAGTAAAATCTTTATTACCAATGGTGAGATAGCTGATATAATCCTATTTATCGCCCAGATAGATAAAAGTCTGGGGGTCAGGGGGCTGGCTAGCTTTATTGTGGAGCGGGGTACCCCAGGTCTCTCCAGTGTCCCGGTGACAGGCAAGATAGGCTGGCGAGGTGGCAGTGAGGGCAACATACGATTCGCCGATATGGAACTTCCCCCGGAGAATCAGATTAGCCCGGCGGGACGGGCGTTAAGGGATGCCCTGCGGGGCATTGACACTGCCCGTCTCTTCCTGGCTGCTGGTTGCGTAGGTGTCGCCCAGAGTTGCCTTGATGCCTCTATGAAGTATGCCAAGGAGCGAATCCAGTTTGGCAAGCCTATAGGTGGTCACCAGTTGATACAGGGGCTAATCGCTGATATGGCAACCAGGATTGAGGCAGCTAGATGGCTTACCTATCGGGTGGCTGATATGAAGAGCCGTGGCATTCGCCATATTAAAGAGATGTCCTATGCCAAGTATTTTTCTACCGAGACCGCTCTTTGGGTAGCATCACAGGCGATTAAGATTCACGGCTCCTTCGGCACCATTGATGACTATCCGGTAGGGCACCACTATCGGGATGCCATAGTAGCGACCATACTTGGCGGCACCGCTCAAATACACCAGCTGACTATCGGGCAGCAGCTTTTGGAGATGGCTGCTTTTACTTAGAGATATTAGCTATAGGTATGAAGCAAAGATTTGATGCCGTAGTAGTTGGGGCTGGCCCAGCCGGTTGTGCCTGTGGTTACACTTTGGCTAAAGCTGGCTTAGAGGTATTGGTGGTGGAGAGGGGAAAATTTGCCGGGGCAAAGAATATGTGGGGTGGGGTATTCTACGGACCAACTCTAAACCAGCTGTTCCCCCAATTCTGGCAGGAAGCACCAGTAGAGAGGTACGTCGCTCGCCATAGATTTTCCCTGCTCACCCCTGATGCCTGTCTGTCTGCCGAATTCACCACCAAGAAGTTCACTCAGCCCCCCTATAATGGCTTCACTGCATTGCGCTCCAAGTTTGACCGCTGGTTTGCCTCCAAGGTTGAGCAGGCGGGGGCAATCGTTGCCACCGGGCTTCAGGTTGACGACCTCCTCTGGGATGGAAATCAGATTACAGGAATAAAGGCAGGCGGTGATGAGTTGCCCGCCAGCGTGGTTGTTGCCTGCGATGGGGTGAATTCCGTCCTGGCAGGTAAGGCTGGACTCAGAAGCAAGCTTCAACCACGGGATATGAAACTGGGGATAAAGGAGGTAATCCAATTACCTCGCCAGCTAATAGAGCAGCGCTTTAACCTGGTTGGGGACGAAGGTATAGCCTGGGAGTTTATTGGTTCCTTCAGCAGAGGTTTACCCGGTGGCGCTTTCATTTATAGTAACAAAGAAAGCCTGTCGGTAGGAATTGCGGTTCAGTTAAGCGCTCTGACGGAGAACCAGATTAAGGCTAATGACCTGCTGGAGGAGTTTAAACAGCATCCAGCAGTGGCAGACTTGCTTGCCGAAGGTAAGCTGGTGGAGTACTCGGCACACCTGATACCCGTTTCTGGGATGGCGATGATGCCCACTCTCTATACCAATGGTCTCTTGGTAGCTGGCGATGCTGCTGCCCTCATTCTAGGCACCGGTCTGACCTTGGAGGGAGCCAATTTTGCCGTTGCTTCAGGTATAGCTGCCGCTGAGACGGTGATAAGGGCTAAACAAGCGGGAGACTTTTCCAAGAAGTCTCTTTCCTATTACCCCGAGCTATTAAGAGAGAGCTTCGTTCTCAAGGATTTGGAAACCTTCAGAAAAGCCCCCCATTTTCTGGAAAACCTCCGTATCTATAGCTTATATCCTGAACTAGCCTGTGATTTAGCTGAGAAGGTGTTCACCAATGATGGCACACCGAGAAAGAAGACCTGGGAGCTGTTTAGGCAGGCGATGGATGGCAGGGTTTCATTATGGCAGATAGCTCGTGACCTGATGCAGGTAAAGGGAGCAATATGATTCCTATCAGTATTGAGGATAAACTGTCGGTCAATAAATACGATATAGATAGAGAAGTCCACATTGGCATACGCGAAGATATCTGTAAGACGTGTGAAGGGCGTTATTGCCTGTTTGCCTGCCCGGCTGGTTGCTTCAAGCTGATGGGGGAACACGTTACCTTTTCTTATGAGGGTTGCCTGGAATGTGGCAGTTGCCAGATTGTATGTGATAAGGGGGCTGTGGAATGGAATCTGCCCCGGGCTGGATTTGGCATATGTTACCAGTATGGATAGAAAGGGATGGAGATGAATACTATAGTCTGTATTAAGCAGATACTAGACCCTGAGATACCACCGGCAAAATTCAGGCTGGATGCTGAGTCCAAGCGAGTTATCCCCCCAGAAGGGATACCGCCAGTGATAAACCCTTATGATGAGCAAGCGGTGGAATTAGCGTTGAGGCTGAAGGAAAAACACGGAGGTAAGATAACGGTAGTAACTGTTGGCAGTGCTGCTGTTGCTAGCATGGTCAAGCATGCTCTAGCTATAGGGGCTGACGAAGGTGTTATCCTAGCTGATGAGGCATTTGAGGGTTCAGACAGCTTTGCCACGGCTTACATCCTGACCAAGGCGATGCAGAAAATCGGGGACTATGAGCTGGTATTATGTGGCCGGCAGGCGGCTGACTGGGATGAGGGGCTGGTTGGCTCAATAATTGCTGAGAACCTGGGTTTGCCATTGGTAACACTGGCTGAGGCAGTGGATGTTGCCGATGGAGAATTGAGGGTGAAGCGGGTAACCCTTGACGGCTATCAAGTATTTGCCGTCCCCACGCCGGCAGTGGTAACAGTAAGCAATGAGGTCGGTCAACCTCGGCTGCCATCAGGGTGGGGGATTATTGCGGCGGTGCGAAAGCAAGTCCCTGTCTGGAATGCTGGTGATATCGGTATCGACCCGTCTCAGGTTGGAGCTGACGCAGCCCGAAGAAAACTGGCCAAGCTTTTCACTCCAGTGCGGGAGAGAAAATGTGAGATTATCCATGGGGAAACCACGGCTGAAGTAGCGGTTGGACTGGCTACCAGATTGAGAGAGGCAAAGGTGATATAGACTGTTACTGAGGAGATAGAGCAATGGCAGGCTATCAAGGCGTGTTAGTCTGTGGTGAGGTGGTGGAGGGGAAGATTACCACCGTCACCAAAGAATTAATCAATGCCGGCAGGAAACTGGGTGACGACCTTAAACAGCCATTGAGCATCCTGTTCATTGGCAAAGATATCCAAGAGCTAGCCAAAGAGGCTGTCTTCCTTGGTGCTGACAGGGTCTACACTGTTGATGGTGCTCCGTTTGCTGAATCATACCCCGAGCGCTACGCAGCTATAATGGTTAATGTCTGCCAGCAAATAGCACCGGCAATCATTCTCCTGGGTCAGACTGATATGGGGCGTGACATTGCCCCCAGATTGGCTGCTAGGCTGGGAACGACTGTCTGTATGGACTGCGTTGAGCTGGCAATAGACCCCGAGACCAGATTACTGCTTCAGACCAAGCCGGTTTATGGGGGAAATGCTATGGCGGTGTGGGTTTCTGCCGATTATCAGCCTCAGGTAGTTAGCATAAGACCCCGAGTAGTAGCTCCGGCTGAGCCAGATACTTCCAGGAAGGGCGAGATTGTGCCGGTTAGCATTGATGTCGATGACTCAATGATTAAGGGTAAGCTTTTGGAGACGGTTAAGCAGCAAATTAAAGGGATAAAGCTTGATGAAGCCAAGGTTATTGTCGCCGGGGGTGGGGGGATTGGTGGCAGTGAAGGCTTCCAGCTACTGCAAGAGCTGGCGCAAGTTCTCGGAGGCACTATAGGAGTAAGCCGAGTCCCTTGTGATGAGGGCTGGATGCCGGTTAGCCTGGAGATTGGACAAACCGGGCATATGGTGAGCCCAGACCTCTATATTGCTGTCGGCATTTCTGGTGCCCTACAGCACCTGGCTGGGTGCTCAGGCTCAAAGTGCATTGTAGCCATAAACAAAGACCCTGAGGCTCACATATTCAAGGAAGCCGATTTTGGGGTAGTTAGCGATTATAGGGAGGCTCTACCCCCGCTAATTGAGAAATGCAAGGCTTTACTGGCTATCTAGATGAAAGAGCATGTTTTCCGTTACAAATTAGACCGAGACAATAAGCATCCATACAAAAACGCCCTGGCTGAATTAATCGCCAGCCAGCTTCGGAATTTGCTGGATGTGGTTGTTCTAACCCAGGGAGGTAAGGAGCTAAAGGTTGACGGCTTCAAGCTGCTTTCAGACCAGGCGTCGGTATATGAGATAGGACATTCTGGAGCAGTTTCACCATCACCAAGCCTGGGTAGTGTTGCCCTATATGAACCTAGGATAGAGCTTATCAAAAGACAACTGGAGAGCCTATTGTCAGTGATAGAGCTAGAAGCCGATGGAGTAGTTACCCCCGTTGATGGATTCAGGTTGAAAAATCCCTCTGATTGGCTTGTTTCCAGCTCCGGCGACCCTAGTGAGATTCTGGAATATGCTGCCTCTCGGTGTAATTGCGATTGTATTATGTGTTACAACAAGGGGAATCCCCCCTCCCTTGCCCTGAAAAGCAGCCAAAGGAGAGCAACGGACGAACTCAGTGAAATCAAGACAAGGCTTAATTATTTTTCGTCGGCTGAAGGTGTCAGCCTGTTCCCCAGTCTGGGTACCAGTTGGGAGATTACCGCCCACCCATATTTCATGGAAATTCTTCGCTCGTTGCGGGAGAAGACCTCAAAGCCGCTGAGAATAACCACTAGCGGGAAGAATCTTACTCCCAAAATGGTCGACGAGCTGGCAAACTTCAAGCCGTTATATCTTTATCTGTCCTTAAACAGTTCCTCTCCCCAGCGTCGGCAGAGGCTGATGAGAGATAATAAGCCTCAAGTTGCTATTTCTGCCCCCAAGCTGCTAAGAGATAAAGAGATACCTTACGCTGTGGTCATTGTTCCCTGGCTGGTAGATTCAATAGGCGAGATGTGCGACGACCTGGGTAAAACGATAACCTATGCTGATGACTGCGGGGCACACCTTGTTGAGGTCAATCTCCCCGGTTATTCCAAATGGTTTTCATCCCAGGAACTCTTCAACCTGGAAGAAGTGTGGAAAGCTTGTGTTTCTACCATAAGGGGGCTTAGGCAAGAGACAGGGTGTCCCATTGTAGCTATGCCTACTATGTATGAGGAAAATCTATATGAGGAGCGCAAGAACCTACCTAGAATTATCGGTCTGGTTCGTAATTCCCCTGCAGCTCGAAGTGGGATTAGAAAAGGGGACATTATTACGGCAATAAACAATATCCCGGTTAAAACCAGACCACAGGCTAGAGATATGCTCTCTACGTTGCAAAAGGGTGAACATAAACAAGCTGACCTCACTGTTGATAGGGAAGGTAAGAGAGTTGACATAAAAACAAAACTGGACGACTTTTCCTATCCCTTCACCAAAGCATTTGATAACCATCTGGGAATAATCTTCCTGGGAACCGGTCTGAGGCTGTCTTACATTGAAAGGCTGAAGGAGATAATAGATGAGCATAAGGCTAAGCAGGTATTATTCCTCTCGTCTACCTTAGTCAGACCCACATTTGAGCAGTGCCTTAGGGAATCTCGGCTATTGGATTCAGCCGACCTCAAAATAAATATTGAGGTTCCGCAAAATAACTACTTCGGCGGCAATATCTTCATGGGCGACCTGCTGGTGGTTCAAGACTTTATTGACTGCATTAAACAATACCTGCTTAGCCATAGTGAGCCAGATTTAATAGTGATACCCTCCTCCCCTTTTGCCTTGGGGGATTGGAAGAGGGATTTAACCGGAAGGGTATATCTGGATATCGAGAGGGAAGTGGGAATACCAGTAAGGCTTCTGGACTGTGATACCATCTATGATTGAGGGCGATTGGCAATAAGAAGGATAGGAGAGAGAAATGAACAAACGAATTTATCGGCTGGGATGCGATATTGGGGGGACTTTCACCGATTTTGTCCTGCTAAATGATGAAACCGGGGCAATTCAGATTAATAAGTGCCTGACCACTCCTAAAGACCCGTCTGATGCTGTGGAAGAAGGCATCAAGGCGATGCTAACCAAGACTCCCAGCTTTGTTGGGCAGCTAGATGAGGTAATACACGGCACAACCTTGGTCATCAATTCCATCATTGAGAGAAAGGGAGCCAAGACCGGGCTAATCACCACCAAAGGTTTTAGAGATGTATTGGAGCTGGCTAGGGAAAAACGATATGACACCTATGATATCTTTGCTGTCTATCCCGAGCCCCTTGTCCCCAGACCTCTTCGGCTGGAAGTGGATGAGAGAATTAGCAGCGACGGGCGTATACTGAAAAAACTTGACCCTGAAGAGGCGAAGAGGGTCTTACACAAGCTACTTGATATGGGTATCGAGTCATTAGCGGTGTGTCTGATAAATTCTTTTGAGAACCCGGTTCATGAGTTGATGATAAAGAATATTGTATTGAAAGAAGCTCCTGACCTGGCTCTTTCTATTTCTTATGAGGTTTTACCTCAAATAAGGGAATTTGAGAGAACGAGCACCACAGTGACCAACGCCTATGTGAAGCCTCTTACCGGCAGTTACTTGGCTAGGCTGTCCAGTCGCTTGGAATCCTTGGGCTCTACAGGCAAGCTTTTTATCATGCTGTCCAGTGGCGGCATCACTTCAGCTGATACAGCCAAGGAGTTTCCGGTGCGTGTTATCGAGTCAGGACCGACGGCAGCAGTTATTTCTGGCGTATACTTTGGTAAGATGTTCAATGTTAAAGATATTTTCTGCTTTGATATGGGAGGAACAACAGCTAAATCCTGCCTAATTCAGAAGGGAGAACCTGGGTTAGTATCAACCTTTGAGGTTGGTCGTGTCCACCGGTTCAAAAAGGGTAGCGGACTCGACATTCAGGTGCCGGTGGTGGATTTGATGGAAATTGGGGCTGGTGGTGGCAGCATAGCTAGAATCAGCAAAATGGGGCTTCTCCAGGTAGGTCCAGATAGCTCTGGAGCTGACCCGGGTCCAACATGTTACGGTTTAGGTGGGAAAGAGCCAACCGTTACTGATGCTGACCTGTGTCTGGGTTATTTAGACCCGAATTATTTCTTGGGCGGGGAAATGAAGATTGATAAGGAGTCAGCTCAACGAGCTATTGAGGAGAAGATTGCCCAGCCTTTAGGAGTGACCCCAATAGAAGCTACCTGGGGTATTCACGACCTTATTAATGAGACCATGGCTGGTGCGGCAAAGACACACATCGCTGAAAAGGGAGGCAATCCCAAGATTGTTACCGTTTGTGCCTTCGGCGGGGCAGGTCCAGTTCATGCCTATGGATTAGCCAAAAAGCTGGAAGCGCCCAGAATTCTTATTCCACCTATAGCCGGGGTTGGGTCGGCACTGGGAATGTTTACCGCGCCCAGAGCCTTCGACCTGGTACGAAGCCATAAGGTTGGTATCCAAGACGCCGACTTCACCGAAATTGAAGGATTGTTTAAAGAGATGGAAGTGGAGGGAGCTAAAATCCTAGAAAAGGCAGGGACAATAGAAAAAATCAACTATGAGAGGTCAATTGATATGCGCTTCATAGGGCAGGGGGCTGAGACTAGTGTTCCCGTTCCCAGTAAAGATTTCACCCAGATGACCAGGCAAGAGGTGCGCAACCTATTTGATCAAAGATATCAAACCCTATATGGTCGAACCTACCCTGAATCTCCAGCTGAGTTTGTCAGCTTCAAGGTGAGAGCCAGTCTCCCCGAGCGCCCCTTACACTTACCCAAAATAGAGAAAAAGGTAGCCACGCTTGAAGATGCCATTAAAGGACAGCGCTTAGCTTATTCACCGATTGCCAAAGATTTCATTCCATATACTGTTTATGACCGCTACCGTCTATTCCCTGGGGCAACATTTGATGGTCCAGCCATTATTGAGGAGCGGGAATCGACGACTATTGTTGGTGAGGATGCTTCCGTTTCAGTAAATGAATATGGATTCTTATGGATTGATTTCAAGGGGGTATAAAAATATGGTGCAGAAATTTGACCCAATAACCTTAGAGATTTTATGGCGCAGAATAATTTCTATTGTAGATGAGGCTGACGCCAGTGTGGCTCGAACCGCTTTTTCCAGCCTTCTCCGTGATGCTCATGACTATACCTGTACCTTCACTGATAGGAAAGGGCGATTGTTAGCTCAGGGAACCTTTTGTACCCCGGGACAAGCGGGGGCAATGACACTGGGCGTCAAGAAGTGGATTAACATGCTCCCTGAGGAGAGCTACAAGCCGGGCGACGTTTTCATTACTAATGACCCCTGGCTGCTTGCCGGGCACCTCAATGATGTTTGTGTCATGAGCCCCATCTTCTACAAGGAGAAGGTGGCCGGTTTCACCGCCTGCGTCTTTCATCACTCAGATATAGGGGGGCGGGTATCATCTGACAATCGCGATGTCTACGAGGATGGCTTATTCATCCCCCCGGTAAAGCTTTACGACGCCGGTGTTTTAAATGAATCCATCATGAATTTAATTCGATGGAATGTTCGCACCCCGGAAGAGGTTACCGGGGATATCCGGTCACAGGTAGCGGCTAATTATGTATGTTCCCAGAGGGTCGCAGAGATGATGGAGGACATTGGTCTAGATACCCTGGATGACCTTGCCGACCAGATTATGGATGTGACCGAGAAGAGCATGAGAGATGCCATTACTGAAATCCCGGATGGCGTTTATCCTTACGAGGGAATTATTGAAGGACCCGGGGGGAGAGAGGATATAAAAATCAAGGTGGCTGTGGAGGTGAAGGGAAGTGACATAACCGTTGACCTTGATGGCTCGTCCCCTGAGGTGGATTGGGGAGGTAATGTAGCTTACAATTTCACCTATGCCTATGTCTTTATGGCGATAAAGAGCGCCTTTAACCCAGATATACCCAATAATGAAGGTTGTATTCGACCGATAACTATGAAAGCCCCCGAGGGGACTGTGGTCAACTGCAGGTTCCCGGCGGCAGTTGCTGCTCGGCTTCAGGTAGGTCATTTCATGACCGAGATGGTCTACAGAGCATTAGCCCCAGCGGCACCAGACAAAATCATAGCTGGTAGTGGTGGGACACCGGCATGGATGCAGGTGTTCTATGGCAAGAGGCATGATGGAAACAAATTCTACTCGGTGTTAATCAGGGGCGGTGGTATGGGAGCCAATTACCGGCAGGATGGTCACTACTGCGCCATCTTTCCCGCCAATGGTGCCAATACCCCGTGCGAAATATTTGAAAGTGATACTCCGCTTATCATGGAGAAGAGGGAACTTCTTCCTGATTCAGGAGGTCCAGGCAAGATGAAGGGGGGCCTGGGGCGACAGGTGGTCTTCAGGGTGCCTAATGATGAATATGCCCCAAGTTCACCAACCGCCATAGGGATTCAAGGGGGAAGGTTCCGCTATCCAGCCGATGGTCTAGTTGGCGGTAAGCCGGGCGCCAAATCAAAATTCCTAATCAATGGCGAGCCCAAAGACCCAGGGACATTGAACTTCGCCAACCCCGGCGATGTAATAACCTTCCATAATCCTGGAGGGGGAGGATATGGAGACCCTCTGGAGCGCGACCCGGAGCTGGTGGAGAGCGATGTCATTAATGGATATGTCAGCCTGGAGAAAGCCAAGGAGGACTACGGGGTTATCATTAACCCCGAGACGATGAAATTAGACCTTGAGGCTACGCAAAGGTTGCGGGATTCTATTAGACAGGGCAAGTAGGCAGCCTCGTGAGAAAGGCAGTAACAAAAATTGCCAACAGAGAGTGATTCTATTTACCCACCGCGGAATAAAAGACAAGTAGATTTCTGAACTTATAGTTTTTTAACCAGGTTAAGTCCTTGTTCAAAAGCCTTCAGGTTAGCTTTAAGCACCTTCTCCTTGCCAGAGAAGGTCTCTTTGAGCTGCTGTTTAATAAGCTCAGGGGAGATTATTTGGGTTGCCCCGACAAAGGCTCCAAGCATAACTAAGTTGGCACCTTGGCTGGTGCCGCTGAGGCTAATAGCCGTTTCAATAGCTGGGACTTCAATTACCCTGATGTCTTTCCTCTTTGCTTTAGCTTGCAGTCCCGCCTTCTCAATTATCATTGTTCCACCAGGACGTACTCTACCCTCAAAATCCTCAAACTGGGCTGCTTCGGCAACAATTACCCCGTCAGCCTGTGATAGTAACGGAGAGGCGATGTCATCATTGGAGAAAACTACTGTACACTCGCAGAGCCCGCCGCGCTTGGATAAAGCATAGGAAGGAAACCAGGTTACATTCTTATACTTACTAGTGGCTACTTCAGCCAGCAGTGTGCCGGCAGTAAGGACGCCGGCACCACCAAGACCAGTTATTATTACCTCGCCTCTGGTAGGCAATTTTTGCTTCATGATAACCTCTTTCTTAGATTATTCAGTTTTATCCACGTTCTTAAACTCACCCAGGGGGAACTCTGGGAGCATCTTTTCTTCCATCCACTTCAGGGAATCTATGGGTGACATACGCCAGTTAGCTGGACAAGCACAGAGAATCTCCACGAAGCTCAAGCCAACTTTATCCATCTGTTTTTGAAAAGCACTCCTTATATATTTCCTGGTACGCATATAGTTTTTAGGCGTGTCAAAGGCACCGCGAGCGGAATAAGCAACCCCTCTAAAAGTGGCTATCATCTCAGCGGCATGCGCGGGGAATCCGGTTCGAGTCATATCTCTTCCCCGAGGGGTGGTTGTAGTTACCTGCCCTAATAGAGTAGTAGGTGCCATCTGCCCCCCGGTAGTACCGTAAACGGCATTGTTTAGCATGATGATGGTAATCTTTTCAGCCCGAGTTAATGCCCCCAGTAGAGGGTCAGCACCGATAGATAGCAAGCCTCCATCGCCCTGCACAGTAAATACAATGTTATCCGGGTAGGTACGCTTAATAGCGGTAGCCATATCAGGCGGGCGACCATGCGGAGTAAGGACAGCATCAATGTCTAACAGACCAAGGAGAAAAGAGTTACAACCGATATCAAAGACGCCTATGGCTCTATCACCCATCCCTAGTTCTTCTAAAACCTCGGCAATGGCTCGAGCGGCAAGCGGCTGGTGACAGCCAGGGCAATAGACAAAACCGGCTGTCTGCCGTATCAGCAGTTTTGGTCTCCCGGCAACCCTTTGTTTAGTTACTACTTTAGCCTCTTCACTCATGGCATCCTCAAACCTCCCCTCCATTGTTCATTGTATTTCCTTAATTTTGTCAAATACTTTATCAGGAAGGATCATGCCACCGTCAGTAGGTATATGGCGGTCAAGTATACTTACCAGATGCACCTCGGCACGACCCTCTACAGCACACCGGACATCCTCAACTACCTGCCCCAGAGAATCTTCTACCACCAGGAATTCGCCGCCCTGATAGGCTTTGTCTTTGATTATCTGATAAGGGAATGGCCAGGCGGTTATCAATCGAATTAGTCCTGCCTTAATATCTTCAGCACGCGCCATATTGACTGCTTCCTTAGCCACCCGGGCAGTGTATCCATAGGCGACTAGAATTAGCTTGGCGTCCTCAGTTTTGTAGGCTTCATATCGAAACTCAGCTTCTTGCATTTGCTTTATTTTCTGCTGTAGGCTTTGTAATAGGGCTCGGTAGTTAGGGTAGCGAAAGTATAAATCACCAGCGTGCTCAACGAGACGACGTTTCCCATCCTTGTGATTTGCCTTGCCCTTTACCGCCCAGTCCTTATCTGGAAGAGGGCCAAATTCAATTTTTTCAACCTCAACGGTTTCTCGCAGTCGCCCGATAATAGCATCTGACATAACCACCACCGGGTTACGGTATTTGTCAGCTAGGTAGAAAGCAAGTTGTACTAGGTCGCAACACTCCTGTGACGAGGCGGGGGCAAGGACAATATTTCTGTAGTCACCGTGCCCTCCCCCCCGTGTGCATTGAAAATAATCTTGCTGGGCGTGGCGGATGGGTCCACCCCCAGGACCTCCTCGCTGAACATCAACAACTACACAAGGAAGCTCAGCATTAGCCATATCCGACATTGTCTCTTGCATCAGAGACCAGCCCGGGCCTGAAGTTGATGTCATAGCCCTAACCCCGGCAGCAGCTGCGCCATACACTAGATTTATTGACCCCAATTCGCTTTGAGATTGAACAAAAATCCTCCCCATCTTGGGGAACTCGCGGGCAAACCATTCCGTTATCTCATTCTGAGGGGTTATTGGGTAACCAAAGAAAGCCTGGCAGCCAGCAGCAGCTGCCCCCCAACCAATGGCTACATTGCCTTCAATAAACATTCTCTCGCCCATTTACTAACATGACCCCCTTTCAAAAACTACTAATACTATGCCACCGCTTCAGTTTCATATTTATATACCTCAATAGCCGCTGCTGGGCACACCATAGCGCAAAAGCCACAGGGCTTACATTCATCAGGTTTGATAACAGTGGGTAGCAAATATCCCTGAGGAGTAAACTTGTCCCCGGTAATTGCAATGCACCCCCTGGGACAAAACTTTACACAGTAGCCGCATCCTTGACACAGGGCTTCGTCAATAATTACTTCGCCTTTTAGCATGGTTCTCCTCTTTTCTTCATCAGTAACTTAAACCTTTAGCTTTCCCTCTGCCCACATGTCTCTCAAAACCCTCTTCATAACCTTCATTGTTCCTGTCATGGGTAATTCATCCAAGAATAACACATGGTCTGGCAGCCACCACTTGGCAAACCGAGAGCGCAGGGGAGTTATTATATCTTCTTCAGTCACCTTACCCTTATACTCGTCCTTTAAGACAACGGCAGCCACTGGTCTCTCCTCCCACTTGGGGTGGGGTATGGCAAATACTGCTGCCTGACGAACCACCGGGTTATCCATAATGGCGTTTTCTAAATCCACTGAGGATATCCATTCACCAGCTGACTTAATTATGTCCTTAATCCTGTCGACTAAATAGAGGTAACCATCTTCCTCCACTACAGCCACATCCTCAGTATGTAGCCAGCCATCTTTAAATACCTTGCTGGTGGCTTCTGGTGCATTGTAGTACTCTTGCCCCGTCCACAAACCTCTGACCTGAACCTCTCCCTTTTCCTTACCATCCCAGGCTACATCCTTCCCCGTATCTAGACTTACCACCCGTACTTCTGCCCCGGGCATAGGCAGACCTTGACGCGTCATCTTCTGGAGATATTTCTCCTTTGACCAGCCCTCCATATGTTTTCTACGGGAGGTAACTGTATTGGAGATAACACGACCCTCAGCCATACCATAAGTCCAATGGAGCCTCAGCTCTTTGCTCTCCAGTGCTTCTATTAAAGCCTGGTTTGGTGCTGTTGACCCAGAGTAAATTTTCTTTAAGCTGCTCAGGTCATATTTCCCTTTATCCCATTCCTGCAAAGCAAACATTAGCACCGCAGTAGCCCCCTGAAAGTAGGTTACCTTTTCCTTGGCTATCAGATTAAGCTGGTCCTCGGGGGAGGAGTGAGGTCCGGGCCATACCAGCCTGCCGCCTAACATGGCTATTGCCAGGGCGAAGTTGTGGGCGTTGATATGAAATAGATTCACCACCAGCATAACCGTGTCTTCCTCACACAGATCCACTTGGTCTGGACCGATAAGACCAAAGATACTCAGGACTATGGAGCGGGGAGACCAACCTATCCCTTTTGGCAGTCCAGTAGTGCCCCCGGTGTAGGTCAACATGGCTAAGGAGTTTTCCGGTATATCATCGGGAAAATCATAAACCGGCGACGCCTGGCGAAGTAGTTCTTCATAGCAGTAAACGGGAGAAAGCTTTGTCTGGGGCGGCTGGGCTAAGGGGGTCATTACGACGTAACACCCTATGCTCTTCAGCTCATCCTTTATACCCTCAAGTAGCGGAATAAGATCCTCATCAACAAACATTATCTTGTCATTTGAGTGATTAATGGCATAGATTAGATGTTCCCTGCCATACCTTATATTGGTGGGATGAAATACCGAACCCATCATAGGAACGGCAAAGGATAACTCTCCATGCCGATGAGTATTCCAGGCAAAAGTGCCTACTTTGTCCCCCCGCTCTATGCCCAAGTTCCTTAGAGCATTAGCCAGGCGGCATATCCTGCTGTATTCCTCCCGCCAAGTGCATCTAAATTCCCCACCATGATGGTCAGGACTATATACACCCTCCTTATTGCCAAAATACAAGACGCTCCTCATAAAAAGGGGCTTCAATTGCATCTGGTAGGTTTCTTTCACATACTCAATATGAGGTGCCCCCATTTTTAGTACCACCTATAATGAGAGACTTCCTGCTTTCTCCACTGGTTGCTTAACCTCTGTTACCTGGTTCTTTTCGTAGTATCGCCTGGCAAACTCTGCCGGTGTCAAGTAGCCCAGCGAGCTGTGCGGACGGTAATTATTGTACTCCTGCCTCCAGTTTTCCACAATAGCCTGTACCTCCCGACCATTACGAAAGATCTCACGGTTCAGGCACTCATCCCTTAACTTGTCAAAGAAACTCTCAATGTAGCCGTTTTCCCAGGGGCTACCAGGACTGATGAACAAGGTCTGGCAACCACTCCAGGACCCCCACTACTGCTGAGGCCGGTATTGACGGTGCAACCCTGATGGCCAGGCATTCCCGGGTATACTCGTCAATTATGGCTAGAATCCTGAGCTTGCCACCTCTTTCAGTCCTG
>Ga0315296_10001652_pt1 | contig 19423 bp, 15 predicted proteins | sample YL17G14_18_MG_FD_203921 | JGI IMG/M metagenome (GOLD analysis project Ga0315296, IMG submission 203921) | Sediment microbial communities from Yellowstone Lake, YNP, Wyoming, USA - YL17G14_18 | ecosystem: Environmental > Aquatic > Freshwater > Lake > Sediment | place: USA: Wyoming | collected...
CGCGACTGGAGGAAGAGGGTGAAGTAATTATGGTCAGTCTGAATGCGGCGTTGGTAGTTTTTCAGAACCTCGAGGAGCCTCTTGGATGGCGGGCATTTTCCGTGCTTTACCTGGGAAACGTAGGCTTTACTGAATTTACTTAACTCGGCAATTTGTGTTACGCCTAAGGTGTTAAGTAATTGTAGCGACTCCAAAGGCCTCATAAGCCCTTGGTCGGCGGTTCAAATCCACCCGCTGCCAGTTTTACATTTAAGTTACCTATAAAAGACCAAGGCATTGACAAGCTCAAGGGTTTCCTTATTCTTGACAAATGGGACTATATTTGGTAACCTGAACGCAGATTTCTTTTGGGACAGGGTGTGGATGGCTCGCACAGTCGCTAAGCAGGTACAGTTTTTTGGGAGAATGTTCGGTTTTAGCTTTAGCTAGTCCGCCGGGGTGAGTTGCTAGCGTGGTGGTCCCTGGCGGACTCTTCCCAAGTCCTCTCAGGGTGTCACGTAAACATATCCACGAAAAAAAGCCATTAAAAATCTGTTATTGGCTTTAAAGCTCTGAGAAGGTGATTCTTCTTCGGGCTTTTTTGTTTTGTTGTTGAGGAGGGAAATCGAATGGTTGTAAAAATCAGGTATAAACCAGTTGCCGTTACTACAAGCTTTTGTCGATTGGGTACTCCCCCTTTCCCAGCTTATCTGTCGCTGGGAGATTATGGGATGATTATCGAAGGGGGTACTGGGGCCACGGCTACTATTATCATAGAGCAGATTAAGGAATTGGGCATTGAACCGGAGCGGATCAAATACCTTGTTCTAACTCACACTCATTCCGACCATATAGGGGCAGTACCGCACCTGAAGAAGCTATGGCCACACTTAAAGATTGTGGCCAGCCAGGTGGCCGCCAAGCTATTGAAAAGTGAAAAGATGATCAAGGAGTTTCTCCATATGGATCACAGTCTTGCCGAAATTATGGTCTCCAAGGGTGAGATTACGAAGCTTCCTCCCAAACTTGAGAATTATGCCTTTGCGGTGGATACGGTGGTCAAAGAAGGAGATAGACTTGACCTTGGCTCAGGCATCGTATGGACTATCTATGATACCCCGGGTCATTCTCCGTGTCATATCTCCCTATATGAGGAAGGAGAGGGAACACTGGCCATAGGGGATGCCACCGGATTTTATGTCCCCGAAAAGGACGTTTTCTGGCCCAACTACTTCAGCTCTCTCGAGGCTTACTGCAATAGCATTCGGAAGCTTTCCACTTTGTCAGCCCAGAGGGGCGCTCTAAGTCATAATTGCGTGATTGAAAAAGGGCTTGGGCACTTTTTGCAAAAGGCCCTTAGGGCTACAGAAACCTATCACTTGGAACTGCTGGAGAGGTTGGGCAATGGAGAGGACCCTGAGAAGATTGCCCTGGAAAAGGCAAAGTGGGTGAACACCCTCACCGACGCCCATCCCTTCGGGGTAATGCATAGTCTAGCCAAAGTCTTGATCAAGCGTTCTCAGGCTGAAGCCGGCAAGGAAAACTTGTTCACGACCTCGTGAGGAAGAGCGAGAGAATCTACAATCTATAACATATAGCGAAAAAGGTCGTTGGACTAGGGGGAATGGCTGCCCCCTTTTTCTCTCTGGCAAAAAATGTTTGTCCGATTCTCTTCTTCCGGAGTATATATCTCAAGCAATTTAGGAATATCAACTGGTTTTATTTTCTTTTCTCGCTCAGCTATCTCATATAGTGTGAAACCGGACTCGGTAAGTAATTTTAGACATTCTTCAGGTTCCATACCAAATCTTTTAAGTCCGATAGGACAAAATTCCATGGCAATTTTTACATTATTCTTCTTCAAAAGATTAAACATTCCCTGGAGCGCTCCACCTTCGGCTCCTTGTATATCCATTTTAATAAAAGCAATCTTCCCATCATAATTTTTGAAATAGTCATCTAATCGTGTCGCTTCACTTTCGATGGATTGACGGCCGTCTCCTGAGTTATATATTCTGTGATCTGCCCTATTGTCCTTACTTAAATACAGCCTGATTTTTCCGGTTTTATTTGAGACCGCTTTTTGCACCAGTACCACATTTTTGTAGCCATTTAATTCTACGTTTTTCTTCAGCAAAGAAAAATTAGTCGGGTCCGGTTCAAAAGCAAAAACTTTTCCCTCTTCACCGACAAGCTTGGCGAAAATCAGTGTATAATAGCCAATGTTAGCTCCGATATCTAAAACGACATCACCCTTTTTGATTTCTTTTTTGACAAGTTCCGTTTCAAGCGGCTCATAAATACCATGGATTAAAAGACTGAGAATACCTCCTGAATCCCAAAGCATTTTATGGCCATCAACTTCAGCAAAAGGTGGTTTTAAATGAGAGATTAGGAAGTTATTGACAACCCTAACCGGATAGAATTTTCCCAGTCCATGTCCAGAAAGGATTTTTGCCGCCTTTTTGTATACTGGAAATAGTATTTTACGCATTTTCAACAACCCCGTAGGATTAGTCGTTTAACCAGTTTCCTAAAGTGGTTGCTTCTCATAGTTGGAGGAAATTCCTCTGATTGTATCCTACTCCCTCTTTCTAACCGGAGTCAAATCTTTGGGCGGAAGCGGTAGAAGGTACTTCCTCTATTGACAGCCTCTATACTGGAAGCCTAATATAATAGGCGCAATTTATGAAACTCGGCAGGTAACAATGTCTGTGTTCGACCAGATGAGAATGTATTGGCGCTTTGCCTGGGGACTGAGAGGATTCCTCAGAGAGCCAATTACTCTGGAGCAGAGCCGGCAAATCATTAAACAGAGGCTAAAGGACAGGGAGAAGAATCTGCTGACCATCGTAAGGAGAGGAATCTATGAGAATCGGTCTAGCCCTTATCTAAAGCTATTAGAATTAGTTGGCTGTGAGTATGGTGATTTTGAGAAAATGGTGCAATCTGATGGTATCGAGCCAACTTTACAGAAGCTAGCCCGAGAAGGAGTCTACGTAAGCATTGAGGAATTCAAAGGTATGAAGGAGCTTACTCGTGGTGGTAAGGCCTTCAAGTTTAAAGAAAGTGATTTTGATAATCCCTTTCTCTCCGGGCATCTTGAGTCTAGCAGCGGTGCTACTCGCAGTGCCGGAACCAGGACAATCTATGATTTTGACTACTTAACAGCTAATTGGACCGTTTACGGGATTACTATGCTTGATGCCTATGGTGCCTTTGGTGTTCCTTTTGCACTTTGGTTACCAATAATGCCCGGGGCTGGACCTGCGGTTGTGCTCTCATTTACTAAAGCAGGTAAAATTCCGGTGAGATGGTTTTCCCCCGTCGATAAGCGAGGTTTCAAGCCTTCGCTCAAGAATAGAATGGGCACCAACTATATTGTCTATGCAGGCAGGCTCTTAGGGGCAAAGTTACCTCGACCTGAGTACGTCTCTGTAGATGATGCCTGGAGAGTAGCTCAATGGATGGCCGAGGCAATAACGCAACAAGGAGGCTGCTGTTTCTCGACTTATCCCAGCCTGGCGGTAAGAATTTGTCAGACTGCTAGGGAGAGGGGGATAGACCTTGCCGGGGCTAAATTCTTCCCCAGCGGAGAGCCCACCACCGAAGCGAAACGAAAGGAGATAGAATCCTCCGGAGCCTGTATTTACCCTGCCTATGTTTTCATGGAAGCTGGTGCGATAGGCCATGGCTGCGTTAATCCAGTTGTGGCTGACGAAGTTCACTTCTTTAAAGACAAACTGGCTTTGATTCAGCAGCTCAGGGAGGTGCCCCATGCCGCGGTGTCCGTTGATGCCTTCCTATTTACTACTCTGCTGCCATCTGCGCCCAAAATTCTCCTCAATGCGGAGAGCGGTGACTATGGTGTGGTTGAGACCAGAAGCTGTGGCTGTAAGTTTGAGCAGCTTGGCTTCACTGACCACATCTACAATATTAGAGGCTTTGATAAGCTGACCAGTGAGGGAATGACCTTCATTGGCACTGACCTAGTTAGGATTATCGAGGAAGTCCTGCCGGCTAGATTTGGTGGAGTCTCGACTGATTACCAGATGGTAGAGGAAGAGGATGAGCAGGGTCATACCCGGATGAGCATAATAGCGAGCCCTGAACTAGGAGCGATAGACGAGGCTGAACTCGTTAAGACAGTCCTCGCCGAGCTAAGTAAGGGAAAGGATACAGGGCGGATGATGGCTGAGGTATGGGCTCAAGCAAAGACGCTTCGGGTACAACGTAGGCGACCATTTGCTACCGCCAGGGGTAAGCTGATGCTGCTACATATTTACAAGCATAGATAAATTAGTGAGCAGTTACTTTGGCATCTTTTTCCTGATTTATTCTCTATTCCGACTGGTGATTCTCCCCATGTTGGGCAGTAGCTTGACAAAGCCTAGCTAGTTGTCTATAGTTTTTACTATCCATGATTCAGGGTTGGTTGAAGCCCAGCGGACCAAGCAGATTCCAGAAGGAGGGATAGCATATGGAAACAGCAGAATTGGCTAAACTTATCAAAAGCCGGCGGTCGATTCGTGTGTTGCAAGATAAACCGGTTCCAGAAGAGCTACTAATGCAGGCTATAGAGCTGGCCACCTGGGCACCCAACGGAGCTAACCTGCAAAACTGGCGCTTCTATGTTCTCCTGAATAAGAAAATCATTACTGCAATTGCCGATGCTGTCCGGGCAATTATGAGCGATGTGTTTTCTTGGCCAGAGATGGCCGGAGCGTTTCCCCCGGGCATGCCGCGGCCCGGCGGCTCTCCGCCAGCGGGGAGACCGGATACTCTGCGCAATGCTCCAGCACTCATTGCTGTCGCTACCAAACGACTCCAAAACCCAATTGATAAGGCTATGGCGGAACGAGCCAAAGTTGACCCGAAGGCCAAACAGATTATCGATGGGTTGACTAGGGTTGACTCTCGTATTCAATCGGTGTCAGCCGCTATCGCCTATCTTCTTTTGGCATTACACCAGCTGGGTCTTGGTTCAGTGTGGATGACCGCTCCACTGCAGGCTAAAGCGGACATAGAAAAAATACTCAAAGTTCCTCCGGATTTGGACATTGTCGCTTTATTACCGGTAGGTTATCCGGGAGAGAGTCCGGTCAAGGACAGAAAACCGGTTAGTGAAGTCTGCGAAATAATTAGGTAATATGGCTTTCTAAGCCTCCTGGTTTTTATTTAGAAGACCATCTTTTATCATTCACCCACCGAAACCCGTAGGTATGACGGCTTCCTGCTTTTTTATTTGCCCAGTCTTGGCAAAAAATCGTCAAGCATATCCGCCCAATAACGTCTAGACGGGCGAGGACTTGAGTAGTTTCAAAGGCATATGCTAAAATGCCGATAACTTTCAAATGGGAGGCAGAATGTCTCTGTTCAGTCAAGTAGGAATGTACTGGCGCTTGGCTTGGGGGCTGAGGGAGTTTCTTAAAGAGCCGGTTACTCTGGAGCAGGGCCGCGAAATCATCAGACAGAGGCTACAAGATAGGGAGCAGAACCTGCTAGCGATGGTAAAGAGGGCTATCTATGATAATGAAGCTAGCCCGTACCTCAAGCTACTCAGGCAGGCAGGCTGTGAGTATGGTGATTTTGAGAAAATGGTGCAATCCGATGGTATTGAGCCAACTTTGCAGAAGCTAGCCCGAGAAGGAGTTTACGTAAGCATTGAGGAATTCAAAGGCAAAAAGGAAGTTAGCCGGGGGGGAAAGGTTTTTACATTTAGGGAGAGTGACTTTGATAACCCCTTCCTGGTCAGGCATTTTGAGGCGAGCAGTGGTGGCAGCCGTAGCGCCGGGACAAGGGTAACGATGAACCTTGACCGTTTTTATTATCTAGCTGCCCAAACTGCGGTTACTTTTGAGGCTCATGGCATTTTGGGCAGCCCGGTTTTAGTCTGGATGCCGATATTACCTTCCGTTGCCGGGCTACCGGCGGTGTTACGGTCAATCAAGATGGGGGAAACGCCAATAAGGTGGTTTTCGCCAGTGGAGGCGAGGACAGTTAAGCCCTCCTTGACAAAACGCTTGGCCACCTACTACTTTGTTTACGCTGGCCGGCTCTTCGGGGTAGCTTTTCCCAAGCCTGAGTATGTAAATTTTGAGCAAGCCGATAAAGTTGCCGATTATATGGCGGAGGTACTAAAGAAAGGCCGGGGTTGCATTATGTGGACCCCTCCCAGCTCGGCAGTCAGAGTCTGTCAGGTATCCCGGCAGAGGCAGCTAGACCTATCCGGCGCCACCTTCATAGTAGCCGGCGAACCGCTTACTGAAGCAAAGATGAAAGAAATCAGGGCGGTTGGGGCTAATGCGGTAAACATGTATTCCATTGCCGAGGTCGGCAATGTTGGCTTTGGCTGTGCCGGTCAGACAGCGGCCCCCGATGATATTCACCTCCTCAAGGATTCACACGCCGTAATTCAGCACCGGCGGGAGGCACGCTTTGGTGGCGCGTCAGTTGACGCTTTTCTTTTCACCTCTGTGTTGCACAAGGCGCCTAAGATACTGCTGAACGTAGAAAGTGGTGACTATGGGGTGATTGAGACCAGGCAGTGCGGCTGTAAGCTTGAGGAGCTTGGTCTTACCGACCACATCTACAATATACGGAGTTTTGAGAAGCTCACCGGGGAAGGAATGACCTTTGTTGGCACCGATATATTAAGGATTATTGAGGAGGTCCTGCCGGCTGAATTTGGCGGCACCTCTACCGATTACCAGATGGTTGAGGAAGAGGATGAAGCGGGTCGTACCCGTCTTACTATATTAGTCAGTCCTGAGGTAGGAGAGATAGACGAGCGTGGGCTTGTCCAAACCGTCCTTTCCGAGCTAAGCAAGGGGAATGACACGCAACGGATGATGACCGAGATATGGTCCCAGGCGAAGATGCTGCGGGTAAAGCGCATGCGACCGCTTATCACAGCGGCAGGCAAGTTGTTGCCGCTGCATATTCAGAAGCAGAAGAAAGCGTAACCAAAAATTCATTGGCTGGTTGATTCAGAGAAATTTGTTAAGACAAATGAATAAAGGAGGGAATAAAAAATGATTACTAAGCGAGGTATGTTACTAGCAGTATGTGTAATACTAGCGCTGGCTATTCTGCTACCAGCCTGTGCCGAGCCGGTACCGACGCCACCACAGGAGAGGCCCCAGAATGTTGAGCTGACCATACTCGGATTCCTTGTCGGGACTAGTTCCCAGCTCAGAGTCGAGGCCATCGCCGAGGCAATAAGGATGGAGTATCCTGACTGGAAGGTGGCCTCACCAGCCGCTGGGGGCGAAGCGCAAGAGGTCAGCAGAATTATTGCGGGTGAGGCAGACTTTTACATTAGCCTGTACCCGCGCCCGCTTGAAATTGAATTCCAGGCGCCGTTGCACCCGGAAATAGATTATGAGCAGGCGACGGCATACAGCCTCGTTATGCCGAGTGCTCCCCGTTATATACACTTCTTTGCTAGGGGTAATACCGGGCTTAGCTCTATCCGGGAAATCGTGGACCAAAAGCGCCAGCTCACTTGGGGTATCGGTGCGGGCGGTTCCACGCTACTAGTCGATAAAGTCCTGGAGCATTACGGAACAAGCTGGGAGGAGGCTGAGAGCTGGGGGATAAAGCGGGAAACGGTGTACATGTCCGCAATGGAGGGGGCTGAGGCCCTGCAGTCTGGTAGGGTCGATATCGGCCTTACCTGGGCGGGATTACCCTGTCCCGCATATCTGGGGGTAACCTTCGACCTGAAGCTACTACCTGTAGATGACCCGGGGCTTGTCCAGATGTTCAAGGAACTGGGCTATTATGAAGCTACCATTCCTGCCGGTACTTACCCCTTTGTCACTGAGGATATCCCAACGGTAGCCGAAACATCGCACCTAGTAGTCAAGCCCGATTTACCTGAAGATGTGGTTTACTATTCGCTTAAAGCGATATTCAATCATAAAGACATCCTGTTTGCCGCCACGCCAGAAGCTGAAAAGGAGATAACGCCAGAGGCTATAGCGGCTTCGGTGGCGAGAAGTCAGGAAACAGGGATACCGTTTCATCCTGGAGCTTTGAGGTTCTACCGGGAGATGGGCTGGATAAAGTAATAGAACTAAGAGAGCAAGAAAAAGGCACGGACTGATGGACAGGGTAGTTTCATGCCGAGCATAGCCAGCAGCATCTTCCAGCCTGCGGGCAGAAGACAGCTGCCGCCAGGTATTGCTCAGAGAATTGTTTATGCCTTCGGCGCCATAACCGTCTTATATCACATATTCGCCCTAGGAATCTGGCATGCCCCGGTGGACTTTCACTCAGTCATGCATCTATTCACTATCTTGACATTGACTTTCTTCGTCTTTTCTTACTCGGAAAGAAAGGCGACCAGACTACCTATTATCGACATTATCCTCGTTTTGGTGTGTTTGGCACTCGGCGTTTATTTCCTGCTCAACTTGGGGACATTCATGAACCGTGCCATGGTGATTACGCCGCTATCCAATGTAGAGGTAGTAGCCGCCGTTTTGCTGCTACTACTCCTCTTCGAGGCCACCCGAAGAGCTGTTGGGCTGGCATTTGTGATTGTCATATTTGCCTTTCTTCTAATTATGTATCTTGGTCCTTATCTGCCGGGAATATGGGAAAATCCCGGCCTTAGCTTTACTGAGATTTTAAGCGCCACGGTATGGACACGTCTTCAGGGCATTTGGGACGTACCGTTACGGATGTCAGCTACCTACATTGTCTTGTTTTTCATCTTTGGCAAATTGATGCAATATGCTGGACTCGGAGACCTTCTGATGTCCTTGTGTAACGCGGCAGCTGGTGGAACCAGAGGGGGGCCGGCTAAGGTAGCTGTGGTCGGGAGTGCTCTTGTGGGCAGCGTTACCGCCGGTCCAGCAACCAATATAGCGATGATCGGTCCTTTTACCATCCCGATGATGAAACAAATCGGTTATAAGCCAGACTATGCCGGGGCAGTTGAGGCGGCGGCCTCAACGGGGGCCAGCATTGTTCCCCCAGTCATGACCGGCATAGTTTTCATCATGGCGGAACTAACCGCGACTCCCTTCTCCAGGATAATGATACTGGCGGTAATCCCGGCCTTTTTTTACTATTTCTGCCTTCTTCTTCAGGTGCATTACCAGGCAGTAAAGTTAGGTATGACTGCTACCGGACAAAGAGCAACCATTAGTGAAATGCTGAAAATACTCAAAGAGCGAGGGCATCTGCTTGTACCTCTTGTCCTCTTAATTGTGCTGCTGCTATTAGGTTATTACCCGGTGACCGCTGTTATTTGGGCAATGCTGGCCGTACCACTGGTGGCGGCACTGAAAAAGAATACTCGGATGGGACCGAGGCGAATTATGAGGGCTCTCGGTGAAGCGTCCCAGGATTTAGCCTTGGTCGCGCCGACGTGTGCGCTGAGCGGGATAATAATAGTTGCCCTCTTTCAGACGGGGTTAGGCAGCACATTCAGCCATATCGTTAGCGCCTCAGCCGGTGGCTCTTTATTACTGCTCGTTATCCTGGGTGGGGCAGCTTGCCTCCTTTTGGGCACTGGAGTACCACCAACCCCTTCCTATTTGATGACAGTTCTGATTGTTGCCCCGCTCATGGTGAAAGCGGGGTTACCGGTACTGGTTGCTCATTTCTTTTCCCTGTACTACGCTAACCTCGCCTTTATAACCCCACCAGAAGCTGTAGGTGCTCTTGTTGCCGCCGGTATCGCCGGGGGCAGCTTCTGGTCGGTTAGCTTTATCGCCTTCCGTTTGGCTATAGTTGGTTTTATTATCCCTGTTGTCTTTGTTTACCGACCAGCTCTACTACTATTCGGCAGCCCTATAGAGATAATCTGGGCTTTAATTGCTTGTGTAATTCTAACGGTCTGCTTGGCGTCAGCGCTTGAGGGGTGGATGCTCAAACGGCTGAATATCTTTGCCAGGATATTGCTATTTGGAGCCGGAATTGCTTTGATACCGCCTAATCTATTGGTAAACGTTGGTGCCGCTATTCTGGCTGGCCTGGTCTTTCTTTGGCAAGTAAGGAAGAGCCGCAATCCTCATAGCTATCCCTCGTAGTGTTAATCTAGCCAATGCCCTTCCCGCAAACTTCATTTTAAGATGACACACGTTTGGTTGATTGGGGTGAAACACAGTACTTGGCCATAGAGCATTCTCGGCAAGAATCTATCTGCTCAAGCCTCTTTCTTAGCAATAATCGCCTGATTTCATTAATTTTTTTAGAGTTCCAGACTTCCTTCAAGGACTGGGTTGTTACGTTACCCACTACGGTGGTTCTATTCCAATCCTCGCTGCAGATAAGAGCATCTCCGTTAAAAAGGATACTGATTTCGTGGAATGGCACGTGGCAGCCGATAGCATGCCTTGCGCCAGTCGTTAAGCGCTGCCAAACCGTTGCCAGACCAGGACTATGGTAATAGTCAGTCTTAGGTCTGAGCCTTTCGTAGTTGGCTACCGAGCCTGCCCTATTTGTCACTCCCCAGACTCTGGTTCTAACTCCCTGTTTTTTCCAATAATCCGTTGCTTCACACACCTCGTGCTCATTTTGTTCGGTTATTACAAAGCCCAATTTTGTTTTTTGCCTCATGGTTTGGTCTGATAATATGCGGGAAATATTACTCATCACTCGGTCGTAGTCAAGCCCGGTGTTAATACTTTCATACATTTCTCTGGAGTATGCGTTAAGACTTATTTGTAAGCTGTCTAGATTTGATTGCACTATATCTGTCAAGCTAAACCTATCTAGTAATTCTCCGTTGGTGATGAGCACCACGTTCTTGCTGGCACCTTTGGACTTGATATACTTGACACAATCAAATATCCTTTCATCAAGCAGGGGTTCATTGTGTAGTTCAAAGACTATTGTGGACAATAATGGTTCTGAGGCTGATTCATCTACTATTTTCTGGAACAGGCTCCATTCCATCCTTCCTTGGGGCAATTTCTTGCTCACGGTAGGATAGGGGCAGATTGAACATCTACTATTGCAGAATGATTGCGTCTGGATTAGCAATGTCAGGGGAAAATCCAGGCATTTCCCTGTGGTAAAGAACTTTGAGTAGGCACCAATCAGGTAAAAATATAGGGGTAAATGCCCGTATGCGTATGGACTTATTTTAAGCATAATACCTGACTTCGGTTTTTGTAGTGCTATATTAGTTTTTCTACCCTTGCCTGTCAAACTTTAGCATTTTCGGTGGCGTCTATCAAGCTCAACACATTGCCGAATTGACATTAGCAGTGAGCAACTTACTAAGCGGTTAAAAATGCTTTATAATTACAAGTGAAGGCAAACCGGTGAAAAGGAGGTAGCTACGTAATGACAGACTATGCGGCCTTAAAGAAAAAGGTAGACGAACTGGCAGCAAGAGCCTGGGATGTGCCGGCTCTGGAGGCCAGAATTAGAAAACTGGCGGCGCAGGGAATCCCCAGGAAGAAACTTGACCCGAAAGAGATGCTGGCTAGCAAGGAACAGATTCTTGACCGTGTTCAACTGCATGCCGAGGAATATAACTTTATCACCAAGAATTGTGCTCAGGGCACGGCGCTGGCCCTGATGGAAGAGTTCGGCCTGGGCAATATGGAGATTATTAAGGCCTTGACTCCATTTCCTGGCATCGGCGGGACCGGCGAGATATGTGGGGGCATAACCGGGAGTCTGATTACCTTTGGGCTCTATTTTGGCAGTGACGACCGACTGGATTATGAAGCGATGAATAAAACTATCATGACTTCACAGAAGTTTATGGCCTTCTTCGAAGACGCAGTAGGTCATATGTATTGCGCTGACATAATCGAAACGGTGATACTTGGACATAGGCTAAATCCCGGGGAAAGCGAAAAGGCTATGGTGGCCTTCACCAACGAGAAGGGTTTTGAGAAGTGTGGGCTGCCGCCAGGGATAGGTGCCAGGCTGGCCGCGGAGTTTATTATCGATAGCATGAGATGACGCCACAGGCATTTCACGTCTTGCCCCTTTTTCCAGTGTTCTGAGGAGGTTACATGTCTGGTATTATTTGGCATATCTTCGCCTTTGGTGCCATTGGTATTTTTTTGATTGTGGCCACCTATCGTACGTTAGCCATCATCAGGTTACCGGTCCATCTGAGATGGGAACTGGCACCGATACCGCGTGGAAAGGGGAAGGGCCGATACGGGGGTTCCTATCTCGAGGAGTATGAATGGTGGCATGAGCCGCAACGCCGGTCCCGTGTCGCTCCCCTAATATATATGGCCAAGGAAATCTTTCTGATGAGGGGCATCTGGGGGCATAACCGGGCGTTGTGGCCTCTGACCTTTGCCTTTCACCTGGGCATCTACCTGATTGTTGTGATGCTTTTCTTCAGCGTAGTAAGCGCTGTGCTAATAATTGCTGAAGTACCATTGTCCGTCCTGAATGTTGTACAAGAGATTGCCTCCGTTTTGGCCTTGGTGGGCTATCTGCTCGGTAGCCTGGGGGCTGTCGGTTTAATCCTGAAACGAGCCCTTGACGGCAATCTCAGGCCATTCAACACCGTCTCAAAGTATTTTAATCTCCTATTTTTGGGGGCGGTCTTTATCACTGGTGCTTACAGCTGGTTTAATTCGGGGGATTTCGCCTCGGAAATGAGTTTTTTTATAAAAGGGCTCGTTACTCTTGATTCTGGCGTAACGCTTACTCTTCCCCTATCGCTGCACGTAATTATATCGTTATTGTTCCTTCTGTATCTCCCCCTGACCAATATGATTCACTTTATTGCCAAGTACTTTACCTATCATGAGATACGATGGGATGATGCCCCACAGGATGAGAAGATGAGAAAAGAGCTGCGTGGTCTTCTGTCTCAGCCGGTTAGCTGGTCAGCTAGCCATGTCAAAGCCAATGGCAAGAAAAGCTGGGTGGACGTTACCACCGAGAAAAAGAGCGATGAAAAAGAATCTTAAATTAACTGATATTTCTAAAGGTGGAGATACCCAGCTCACCGAGATTAATATTGATGAGCTGATACCGTTACCACCACCCTATGATAAGATAGAGGAACTGCCCGGGTTCAAGCGGCTTACCGAAGACCAGAGGGAAAGACTGGTCTGCAATCTTGATGGCTTTGTTTCCTCAGCTCTGCCCAAGCCGAGGAATAAAGAGGAAGAAAAGAAGTACGTCGTGCAGTTTGTCTCGGGACTAAAAAAGCTCTTGAGTAAGAAGGACAACTGGACATTTCTGCAGCCCCTGCTACTTTCCCTAGATTATTGCGCCCAGTGTCAGACATGCAATGACGCCTGTCCCATTTACCTTGCCAGCGGCAAGAATGACCTCTATCGTCCGACCTATCGCTCGGAAATCTTCCGGCGCTTGGTTAACAAATATGTAAAGCCCGGCGGGAAGCTACGGGCTAAGCTCAACAGGGGGGATATTGAGCTCAACTGGACCACCATAACCAGGCTCTACGAACTCAGCTATCGCTGTACTCTCTGCCGGCGCTGTGCCCAGTTCTGTCCCATGGGTGTTGATAACGCCCTTATTACCCGGGAACTGCGCAAACTCTTCAGCCAGGAACTGGGCTGGGCGCCGAAAGAGCTCCATGAGAAGGGCACGGTGCTCCAGCTTGAGGTCGGCTCCGCCACCGGCCTAAGGCCGCATGTTGCTAAGGACAACCTAAAGTTTCTGGATAAGGATTTTAGCGAGGCTACTGGTATTGAAGTCTCGACACCCTGGGACAAGAAAGGCGCTGATGTCCTGTTAATTCACAGTGCCGGTGACATTATCTCCTTCCCGGAGAGTGTGGTCGCCTTTACCATTTTATGCAATGCCGCCGGCATCAACTGGACCCTCTCCTCGGAAGTAGGGGGATACGACGGTATCAACTACGGTGTTTTCTATGATGATGTCCAGCTGGCCAAGATTGCTACCAGGCATGCTCAGATTGCCAAAAGGCTCAAGGTAAAAAAGATAGTCATGGGAGAGTGCGGCCATCAGCACAAGGCATTTATGACCGTAGCCGACAGGGTGCTCACCGGAGAGCTGAACATACCACGGGAAAGCGTGATGACTTTTTTGGAGAACATCGTCTTCAGCGGCAAGATTAAGTTCGACCCAGCAAGGAACGATTTCCCGGTAACACTTCACGACCCCTGCAATATAGTGAGAAACCTGGGCATAGTTGAGCCCCAGCGCCGAATTCTGCGTTATCTCTGTCCCCGGTTCCGTGAGATGACACCTCACGGAGTGGACAACTACTGTTGTGGCGGCGGCGGGGGTTTGAGCGTGATGTCCGATGTCAACTTCACCGGCTGGAAGGTGAACGTTGCCGGCAGGATGAAATTCAAGCAGGTTCTCGAAGCCTTCGCTGACCAGCCCGGTCTAGAGATAAAGAAATACCTATGTGCCCCCTGCTTAAACTGCAAGCTGCAGTTCCGTGATTTGTTTGCTTACTATGGGGCACGGGAAAAATCCAACATTATTTGCGGCGGTCTGGCCGAACTAATTGTTAATGCCATGGTTGATATTAAAAAGCCTTTCATTAAATGGGAAGAGTAGAGGTTATTTGTCAACCTCACCCCCTTTTCACCCTAAAAATCCTTAATTTTTCAGGGAACCCGAATTTCATATGGTAACCTCATCCCCTTTGTCCCCCTCTCCACTCCTGGAGAGGGGGAAAGTATTTCATAGAAGAGGGGCTACGCCTCTCTTAAACACCCTATTAAGTTAGGCTCATTATCGGGGAAAGAATTTTTAGAGAGGGGCGAAGCCCCTCTCTTACTCTACTCCCCCTTCCCTTCGTAAGGGAAGGGGGTCAGGGGGATAGGTTGCTAGATAATCTCAGAGGATTAAATTGATATGATAGTTTCCATAGGGTATAATATATTCTTGCTTTAAGCACCATAAGCCTAAAGAATGTTGGTATAAAAAATAGAACTTGTCCGAGGGGAGGTTGACTTTCATGGCAAAAATGGAACTGGCCGGCGAGACGTACGAAGTTGATGAGCACGGCTTTATGCAGGAAACTAACCGATGGATTGAAGATGTTGCCCGAGCCTATGCGGCACTAGAAGGTGTAAACGAACTAACCGAAGACCACTGGACGGCAATTAACTACCTCAGGAATTATTATCTCGAAAACGGTATTTGCCCGATGATAAGAAGGCTTACCAAGGAGACTGGTTTTAGCCTGAAGCAGCTCTGGGTTCTCTTTCCGAATGGGCCGGCACAATCTGCCTGTAAGTGGGCCGGTGTGCCCAAGCCAACGGGATGCGTATAAATTCAGGCACCTGTTGGTTTAAGTCAATCTTTGCAAGTAATTAACTAATAGCTTCCCCCAGTTCTAGAAGCAGGTGCAACACTTACCGGCAACTCTTCGCGTTCATAACCACGTAGATTATGCCTATTTCAATATTGACGGATACTTTGGCAACATAGTAGTATCTCGATATCATAATAGAGTTATACACGTTGATTATGAACAAGGAGCTTTGAAATGCGTAAGAACATAATATTTGGGAGCAAGGGATTGCAATGTAGTGGTTTGCTGTACGTGCCAAACAACCTGAAAGTAGGGCAGAAGGTACCAGCAATCGTGATGGCTCATGGACTTTCAGCCGTAAAGGAACAGGTCTTGCCAGATGTCGCCGAGCGATTTGTCGCCGCTGGCTTTGTGACAATGGTCTTTGATTACCGCTTCTTCGGAGACAGTGAGGGCGAACCACGTAACCAGCTATTCCCGCTTGAGATGGTGGAAGATTATCGTAACGCCATTACGTGGGTTTCGGGACAAACAGAAGTTGACCCTCAGCGGATTGGCATTTGGGGCACTTCCAACAGTGGAGGCTTGGTTTTATATGTGGGGACCTTTGACAAACGTCTCAAAGCGGTGGTGGCTCAGGTCCCAGCTATCTTTAATCCAGCATACTGGCATGCCATGAACCCGGCAAAATGGAATAGCGATGGTGAGTTTTTGCGGCGAGACCGCATTGAGCGCTACAAAACTGGAGTAGTAAACTATGTGAAAGTTGTGGCTCCGGAAGGACAGCCTTGCGTACTGCCTGGAAAAGAAGCTTATGATTTCTTCATGTCCACGCCAGTAACGGCACCGAACTGGCGTAATCAACTGACTGTGGAGTCATTGGAAAAGATGCGTGAGTTTGATCCGGTAGGTTCGATCCATTTGATATCGCCGACGCCATTGCTGCTAATCCCTGCTGAAAATGATGGCTTGATTCCCCTTGATGCAATCAAAGCAATCTACGAAAAAGTCCTGGAGCCCGAAGCTATATCTATCCTCCCAATAAAACATTTTGAGATCTACTACGAGCCTTGGTTGTCGAAGGCTGCCGATGCAGCGATCAACTGGTTTAAGAAGCATCTCTAAAACACACGTGATAGTTCCAAAGTAGTACACAATAAGGCCGGTTCGCCTTTTTAAAGGAACCGAACGGAAACCGAGAGGGGTTATGTCAGAGCCCGGCTACGGCCAATATATCTGGCACTACTTCTTCCTTGCCGATAGCCATGATGTGGACGCCGTCACAGACCTTGTCTTTTTTCAGAGCCGCAATCATCCGCCCGGCAATCTCAATACCCTTTTTGACTGCCTCGCCTTTGGGTGCGCTCGCCATTTCATCAACCAGGACTTGTGGCACAAAGATACCCGGCACGTTCTCCGTCATATATTTTGCCATCCGGGCTGAGGTGAGTAAGACTATCCCCGCCAGAATCTTAACCGGAAACTTGCGGGCAAATTGCATGAAGTTGCGGAAGTTATCCAGGTCATAAATTGCCTGAGTCTGGAAGAATTCAGCTCCAGCCTCGACTTTCTTTTCAAACTTGATAAGCTGGGGCTCAATGGGTTGTGCCTCAGGGGTAACTATGGCTCCGGCACAGAACTTAACCGCTCCGTCAAGGTCGTTCCCGCCCAGGTCCTTTCCCGTTTCCATTTGCCGAATCGCCCGCAGCAGTTGACAGGAATCGAGCTCAAATACGCCTTCAGCCTGCTTGTGGTCGCCAACCACGACCGCATCGCCGGTAAGGCAGAGGACATTCCTTATACCCCTTACGTAGGCCAGAAGAAGGTCCGCCTGGAGGGCTAATTGGTTACGGTCGCGGCAGGTCATCTGCAGTATTGGTTCGCCGCCCTGCTCCTTGATGTACAGGCAGCCGCCGAGAGAAGGAAAACGCATCACTGAACTCTGGTGGTCAGTGACGTTAATCGCATCCACCTTATCCTTGAGAATATTGATATCGTGAAGCATCTTCTCGATGTTAGTCCCCTTTGGTGGGCCAACCTCGCTGGTCACCACGAATTTACCAGAGTTGAGGGCTTCTTTAAAGCTCTGCACCATCGTCTTCCTCCTCACTCATGAGATAGTAATCATACGCGGTCGGGGCGTCACCTGAGAATTCCTAATCGGCTGGTATTTTCGCATCAAATCAAGCCGACCTTGCTCCTTCAAACGCTGATAGATGAGGGTCCAGCCACAATCCTTGGTCTTATCAATTTCACACTTGCCGTTATTGGTACCGCCGCAGGGGCCGTTGAGCAGGTGTTTATGGCAGGCCGTGATGGGACAGATACCAGCGGTCCAACCGATGACACAATGGCCGCACTGAGCACAGACTTCGTGAAAATTACCCGGGCTTTCTTCCAGTCCAATGAAGAGGGTATCCAGGGCTGGAATCACTGGCTTACTGAGGTAGGAACCTACCTTCTGTACGCCCAGGGCACAGGTCATCACCAGAACGCAATTCGCATTCTGAATAGCCTGATTGTTTTCTCGCACGGCCGCTTCCGTCATTTCATCGCAGGCAATAGGTATTACTGTCGAACCGGTGACTATCTTGCCCAGCCCCTGGAGATGCTCCTTCATCGCCAGAACTTCTTCTTGTCCCCCGGTTCGGGTCATGGTGGTACAGGTGCCACAGCCAATGATGTAAACTTGGCCTAGCCCCTCCAGTTGCTGCTGAATCTCTTCAGGAGACTTTTGTTTGGTAATTGATTTCATTTTCTGACCTCCCCATCAAACAGTCACCTTGACCAAGCCTTTACGTTTCCAGGTCGCAGCGCAAGCAGCGCTTTGCCTCCTGCCTTGCCTGCTCCTCAGAGAAGCCCTGCTCTATTTCAATGAAGCTGTTTTTCCGCTCTGTCACCGGGAGTAGTGGCATCTTAATCCTTGGTTGCTCCTCCCAGGTCTCCTCTCCTTCGGCGGTTACTTTGGCCGCTTCCTTTATGGCCTTGCCTTTCAGGTCGTACACCTCGACCCTTGAGGTATCACCTCTTAGATATTTGTCTATGGCGATAGCCCCGCGCCTGCCGGCAGCAATCGCCTCGACGACGAATCCCGGCCCGGTAACAAAGTCGCCGCCAGCAAAAACACCCGGCACATTCGTTGCCAGCGTATTGTTGTCAACTACCATCCGTTCCAAGGCACTGCCCGGGGGTAGAAAGGAATGGTCAGGGGCTTGTCCCACGGCGGCAATAACCGTGTCGGCTTCAACAAGGGACTCGGAACCCTCAACCGGAATAGGCCGCCGTCTTCCGCTTTCGTCAGGCTCACCCAGCCTCATACGAATACACTGGAGGCCGGTTACTTTCCAGTTAGAGCTTTCTATCCTTGTAGGGCTGACCAGGAAATTGATATTGATGCCCTCATTCAGTGCCTCGTCATATTCCACCTCGGTTACTGGCATCTCCTCCCGTGACCGCCGGTAGTAGATATTCACCTCATCAGCACCGAGGCGGAGGGCAGTGCGCGCCGAGTCCAGAGCAACATTGCCCCCCCCGATGACCGCCACCCGGCGCCCCACCCTGACTGTCCGGCCTACCTTCACATCTCTCAGGAATCTCAGCCCGTAGTAAAAGTTCTCGATGTCTTCTATCTCGCCCGGTATGCCTATATTCTGGCTTTTTTGCGCACCAGCGGCAATAAAGATAGCACTAAAGCCACCATTTTTAAGGTCCTCCACAGTAAAGTTCACGTTAATCGGTGTATTATATCTTATTTCCACGCCGCGCTGGGCAATATAATCTATATCCTGCTGGATTGCCTCACGGGGCAGACGGAACTCGGGTATAGCCACCGCCAGCATGCCACCGCCTACGGGCAGGGCTTCAAAGACTGTTACCGGATAACCCATCTGGGCCAGGAAATAAGCGCAGCCGAGTCCCGCCGGGCCCGCGCCGACAACCGCCACTCTCTGACTCTTGGTTTTAGGGAAGGGCTCGGGCTCTTTACCGTTATTGCGGTAAGACCAGTCGGCAGCGAAGCGCTTGAGTTCCCGGATAGCTACCGGGGCTTCAAGCTCACCACGCCGGCACCTGCCTTCGCAGGGATGATGGCAGATACGACCGCAGATAGCGGGAAAGGGATTTCGCTCTCTGATGGTGTCGATAGCTTCCTGATACTCGCCGGCAGCAACGTGGGCCACATATTTGGGGATGTTAATACCTACCGGGCAGGTGTGCTGGCAGGGTGATATCATCAGGGCG
>Ga0315296_10001653_pt1 | contig 19422 bp, 17 predicted proteins | sample YL17G14_18_MG_FD_203921 | JGI IMG/M metagenome (GOLD analysis project Ga0315296, IMG submission 203921) | Sediment microbial communities from Yellowstone Lake, YNP, Wyoming, USA - YL17G14_18 | ecosystem: Environmental > Aquatic > Freshwater > Lake > Sediment | place: USA: Wyoming | collected...
AGACCAATGCGGAACAATCAGGGCTGGCAGAAACCTACGCGAGGTCCACATCGCTTGGGTGGATCCGGATTATCGTTACCCGTGGCACTCTGCTCATATGGATAAAAACCATAACGCAGCCCGAGATATTGAGCAAGGAGCTCTACGGTCTTGTCAGTTTTGTTGCGCTGGGTGCGAGTCTGGTAGCAGGGCTCGCTGTGCCGTGGGTTGTTTGGGTCATGACACAGAAGGGATTGGCGGAGAAGGACCCAGAAGCAGCAAACATTTTCATTCACCAGATGGTAGTATATGGAATCATCGCGAGCCTGGTACTTGCGCCCCTTCTAGGGATTGCCTTCATCTTTTTGGCGTCTGTTTTCTCGGGCGTCCCGCTGCTCTCTGTAGAAGGGGTCAGCATGATGATTCCCATCGCCGTCACGGCATCGCTGACTCAACTCTTCTTGGGGGTTTACAATTGCTACTTGAAAATAGAACGCAATGTCGTTGTTGGGGGGGCCCGAACAGTAGCTTACCAACTCATCCCCCTTGGCATGTATCTCGTCACGAGGAATATCATCATGATTTTCTGGGGCTGGGTCATTGCTGATGTCCTGACGATACTCGTGGCATTCCCGACCTCTGGACTGAGTCGTCAGGCGTCGCTTTATCGTCCAAAATGGCCAACCTCGGCACTTATGGTATTCACCCTACCAATCATCCTTCTTACTGTGTTTGATGCATTCCGAGGAGTCATAAGCGGCTTCTTCACGTTCGTGTTCTTCGGGAATGCCGACTTTGCGACATACAACCTTGTCATCGGATTGACCACGATGGCGACAGATGTGATTATCACACTAATGATTCCCTTCTCGCCCATCATAATTGTCATGCTGAAGACGCGGCCTGAGAGGGTTGGAATCGCTTTGGGGAGTGTCCTAAAGATGCTGGCGCACGCAGTCTTGTATGTGTCGCCCATCCTAATCTTCTGCGGAACAAAGATAATGGAGCTCATTACCAGCCCACAATACCTAGGCCTGGAAACCAATGCAACTCTATCATTCGCGACAATCATGATGGCCGCTACCGTTTTCAACGCGGTCTTCTTGAACCTTATAGGCGCGAAGGGCCAGACGTATCGGCTTCTCTTCTTCGAAGCCTTCTACGCCCTGGCGGCAATTCCCTTCTACTACGTGTTCGCCATTCTTGGGTGGCTTCAAGTCCTAGGATTCGCGGGTATGGCAATCTGCACAGCCTTGAGTTTCACCGCTACTCTCTTACTTCTGATGCGTCAGACAGAGGAACTAAGGCAAATCGGATGGCAAGCCTTGATCCGAGTTGCAGTGCTGGGCATCTTGCAGACAGGAATAACATTCTTCCTTGCCCAGTGGCTTTATCCAATCCGCCTTGTAGACCTCGCCATAATCGCTGCTCTCACCCTGTTGTCGCTATTCATCCTTTCCGGCGTTCTATCGTGCTTCGTGAGGCCTGAATTGGAGATCGTGTCCCGAGCAAGCAAAGGAAGACTCGATCGCCTAATCCGGTTCTACGAGATTCTTGGACGACACTCGCGAGATGACGATGAGTGCGAAAATCACTAGAATGAGGTTGTACCGTTCGTTTCGCTACTTCCAGCATGGCTTTTCGAGCCGTCCGGATGAGTATCTGTCCATCGCTAGGCAGATTGACTGCGCCCACCCTTTCATAACACCCTTTCTCCTCTCATGTTGATGTTGTATTTCTTGGTGAGCTTGATCTTTTTGAACCCTTCTTCCTTGAACCATCTTTCGATTTCCTTTGGTTCGAAACTCCAGTTGTACTGTGGGTTGAAGGCATCCCACCAACCGTGAAGATTCCCTCCATGCTTCGCTATCATTTCATTGCACAGAGCAATCCGCTCTTCATGAGCTAGACTTGGCCATTTTTCTCTCCCATCTTCGTAGATTCTCTGCGTGTCTTTATGGTAAACCATAATCAACAGAATACCGTTTGACTTGACTTGGGAGGCGACCTTGGCAAAGCCGTCTCTTGGTTTTTCAAGATGGTGTAAGACGCCCCAACATAAAACGAAGTCAAACCTAGGGTCAGGATCCAGGCTCATTATGTCGTGGATGTAGGCTTGAGGGTTTACTGTCTTACATTGCTCCACTGCTTGTGGACTTACGTCAAAAGAGATTACCTTGGCGCCAAGTTGTTGCAGGGCATAGGTGAACCTTCCATTGCCGCAACCAGCATCTAAACAAGCCTTGCCTTGGAAGAAAGAAGAACCCAGCTTTGAGTATTCGAGCAGTTCTTTCACTCTGTCCTTTATGTATTCGGTTGCTGGTGAGGGCAAGTTCTGCCATTGAAAGTCAAACTCCTTCACGAGTTCTCACGCTTCTACAATACTGTATTGCACCGCATTCTGGCTTAAACATTCGGGAGGGTGCTCGAAGCCTCGGCATTTGGGTACAGCGTTTCAGGATGACCTGTCTTCCCTACCTTCGATTACCCGGGCCATGTAGGTCGTGATCATAACGACTGTCTCGGTTTGGAACGTCCATCGAGTATTGTTCAATCCGAAGTCTTGGCTAGCGCAATAGGCGTTCTTTGTCAGCTGCAATGATTCGCTTTATTCCTTCTTCCAAAGTCGTTCTGGCTTTCCATCCCAAGATGCGCTCAGCCTTCCGACAGTCATAGCGCATTCGTCGTATGTCTCCAAGCTTCTTGGGTTCCCTTACGGGTTCGACGTTGACTCCCAGAATCCGCGAAACTGTCTGAAACAACTGGTTTATGCTGGTTTCCTTCCCGGAGCCTAGAATCATCGTTTCCCCTGTGGCTTTCTTGTCCAAGGCCAAGACAAGGGCGTCGACAAGGTCGGCCACGTAGATGAAATCCCGGGTTTGGTCGCCATCCCAGTAAATGGTGGGTCTTTGGCCTTTCATCAATTCGGCGATGAACTCTAGGACGACTGGCTTCCAAGTCGGCGATAGACTCTGCCTTGGTCCGTAGACCGTGGCGAAGCGGAAGATCACAAAATCGACTCCATAGACCTCACCGTACAGCTTCATGAAACTCTCAGCTTGAAGCTTGTCCAAGTCGTACGGGGTCTTCGGATCGTCGACGGTCTTCTCATCAATCGGAATCTTCGACGTGTCGTAGATTCCCGAGTTGGAGCTGAAGATGACTTTGGATTTGTGTTTCCGGGCGATCTCGAGCGCATTGACCATGCCGATGACGTTGACTTCCACGTCCCGCTTCGGATTCTCGAAACTCTGGCTCCGAGGAAAGCAGGGCAAGTAGTAGATCACGTCGAAGGAGTCCTTAGAGAACTGCTCAGCGAACGGCTGAGACACGTCGAGCTTGTGGAACCGGATCTTTGGCATCACGCTCTGGAGGTTCTCCAGCTTGCCGTTGCTCAGATCGTCGACGACGTCGACCTTGTGGCCTTGCTGAACTAGCTTATCCACAAGGTGACTACCGACGAAGCCTGCTCCGCCTGCTACTAGGATTTTCATTCTTCATCCGCTCTTTCTTTTGTTTGCCTGTTCGAATGGAACTGGAGGAATTCTTTTTGATGTGAGGCTCATGTTCATGGTGAGGGGAGGACCACTGTAGTCCTTGATAGTCATGGGTTTAACCTTGGGGTCAGTGAGCCTCGCGAAGTCGTACATGCTCATGCGCTTGTCCCCGCACACATGAACAAGTCCCACCGTCCTTTTGTTCACGAGTTCCTTGATTGCCTTGGCCAATTGGTCCGAGTACACGTAGGTTGCATACCGGTCGGTGAAGGCCGTCGGGTAGGGCCATGCCCCTCGCTCAAAGAAGTTCGTCCGTATGACCAGGAGTTTGAGGCTCTTTGAGAAGCCATTGACGATGTGTTCCCCAATCAGCTTGGTCACGCTATAGAAGTTCTTCGGATACGGGACATCGTCCTCGGAGTAGTACTTGTCAGGAGAGTCGCCGGGGAACACACAGGCCGTGCTGAGGTACACGAAGTACCGGTCCTTGACGGTTGAAGAGGCGAGTGCCTCGATCATATTGCGTGTGCCATTGATGTTGACGCTGTAGGTTTCTTCTCGGTGTTCTTCGCAGTACCGGATGCTTGTCAGGGCGGCGCAGTGGATGACCGTGTCGAAGGACCCGCCGAGGATGCACTTGCGGGTGGCGTCTCCGTTCGTGACGTCAAGCTCACTGTGCGGTGGGGAAAGACTGTTCGGAAACAGCTCCCGCAGCTGGGTGCCGAGCTTGCCTGATCCTCCAGTTATGCACAGCTTCACTCGATTAGCTCCTTGATTCCTTCAACACTCAGTTGCGTAGTGTTCGCGCTAGTGTATTCCTCTTGGAGCTCCTGCGTTTGCCCTGTGCCGTGGGGTTCTATGACGTAGTACTCTTTCTGGATTCGCGTTCTTCGGATCTCCTCTTCGGAGATGAGGACTTCATCGATTTTCTCGCCTGGTCGGATGCCGGTTATCTTCGTTGGGTAGTCCTTTCCGCCCATAGCTAGAGCCAAATCGGTTATCTTACAGGCGGGTATCTTGGGAACAAAGATCTGTCCCTTCTCCATGTGTAGGGTCGCGTAGAATACGAGGTCGATTGCCTGTTCCAGAGTGATGAGGAACCGGGTCATCAAGGGGCTCGTGATAGGGAATGGCTCGTGCCGTTTGACTAGCTCTCGGAAGTAGGGGACAATTGAACCGCGGGATCCAATGACATTGCCGTATCGGACTGCGGCGAAGATTGTGTCGCAGGGCGCACTGTAGGAGAGCCATAGTCGTTCCGCTAGAGCCTTGCTCATCCCGTAGACGTTGACCGGTTTCACCGCCTTGTCTGTACAGATGAAGATAGCTTTCTTGACCTTTGCCTCCGAGCAAGCCTTCTTCACGTTCATCGTTCCGAGAAGGTTGGTCTGAATTGACTCGATAGGATGCTTTTCGCAGGTGGGGATTATTTTGAGCGCCGCGGCATGGTAGACGATGTCCGCTCCGGTCACGGCGTCCAGAACTCGTGCGTAGTCTCTAACATCGCCTATGACGAAACTGAGGCGCGGGTCCTTGTACTCACGCTCCATGTCCAGCTGTTTCTCTTCATCGCGACTGAATACGATCACGGCGGCAGCCGGCGCCTCTAGGATCTTCTGAACCACAACATGGCCGAAGCTTCCTGTTCCCCCCGTCACTACGACCTTCTTGTTCTTGAAAATCTCTTGCCGCTGTGCCAGCGTTACCTGCGTTTTGCCTTTTATAGAACGTTCCCCATTTGTATTGATTTAGAGGAGTTCGCCGTACTTGCGTTTGCACAAGGCAGCTACTTTCGTGAAGTCGTGGACTTCAACGGCGAAATCACGATGCGCCTTTTTGAGCTTTTTGTTCAGGAAGTCGGTTTCAGCCAGAACGTCGACTAGTTTGGATGCGGTCGTGTTGATGAATGGACACTTGGGCACAAAACTAGACTCTTCTTCGCCAATCTGGCAGACGATGGGTATGCCGCAAGCCGCAGCTTCGACGGCACTGAAGCCGTAGAAGCCTAGTCCGAACCGGTCCACCCACACGTCGATGTGATTCCAGTAGGATTCATGCATTTGGTCGTGCTCGATACTCGTGGGTTGCGGCTTGAGGACAACGTCGACCCCCATACGTCTCAGACGGTCGGCAGCCACGGTGATTTGTTCACTCATGAGAAAACGAATCTTGGATTTATCCAAACTCGAGGCGTTAAAGCCGATGGCGAACGGTTCGCCACCAGCTCGTGCTGGATAGAAGTTCTCGGTGTCAACGGGAAGCGGCACCCAAGTAGCGTGTTCGATGAAGTTCAGTATGTTGGGCGTCGAAACGAAGTTCATCGCATCGTTGTACAAGTTGAAGCGTCTCGTGCCGAGGACGGTGGTTTTCAACCCAGCGAATCTGCCTGTTTTGCCCATCGACGCAGCGTGGTAGTGCTGCACGAATCTTCCGGCGTAGCGGTCGGTGACTTGGCGAGGCAGTTTCAGTTCACTATGGGAATGCAAGAAGTCAAATCCATCGAACCGCAACAGGTCCATCGGACCCGTTATCAGCTGGTCTTCTTTGAAGCCATAGGGATGAGGAGCCGTGGATGCTACGAGCGAAGAGACTCCGATTCTCCTCAACCCTGCAGAAATGACGACGCCTGCGCCGTTGTGCTGATAGTGAAGGACTTTCATGCAACATCCTTCTTGTCCAGCTTCTGCCGAGAGTAGTCTCCCTCTGGTTGCCATCCGCCTCGGGCGAAATTGCAGCTGTGGCATTGTCCAAGCGGCGGTTCCGAAGACAGGAGCTTGCGCCGAAACTCCTTCGCACGTGATGAATTCCACACTCTTAGCGGGTCCTCTTTGAAAACGTTGCCTAGCACGTAATCGTAGTTGTAGCAGAAGTAGGCGTCACCGTTGGGCTCGATGAACATGCCATCCCAGGCCAGGTAGCAGTCGCCCCAGTTACAGCTAGCTTCGAGCATGTAGTCGAATCCAATAATGTTGAGCGGTGACTGCTTTGCCGCTTTCTTGTGCTTCTCAAGCTCCTTGTCTAGGTCCTCTTTGGTGAGCATGAGAGGTGCCTCGAACGTCTGGTAGTCGGGTCGGGAAACCGGGTCAACCATCAGGTATGTCAAGTCAGCGGCGTAGGGTTCCAGCATCTTGATCAGGTCAGGCAGCTGGTGAACGTTGTTTCTGGTGATTACAGCATTGACGTGGATTGGAGGATTGTCCATTCTGCCAAGATTGTGAGCACGCTTGTACTCGATGACCCGGGTTAGGCTGCCCATGACTTTCTTCAGTTCCGCGCCGCCCCGGAGGTATCGGAACGTCTCTTCGTCGGCAGTGTCAATAGAGATAACGAAGTCGCCGACCCTCGTCAGAGCATCCAGCATATCGTCGTTGATGGTGACCATCCCGTTGGTCGTCAGGGAGATACCATAGTGCCCTTCATCCTGTAACCATCTCAGTATCTTGGGCAGTTCGTCGTTGAGGAGGGGCTCACAGAGTCCCATGACACAGACACCGCGGATGTAGGGCATCTTCTTCAGCAGCGATTTCAACATCTCTAGGGTGATTTTTCCTTCTGGTGGCTTGAACTGCTGTCGCATGCAGTACTTGCAGCGAATATTGCACATGTTGGTGACACATACGCCCAAACTGGTGGGCACGGCCTTCAGGCTGTGATGCCTGTATAAGCTGCGCGCACGGCGAGCCCAATACCATCGACGCAAATTCAAGTCTGAACCTCGTATTCCGCCGGATATCATTCCGTTCTTGAGCTTTTCCTTCGGTCACACCGCTCTCAGGCACACCACCAACTGCTTGTCACCACCACGCTATGGAGTGCGTAAGTGACAACCACTTTTCGCCACGAGGAGCTATATCCCGTCGGTCTAACGTTTAGGCGTGACAAATTCCAATAATGACACACCGGCCAGTCTCGCCCGCTGGCTGGAGATTCTCAACCGAGGGCGAACGGCCACGAGCAAGACCATCAGACCACCCAGAAAACAGATGACCACACCAAGACATATTCATTCGCGGATGGACAGACGCCGAGAGCCACCAATGGCGGGTTCCGTTGCGGAAGCCTTCTACCAGCTGCTGGATGGCTCGGGGCTGGTCGCCTTTGGGACTGAACCGGGGGTTCAACTCGAACCGTTGTGAGGAACTCTCCGCCACCAGATACCTCCGGTGGAAAAGCGAGCACACCGCTTTATCGTTCTTACGATGCTTACCGCGTCACAGTAAGCCGCCAGACGACGAGTCAACGATGGCGAATAGAATAGTTGAAATAGAGATACCGACTACAGGCCGCGGCAACCAAGAATGTCCGGTGCCCCTCCTTGTCGAAGGCAACAGTAGAATCCTTTGAGTACCAATGGAAGAACCTTCCTGAGGGGAATTTCCTCCTCTCCGACGAGAGTTGGCGCAAGAACGTGGACAGTTACATTCTTGATGAGCTGCAAATGACGCGGGACCGCATTCGAGGCATGAGGGTGCTGGACGCCGGCTGTGGTCAAGGGCGGTGGTCACTGGGCTTCGAGAAACTCGGTTGCAGGGTCCATGGAATCGACATAACACAAAGTGCTGTCCGGTCCGCTCGGAGGAACCTCAAGGGCAAATTCGACGCCGGCAGTGTGCTAGACAAGAACCGCCTTGATGCGCTCTACGGCACAGAACGCTTCGATATTATCTGGTGCTGGGGCGTTCTCCATCACACGCCCGACCCCAAGAAGGGGTTTGACAATCTGACTGCGCTCCTGGCACCAAAGGGCATGATTCACATCTACGTTTATGGAATGAAAGGGCCCGTCAGCCATTTCTGGAGATGGGTCTTTGGAAGGTTCGGGCTAGCCAACAAGGAACGATTAGCTAGAACCATCAGCAGAATCGGCCTTTGGCTACACAGGACTTTCAGCAAGAAGAGCCCACCAGCCGTCGGAAGACTGCTCCGCAGGCTGTTCCCAGCGTACACGCCACACACGATCTTCGACGCCTTCAGTCCACGAATCGCCAGCGAACATACCCAGCGCGAAGTCAGAGGATGGTTCCAGTCCAACGGATTAGAAGTGGTCTTTCACCGTCCTTCGTGGGGCGGCTCCAAAACAAGCACTGATATCTGGGCGACAGGATGGAAGAAGTAACCGAACGCAAAGAGCCCAGGTGTTGGCTGCTTCTGAGTTACAGAGTAGAGACGCAGGCTATTGGGGTTTGGGGGACTGCGTTCCTGCGATTTCTCCCAGCAGGCGCGTCCCCGTAGCTGAGCGTCTCGGAGGCATGTTCTAAGTTCCTCTGGCGTGTAGCCGTGCTACTGGTGTACCCCTTCCACCCGGCTCCAGTGGTCCTTGTCTTTAGCGAAGCCGATGATGGTCTGGCTCATTTTGGGCGCAGATTCCATTTCAGGCGCATTTCAATTCCTGAGCATGGGCGAAACGACACGGCCGAAATGAATTGACCTTCCGAGAATCGACCAGTTCCGTGGCCTTCCTACGCTTCCGCGCTGTTTCACTTCGCGTCGATGGAAGAGTGTCGATGAAACGGGAAGAACCGCGAATCTCGACAGGTCCGGCGTCGTATTCGAAAAAGCGCGGAAGAGTGCGATTTTGCTTTACGCCAAAACGTGGTTGGCACTTGCAGGCTCTAAGGGTCTTGTTCGCGGTAGACGATAGTTCGGTTCTGGTCAGGCTGTTCAATGGCCGTCGAACATGCGTTCGTAGATGGAGAGATGCTGCTTGGCCACGACGGCAGCGTCATGGTACTTGGAGACCCATTCTCTCGATCTCCGGCCTAACTCTTCTCTGGCCTTCCTGTCGGTACATACATTGAGCGCCTGCAGAATCTCGTCGTCGGTTCTGGCGTTAAGAACCGGTGGGAATTCAGGGTACAGGCGGTCAAAATGCCGCTTGGAGAGATAGATGATGAGCGGCTTCCCGCACGCCATAGACTCGAATCCTGCAGTTCCGCTGCTGCCAAGAGTGAATTGATCTGCCACGGCCGTTGACTTGTTTATCCATTCCACCAAGTAGGGCTTGCTCATCAGGGGAATCCATTTGATATGCTCCTTGATGCCTACTCGCTCTATGAGAGCTTTTGACTTTCCTAGGTCCTCACCACGTTCGGAGAAAACGAGCAAGGAGTCTTTGTTGTCTTTGACAAATCTGGCGAATGCCCTGATCAGTCTGTCTTGACCTTTCTCAGACCAGACATGGCGAGAGAAGCATAGGATCACGTTTTCATAACCGAGGTCTTCAGTCTTCATCGGGCTGTATCGCTTCATGTTGATGGCGAAGGGGATGAACTCCCAGTGGACTCTGTACCGCTCACAGAGATCGAGCGTGTCGGGATTCGTCATCAACACAATCCTAGCGTGTCGATAGCTTTGTTCCATCAACAGGACCCGCACGCGATCCTGCAATCTAGTTCCCTGATTGAAGTATCTAATTGTCCCTGCCTCGAAGGGAATGTACTTGGCGCGGAAAAGGTAGGTGTACAGGAAGAAAGGTGTATGAGCGACTATCAGGTCGTATTTTCCCATTATCCTTCGCAGCGTGTTCATCCTTGAGAAAACGTTTCCTTTCAGCCTGAAGAAGTGAACCCATTCGGGCTGCTCATATCCGCGGTTCAGCACATCCATGTTCGGCGAATACGGATCACCTATCTCTGCCATCTGATATCCGTTCAGTTCCCACTGGGGCAGAGCGGTCACGTGAGTGGGAAGGGAAATGTAGAGATGCACATCTTCGCCAGAAGCCTGCAGTTCTTCGACAACGGGGAAAGCGTCATTCGCCATGTTGCCAAAGTGTGCGATGGTGTGCTTCATCTTCATGCCCCCAGCACTCTCGCAAACAAGCTCCTGACTCTCTGTCTCTCGTACCTGCTGACGAATGGTGCCACGTCCAACCTAGGATCGCCCTTAATCATGTACTGAACATAGCCTCGGAACATCTGGAGCTGCTGAAGTTTGTGGGATCCGAAAATGACGTTCTTGACGCATCGGCCAAGGACAAACCAGAATGGGTAGCCCAGTTCGTACATGCTGTGCCCGAATGTCCAAACGGAGCCGCTGCTGTAGGGTTTGAGATGATCAAAGGATACCGTAGTAACTCGCGCCGTCTCGCCGCCGCTTTCGAGAGCCTTGAAGAGGACCCAGCTTTCCCAACCGATAGTTACGGGGAATGGCAGGATTTTGCTTAGGAAAGCATATCGGAAAATCCGGCCCGCACCATGAGGCTCGGCTTTTCCCACGATTTTCTGCTTCATATGTGTTCCCGAGCAGACTAGCAGGCGAGGGTCTCTCTCGAACTCCTCTAGAAGCGCCTCGACGTAGGTGGAGGGGAAGAGACAGTCATCACCGGAAATCATGATATAGCTGACGGGCCTTGACATCTTGTCCAAGGCTAGGTTTACGAGCTTAGGCACGCGAGCCCAGCTGCGAGGAAGATTGTGCTCAAGGCGAAAAACACGGACTTGAGGATGTCTCTTGAGAATCTGCGGCGTGCGATCCTTTGAAGCGTCGTCGATGACGATGATTTCCGTAGCCGGAATGCTCTGTGCGTATAGGGACTGAAGTGTCCGCTCGATTGTCGTTTCCCCATCTTTACACGGGATTACAGCTGTGTAGCGCGTGTCGGCCATCGGATTTGTTCGCCTAGTGGACTGGTGGCTAACTCAGAGCTTGTCAGTCGCCTTCAATTCCTTAGTCACGAATAGTCTCAGCCAGACCTCGAGGGCTAGGAGTGCGAAAAGCCTTGTGATGTAGCGAAGCCTTGTATCTTCCGTCTCGGATTCTGTTTTATCGAAGGCCTTCTTCAGCCAGTCCTTGTCAATCAGGCCCATCTTGACGCATCTTGCGTCGTCTAGCATGGAGGTGACGCGGTCCTTATTCGTGCGCCACATTTCGAATCGGTCCATGCCAAAGCCGATTTTCCCCTTAAGTGCCGCCTTGTACGCGAAGTTGCCGAGAAGAATCTGCCTGAGTATGACTTTGCCGATGTTATTCTTGTGGTCGTATTTGAATTCATACGGAAGGTGGCTAGCCATATAGATCACTTCGGTGTTGAGCATAGGCGCGAGCGAGTCGACCGCAAAATGCTTGGCAAAGGCGGTGTTCGTTGGGGCGAAATCGTACAGCAGTTTGCCACTGTAATCGGCCAAGAAGATCTGACCCAGCTTACTCAGCGGGTTGGAGAAGTACTCACTTACATATGAGTACATTTCATCCCAAGAGAATTTCACGCGCGGCCCAAAGAGCTTAGGCTGGTCGGGAACCCAATCCATCTTGTGTGCGTCCAGATAAGCCCGCGGGTCAATACGCTCCCCTGAAGAACTCAAGAGCTGTTTGTACCGGAATACGTAGCCTCCGAAATTCTCATCGCCGCCGTCCCCTGTAAGCATCATGTCCACCTTCTTCTTGGCGAAGTATTCGAAGACGAAGTACATGTATGCATTCCATCGAGGCACTTTGAGAACCGCGATTTGCGCAGGGAGGGTCTGGAACGGACCTTCAAGGTTCATGTGAAAGTGGTCAGTTTCAAACATATCGGCAGCATTCTGCGCATCTGGCGCTTCGACAGTATCCTGACCGAATGTGATACATAGCGATTTGATGTTCAGTTGGGGGTACAGTTTCCGGGTCAGCGCCAAGACTGTTGTGCTGTCCACGCCGCCACTGATGGCAATCCCGATAGTCTTGGGCTTTTTGTAATCGATAGCCGCCCTGATAGCACCTTCAATCATGGGCTTCACGACGTTCTCGATCCCGGAATACGGAATGAAGTCACGCCATGTCAGCTTGGGCAGAAGCGTCGGCCCCTTAGGGTAATAACGGAGCGTTAGTATTGCCCGCAGCTCCTCGATGTTCTTTGGACCCAACTCTTCCGACAGCTTCGTCGCTTTGTCTGACTCAGCTTTCTCCATAAGAGCTCCTTCCTTAAGGCCGCATACGAGAAGCCGGCTTGGCCCCGTCAACATTTAACCTTTATGCGACAGCTGCCAGTTTGGGTCATCGTATGGCTGAAGTATACAATTACTAGACACTTCATGTAACATCAGCAGACTCCTCAGGCTTGGCTTCGTGAGTGACCTCGGTCTCTCGGAGCGCCCGCATCTGCGCTTCGCTATGTCTGAAGAAAGCATAGAACATTCCCACAGCTATCACATAGAGTACAGTGACTATAAGGTACGGAAGCCTGTACTGCCCGGAAACCAGAAGCAGTCCGCCGATGTTGGACGCGATTCCGCGCACGAAGGAATCTGCAGTCCGCACTACTCCGACTGCCGTCGCTCTTTCTTCCTTTGTCAAGCTCTCCATGAAGAAGACATTGGACATCGGGCCTGCCATGTTCATCAACACGTTTCGTGTCACATAAACAAAAACAGCAATGTGCAGTTCAGGAGCCCAGGAGAGACTGAAAAGGAATGGGATTGACAAGGCTTCGGTGAGTATGACTGTCTTGACCTTTCCCATCCTGTCAGCCAACGCGGCCGCGAGAAAGTTGCCAGACGCAAGAACCACTGTGTTGATGCCGAAGATCAGCCCTATGAGTTCCTGGTTTGCCTTAAACTCTGTGAAGAAGTAGAGGCTGAAGAACGTCACTATCATTCCGGCACCCAGCCCTGTAGTGCCGATGGTGAGTGTGTACCGACCAATGAACCCCCAATGTTTCACGTTGCTAACGCCGAGACGACTTTTCCTTCCCACATTGCTATCGTGTGTCATGGGAATAACCAAGACGGTCGAGATAATCAGAGGAAGGAGACTCAGCCAGAGAGTAAGACGGTACGCGTCCAACAGGGACACATGTGGTCCAAGGAATACCAAGAGCACTCCGGGAAGAACTCCTCCCAAGATGTTACCAAAGAGGACAGACAGTTGGGCGGTCCCGCTGCTGAATCCAAACAGATGTGCTCTCTCTCTTTCGGTGGATAGATCGGTAATGTACGGGGACCAAGCTACTTGGACGAAAGCGCTAGAAGCACCCAACAAGGCCTGAGAAATCAGAAGACCCATGGGTTCCAACGTGCTGTATTGTATCGCAACCGCGACAAGTGATATGGCATTCGATGTGAGGAGAATTCTCTTTCTGCTGGCTCTGTCAGTGATCATTCCCGCCAAGAAAGCAACAGATGCCGTTGCGAACAATGATGTTGAGAGAAACAATCCTATGAAGTCCTCTAGGTAGCCGGCCTTGAAGAGGTAAAGATTGAAAATAACGCCGTTCATGCCGCTTGCTAAAGCACTGGCCGCCATTGACGCTATGAAGAGCTTGGCATCTTTCCTGAATAGCCCTAGCTTATCCATGTAGCCAAGCTTCATGTTATCGGTCAACGGAGCCGCCCTGCCATGGCGAAGAGACTAACCGCAGGCCAGATTGGTGCAGCCTTTATGCATTGCTAAACGAACTCGCACCACAAGCCTAATTCGGGTGAGTGATTGTCAGGTCGTTCATGAAGCCCATTGATCTTCGGAGCGACACCGTCACTCTGCCGACGGATGAAATGATTGAAGCAATTGTAGCCGCCCACAAGGCAGGCCGTTTCGGTGATGATGTCTCAGGTGAGGACCAGGTCGTTAACGAACTCCAAGAGAAGGCCGCGAAAATCCTCGGAAAAGAGGCGGCTCTACTAGTGACTTCCGGCACGCAAGGCAATCTTGTTTCTCTGTTTGCCCAAACGAACAGAGGAGATGAAATCGTAGTGGAGGAGCTGTCTCATTCATTTGTCTTTGAGGGCGGAGCAATGGCGTCTCTTGGCGGTCTCTACCCAATGCCCGTGAAGGGTGTGAGAGGGTACATAACTCCCGAGGCTTTGCGGGATTCCATTAAGTCAGATGACCCACATTACGCCCGGACATCGATGGTTGTTGTCGAGAACACCCACAACTATGCGGGAGGGACCGTGATCAAACCAGAGAAGGTTAGTGCACTGGCAAAGGTTGCGCATGAGCACGATATGAAGGTCCATTGCGACGGCGCCAGACTGTTCAACGCGGCAGTCGCACTTGATGTCCCTGCAAAGAGCTTGATTAAAGATGTGGATAGCGTAATGATATGCCTAAGCAAGGGACTCTCTGCGCCTGTTGGTTCGTTAGTCGCAGGCACTGAAGAGTTCATCCATCAGGCGCACAGAATCAGAAAGAAAATGGGCGGAGGTATGAGGCAGGCCGGAATAATCGCGGCACCGGGCATAATCGCTCTTGAGAAGATGGTCCCGCGCTTGAAGGAGGACCATGCCAATGCCAGATTGCTTTACGAGAGACTCTCCAAGATTCCACGCGTGGTCGTGGAGACGCCTCCGGAAACCAACATACTCTTCATTCGAGTGGAGAAGATGGGCATCGATGCCACAAGATTCTCGGAAGAGCTGAAGAAACGGGGTGTGCTCGTCTATGGCGAATACGGCACGCGGATTAGGTTTGTGACCCACAGGATGGTGGGTCGCGAAGACGTCATCAAAGCAGCTCAGGCGGTCGAAGATATCGCGAAGTCGGTCTAGATCGCGGACCTAACCTTCGACTTGCAGTCAGCGATTATCTTGGTGACGTGGTCTGCCCAGCTTGGTTCCAGCTGGAGAGTACGCTCTGCACACTGCAAGGCATCCCCGTACTGCTTCAGCCTGTAGTGCAGCTGAGCCTTGTAGAACCACGCATGTGCGTAGTCCTGACGCAGTTCTATCGCCTTGGCATAGGCAGACAAGGCATCCTCGTATTTGCCCATTTGCTCATAGCTCTTCGCGAGTCTATAATGCTCAAAGTGAGTCATGCCTGTATCTTCGGACAGGTTCGCATACCTCCAAACAACGCAAACGGTATACAATGGCAACCTCCTCAGATAAACATAATGCGAAGCGGCTGCACCACTTGAAAGCAGTCAGGAGCATGTCATTTGGAGGATCGAAGCAGGATCCGTGGCGACTAGGGTCCTTGACACAACTCCAAGAGCACCCCCGACGTAGACTTGGGATGCACGAAGGCTATCTTCATGTTGTGCGCGCCCATGCGGGGCTCGTTGTCAATGAGCTTCGAGCCTGCTTTCCTGTGGTCCGACAGTGATGCCTGAATGTCAGACACTCTCACGCCGATATGATGGATTCCGGGTCCGCGTGTCTCAAGGAATTTGGCAACGGCACTGTCGGGCGTAGTGGGCTCCACCAGCTCAATGCGGCTCTCACCAATCTTAAGAAAAGCGACGCGAACCTTCTGCTCTGCGACTTCCTCAGTACCTGTATATTCGAGCCCAAGTATGTCCTTGTAGTACGGGAGCGCTTCCTTGATGCTTGGAACAGCAATCCCGATGTGATCTATCTTCTTCTGTATCATATTGTCAGCATCTCCTACATTATGTCGGGGGGCTTGTATTCGCCCCAAACCTGTCTGAGCACATCACATATCTCACCCACTGTGGCGTTGGCCCTGACTGCCTGTATAATGACCGGCATCAGGTTCGTGTTGCTTTGGGCTGCTGCCTTAAGACCCTTCAGTGCCTCTTTCCAAGGTCCGGGACTCCGCTTTTCCCTCACTTTCTTCACCTGTGCCACCTGCTCTTTTTCTACTTCGGGGTTCACCTTGAGATAGTCGAGCTTCCGTTTCTCTTGCTCCGCAAACATGTTGACACCGACAACGACTCTCTTCTGAGCATCGACCCTCCTTTGAAACTCGTAGGCACTGTCGTGGATTTCGCGCTGCATGTAGCCTCGCTCAATTGCTGCGATAGCACCACCCATGGCGTCTATTCTGTCGATGTACTCGCGAGCCCTTCGCTCAATCTCATCAGTCAGGCTTTCAATATAGTAGGAACCCGCAAGCGGATCGATTGTGTCTCCAACGCCAGTCTCATAGGCGATAATCTGCTGAGTCCGAAGTGCAATCTGAACAGATTCTTCGGTTGGCAGCGACAGCGCCTCATCACGCGAGTTGGTGTGCAATGACTGAGTGCCACCAAGGACTGCCTGCAACGCTTGGAGCGTGACTCTGACAACATTGTTGTTGGGTTGTTGAGCGGTAAGTGTGCACCCTGCAGTCTGCGTATGAAAACGCATCTTGCATGATTCGTCGTCCTTTGCCCTGAATCGTTCTCGCATCATGTTTGCCCAGAGTCTGCGAGCGGCTCTGAACTTCGCGATTTCCTCAAAGAAGTCACTGTGTGACCCAAAGAAGAATGACAAACGAGATGCGAATGAGTCAATGTCAAGACCCACCTTCACTGCCGCCTCGACGTATGCGATGCCATTGGCGAGAGTAAAGGCCACTTCCTGCGCGGCAGTTGAGCCGGCTTCTCGAATATGGTAACCCGAAATCGAAATCGTGTTCCATTGCGGCATATTATCAGAGCAGAACTTGAAGATGTCAGTGATAAGTCGCATAGATGGTTTTGGGGGGAATATGTATGTTCCTCTGGCGACGTATTCCTTGAGGATGTCGTTCTGTATCGTGCCCCTAAGTTTGCTCATCCCGACGCCTTGTCTATCAGCGACAGCAATGTACATCGCAAGAAGAACAGCTGCGGGAGCATTGATCGTCATTGATGTGCTGACCTTGTCGAGAGGTATCGAGTCAAACAGAAGCTCCATGTCAGCGAGCGTATCTATAGCAACGCCAACCTTGCCGACCTCACCGCGGGCCATCGGGTGGTCGGAATCGTATCCAATCTGAGTCGGCAGATCGAAGGCGACGGAGAGACCTGTCTGACCTTGCTCGAGCAAGAAACGAAACCGGCGGTTGGTCTCGCGGGCTGTTCCAAAACCACTGTACTGCCGCATCGTCCAGAACCGTCCCCGGTACATCGTGGGTTGTACACCGCGTGTAAAGGGGTACTCGCCCGGAAATCCGACAGAGCCACTGTAGTCCAGACTCCTCGTGTCAAGTGGTGTATACAGTCGATTGATATCAATGCCAGAGATTGTCTCGAATTCCTCTGACCGCTCAGGGAACTTGCTCAGTGTCTTCGCAACAGTTCCGTCTTCCCATTTCTTGAGGCCATCCTCAACGTCGTTTCCTTTTGTCATTCTCCGTGACCGACCTCCCGTAATCAACCAAGAACTCTGCAATCAGTCGTTCAGCAACGGTGTATGGGTCGTCGTCCCTTTCAGCGATTTTCCTTAGAGCCTGTTCATACTCAGGCCTGCCCTCGAGTTTCTCCATCAGCTCGCGAGTCAGTTTGTAGCCCATTATCGTTCTGAGCTCATCGCGACTCCTCTGGAGTCCCTTCTGGGCTAGCAGGCCGCTTTCCTCAAGGAATTCCCTATGTGCCATAATCTTGTCCACAAGCTCTACGATTCCCTCTCCGGCTCGGGCATTAGTCATCATTACAGGCGGACGCCAAGCTCGTTCATGGGGATCTGTGTCAAGCATGGCGTTGATCTCTGTTGCTTTCTTGTCCGCGCCCAGTAGGTCGGACTTGTTTACGACAAAGATGTCTGCTATCTCCATGATGCCCGCTTTGATTGCCTGGATATCGTCCCCTGCCGCAGGAACATCGATTACGAGAATCGTGTGAGCAAGGTCTATCACTTCCACTTCCGATTGGCCAGCTCCGACAGTCTCGACAATGATTATGTCCTTTCCAAAGGCATCTATGGCTCGAACCGCATCGGATGTCGCTCTGGCAAGGCCGCCAAGATGCCCTCGTGTACCCATGCTTCGTACAAACACGCCCTTGTCAAGTGTGTGGTCCTGCATCCTGATTCGATCGCCAAGTAATGCTCCGCCTGTGAAAGGACTTGATGGGTCAACGCATACTATGCCAATAGTCTTGTTGCGTTTACGATACTCTCCTGTGATGCGGTCAACAAGGGTGCTCTTGCCAGAACCGGGCGGGCCTGTTACTCCAATGATGTGTGCTCTTCCTGTGTGCCTGTAAAGCTGGCTAAGGGCGCTGGCGGCTGAAGGGTCCTCGTCCTCAATCAGCGATATCAGACGTGCGAGAGACCTTCTATCGCCTTTGAGTAAACCCTCCACCAACTCCGTGGCTGGCAACGCGGCTGTCCTCACAAGTTTGTTCTAAAGCTTCACGTGAGCTTTGATGTAGTCCACGATTTCTGTCAGGGGGGTCCCGGGGCCGAAGACTTCTGCGATACCGTGTTTCTTCAGCTCAGGTATGTCGTCCTCAGGAATAATGCCACCTGCTATGACAAGGACATCTCCTGCGCCTTCCTTTTGCAGCAGTTCCGTCACCTTAGGCAGAAGAGCATTGTGAGCACCACTGAGAATGCTCAATCCGACAACATGCACGGCCTCCTGTATTGCTGCCTCAGCAATCATCTCTGGGGTCTGACGGAGTCCTGTGTATATGACCTCCATACCTGCATCACGGAGTGCTCTCGCCACTATCTTTGCACCCCGGTCATGACCATCGAGGCCGGGCTTAGCAACAAGTACACGGATCTTTTTGGATGAACTCAAAGACCCACACCTCAGGTTAATGATAGACATGTCGGGACTTGAGGTTACGATATAAAGCCTTTCCATTTCAGAACCAAACCAATCGCAGGTCGTGACTGATGGACGTCCAACCTCGAAAGCAACGAGACATCTTTGACGTTGGCCGCGATGAACGCTCGAAGAACGGACAACAAAATGGACCATGATTGAGCCAAATGATTCACTTGAGCTCCGACGAAGATTCTGGGTAAAGCAGGACGTAGACCGCCTGATTCATTGTCAATACGCCCTTGTTGACCCACTCCATTACTGTCTTGACATTCTCTTCGGAAGAGACTCTTGCAAGGGCAGCTAGAGCTGAATTGCGTGATTGACTGTCAGCCAGAAGATCCTCAATCGTACGAACCAGAATCATCTGTCGTACATCAGGACTCGTTTCTGTAAGCCAGTGAACCACATTGTCAACAACCTTCTTGCCAACTGACGCACGCTTGGCTGCCTTGGACAGAGCATTCGATACTTGGACACGTGACTCAGAGCCCTTGATGCCACGTAGCTCGGTTTCGATGATAGCAACTATTGCCTCAGTATTCTGTGA
>Ga0315296_10001654_pt1 | contig 19403 bp, 49 predicted proteins | sample YL17G14_18_MG_FD_203921 | JGI IMG/M metagenome (GOLD analysis project Ga0315296, IMG submission 203921) | Sediment microbial communities from Yellowstone Lake, YNP, Wyoming, USA - YL17G14_18 | ecosystem: Environmental > Aquatic > Freshwater > Lake > Sediment | place: USA: Wyoming | collected...
TGTTACCGGTGTAGTTAGCCCTCCTCCACCTAAAGGCTTCACTTGTTGAGTTGGAGGAAGTTCTAATCCCTCACTTATTAATTTTTCTCTAAATTCTTTATCTTTCTTTGCATCTTTAAATTGTTGATTTCTTTGTTCTTGTTTTTCAACTTCAATTTGCCTTTGTTCTAAATCTCCATCCAACTTCAATACTCTATAATACGTAGAATCACTAATCTTTCTAACTCCTGGAAACATCTTATCAAAAGACATTAAGAATTGTCTGTATTGTGCATCTGAAGTCAAAGATAATAAATCCCATTTTAGTCTTGGGTAAATGTATTTCGGTCTTATTGCTAAACCATTTTCAGCGTCTTCTTGTGCTTTTTTTCTAATAAATTCTTTAAACTCAAAATTATCTTGCAAGTCTCTTAAAGTTTTTTGAGCAAATCTTTGTTCCATAAAATTCTTCATTGCTTTTGCATCACCATAAACTTTACCTTTATAATTCCTACCTACAACTGTTTTATCTGTTTGATAAAAACCACACAATCTTGCAACCACTTCAAATAAACCTTTATGCACAAAATTTTCTAACCTCAACTGAAAATGTAAATATCGTTGCCTCAAAACTTCTAAATTCATGTATGCAGTAGCATACGTTGCAGTCCCTCCAGAAAGCAATGCTTCACTTATTCCTAAGCCTAAGAATTTAAGTTTTCGTATTCTATCATGCTCTGGAGTAAGATTTAAAATTTTACCTGAGGCTCCATAGAATTGGATATCAATACCATAATGGTACATAATAGTAAAATTAGGATCCACCTCTCTGCTGGCCAGCATTTCTTTAACAGCTTCCATTTCTTCTTGATCAGGAATCCATCCTGAATTGTATGTAGTAAGCCATCCATCACCCGCAGCTAAATATGTATGTGGTTCATCTTTAAGCATTAAATCATAAACATAATCACTTGATTTTTTCTTCCTTTCAATTTTAGTTACAGACATACCAAACAACTTTTGACAAATTACTTTAGCTTCACATGCCACGCCCGCTTTAAAAATAGTATTCCTACTAATACGTTTACGATTTTTTATCTCAGTTAAAGCAAGGCTACCATCAACATTTCTATAACTACTATTTTTAAATAAAATTTCTCTTTGCTTTTCACCCAAATCATATGTATATGTTTTATCCTGATGAGTGTTTACAGGCTTCAAATGATTTTCTATATATAATTTTTTCTTATTATGTTGTAAATAAGAAAGAATTAAATTATAAAATTTTAATCTATTTTCTAAATCTGATATTTGACATTCCCAAACGCCCGTTGTTTTTTCACTAGAACTCTTTCTAAATCTAACATAACTTAAAATTCCTTGAGATAACAAAGCAAGAGATAACCAATGATGATATTCTTTTGAAGAGCCACATGAAACAGCTAAAGTCCAATCATTCACCCAACCATCCCCATCAAAAACTCCTGCGAGAAAAGCACCAACAATTTCTTTGTTTTTATTAAATAATATTTCTTGAGGAATCTTTTCTTTACCTGTTTTAGCACAACTACCATTTTCATATGGAATTTCATAATAATTTGTTAAAGCTTGAACTAATTCAGGAAACTTTATAAAATATTGAATATCTCCGCCCAAATCGTCTGAACCTTCATCAACATATTTTGATGCAAAATAAGAAGATTTAGTTAAATATTCTCCAATACCTTCATTCATATTACTAATATGAATTCTTGATTTATCAGCAATATATTCCCCACTAACCTTTCGATGACTACTAGAAAAACTTCCGTCGGCAGTCCACAACCCTATTAAATAAGCTAAATCAGTTGTTAGAGGGATATCAAAAACTTTATCTGCTTTTACTGAATAATCATAATGATCCATGGATACAATCGAAGGAGATTCACGTTCATCTAATTGTTTTGGAGTAGTATGTTCAAAAGCTAAGGTATTAGGATTAATTCTTACTAAACTATGGCCTTCAGTCATTCGAAGTGTTGAAAGAGGAGTAGTAATTTCAACAATTTCATCAGGAGTTGGATACCTCAAAATACTTTCAATAAGATTCCAAACTTGAGTTCCATCTTCTTTTAAAGAAATTACTTTGAGATTATATTTACTTACATCTTTAACTTCTTTTCCTTTTCCACAAAATATAACAACACCATCATAATCATCCCACATTTGTTTAAATGTTTTTATTTTAAGCTGATCATTTTCTAAATAAGTAACAAAATGATCTTCCTCAACCGAAGCAGGATCTCCAAGTTTAACCACCGTTATGGGAATCACTTGCCTAGTAGCAATAGAAAAGTTTGCCATATTTAATCTATCTTCATAAATCAACATTTTCAAAATACGTTTGATAATTGACTTACCTAAATTTTCATATGGAGCTTTGTTATGAGCAATAAAGAAAGTATTATTTGGATCTAAAGGAATTTCTTGACCTAATCTAACAAACTTAATAATTTCTGGAGAAAGTTGATTATATAAAAACTTAGGTTGTCCAGAGCTTACAATTCTTTTCAATGCTTCATCTGGTTGAAGTTTAATTAGAGGTTTTTGATTCAACCATGTAGACTCAACCGTAACATAGTCTGGATTTAAAACTGCAAATTGATCCCACATAAAATCTACTTCATTCCATGCTCCAAATAAAAATACATTTCCAATTCTCCAATACTCTAAACCTAAATCAAATAAAAGTTGATCTCCATGAATCCGATCCCACATCTCTTCAAAATGAGCTTGAATTCCAGGGTCGCCACAAGTTGAAAAACCATAACCAGCCAAGGGGAATTCTGTGTGAAGACGAATTGCATTACCAACTATAGGATCTGTATCATCAAAAAATCTATATAAACCATTTAGAGTTCTTAAGTCGGTAGGAATAGAAAGGGTAGTAAATGTATAACGAGGATCATTAAAAGTAGGAGCAGTCCTACTTATATCTGCAGCTTGTGTTCTTATCCTTGCTTTGAAATCTTGAGATTTATCAAAAGAGGCTCCTCGAATTGGTTTAAATTCTGGAACTTTTATAAGACCTTGATTTATATTTTTACTTTTACCGTATCTGTCAGTATTAACAACCCGCCCTCCAATAAGATATCCCATATTTCTCCTTCTAAAAATTTCTTTAAAATAATCTCTTTTTAACACTCCAATAATTTTAAATATAGAGGCTGACCTTACTATGCAGATCAGCCTCTATCACTTCTAATCACCATCTACTTCTAATCACCATCTACTTCTATGAAAAATATTAGGACTTTCACTACTATCTACGCATCCCAAATTTCTTACAATAGTAGTTTCATTATTAAACGAGGTATCCTCGTTAATAACAAGGAGAATTTACCCAATCCCAAAGTCAATTCTCCTCTCGCTGGGCTTATGGGAGTTACAGCGAGTGCATATTTATATAAAACAAAAATTTACTATCTCCATCTTCTATAAGGAAAAGTTCCTACCTTCTTCCAACCTAATTTTTCTAAACCAGAAGCTAACATTTTTAAAGTAGACCCATCTACAGTACGATCATTTTCACATGCAATATCAATAAGATCTGTTAATAAAAGAGCCAAAGTTTTATTATTTACAATTTCTGGTTTTTCATAACGACTTATTGCTATATCAACTTCTTTATATAAATCTTCCAATGTTTTATAATTTGAAATAATACAATCCCAACTTTGCCAATCTTTAAGATCATTTTCAGAAGCGTGATCTGGATTTGCTTCAATCAATTCCTCTACATCAGGTCTTATAACTTTCCAAAGTTGCCCTCCCTTACTTCTACCCCATTCAGCTTCATTTTGATATCTTAAATCAGAAATTACAATATTTTTACCTTTAAAAAAAGGTTCATTTAATCTTTCTTCAAGTTTTCTAATCCAAAAATTAGGATCTTTTGCTCTACCTATTTCATTTCCTAAAAGTTGCATAAACTTTCTACTTTCAGGTGTTCTATTTGTATAAATTTCATCATGGTTCCAACCAAAAACATTTGTTGCTAATTCCTTTAGATAATTAGCAAAGCCAACTTCAACATATCCATACTCTTCACAAAGTCTTTTAGCAACTTCACCTTTACCTGAACGTGCTTTACCATGAAGAAGAATTAATTGAGGCTTCATTTCTTTACCTTTTTATTATTAAAATTTTCTTCATTTTTTATTATAATAATTTGTCCAGGTCTCCCAATATTAGCTACCACATTATCGTTAGGAATATTTTCACCAATTCCACCTTTTCTAACTATTTCTTTCGTAGTATTTTTCATTTCTTTACCTTTCTATAAATCCTTTTTCCTTTCCAAAAACCTTTTATCTTTTCTATATACTCTCCACCAAACAATAATAAATAACCCATTGCTATATTTTTATCCATAGGCTCAGAAAAACCTTCCTTATACTTTACTCTCCAATTTCTCTTTTTCTATCCTAATAACATTTATTTATATCCTTTGATGATACTAAATATATTTTATGATTCCAATACCATTCTTCAATTATTTTTTTCGTCGATGAAAATAACATCCTAAACAATCTATATCTAAGCAAACCTTTTCTTTTTATCTCTGGTAATTTTATAATAGGTATTCCAAAATATGTTCCAACATATGTTGTATGAAGTAAAGAAGTTGTTAAATTCTTAATTGTCTCTTCAGGAGCAACAACCAAATCATACTTCGGTTTCTCTTTGGAAAGCAAATTATATGCTTTTGTCAACATTTCAAGCGTTAATGGTTCTTCCTCATTTGCACACCAAGTCAATGATTCTCTTTCATTCATATTATTTATCATCAATATTCTTTTGAATTTTAATTTTACCAGTAGCAAGTTTAATTACAATTCCACCTAAAAGGCATTCTCCTGCAGGATGAACAACTGCCGCTGCAGCCATTTCATATATATCAAGTAAAGCTAAACGATATCCATCTGAACTACGAAGGTGTTGCCTTTCTTCTAAAGATTTACCATACAAGTCTTTAAACTTTTCTTTAGCTTCAGCTATCATTTTTATGTCGAACAATTCTTCACCTCACAACTTTGACAATTCTTCCCAAATATCAGAAAAATCTTCCAAGTCTTTTTTAATTTGTTGCCTCAATCCACTTTCAAGATTCTCTTTCATAATATCATCAAAGGTTTTCGAATTTTGACTCAATAAAAGATTATCATATTTTTGAGTACAATCAAGTATAGGAAAAACAATTTTAAAATCAAAATTATGACTACCACAAGAATTCCAAGAATTTAACATTTATACCTTCTTTGGAAAAATTTTTCTTAAAATTAAAAACAGTTCAAACAGAACCATTCTATATCTATTATGAGACTTTTCTTCTAAAATTGATACTATTTTAGATCTTCATTTATTTCTTCATCTTTTCCATACCAATTAATAATATAATCAGTAGCCTCTTCAATTTTAGGAAAAGCCCTAGCACAAACAATTTTTACCCAATAATGATTTCTCAAAGCTTCATTATCAGAAACAAGAACTACAGGAATATGATGAAGATATGCAAACATACATTCACAAGGAGTTCCAAAAGATATTTTTCGGCCTCCTTCATTTATTACAGCAAGAACAACATGTGCCCTAGAAACATCCTGTAAATCTCTTGCTACAATTTCAGAGGGTTCAAAACTCGCCCACTTTGAAGGTCCTCCTTTACACCTTAGAGGATCAAGGCACATAAAACCAACATCTCGTAATTTTTTAGCAGCTTCTTTACGATAAAAAGTATCTTTATCTCCAATGCTTATTTTACCTGCTAAATACACGATTTTTTTCTCCATCATTCACCTCTATTATAAAATACAAAAATTAATGTCAATATTAACTTTACTTTGTTTATTCAAAATGTTTTTGCCACTTTCCTTTTTCATATTTGTCATCCATAAAAGTTTTCCAATGTCTAAATAAAGTATCCCACCTACTAACAATAAAACTAAAAATCATGCGTTTTTCTACCTCTGGAGCGTCATTATAAATCTCTTGAAGTGAAATCCAATTATCATTTAACATTGGGAGACCATTATAATCTGTTTTTGTAATATACTCTTGTTCAATCTTTTCAACCAAGGCTCTAAAAACATCCCAATGTCTTAATTCACGTTCCTTTTCATTCAAACTACTAAATGTGGTTTTATAAAGAATAGTTAAGTTTGCTTTTTTAATAATATCATCTAATTTTTCACTCATTCCATTCTCCTATCCAATTATTAAATGTTTTATTCCTTCAAAAAAACCTTCCCAAAAAATACTAAATCGTGCGTAGTTAAATGAAATAGTATTAGTTCCTATCTTTTTAAAACTAAAACCGAATAAATCTTTCCAAAAACAATTAATCATTCCTCCTTTATAGTTAAATCTTAACGCTTTAAAATCAGGATATACATATCTCATTTTACTTATCTCCTTTTAAAGTTTAGTTAAAATTTCAGGTTTTCCATCTACAATTACAATAGTATGCTCACAGTGAACGGATAAAGAACCGTCTTTAGTTACAATAGTCCAACCATTATCTAAAGTTCTAACAGCTCTTTTTCCACAACAAATCATTGGCTCGATACTGAACACCATACCATTTTGGATTATACTACCTAATTCTTTACATGAACACCACCAATTTGGAACAAAAGGATCTTCATGTAACTCCTTTCCTATTCCATGACCTCCATAATCACGAATAACATTAAAACCATTACTTCTAACATAACTATAAATAGCAGATGATATATCGTTTATTTTATTACCTACAATTGCTTTCTCAATTCCTTTTTCTAAACTTTGATTACAAACATCAGCTAACCTTTTTACAGAATCAGAAACATTTTCTACACAAACAATTATTGCGGCGTCTGCACAAAAACCATTTTTTGAAATGCAAACATCAAAAGTTAATATATCTCCTTCTTTAAGTTTTCTATCTGAAGGTATTCCATGAACAACTTCTTCATTTATAGAAATACAAATTGCTTTAGGAAAACCTTTTGTAAATGTTGCTGGAGTAGCTCCATTACCTCGAATAAAAGTATCTGCAATATTATTTAATTCAATAGTGCTAATATCAGGAACAGTAGATTTATGTAATAGATCTAAAGTTTGAGCTACAATTTTTCCATTTTGTCTAATTGTTTCGATTTCTTCTTTAGTTTTTATCGTAATCATTCTTTACCCCCATTTATTCAAAAATTTTAAATAAGCACGGACAAACCAAAAAAGAACCATCACAGGCCAAATAATCATAACACAAATTAAACTTACTTCACCTAACCAATCATCAAACCATTCTTCGAAATAAGAAGGGTTCAATATTCTAAGGCATAAAGGTAACAAAAACCACCCTAAAACATAAATCAATAATATTAAATTCATATTAATCTCCTTTATAATTTTATAGCCCCAACGAGAATTGAACTCGTATTTACAGCTTGAAGGGCTGTTATCCTAACCATTTAGATGATGGGGCTCATTTTCATCATTGTTTTCTATTACCGGTCCTTCTTTTCTTAATTCAATAGCACAAGTTAAATCAAAAATGCTTCCATTTAATTTATCAATACAATCTTGAATAACTTTCTTTCTTTCTTCTAAATAGTCTTGTTCTTTAGCTACTAAGAGTTGATCTCTCATTTGAGAGATTTGATCGATTACTCCACAATAAATCATATAATACATAATTTCTTCCTATTAATATACATCCCCGTTTTCTTTTATCTTTTCATTTTCATATTCAGCAATTGCTCTTCTATACATTTCTAACTTACAACATTCTAAAACTCCTACAATTTCATTATATCTTTTGTAATTTGGAGTTTCCCCTAAAGCCTCTTTAAGTATTTTAGTAATTATATAATTTAATGTTCCAGGTTCGGTGCCTATACAAATGGTTTCTAAAATTTCTTTAATAACATTATCCCAATCTTTTCTATGTGCTTTTGGTATATAAGGCATTTTTCTTCTCTCTCCTTTCCAATTCATCCTTTTCTAAAGGTTTATAAGTTATACATACTGGTTTTCCATCAATTTCTTTTACCATCATGTGAAAACAAGTGCATTTATCTTTTCTAATGTGTTTATATCTACATGTTTTTATTTCACATAAAGCTGATGCCATAATTACTATTCCTTTTTTATCCCAGGTGTGGGAGCTCTTACCTTGGTTCTAATTATTTAGAATTACAAGACGAGCTCCCAACACTTTCTACTGGGTTTAATTTATATTGGTTCAACTTCACCACCACACTCACATCTACCGGGATGACAAAGATGATATATAAGCCCACATTTTAAACATTTATATTCTAAAAATGCTGTTGCAGTAGGTTTTGAAAACCTTGCTGCTATATCAACGCCCATATATGCGGCGTTATTTAGTATTTGTAGTCTTTCCTTAAGATGTTGAAACTTAAAATTTTTCACTTTCTTCATTTTCTCTTTACAACTATCACACCAAAAGGTGTATGGAATTTCACCTTCACACTCTTTTATTTGATCTTGGAGTATTTCTGTGCGTCTTAAAAGAGTTTCATTACTTATTGGAAATAATAATTTAGTTTTTTCCATTAGAAACCTTTAATTGTTTACCTCTTTTATGGAGCTCACTGTATTAGTAACAGTGAGCTCCTACTGGCAGTGGAAGATTTGTTCTTTACTCAGTTAACTTATAAACTCCTGGGCTTACTTTTGTTGCTTTCAACCGCTTTATAGCGTTGAACAAATATGGTTTTGCTTCGTTCGGAAAACCCATATCTTTCGCAATCTGAGAAACGGGAGTTTCTTTCTTCAAAGCCTCTCTCAACTTCTCCATATCAACACTATACTTCGGAGTTCTAACTGGCTTCTTTTCTTGCGATTTCTTTGATACCGGTCTTACTTGCAATTTCTTTGATGTCATCTTTTTTCACCTCCTTAAATTTTAGCTTTTATTTTTACTTTTCATCGGTATACAATAAATCAGAACCACAATTTTTACACTTAGTTGCTCCTTTAATAACTACTCCTTTACAAAATGGACATCTTGGACCATTGTTTGGACCAAGGGCAACAATCAACCAACCTAAAGGGCCTAAAAGGATTCCCATAAACATACCCCAAACAATTCTATTCTTACTTGTCCCAATCAAATTACCAACGAACCCACCGACAATAACTAAAAATAAATATACAAACATTTTATACCTCCTTATTTATCATTATTATATTATACACAATTAAATGACAAAAGGTTCTAAAAATCTTTACAAATACTCATGTTTTTCTTTTCTCCAAATTGGCAAATCAAAGATTCTAAACTTTTAGATCTAAATTCACCAACATATTTTTCTAAATAATAAACAGACATTCCAACAATTTTTAAAAGATCATAACCTTTAGCAAAAGCCCTTTTCTCACCTTCCCACCTTATTCTTTTATCAAAGGAGTTGTTCAAATACCTTTTATCATAACCTCCCTCTAAAAAATCCAAAATATGTCCTAACTCATGGGCAATTACAAATGTGTTATATTCTTTATTTTTACGTTTTCTCACTGCAATATAATCTATATACATCTCTTTATTGATCGTAAAAAACCCTACAAAGCCATCATAATTTTGTTCATTCTTAATAGGAAGTCCTTTTGAAAATTCATATATATTAATAGTAATTGGAATTTTCCATCTTTTTTGTAGTTGGGCTTCAACAAATACTATCATCTTATTTTGTATTAAATCCCAATTTGGAATATTTCTCTTTTTTTTCTTTTTCATGAATAATTAATTATTTTCCTAAATATTACTTCTTAATACCTTTATAGAATCATGAATTAATTGACACACTCTTTTTCCATTAATATAACCCCAAATATATTCCATTTGTAATTCGCACGTTACATCTTTATATTGGCAAATACTTTTCACAATTTGAGAATTACTTCCATTTCCAATAAATCCGTTTTTTCCATTTATCATTTTATCTTTTCCTTTTTATTCATATATTCACTTTCAACTTTCACCTCAGGATATGTCAAAGCCTTCTTAACCAACTTTAATTCTTTAGGAGTTATAGGTTTAATGATCTGCTTTTTCAAATCATAAATAAATATAGTATTTGACGATTTACCATAAGTAACTAAATAATTATCCTCTCTAAATAATTCATCTCCTAATATAAACATTTCAGTTATACCTTTTTCCATAATTATTCCCTCTTCTATTTTAATATTCTTGTTTTTCTTCGCCCAAAATCATAAATCCCTATTTTCTTAGCATTATTTCTTCGTATCCATTGTCTAAAACTTTTTTCAGTTACTTCAAAAGTATCTGCTCCTATATTGGAATATTGCAAATACCATTTTTTCCTATGCAAACTCCACCATCTGTTGTTAACAAGACGAACATCTAAAGTTGAAGGTTTTTGCCAAATAGTCCCGCGTTCGTTAGAAAGATCATAAAGTTTAAATCTCATTTTATTTTTCTCCTTAATTTTTCAATATAAAAACCTTAACTGTTTTCTTTCCAAAATTTCGAGCTTCTTGAATAGTTTTAAAACAAATATCTATTTTTAAACCATTTATTTTACTTCCTGTATCAGTTACCATTCCTAAACCTAAACTATCCATATAAACAATACTTCCAAGTTTTAAAATTTTTGGATCTGCCGCTATAGTAAAAACATCTAAATCTCCGACTTTCAAGAATCCTTTTCCAACTACACATTCTCCGCTTTTTGTTAAAGATGAATATGGAGCTCCCATAGCATAACCGGTTGCTTCCATATTTAATACCATCCCATTTTCAACTGAAAGTTGTATTGACAAATCTTTTTTCTGTAACTCTTTCATTGCTTTCAAATTTATATATGTTGCAAAAAACATTACAACTATAACACTAATTAATAATGTATTTATTATTTGCTTTCCTGTTTTCTTCAAAGTTTCATTCATTATTTTCTCCTTAAGTATGTTCTTATACATTCTTTTCTACAAATTTCAAAATCCTTTCGAAATGATAGATCTTTCCAAAATTCAGTTCTTTGTAATTCTTTTTTAGCCCACCACCATGCTCTTATCTCTTCTAAACTACAAATCAACTTTCTCCAATATGCCCAAGGCCTACGATAAAACCAATAGAAAAAAGGTCTTGTAAAAGGATATTTTAACAACACGGAACAATGCCCTAACTCATGGTATAACACAAACACTCTTAACTGAAGATAACTAGGGATTAGCCTTATGAAATAACTTCCATCATCATTTAAAACAACTCCATTTTCTAAACCGTAAGATACGGGCACTGAACACGAGCCTATTTTTATAGATAAAAAGTCTTCATAAAGCATAATTACCTCTATAAGTTTCAAACAACTTCTGAAATCTTAACATCTACCTTTGTCTCAACCCAAACCTCAACATGTTTACCATTCAGATCCCAAATGCTTTGAAATATATAAAATATACTAAACGATTGATAAGTATCTCTTCTCTCAGTATAAACCATATCTTTGATAACTATTGGATCTCCATAGATAATATTATATTTAGATCCAAGCTTTAGCTGAGAACTATCAATACGCCCTCTAATACATTCTCCTTTAACTCTCTCTACATTAGCTTTACTCAAATCCCCAGAATAAAAAACTCCTATATATGGAGGGCAACCATCTTCATCTGGTAAAAGAACAGGATCAAATTCCCATTTCTCTTTAGGTCTAAAAATCTTTTCCCACCATTTCTTTTTTAGAGGGTCATTATAAGTGTTTGCTAAAGTATAAAATTTATTCATTTTAGACTCCTTTATTTATCAATTAAAACACTTTTTTCTTTTCTTCAAGCATTCTTTTTTTCTCTTCATCATAATCTATTTTAAATTTACTTTTTTAATTCCAGAACATTCTCCTCCTTCAGAATAATATCCTTGTTCTTTCCATCTACACAAAGGAGAATATTTACAATAACCTCTTCCAAAAAATGCTCCTACTAAATCTTTTTTGAAACTTGCACAATCTATCCCTAGTCTTATTTTTTTAATTTGATCTTTTTCTTCTGCTTCTTTATTTTTTATAAACATTTTTACTTTCTCCACTATAAAATGTTTTTCTTCATTCCTGAGCAAATATACTCTTTTTAAAAGAACACCTCATATTCTGGCTTGACAAATGGTTGTCTACAGGTTTTCAATCACCTGAACGGAGGAAACTCTTTCATCTTTTGGTTGCCGTGGACATTTCTTCAATAAAATACCCTTACACAAGCTACAAACATATTCAAGATGTCCAAATTCGGTAAGCTTTGATTTCCTTTGAACGAAAGAGTTACAACATTTTAAATCAAGTCTCTTAATTAAGTTGTCATATTTAGTAAAAGCTCTAACACCTTTTGTTTTTTCTTCCTTACAAATTATACATCTCCTTGTTACTTTCATTTTATGTTCTCCTTCAATCAGATAATATTTTATCGCCCTTAAAATAAATCTTTTCTCCTTCCTTCATTAAATCATGACCGTAGACAAACAAAGCTCTTGCAGTTCCTTGCACCTTAAAGTCATATTAGCATCAGGATACCTCGCCAGCTCCTCATTTATTTCCGCTCGCATCACATAAGCAGTAGCAAGAGCCTTAAGCCCATCCGCTCTTCTCCTATCTCCTGCTGCTCTCAATCTTAATGCTTCTTTTTCCTTTTTCTCATCCATCTTAATCTCCTTTTAATTGGGCGAAGGAGTGGAAGGATTCTAACCTTCATCTTCTTAGGTATCATTCCTAAGATGTTCTTCTTTAAACTACACTCCCGCTTTAGATATATTATACACAATTATATCTGATGAGGAGTTCAAAATTTTCTTTTGTTTAATTCACACCAATCATACCTTTTTTCAATAGTTCATAAATTACTTTATAATCTTCCCAAGTCCCACTTCCAGTGCTAATCGTATGAACCTTATCATTTTTGGTTGTTTCGAAAAACCAAAATCTTGCTGGCCAAGATCAAACTTCTTAGATCTTGAGTATCCTATTTAGTTGAGTTTTTAATTTTCATTTTTATCTCTTCTTTAACTGTTTACAAAAACTTCAATCTTCGACTTCATACATATTGAAACTTAGCAACTCAGTTTCTCCAGAGGGGGTCAATATCTTTTATTAAAGTTTCTATCTCTTTCTTAAATTCCTCTTTTCCAAAGTCAGGTGTTTCAATTGTAAATTCTACTTTGACTTTCATTTCGACTTCTCCTTATTTTATGTTCAATATATTATACACAAATTTTTTCCACAGGTGCCGGAATTCTTAAAAATTTTGTATTCGTATTAAAAGACGGTTTGGTAGGGGATTCTTATCCTACCCCTGTAAAATTCAAACCCCACTATTTTAAGCTTATATTTAAAGCTTCTACTCTATACCTCCTATTTAACTACCAAATACCCCACCGGTTTATTCTAATGCTTCATACTACTTCTTTCTATCTATACTATAAATCACTTCCTTCATCATAATAATTATCCCAATCCCTCTTTAACTCTTCTTCTTTTATATCCTTAATACTTTGTAATGTTTCTTGTTCTGCTATCTCTAATCTTAATACATCTGCTCTTGCTTGTTCTAATTCTTTTTGGATTAGTTCTAATTCATTAAGTTCATCTTGAAGAGGATTCATTTTGTTATTCCTTTCTTATTTGTTTTATATTTTTATTAGTTCTTTCTTTTCTAACCAATCCATTAGATTATCAAATAAGTCTTTTCCTTTAGTCAAAAGTAAAATCTCTAAACCAATAAGACCAATCGTTATCAAAGTTACTAATCCAAAAGTTAACCAAATGGAATTATGCCACCAATATGGATTGTTCATTCTAATCTTCTTTCTCTATTTCATATCCTTCTATCCTACACTCTTCTCCATCTTCTACAAAGGATCCGAATATAGCGGTTCCGGCTGTAAATGAAGCCATTCCAAAACCACTCTTACATTTAAATTTTCTAGCGTTCTCATCACCTTTGTAATGCTTTGCTTTCAATATTACTACTTCTCCTTCTGCAATGTTTCTATTTAGAGAGTTCATTCTTTCTCCTTTGTTAATATATTATACACAAAAAGAGAAGAAGAGGTGTCATTTATTCTTCTATTAAATTTTGGAGCTCATTTTCTAATCTGTTAAACTTGTCTACTTTCTCTTTTTGAATTGTTTCTAAAACTTCTATTTGATTTCCCAAATCAATAATACAATCTTCTAATTGAGCCATTTCATTTTCAATATCATTTCCAGTTCTCATTTGTTTTCTCCTTCTATTTAAACGAAAATGTAAACCAAAACCAATGATAAATTGGTGGATTACATTTGAGTGTCAAACGATGAGGCAACCAATGAAATTTAACTACTTTAGATATACAGATTTCAGGATTCATCTTACCACCTCTTTTTATTTGTTAAACAAAAGTATATTGCAACTACTCCTATTATCCAAAAAACTATCTGAACTCCTCCTAAAAAGTAAACACCTAAACCATATACTACAAACTTTTGCCAAAACCCTTCTGGAGCTAAACAATGTTTAACTAACAGAAACACTCCTGCAGGAATATTCATTACAATAAATATTCCTAATGATATTAACCACCATTTTAACTTTTCCATTTTCTACTCTCCTTTTAAAAGTCTTCTCTTTATAAAAAAAGAACTTAAAACTTTCTCTCTTATCTTTATTATACACTCCTCACAAAGCTTACGTGCTTCTATAACTTTAACTTTTTTGTTCTTCTTCCCACAACAAGTACAATCACCAATTCTAATGTTACTCATTTCTACCTTACAATATTATTTACTTTTTGCCCATTAGCATAAAGTTCTTTTGGATATGCTTTCTTTCTTTCAATTTCTAATCCCACAATGCTAATGCTTTATCTTCTACTTTACGAAACATCCAACCGTGCCCACATCCAAATCCTGCTATATGATGACAAGCTTCATGCACTACATAATAAATTCTATAGTTTTCATCATACTTTTCTAACCATTGAGGTAAGGTAATATAATTATGTCCTGCTCGGCCACCTCTTTTAATTTTCTTTATTCTCAAAGCAACATTATTTAAATCAATCCTAAAGTGTTCTGCAGTGAGGTCTATTATGGTTCTGTAGTCTTGGGTGGTCATTGTTTATCCTTTAATGTTTTTGCAAACTCAACTACTTTCTTTACTTGCTCTTCATTTAAACTCCAAATTGAAACTTCAAAACAGTTACCGGAACCTTTTATATTTATATGTTCTGTATCTCCTTTAAGCTTAGTAATCAGGTTTTTATTTTCTTCTCTTTCTTTAGCTATTCTTTTTCTTTTAGCTTCAAACTCTAAAGCTAACTTCTTCACCTCTTCATACTTCTCTTTTATTTTGTCAAGATCAATTTCCCAAATCCTAAAATCTTTAACGAAAACTACTTTTACCCTTCGATGAACAGTTTTATAGTTTTCATCACAAGTTTCTATTAAAATACCTCCAAAAATAGTATGCCAAGATCTTCCTGTTCGAAGCAAATCAATTCTTACTCCATCTATGCTCCTACCAGGTACATCTCTACCACCTATTTCTATACTACGAATGATTTTTTCTATCTTCTTTACTACATCCCGAGGATGTTCTTTTACTTCTACATCAGTTAATTTCATTATGTTTGACATTAGAGGTCTCCTTTATTCATCAACCTAAAACACTTTTTGAAACATTCTTATACGCTTGTTCATAAATTTGAACTTTTTCTCTTCTTTCACATTCATCATAACAAACATCTACTTGCCAATGAAAGTCACTTCTTGGATTGTTATTTGCATAAGCAGAAAGCCAAATTTTACTTTCACATTGTGTTGTAAGTTCTGCTTCTGTCATCAGAGATAATTTTTCAAGGTATTCAGATTTTGGCTTTCCGGAATTGTTATTACCTAAATATTTTTCTGTGATAGACATTGTTTATTTTCTCCTTTTTAATCTTTCCAATTATACATTCCAATCAATCTACCTTTACGATTAAAAACAAAACCTATTTCAATATTATCTATTGACATTGTCACTCCATAACCATCATCATCTTTCCTTTGAGTATATTCCAACTTTTTCCAATCTCCGGACTTAACTCCTTTTGGTGATTGATGATCTAAAACTTCTTTTAGTTTAGTTAGATCTGACATTGTTACTCCTTATTTTCAAAATATTCTTCACCATCTTCTTCTAACATTGTAAGAGCTTCTCTTAAATCTTCTTTAGTCCAATCACATTTCTCTATTACAAATTCAAGAGTGCTCCTTAATTTTTGGTAACCTTCAAATTGTTTATCTTCCATTTCAACTACTCCTTATTTTATTGTTCAATATATTATACACAATTAAGTGACAAGAGGAGCTGTTTATTTTCTGAGTGTTAACCTTTTCAGAATTGTAGTTCCAGTAAACTGAATTTCTTCCCCAGGTTGTATTTTATCTAACTTTGCTTTTAGCTCTTCTCCTACGATCTGATCTAAAGTATAAAAGTCTATTATTCTTCTATACTTATCCATTTGAACGAATTTCTTTTCTTCGGTCATTTTAATAAGCCTCCTTTAATACATTCTTCCACAAGGTTCAATATCTTCTGGAGCTACAGAAAACTCCACATTTATTAAGACACAATACTTATAATTCTTTTTATCAACTCTAATTACTTTCCCCACTATTCCTTTATTACCGCCTTTTATTACCATCACTTTTTGATTTTTTCTAATCTTAACTTTCTCCATTTTCTTTTAACCTCCTGTTTTATTCTTTTAATCTATTATACACAGAAGAAAGGAGGTTGGTGTCACTGTATTTTTTCTATTGTATCTCCATTTTCAAAATATATAAAATCAGGATGCTTATCATACCTTACTCGTATAGAGTTTATAGAGTCTGGGAATGCATCTCCTTTATAAACACTTGATACTGTTCCTTCATTTCCTATCTCAACGTCAATATATCTTTTATGAATTGACCTTATTCTATCACCTTTTTCAAAACCCTCATTTCTTTTTTCCATTGAATCTCCTTTATTTTATTGTTAATATATTATACACAGAAAAAGTAGTAATGGTTGGAAATAATTTGTTTTTTTGTTCTGAACATTTTTATTCAAAAAGTTTTCTTTCGTGCTCTAAAAAAATTTTGAAACAACGTTTGGCCTTTCCACCATTCTACCCACTATTTCCACAGCTTCTACCCCAACCATTATTACTTCTGCAAACCACCATTCTACCCACTATTTCAGTTACTTCTACAATTGTCAACACAAATGTCAAAACAATCCAATGACAAAAATTGTTACTTCTCTATATCTAAACTCTTTAGAACCAAACAAAGTTAACTACTAAATAAACCCGTCTATATAAAAATAGGACAAATTAATGTCCTAAGTCAAATTAGTATACAAAATTGTTCAAATCTATTCTTTTACTTTCTTTCTATCTCTTCTTTTCTATTCAAAGAAAATATATATTTAGAGAGATTGGAAAATATTTTATTTCCAATTAAGCATTTGATATTTTTCTAAAAGTTTATTAGTAGCTTCTTTCTCTCTTGTTTCCTCTTCTATTCGTAACTTATTATACCTTTTATAACATTCAGCTATTCTCTTTTGTGCTCTTCTTTCTTCTTCTAACCATCCTTTGAGTGTTTTTTGAACTTTAGCTTGTTCTTTTATAATCTCCTTTATTGATCTCATTTGTTCTCCTTAACTATTTGTTTTCTTCTTTTATTGGAAAATATTTTGTTATTACATAAAGAAAGATTTTTCATTTAATCATCTAAAACCCATTTAAGAACTTCTTCTACACCATAAAGGGTGTTCAGAGTACTTTTATTATCCCATTCATTATCTTTTTCTTTAATTTTCACTTCTACTTTTTTTAACTCTTTTCTAATTTCTTCTTCTGTTTTCATTATTTATTTCTCCTTTTTTATATTACTTCTTTAATTACCATTACATTATCACTAAAATTTTGTGTAACCTCTATAATTTTAATATCATCTAAAGTTTCTCCCTTCGCAATAGAATCAAAATATTTTTGAGCTAATTCCAGCACTTTAGGATATACTTTATCAAAAGTTAGTTTTAATAATTTAGGATGAATTACTTCTTCTTCAACATAAAATTCAAATCCTAATTCTTCTAATTTCTTACAAAACTTACTCATTATTTCCTCCCTTATAATGGGCATATAAATCTCTGTTTTTACGACCAAATTTAGCATCATTTCTTGCTTGTTCTTTATACCCCCCATTCCAAGGCCAAGAATCATAATCAGTTTTAAAACTCATTTTGGTCTCCTTTTAGTTTTCTTTGTTTCTTTTTTAACACAATCTGGATCTTTACACCACATTATTTTGTTTGATTTAAATCCTCTCTCTTTCCCTGTTTTTATATTTAAAAGACCAAATCTACGAAAACAATATGGACAAATCATTTTTATTCTCCTTTTTCCACTCTTTCTCAGCTTGACAAATTGCTGCGCGACTGTAATTTGTATCTAATATAAACATCATTATAAGTTGATTTATAGAAAGTATTTTATCCTCTTTAACCAAAGCGGTTAATTGTTTCTTAATAGTATCAACTTGATTTTTATAAGCTTCTGTCCCATATTCTGGTCCCATAATTACTCCTTTTCTTCTCTATACTCATCTAAAACTCCACCTTTCTTTTCTGTAATAAATGACCTATAAACTATTTTTCCACCATAACCTTCTGGAAAAGCAATTGCTAGAAATTTAGGATAAGTAGCATATTTTTTAAAAGTTACAAGTCTTGTATCTTTTTTTGTTTTTACTGGAAATTTTTTCAATAACCATTTTGGAAAATATTGTTGTTTAAACATTTGCCACCAAGATTTGGGATATTTAAAACAAATTGTTTTTGTTCTATTTTCAACTTCTTCTGCTAATATGTGAGTAGAAAGTTGATAAACCAAAACATCAGCTACATCATTTTTCCAATTTTCTAATTTTAAATGCATTAAAGCATAACCAGAAAAAACTTTTTGTGCAGTTTCTTTTAATTGAGTTAATACAACTTCATTATAGGGATTAGTCATTTTTCTCCTTTTCTTCTTTAGGTAACTTTATTTCAAAATGATTATACAAATGGCCATCTATAACTTGAATATTTACAGTAATTGTATAATCTCTATATCCGCTATTATATAACAAATCATGCAATCTTTTAAACTCTCCATCTAACAAAAAATCGCATTGAATATACATTTCATGGCCACAAGAATTAACAGTATTAAATCCATTATCTCTTAACAATTTCACTAAATCTCTAATAGGTTCTTCAATACATTCTATATACCAATCTACTTCAATATTTTCGGGTTCTTTTTTAGGTTCTAGGATTTGTATTCCTTTTTTTATATAATCTTG
>Ga0315296_10001655_pt1 | contig 19402 bp, 16 predicted proteins | sample YL17G14_18_MG_FD_203921 | JGI IMG/M metagenome (GOLD analysis project Ga0315296, IMG submission 203921) | Sediment microbial communities from Yellowstone Lake, YNP, Wyoming, USA - YL17G14_18 | ecosystem: Environmental > Aquatic > Freshwater > Lake > Sediment | place: USA: Wyoming | collected...
GAAGTATCTTGTGGCACGTAGGGTTGATGGATTGGTTGTTCAAGACAGACTGATGCGAGACTATATGGCCGAGAGATATGATGTGTACAGGCCGTTGACCAGATTCATTCCTACAGGAGTCGACGTAAAGCAATTTGAGGAGTGTGACCGTCGGTCTGTTAGAAGAGAATATCACATAGGCGATGAAGATCCTGTATTATTATCTCTAGGCACCATATCGAATCTGCGAAATCCAGTGAGCCTAGTAAGAGCAATGCCGAACGTGTTGAACGAATTCTCAAACTCAAAACTTCTGCTGGTAGGGGCTATCCACAACCCAGAAGCGATGCATCTAGCCCAAAGACTAGGGCTTAGAGAATCGGTCATTTTCTGCGGAAGAGTAGACTACAATATGATTTCGTCATTTCTGGGAGCATGTGATGTGGAGGGGCACGATCTTGACTCCGGATTGGGTATAGGCTTAGCGAGCTTGGAGGCCATGGCTGCTGGAAAACCAGTTCTCTCGTCTGCGCGTGAGGATAACTTCATCGACATCCGACTGGAGAATTGGAAGAACATAGTGCTGGTGCGACCAGGTGATGTAGAAGACATGTCTAGGGTGCTGATCAGACTATTCTCGAACAAGGAGCTTAGGGATGAGATTGGAAAGAACGCGAAGAAGCTGCTGAGAGAGTACTTCTCTTTGGGTCGTGTATGCCAAGAATATGAGAATTTGTACAGCGAGATCGTGAAGCGATATGGGAGATGATCGCATATGCCTGCACGCCAATGCCAGACAGGTTTACTTGATCGATGAACTCTATCGCGCACGCAGAGAGATCCAGATCTTCTTCGCCTGGCTACGTCTGGCGTTACCCTGTGATGTTCTTACACGTGGCGTTGCGCAAAGGCTTGTCAGCTGTCGCGAGATTGCGATGCCTCAGAGTAGTCGTCTCTCGAGAGATATCTGCACAGTGGTTCGCCTGTGATGTGTCGTGTACAACTCAACTAGTATCGGCTGCAAGTTCCACGTCGGGCTTGTCCTTTATCCCGATTTCATCAAGTAGTTCAGTTATGAACTTCTGCGGAATCACGTTCTCACTTTCCAATCTGTTCAATGCCTCTTCTCTGGTCACAATGCCTTCTCTTATCATGTTGCTTAACATGTCATCTTTTTCTGTGAATCCAACTGTCTTTTTGAGCAGATAATTTTTCAGGAAGCTTACGCGACAGTCAGAACGCCAAGACGATGCGCTGCCAGCAGGTTTTGTCCAACCCAATTCATTCTCGATTGTCGATAGGACCTTGTCTTCGTCCCACTCAACGTATTCAAAAAGGTATAGTATTTTCTGATTTGGGTAGAATATCTTCCCAGTAGTCCTGAAATGAAGAAAATAGAGGTACTCCTGAACGAACATGAGAGTATCCATTGGGCGCAGGAGATAGGCAGGATTCCTGACCATCTCGTATATGAGCCCGGACAGAAGCGAGAGCGCACCACTTCCCAGAACACCGGCTAATCTACCGAGGGGATTTTCGGTGAGGAACAACTCTTTGAAGCAAGAGGCTTCTATTGGGGTTCCCGTGCCAAGTGCAATCAAGGGGATCTTGTTTCTTTTCGCGTATTGTAGCAAGCCACGGAACACGCCGAGTCTGCAGCCACAACATATCATTGGAACCATTCCCGGAGAGGATTTGCGTAACCACGACGAAACGTTGTTTCCTATCGATTTGTTCAAGAGGTCGTATTTCTCAGTAACGAGTCCCACGCCCAGTCTCGCTGTTATTTTTCTCATGTTGGTTTTTGAGTCCTCGGGAACGAAGCCATTGTCCGCCGTGTAGGCGAGTACCCGCAAATCGCATTTTTTCGCAAGATAGTGCAGCGCGTAGGAGCTGTCTCTTCCTCCACTAATTCCGACCAAGCAGTCGTATTTTCCTTCACCGTTTCGAAAAGGTGCAAGGAATTTCTTCAGCTGATCTTCTCCTTTGTATGTCGCCTTTCTGTAAGTAAGGCAGTAGTTACAGGTTCCCTCATCATTGAACTCTATTCCAGGATAGTTTGCTGGCAAGACACACTTGACACACCTTTTCATTGAAATCCACCTGCCCGCTCTTCTAATACGAGTTTCAGATGATATTACGCGCGCCAAGGAACTTAAGGGACCGCGTTTTGACGTCTGTAATTGAACTTCACTTTGTCGCCTTGAATTTTGACATCACCAACGATACGAGCGGGGCATCCCATAGCTATTGAATTGCTGGGAATGTCGCTGTTGACGAAACTGTGAGCCCCTATGATAACATGGTCTCCTATCTTGATCCCCATCCTAACAATGGACAAGCTGCCTATGAAGCAGCAATCCCCGATGCTTACGGGCGCATATCGGTACTTCGCCTTTCCACCTGTAAGAGCCCACTCCACTGTTTCGTGAGTGTATATCTGGGCGCCGGCTGAGATGCTGCAAAAGTCCCCGATCTTCAACCCTCCGCTTCCGTCCAGTATTGTGAAAGGACCTACCCACGTATTTTTGCCGACTTTTACGTCGCCGTATACGTAGCTGTTGTGGTATATGCTTGCTCCTTCGCCAAAGCCTAGGAATTTCGCTCTGTCCCAACGAGCTTTGTCTCCGAATGCCTCCTCCGCTAATGGAAGAGATCTGTTCCACTTTGACTTGTATTCCTTTCTGAGCTTGCGCTGCAGCGCAGTCAATTGCTCTTGTAGCTCTGACATGTGCCGGAGTACCTCTTGTCCAGATTTGTTGCGATTAGGGTCCCGATCTCTTATAGCTTTAGCGTGCTCTATCCATCTGCGGCCTTGCCTCTGCGCAGCGCGTGTCCAAGAGAGGGCGCGAATTTCTGAACGAATAGGGATTTAAGTTGGCTTCACAAGGTTTCCGAAGACGATCTTCGCATATCGGAAGGAGCCCGTTGTGATATGACACGTTCTCTGCTCTCACTGTTGCAATCCGCAAAGAACTACACCATGCATCAGAACTACAACCGGTTCTTGTACAGAAAATGCAAGATGGTCAATGGTACCACGCTAGTTACACGCGTGCCTTACAGACCATTCTACTGCGCAATAGGAATTGAAGCCAGATGTAACCTAAAATGCACGATGTGCCCCCGCAACGACCCGGGCTTCCGAGAATCCGAAATGCCATATGATATGTTCACACAGATCATCGACCAACTCCCGTTCCTCAAAGGCGCACAGCTTTCCGGCCTGGGAGAACCAATGCTTCACAAAGATCTTTTCAGAATGATAAGATATCTGAAAGACAGGAAGATGGGCTCTCTCATAGTAACGAACGGGACGCTACTGAACGAAACAAACATCGAGAAGATCTTCCAGTCAGGTCTAAATGTTGTTCACGTTTCCATTGACAGCTCTGACCCTGGAACCTATGAATCAATCAGGGTGGGCGCGAAATTAGAGAACGTAAAGACGAATGTCAAGAATCTTGTTGATCAAAGAAACAAGAGACAATCAAAGCTCCAGGTGAACATCAACTCCATACTGATGAGAGAGAACTATCGTGAGATAGAGGGCATGGTTAGGTTAGGGTCTGAGATGGGGGCTGACCAGGTGGTCTTTTGTGACATACAGTATTCATTTGATGTTGGCATATCGAAGAGATACGAATCCCTAAGACTGGTAGATGAAAAGGAGAAAAATGAGATACGAAGGCTGTTCGAAAGCGCCAAGATACTCTCGGAGAAGCTAAACATGCCAATAAGCCTGCCTAGACTAGAACAGCCCAAGGTTAGAGAATACTGTGAGCAACCATGGATATATCTGGTAGTCAAGGAGAACGGGAAGGTGCGCGCTTGTTGTGCTATCCACCACAAGGAATTCGGAGACCTTACAAGGGAAGATTACAGCACAATATGGAATAATGACAAATTCCAATCTTTCAGGAGGGAATTGTTGTCCGATGATATCCCGACAGAATGCAAGCATTGCGGTATGTTGTGAAACTCTGATCCTTCACAGTACTCAGTTCACTTGTGGAAGCAATAGGTGATAGAGATTTGAAGTGGAACAGGTATGTCATGCGCTTCTGGTACTATTTTAGAATGGGATACTCGACGTATCTAAGCTTCCTTTTGGGTGTGGTAAATACGTTGACGGTTATATACTATCTTCTTATCAAGAATGTTCCCGAACTTCTCGTTTTGTTCCCGTATTTTTCTATCTTTGTCATACCGGCTGTACTTCTGGGTCTTCCACTTGCCGTGATAGTTGGTTGGTTGCACATGAAAGGCACTAGAGCTTACTCAAGTGAACTGGACATAGCTGTCGAAGCCAACCCCTACGCTTACAAACTGACCCCGGGATGGCAGAGGGAAGTGGTTATGCCCCTTTATCTAAGGGTTCTAGACCTTGTGGCCAAGATTTCGAAAGATAGGAACCTCCTGACAGTTGAAGAGGAGTCTGAGGTAAGGGCCATTCAGAAGAAGCTGAGGATTTTGCTGGAAGGTGGGATGGTTGGAACACCTAGAAGAAGGCCAACTGAATGATTTTTCGACACGAGCTATCGAGCGCCCAACAGTGCCACTCGCCAGACTTAGTCGGCTTATCAATTTGTCTGCTATGGCATTGAATAAGGATGCGACGAACTGAACTCAAACGGCTCGACTCCACCTTTCGACATCATCTTTCTGAAAGAGTGTCTCCGCTAGCCCACGAACCACCACGCCTGTTTTGTACGGAAATCGAGGAGCAATACTTTCGCCAAGAATGTGCTTTCTTACTAGAATGTCCGGTTCATTGTATCCCACGATGGCCCTTATTGATGTAGTTCTGGAGAAACGCGGGTTTCTTTCAAAGACATATACGTCTCCTTGGTGAACCCGACATTGAACATTGATAGCTCCACGAGCACCAAGAGCCTTTGCCATTCTTTTACAAGGGGCAGTCACTTCAGGGATAGGCCCCACCTCTCCTTGGGAGACCCCTGTACTGACCGACAGATATTGACCATATTCCGATAGGCCAGTTCGATTCGCGACGCGTGTCCTGCAGCTCGACGAGGATCGTAGGTCTCGTCGAACCGCGATGGAGTTCAGGAAAGTTCCGTTCATATCAAACAGAACGCCAACTGTGAATTCTGTGTCTGGTGTACCTTTGTATTCCTGAACAATGATTTCTGGGCAAACATTTGAGTTCAGCATATAGCTCGCGAGCATTCTCAGCTGTTCTTTGCTTTGAGCAATGAAGGTATGAGCAACCATGGCCGGCCGTAATGTTCCAGATCTTCAGGCTGTATTCCCGAAGTTCCTCATCTTCGCCTTGCCTGCAGTATTCATTGGTTTTCCGCTGGCTGTGTTCATAGGCTGGATCCACATCAAAGGCTCTAGGGCCTTCTCCAGCAAATTGGACATAAGCGTCGAAGCCAACCCCTACGCCTATAAGCTAACTCTAGGATTTCAGGAGGCAATTGTGCCTCTTTGCTCGAAGCTGCTGCAGCTATTAACAAAGATTTCGAAAGATAAGAATCTCCTCACAGCTGAAGAAGAATCCGACATTGCGGACATTCAGAAGAAACCGAGAGTACTGATACAGGGAGGGATGGTTGGGACCCCAGGAGGAGGCCGATTAGCTAGCCTGTTGTCTGAGGCTTGATAATCCAATCCTCTCGTAAGCCTCTCGCGCGAACTACGAAGAAGGTTTGGTACGCCCATTCTCGCACATCCCATCAAGAGTGGCAGAACTCACAAATGGCAACGTTCCGGATTGAATCAATTTTCGTTCTCTTCCCAGGAATTGGATCTGTTTTTTTGTCTTAGACGATGACTAACGATCCTTCAGTCTCAACACCAACTTGATTGGCTAGAACCACTTATTACCTACGAGCGGGTGTAGCGGATTTCTTATGTAAATATTGGGCACTGTTCTGTAGGCATCACACATCCTGCACGTAGGCATCCTGTCGTGGTTGCAGTCCATATTGTCTTTTCTCATCTGTGCGATTCTTCCTTCAAAATACAATTGTCTCAAAGAGTTGCTGATCCTAATGTTGCCAAGCATCAACTCATTTCTCTCGTTGAATGGAAAGACCATGCAACAAGCTAACGCATTTCCCTCTCTTGTTATAATCCAACTATTTCGAAGATGAGTGCATGGATACCTCTGGAACTCTTCCTTGTTCGATTCCACATCAACTTGCCCTGCCCAGTTTACAAGCGGTTGAACTTGGATGATAGCATTCGGAGCCAAATAGGGTGTCCAAAACTCACGAAAAGCATCTATCTCGTAAGGAGAATTCAAGCCTGCCAAGATTTGAATTCTAGTCTGAGGCTTTCTGTAACTGCCCTCTCGATTCAACAATCTCAGAAATGCTTTCGTATTCTCAACAACATGATCGAAAACATCGAACCCGTTTTGTTCAGAATATTTCTGTCTAGAATCGAAGTTAACGCTGATAGTCATTTGATCCAGTCCCGAGTTAATAATGGCTATTGACATTTGTTCATCCAGCAGAGTGCCATTTGTTGTAAGGTAAGTCCTGACAGAGGAATAGTTGGACTTGATATGGTGAATAGCCTCAATTAGCCGAGAATACAAAAGCGGTTCACCAAATCCAACTAGAGCGATCTGTTCTGCCTTGAGTTTGATGGCTTCATCGACAATCAACTTGAACAGTTCAAAATCTATGTCGTCGCCTGCAAGACCGATCCCGCTCCCTTTTGGACAGTAGCTGCACTTGAGATTGCATCTGTCCGTCAATTCAATTGTGATTCCCTTTGGTGCGTTCAGCAATCTGTTCCTCAACATTAGAAGATTGTACGTGTAGTATATTCTGGAATGCCTCACGCGACTTCTCAAAGATGCCGGAAGGAATTGTTTCAATCTAGCCATGGTGTATCGCCAGGAGTCTGTCGAAATATTTCCTTTCAACCGAAAGGACAGCTTCCGTCTTGAAGAGAGAGATCGCCTTTTCCCTTGCGTTTCTGCCCCAAAGAGTAGCTTCCTCTGGTTCTTCGAGGACTCTGACAACAGCTGAGGCTAGACCGATGACATCTCTGTAGGCAACCAACAATCCGGTTTGCTCGTTCTTGATCAGCTCAGAATGCCATTCAATATCGTAGGCGACGATAGGGGTGGAAGACAGAGCAGACTCTACCAAGACTGAACCCATCATGGTAGCGATTATTACATCCGCAGTATACAACAAGTCCCTTACTCGATCCGGTTTCTGGAATCCCAAGAAAACAGCGGAGTCTGAAACATCCAAATCATCAGCCAGCTTTTCTAACGCACTTCTCTGTGGTCCATCTCCCACAACGAGCAGAATAGATCTGGGCAATTTCTGCTTAACATAGGGAAGAGCCTTTATGACATCTTCTGGATGTTTTTCGGGGTGAAGTCTGCCACAGTACAGAACTATGTTCTTGTTCTCAAGCCCCAGCTCCTCTCTAAGGTCTCTTCTCTCGGAGGGAGAGGTGAAATGCGTTCTGGCAACACCTACTGGTCGAACAGTAAACGTTCTTCTAGGATCCGCGCCATTTCTAACAGCGTACTTCCTCAAGTGTTCACTTCCCGCAAACACCATGTCCACACTCCTGAAGGTGATTCTCTCCACAAACTTCTCAAGTCTTCTAAATCTGAGGATTCGATAGACCGGTTTTCCAGTGCTCTTGTAGATTAGGTCGTAATCTGCACGAAGATCTTCCACGACCGGCCGGCCGGTCAGGCCTCTTAAGATGAGAGACCTAACACCCATTAAATAGGGTTCTTGGGACTTTATCACATCGATCTCCTTTTCTCTAATGAATGTTACCATGAATCTTAGGAAATCCAATTCAGTCAGCAAATGACTTAATGCTCGAAAGCCGATAGCTCTCAATGTCGGGTGTCTATCTCGCTTGAGTTCAATAATGGTTATGTTCTCTTTAGCCACTATCCGTTGGTCCTCGGACACGCACGGGTGTATCAGATAGAAGTGGTCCCAGTAGTCATCCGGATTTAGGAGAATCACATGTTCAAACACGCCTTTCTCCTCGATTTCCCGCCAGGTCATCGGGTTTAGGCATATGATCCTCCTTACTCTACTCGTTCTCATTCTCTTGTCTGCCAGTGCCCTTGATTTTCCAAATTGCACTATGAAGAAGAATCCTGCAATCGCGAATGTTAGGATGACACCCGATAGCAAGATGTCTACCGGGTAGGCAAAATACCGAAGTCTCAGTCGCCCTTCGTGGATCATAGGTGCTGCTTCTTGATGTCTTCGCCTTTGATCGAACCGGAACATAAGCTCCGGTCTCCCCTTCAAAACCATTTTCTTCTTGTCAGCTGGATTCTGTTTCTGATATAGATGTTGGGCATGGCCCTCCATCTATCACATCTGTCGCATGGATATATGGTTTCAAGCCCATCACCCAAGTTTAGTTCTTTCAAGAATTTCAGTCTCTGCCCCTCCAAAACATCTTTCAGATCGGACTTGAGTACATCTCCTATGATCAGACCCTCTGGCATTGTTGGAAGGGCCATACAGCAGGCCAGTACCTTGCCTCCCACTGTAACGACTCTGTCATAATACAGCGCTGTACAGGGGTATCTTTCTCTCTCAAAAGCATTTGACCGATCGAGCGAGTGTAGACCTGCCCATCCGAAATCCACAGACCCCATCCAGTCCGTCACAGGCTTTACGGAAACACTGGCGTTCGGAGCCGAGTACGGAGACCAAAACTCACGGAACCGCTCAATTTCCTCTTCACTGTGCAGCTCCTTGAGAATTTGGACATATGCTCGTGTTCTCTTCCTCTCTCGATTCTGGTTCAGCAGCGCTAGGAACTTTTTGGTATTGCTAACTACTTGATCAAATCTATCTACTCTGTTCATCCATTCGTACTTCTCACGGGACGCTGCGTTTACACTTATTATGATCTCGTCCACCTGACAGTCAATGATACACTTGGAAAACGTCTCGGTTAGAAGCACTCCGTTGGTTGTGAGTAAGATTTCAGTCTTAGGGAGCTTGTTCCTAATGAGACGTATTGCTTCTAGGAAGTGTCGATACAGCAACGGCTCGCCATACCCTACTACCGATATCGTCTCCAATTGCAGAGATGCGGCTTGGTCCACCACCCTCCCGAGAAGATCGAAGTCTATGTCTCCCATACAGCGGTTCTTGATCATAGTTTCTCTCGGGCAATATCTGCAACTCAAATTGCACCGATTAGTCAGCTCAACGGAAAGGATTTTGCCTCGCAGAATTTTCTGCCAATATGACTCTTGCCTTAGCAGGAACCGTCGCACATCGCAAAGCGGAGGATATGTCTTGATAATATTCTTGATTGGTTCAGGTAGTACACTAGACCCGAATCGTAGGATATCCTTGTATTTCATCACAATCCCATGTTCTTCGGCATGACGTTAGCCACAAAATGAAGTACGAGCTAATAAGCCGCGTTATTGAGAGTGAGAGTGCACCAGAATAGATGAAAGAGGCCGTTTAGTCGTATTCTTTTGTGGTTGGCCGGGTTCGGCAAGAAGCTGACCATTGACGGTCGGGCGCTAGAATGAACCCGTATGGCGATGCGGCTCTCTAAATGCTCCAAGGCGAGCGGATAGGAGTAGGCGCGCGCGCTACATAAAGCCAGGATCAACCACAGTCGAATAACGACGAGTCTCTTTCATAGGAGCTTCCTGCAATATTCTTCCGGTTAACATGAAGATGTACACGTGTTCTTGACGAGAGAATGGATGAGCTTCAGACCCACCCAAGCTTTCTCTTAGGAGAGGGCTTTCTACTCTATCTACGGTCGGCCGTAGTGGAAGACGACACCTGAAACAAAAAGCAGAGTTATTCCGTCTGGACAACCTGACCCTCAAGAGAACTATAGAGGAGCATATGACATCAGCAAGGCCAGAAGGATATTGGGATGGTGTCCAACTATCCCGTTAGAGGAGGGAATACGCTCTTGGGCCCAATACTTGAAGGAGACAAGAGGACAATCTTGAAAATCAACTTCAAACCTCACAGTGATGAACCGAGCTCTCGAAACGGAATACATAATCAAGTTCAAGGCACGAGTTAACCTTGTATTCTCTGCACTCATTGGCTCGAACATGATCTAGCCAGAAGCTTAAATCAAACGTTGAGGAATCCTCATTCAGTTCGAGCAAGATGCATGACTATAGTCGCCGTATTGTGGTATAGATTTGGATCCAGCTTTCTTTCTTGGAGCTATATGCGCAGCTCTTCTTTGCTTTTCTTCAAGGGTTTTTCCTAGGATTGGCAAGCCTCTGGTCGGCCATGACACTTGGTACATACTGCTTGTCATTGACGAGTTGAAGAGGAGACATGACTACAATGCTGTGTGCAGGTATTTTCTGATAGAGGGGGATCATGACTATCCCCCTCTGTCCTTCTATTTCCTGTCAATGTTCCCATTACGCTGGTTAGAGAGATACAACTGGGCGATCAACCCTGTTCTGGACAGCATAAACTCCGTCTTACTGTTTGGTGTGTCATATCTGCTGGGTGGGAATGCTCTGGCAGCCTTGACTGCAGCCGTTATCTACTCTCTGACTCCTGCAGTTCTCGAGGAAAGTCTGAATCTTAACACGAGAATGTTCGGGCTAATAGCGTTTAACCTCACATTAGTCAGTCTAGTATTGCACTACTATTCTGGAGGATTCGCGTTTCTTGTGACAGCGATCTTTTTTGGTGCAATTGTTCTTCTGTCCCATAAGTTTGCGACCCAGGTGCTGTACCCCCTGCTCATCTTCTTTGCTTTCCTCGTCCGGTCATATATCCCCGTTGTGGTATTGTTCGGAGTCGTAATTGGGGCAATCGTGCTCTCGGGGGGTTTCTATTTCAAGATCTTGCTGGGACATATCGGCATTACGAGATTCTGGCTGAAACACTATGGAGAGTATGGCTCAGACTACTTGGGTAGGTACGATTCAGCTCGCGGAGCTGAAGCTCCCAAGAAAGTAGAAGAACCAAGAAATGGCACTGACTCGTCGATTAGAGTGCTGTGGCGCAAGACAAGATCGATGAACCCTTTCTATTGGCTCCTAAAGATAAGCCCGTTCAACCCGTTCGCATTAATACCCGTGATAATGCTGATCTTTGATCTTCCAGAAGTGTCTTGGCAGAGAATGATTCTCTGGTGGTCTATCTTGACTATGATATTCTTCTACCTGGCAACGCATCTCCGTTTTCTAGGTCACTATCCGGGGAGAAAACAATTCCTAGAATACAATGCGTTTCCCACAGCATATCTGTGCTCGATATTTGTGTTTGGATCTGTCTCGCTTCTGAGAACAGTTGTGCTATTAATCATGATTGCGCTATCGCTTATTCAAAATGCCAGGGCTTGGATGAGAACTCGCGTCTACAACCGCAGCGATGACCAATCTTTGTTGCAGGGCATATTCAGATATCTGAAGAACTCAAGCAAAGACGGTGTACTGTGCATTCCTGCTTCCCACACGTACGCTATCCCATACTTCTCCGGCAAGAAGGTCTTTTATACAGTGAACGCACGTAGCTACGAGAAGCTGGCCTCGTTCTTTCCGGTTTTGACTGTACCACTGAAGGAATTGATTGAGAAATACAATATCTATTTTGTACTGGTTGACACTACCATTGTTTCTCTTGATCAAATCGATCTGAAGGATTTCAGGCCGGTTATGGAGGAGAACGACTATCTTCTATTGGAGAGATCGGCGTAAGCAGAATTGAACAGAACGGTTCCACCGCCTGTATGACTTGTGACTGGGTCGAGAATCACCCCTGTTTCTTCAGTCCTCTCACAGAATATCCAGATTTCTCCTCGTTGAACCATATGATCTCAATATTGTTCTCGCGGCACCACTCTCTTGTTTCATCAGCCGTATGTCTATGCGCATGTTCAGGAACAAACCAATCGAAGTTTATGATTGTGTTTTCATCGAATGGTAACTCGTCATTCCAGAAGCACTTCAGAAAGTTCCAGTAGATGAAACGGTGGACATCTATCTCTCCGGCTTTTATTCCAAGCTCTGGAATGTCTTCTGGGATTCTGACTTTAGCCTTGACATCTGACAGAGCCTTTCCAAGTCTCGTTATCCTTTCTGCGATCTCCCAGCTCCCTTTGGAGGATGCTCCTCGCATAATGTTCCTAAGGTGGTCATTCGTGAATTCTCTAATCGGCCCTCTTTTTCTATAGATGTAGAAGGCGAACTCGCCACCTATCTTAAGGAGTGCGCAACATTTCCTAAATGCCTCCTCAGTGTTAGGGGTGTGGTGCAGTACTCCTTCACTTAGGATGAAATCAAATGACTCCTCCTTAAACGGTGGCCTCAGAAGATCTCCCTGTATGATGTAGGCATTGTTTAGTGACGAGATGTTCTTCAGAGCGCTTGTGGCGCAGTCCGAGAACTCTATGCCCACTACGATCGATTGCTTTGCAGCGTTGGCTAGGTTGATTACCTCTCTTCCAAGGCCAGTTCCGGTATCCAGAATCATTCTCCTGTTGGTCAATGCCTTCTTGAATCCTGATTCGTTGCCCCACCCGTACTTCTTTAGCATCCAGCTGCGCATGAAATGCTTGTATGGCGATGAGTCAGTTATGCCCATGGTGTCTTTTGTCATCCATTTTTCGCAGAAGGTTTCTTGAACTTGTTTGCTCTCTTTTCTGTCACCGGATTTCTCAGTTGATGTTGATCCCTTGGTTGTGAACCATTTGTCATATGACTTGACGAAGTCGGAATAATCTCCTCTGAGCTCGCCGATCAAAATCTTAGGTAGTCCTTTGATGACAGGATACCAATGATTGTTCTCACAGAAGAACACTCCATCCTTAAGCTTAGGCGAGAGGACTTCGAGTTGGAGCTCGGAGCCACAGGAAGGACAAACAAGTATCTCTAACAGATTCTCGTGAAATAGCTCCATGTCAAGACACTCTCTCTGAGGCTGTCTGTCTGCTCGCTGCACCATGCCCGGCCAGTGCAACCTCTGTTAAGATTTGCTCTACTTGGCGACTTATCTTCTCCCAAGTGAATCTCTCTGAGACCCATAGTCTCCCCTTCTTCCCCATTGATGCAGCTAGGCTTCTGTCACTGGTGAGAAGCCCGATCTTCTTGATCCAGCCTTGCACATCCTCATTGCGTATGGTCCAGCCGGTCTCTCCCTCCACAACTATCTCTGGTACCCCACCTATCTTGCTAGCCAGCACAGGCTTCTCCATCAAGGAGGCTTCCAGCACTGTCGTTGGGCAGCAGTCCAGTCCCGAGGCCAGTACGTAAATATCGCAGGCCGAAAGCAGTCTCCGGACCCCCCCGGGCCATGACACATCCTCCAGAAAGCGAACGTTTCTCAAGTCTCCGAGCTTCTCTTCAACTAGTGGGAGGTACGGTTGGTTCCGTCTCTCTCCGGTCGCTATGTAGAAGTGAACATTGGGAACCCTTTCGATGACTCTTCTGAATGCTAGGAGACCTAGCGTTTTCGGGTGCACTGTGTGGTTCTGTATGATAACGGCTGCGGGGTGCTCCAATTCGAATCCCTCCTCATCATAGAAGAGTCTAGGATCGACGCCTTGGTAGACCACTTCAGTCGGTTTCCACGGGAGGTAATGCTTCACTCTCCTCTCAAGCCATCGGCATATAGGCGTGACGAGAGTTGGAGTCGCTATGGAGAACCAGTAGTAGAAATAGAACGGTGCACTCCGTATCCTCTTGTTCCAAGAAGCAAGGCGGTACCATGCCAAATATTCGGTCCACCAGTCCCCTCGTAAATGAAGTATGTGCGGGGCTTTGAGTTGGGCAAGACATGAAACGATCCCTGCTTGGCCGCTGTACGAGAGGTTATCTGTATAGATCACGTCAGGTCTGAATTCCTTTGCGGCTTGGATGAGTTTCCTCGTTCCTAGAACTCTATCTGCGATATTTTCTTTCAAGTTCTTCGGGGCACGCTTGGTCGGAGAGTAGTCTGAAATCACCATCTTCCAGCATATTTCGCTTGAAAAGAATTCGGTCATGCGTTCAATGAATCGGCTCTTGAATGGGGCTGCTAGAAACAGAACTTTGATCAAGCCCAAGCCTCGTCTGTCCCTAGGAGGAGGGTTGAAGAATTTCCTGAGGAATAGGAGGCATGGGTGGAATGGCCCTCTTATGGCTGGAGTGCTCGTGGAATCGTTGCACCGCCTCTACTATTTCCAGCGGGACGTTGAGCTGTTTCGCTATGTTGTCAGCGTTCATCTTGATGTCAAATAGACCGTGCAGAATCAGATCCAGGACTGGGTAGTCTATCGGGATTTCGTCGGTTGCCCTTTGTCCCCTCCACAGTTGAGGCGAGGCAGGCTTGTTGGCGATTCTGGGTGGGAGGCTAAGATGCTTTGCGAGCTCTCTTACCTGGGTTTTATAGAGATGACCAATCGGCAGGAAGTCGGCTCCTCCATCTCCATACTTGGTAAAGTAGCCTATCAGAATCTCAGACCGATCTCCAGTCCCAGAAACGAGATAGTTCAGAGAGTTGGCAACATAGTAGTTGCTGACCATTCGCATTCTAGCATAGACATTTCCGACTGCGACTCGGTTTCTCTCCTTCAACGGCACGGTCTCCAAGAACTTGTCAACGATCTGTTCCACCGGTATCAAATGGGTTCTTATGCCCAGACCATCTGCCACGGTTCTCGCATCGTCTTGATCTTCAACTGGAGTGAACGCAGTTGGCATATACAGTCCGAGTACTTTCTCCTTTCCCAGTGCTTTGACGCAAAGGACAACCACAACCGAACTGTCTATACCGCCGCTTAATCCCAATACGACCCCGTTTGCCTTGGCGCTCAAAACAGCTTCTGCTATGAAGTGGACTATGTCTTCCTCGACTCTCTTCCAGTCCAAATCAGTTAGGCTTCTGGCCAGATTCGTCAATCATCTAATCCTCTGCATCTTTTCTTAGCTACTTAACCAGCCTTTGTCTCCGGCGATATGGTACTCTATACCTGATGCCGAGAAATCGAGCCGCCTCCAAGCCTCCTCAACATTGTCCACAATAAGCCTGCATCTCACAAGGTTCTTGAGAATCACCGAATCCGGAACAGTTCTATAAGCCCGATGAGCAGCCACAATAACTACAGCGTCGAATTCCCTCAATCCTTCGGGAAACGTGAAGGACTCCGCGCCGACGATCTGCCTTATCTCTTGATCCGAATAATATGGATCGTGAACCTTCACCTCAACACCTTTCTCTTTCAGATGGGGCACAATCCTGAGAGTCGGGCTCAGCGTGTGAACCTTCAAGTCACTCTTGTAGGCCAGTCCAAGTATCCCAACTCGTCTCACGCCTTTCCTAACTAAATGCTCGGCAACTAGTCGAGGCATTTGCTCGTCTGTTTCGATCGCAGCCCTCAGTATTGTGAGCGCATCGGAGCGTTCTGCTCCGGACAAGAGATACTTCGACGACAAGGGAATGCAATATCCACCAGTTCCCAAGCTTGGGTGGAAAACGCCTACGTTCCATTTGGTTCCGACCAGTTTCAGGACCTCGACCATGTCAATGTCGGGGAAGGCTAGTGAGAGTTGGTTGGCTAGTGTTATTTCGACATGTCTGTATGCGTTTTCTATACTTTTGACGATCTCTGCGTGTCTATGGTCAGGTGCTGGGACGAGTCTATCGCAGACTATTCCGAGGACGTCTATCATCATCTCTGTCGTCTCGGGAGTTGTTCCGCCTACGATGCGGGGAAGGTTCTTGAGGTTCTTCTCTGGGCTGATGAACCAATCCCTTCGAGGTGCTACACCGATATGAATGTCCTCGCCAATCTTCAGCTCTTTTTCCCTAAGGAGAGGTATGACTACTTCATTTGTTCTGTTTGGCGTTAGGGTTGATTCAATTATGACCAATGGCGCTTCTTTCACTTTGTGATCAGCAATTGTTGATATCTTCTTGGTCACGTCGACCAAGGCATCGTCCCAAGGCTTGTCATCTTTCTCTGTCGGAACAGCTATCATGTGAACGGCTATCTTTTCGTTGATGAGTTCTTTCCAGTTGGTTGTTGCTCGCATCATTCCAGATTTTACCATGGGCTCCACGGGGAAGCCGAGCCAGTATTCCAGGTTCGGGATTGGGACTCTTCCTTGGTTGATAGTGTCGACAATAGACTGCACGACATCAGTTCCTAGGCAAGCGACCCCGTTGGCTGCGAAGTTCGCCATGGTGGAGAAACCTATGTATCCTGTACCCCAGACTCCGACTTTCCTGTCGCCATTTAGTAGCTTCTTTCTCAGCAGACCCATGTAACGCTCCATCCCCGAGACTTTGAACGGAGGTAGGAGACAGGCCTGAAAAGCCTTTGCCCCTACAATCAAAGTGGTTATGACCTCGGCACAGAATGCATATGCTTCTATGTTTCTGTCAAAGTATGAAATCAGCTGATCTCCGCTTCTCTATTCTACTGTTCCTTCACCAAGCCCGAAGACCAAGACGTTCACGCGCTGCTCTATTCTCTGCAGCCTAGGCGACTCTTCCAAGACATGCCTACGACAGCGCACCGGCTACGATTGCATTGTCTGAAATCAATCAATACGGCATAAATGCGCTACTCTCGATCGTCTAGGAAAGGCTGTTTTCGATGCCAAGTGGTAGTAAAAAACTGCTGACAGTCAACGCTGTGACCACATTTGTATTCGTGATCTTGCTGGCAACTTGTCTCCCCTCTGCATATGGTGCAGGCAAAACAGTGACCGCTAACGGGAACGCCCGCATTAGCACGGCGCAGTCGAAGTTTGGGGGAGCGAGCGGGCAGTTCGGTGGCTCGGGCAGCTACTTGAGCTCAGTTGACTCAGATGATTGGAGTTTCGGTACGGGTGATTGGACGATTGACTTCTGGGTGCGGTTCAGCACACGATCAGTCTATGTTGCCCTTTTTGAACAGACTGACGGTTCTGTTGGTAACTGGTTCAAGAGTGATCTGACAGCCGAGAACTGGCTTGACGTGTATGCTAATGTGGGCGGAGTCTTGCGGGCTTACTACTACGGCACATGGGCTCCGTCAGCCAATACTTGGTATCATATGGCGTATATTCGATCGGGGAGCAGCTTCAAGGTATATGTTGATGGAACCGCGTTGACTCTGAGCCAGCATACGGTGATTGGTGACCTCGGGAATATCGCCGGTGGCTTCAAGATCGGCGCTGACACTCTGAACAGTGCCTATCATAACGGCTGGATGGATGAGTTTCGTATCTCGAAAGGCGTCGCGCGTTGGACGAGTAGCTTCACTCGGCCAACTGCCGCCTACAGTCTTGGGTCAGGAGACGATGATAACGTAGTATTGCTCATGCATATGGACGGAACAGATGGCAGTACCACGTTCACTGACGATCACCAAACGGGACCACCCCCACCGCCCCCGAGTGACTTTTCCATTAGCGCCTCGCCCACCTCGCAGAGTGTTGGCGCCGGAAGCTCTACGTCATATACGCTCTCTTTGACTGCTTCCAGTACCTATGGTGGTGGCACCGTGAGCCTCTCCGTTACTCCTGGTCTTCCATCCGGCGCCACGGGAACGATTACACCGAACTCGGTAAGTCTCGCAGCAAGTGAAACCAAGACGGCCACACTCTCCGTATCAACCTCTATCACTACGCCAGGCGGAACCTCATCAATAGTTGTGACAGCTACGGATGGCACTAAGACTCATACGGTGACGGTGGGTCTCACTGTTTCAGCGCCTGCATCTTACAGCTTCAACGTGAAAGCAAGTGCAACCCAAATCGTAGTGACTTTGACGTACAGTTGGAGTGGATCTGGATCACCGCCATCAGGAAGCATAACCATAGCCGGTCCCGGCGGAACACCTACCTTGGGTGAGTCTGGAGCAGTCGTCTACGACCGCACATCAATAACCGTCTCTGGGAGCACAAGCACCTACTCGATCATACACAGAGCCACATTCACAATAACCGCGCCAGGCTCAGCACAAACCTGGACCGCACTAATCTCACTCTCAGGAGTCAGCAACTACAACGTGGCAATTGAAGTAAGCTAGGAAACATTTCGCTACTATGCGTAAGCTCTCAAGCATGCCAGCCAGACCATTGTGAGCATACAGTTCCAGGGCAGAATTGTGACCGGCTCAAGAAAGTAAATGCAGAAAACCGGGAACAAATGCCGATTGCTGAATACTTCTCAACCTTCATAAGAACGTGAACCGAACCGTTCTTCTTGATCCGTCTTGGGCCGATTGTGGTGGCTGTTCGGCGCAGTAGCTCTGCTCTGGGTGGCATGTGCTCTTATCCAGTGGTTTCCAACTTTGTCTCCAAACTCATTCGTATCAGTTACCACTCATACAACCGTCGTCACTACAACTGCACCGACGTCAACGGGCGCCCTGACTCCCCGACAAGTAGGATCGCCAATTCTCACGTCAGGAGAGGTTCTGTCGATCTTAAAGAACCCATACTCAGTAGAAATCTCGCTTAAAGTCATTTCGGCAAACGCGACATTCAAAGCTGGAGACATGATCAATATCCGCTTCTCCGGAATCGGCTCAGTATCAACTTGGAAAGTCCATCAGTATCTTAAGATTGGTGACAAGATTAGCGTTGTCATACGGTTCGTTGAGAACTCGTACTGGGAGGCCTACGATTCCGATTGGTCCATTGTCACTCCCTGAGAAGAGTGCGCGCGAGTAATGGGCTTGAGTTCCTCCGTAGAACCTCTGGCAAGAATCGCTGACGGACGCACGCTAACATTTGAGCGAAAACGAGGCAATGTTAGCATGCATGCGCCAATGATTCAAATATCTCGATCTCAAGCGACCTAGTCAACGATTTCATTCATGCCAAGCAGGGAGAATGGACTTCTGACCACCGCTCTTGCGGTGGCTTCCTTGGCGTTCATGTTTTGGTCAAGGCCAGACATACCAAACACGGGAAACGAAGTCTTTCCCACTACTCTCTCTGACTTACGCCTACTTGGGGTCACTGCCAGCCATGAATGGTAATAACATAGTGTTCATCGATCGAAGATCACGAACACCTTCCATGATCGTAATATTCCTTGCTGTCCTCTTGATCATGAATTCGCATGTTGACACACCACTTGGAAGAGTTCTCGTCACCTCTTCGAATGCATCACAAACAACAACCACTCATAAAGAAAACATGGAAGATGCATTCGTCCTTCTGTCAACAGAGACATCGGAATCGATGGCAGAAAGTATGAGGCTTGTCCAGAAGGCGGGGGGAAGCATCAGTCACGTCTTCTCCACACGTGCATTCATAGGGAAAGTCCCAAAATCACAGAAAAATGAGCTACTAGGCAAGAAAGGAATATTGAACATCACATATGACACGGTAGATCTGTCAACCGTGGAGAAACATGGAAAAGTCGTCACAATGGCTGCAGAGGCATGGAACAACAACTTCAAGGGACATGCGGAGCAGAAAGGTCTTCGACCTCAGCAAGGATCTCGCGAC
>Ga0315296_10001657_pt1 | contig 19386 bp, 11 predicted proteins | sample YL17G14_18_MG_FD_203921 | JGI IMG/M metagenome (GOLD analysis project Ga0315296, IMG submission 203921) | Sediment microbial communities from Yellowstone Lake, YNP, Wyoming, USA - YL17G14_18 | ecosystem: Environmental > Aquatic > Freshwater > Lake > Sediment | place: USA: Wyoming | collected...
GGCAGGATCGCGCTCGAAGGATCAGCCAGAGAGCTTTTGGGTAATGAGCATGTGAAAGAGGCTTTCTTGGGCGGATAAGAGTGGCAGCCCGGCAGTTTATGAAGCGATAGTAGCCCAGAAGTTAGAGGGCTTAGGTGAAAAGGTGGTTATCAGTAGTAATCATCGCATTTTTTTACTTAGCACTATTCATAGGTGTCGCTTGCAAGGCAGAAGAGGCAGAAGAAGTAAAGGAGGTCAAGTTCGGCTGGGGGCTCCCGCTTTCTGGTGCAGCTGGAGCCCTTCTTGGTATCCCGGCAAAACAAGCACTTGAGTTAGCCAATGAGTGGATTGGGGAGTTTACTGTGGCTGGAGAGCGCTACCGCTGGAATCTTCTTATCGAAGACAACATGTGGACCAGCGCCGGCGGGGTGGCGACGGCGACCAAGTTCATCTATGAGGATGGGGTGAAGTTCATGACCCAGAGCGGTGCCGATGCAGCGGGTGCAGCCCAGACGATAGTCGAAGAATCGGGGGTGCTAATGGACACGGCAGCTGCGCCGATGGAGTTCTTTGGGCCGGATGAGCCCCACTCCATCCAGATCTCCCCCACCTATCTAGTAGACACGCCAGTACTGTTCAAGTATGTGACCACAACATATCCTGAGGTGAAAACGATTGCTATAGCCATGGCCGACAGCGCCTTTGGCCACTCGGTTGGTGAAGCTGCTATTGATGCCGCCCCTTACTTTGGCCTCGACGTGGTGGCCGTGGAGTGGATCCCTGTTGGTGTGACGGAGCTTTATACTCTGGCGACCAAGCTGGTGAACATTAATCCCGACCTTATTATATGTGATGTGGTAGTATTGAAGTCGATGCGGGAGCTGGGCTATAAAGGCCGCACTGCCTATATTTCCTGGGGTGAGTCATACGGGGAGTACATAGGCTATGAGTATTACCAGGACGCCATGATCTATCAACCAAATCTGTATGGAGTGGACCTGCCCCACGAAGTGAGGGCTTTCTTCGTTGAGTTGGAGCAGCGGTATGGTGGTGAGCCCACGCAGGATCCGTACTTTATGGCTACCACTCTCTTTCTCCTGACCAAGGTGCTGGAGAAGGCTGGCACTGTGGATGACATGGACAGGATCTTGGAGACGATGCATACTGAGACCTTTGACACCTGGATTGGTCCGGTTCACTTTGGCGGGGAAGAGCTAATTGGCGTCAACAATATAATGCTGTGGCCAGCCGCGATCCATGAGATTAGGGAAGAGGAGTATACTCCAGTATTTGAGATGTCAGCAGACGAGGCATATGAGCTGGCGGTGGAGGTCTATAAGTAGCAAGAGGCAGGGTTGTCTCAAAGTAGGAATAGCCAATACTGTCGAGATAGCTAAGGAAATGAAGAAAACTGCAGGGGCTGAAAAATGGATGTAGCGTTATATTTCCAGGCGTTGTTGAATGGAGTGCTGCTGGGATCACTCATATCGCTGGTGGTTGTGGGATTGGTCCTGGTTCTGGGTGTGGCGCGTGTCTTCAACATGGCTCATGGCCACGTACTGGTGATGGGTGCCTTTGTCACCTGGGCTTTCTACATAAGCATCGGCATCAACTACTGGCTGGCGGTGATCATAGCCATGGTCATCGTTGGCATGGGGGGCATAGTGCTGGAAAGGTTCCCCTTCCGCCGATTCCAGGGCAATCTGATTGCTGGTATAGTGGCTGCGGTGGGGATAATGATGTTGATTGAGAGCGGTACCACACAGGCCTGGGGAACGGAGACCAAAATCGTGGGCAGTATTTGGGCAGGATCGACCGACTTTTTCGGCGTTGTCATGTCCAACTGGAGGTGGGTGATAATGGGGGTAGGGCTGACCATGATGGCAGGGCTAGCAGTCTACATGCAGCGTAGCAAGATGGGCAAGGCAATGCGTGCCTCGGCCTCAGATCCAGAGGCAGCCGCCTTACAGGGAATAAACTCGGTCACCGTCTCCAGGTTAGCCATGTTTATCGGGTGTGCCCTAGCCGCAATAGGCGGCGGGATTATGGCTCCGATATATGGTGTCGACCTCGCTATGGCGATGCCCTGGATACTCAAGGGGATACTGGCGATAGTCATTGGCGGCCCGGGAAGCCTCGGTGGTTGCATGGCTGCCGCCATGGTTCTGGGGTTGACCGAGAGCTACTTCACTACATTCGTCAATCCCCAAGCAGGTTACATCGCAATGTTTGGGATGCTGATTGCAGTAATATTAGTGAAACCTTGGGGACTTTTCGGCCGTCCAATGCCAGGGTTATGAGTATGAGTGTGAGACTAACTTGCTAGGAAGGAGCAGATGAACCGAACTATGGGGCTTCACTTTACCCGGAAGCAATTGATATTTGTGGCTTTGGGTGTTGTGGCCGTGGTGGTCATTGCATTACCACAGTTTCTCTCCCAGTACTGGGTGATGGTGATGGTAATGATGGCTACCGCCAGCGCTCTTGCTTATGGGTTTCGCTTTCTCATTACTACAGGGCGATTCACCATGGGCCATGCTTGCTTCGCCGGTATTGGGGGTTATGCCGCAGCCTTACTAACCACGAAAGTAGTGGAAAACTTTTGGCTTGCGCTTCTTATGGGAGGCTTAGTGGCAGGTCTTGTTGCCCTGGGCATCGGTGCTGTTATTCTCAGGGTTCCCGGTTTAATGTTCGCCATTATTACCATGGCTGTATCCGAAATCTTTCGCTACCTAGTGATAATGTGGAGGTCATTAAGTGGTGGCATTACCGGAGTCCTCAATATCAAATCCCCGTCGATAGCAGGATTTAACTTCGGAATCGATCAGATTCCGTACTTCTATTTGATACTAGGCATATTAGTGGTGTCGGTAGTAGTTATGTATCGGATGGAGCGGTCTCGAATAGGTTTGGCCTTCCATGCCATGCGCCAGAACGATCCATTGGCCCAACACTTGGGCATAAATATCTTCAGGTATAGGCTGTTGTGCTTCAGTGTAGCTTGCTTTTTTGCTGGGTTTGTTGGCGCCTTCCAAGCCCACTACTGGCATTATGTGTCGCCAGCCACCTATACCGTGATGGATTCGTTTATGGTATTCATATATGCTTATGTTGGCGGCCTGATGTTCCCGGCTGGACCTATAGTCGGTTCCTGTCTGCTGGTGGGTCTTAGCGAGGGTCTGCGCATGGCCAAGGAGATCGCACCTCTCTTCTACGGCGGCATCTTGATACTGGTAATATTCTGGCTGCCCGGTGGGATACTCACGTTGCCCCAAGAGTCTAGAACGCAGTGGCGGAAAGTACGAACCTTTTTTGCCCGTGTTCGAGCCCGTGCCTCTTGAAGTTCTTTTGCTTTATAATAAGGGGGCAGGCTGAACTTGCCCATTTGGGAAAGCTGCCTCGGGGATACGAACAAAGGCTAGACCGTTCGCAGGGAAACTGAAATAATGTCGAGCCCTGCCTTTGGCTCCCGCGGGTTGATTCGCTCTCAAAAAGCTGAAAATGCTGACCAGTGCCTATTTTCTGTATGGGAACCAGTCCATATGCCACATATGCTCGTGCAGCGCTTCGCCTCTGATTGTCTCTAGTTCTTCGCCGCGCATTATCTCCACATCGGCATCGGAGACCTGCCTGAAGTAGGCGCCTGGGTGTTCTTCCGTGAAACGCTCCCCACCAACATATTTCTGATTCTCGATGAGTTTGCCAGGCAGAAGCACCACCCTCACGCTTGTTTTTCCATCAGTCGCTCGGAGTGTCTGCACTACGGGATAGGGCATCCCCGTCCCTGGGTCGATGTCAAATTTCTCAGGAAGACAATAAAAATCGTAGGTGTTTAGAATGGGCTCATTCCCCTTCCAAAGTATAAAGGGGCTGAAATGACGATAGCCCTTCCTCTCCCCGGCAAAAGAGTCGGTCCAAACCATTGTGTAGTCACCAGCGTAAAGATGTCCCCAAAATTCTAGTGGCATCACATCGGCAGTGCTATAATTCCCCAGTTGGTGATCCTGATACCCCGAGCCATGTACCTTTATCGTCTTTCCCTTAACTATAAGTGTTCCTTCTATTCGGCTCCGGGGTGCCACCGGGTACCATCCATAACACGTCTTCTTGATCGGATGGTAGTACGTGTAGCCCCCATCCCTATCAGCCAGCTTCACTCCGGTTACCTGCACATGATAAGTAAGGTCTACACCCATATCGCCTTCAGATAATTTTAGGTGGAACTTCTCCGGTAAACCGCTTGGTTTGAACTTCCCCATCAGTGTGTTAACCCCCATAGTTACGTCGCAGGTTTCTGTCGATGCCTTAAACGATGAAAGGGGAATTATCCGTCCCGAATCATGCGCTTTCCCCTCCGGAGTGGTAATGCGGAAAGAGACATACGGGAGTTTGGCTTCCTCGGGTTTTCCCCAAGCCCCGGAAAGAACCCTGTCTCCTCTGCTGGCAAAGAGCACTGCTGCGAGCTCATATCCTTCTTGGAACACACCGTCAAGATACCATCACTCGAAGTAGCCTTCCCCAACAATGTCAGAATGCCATGCCGCATCACGTGGCATTAAATTGTAGATAAATGTATATTTCGGCATCACTACCCCCTTTGCCTCAATTAATAGGCGATTGTCTCTCTACTTATACATTATGGGCTACTCCATGTTAACAAGGTGCGCTCGTCGAAGTGATTGGCGACGCCTTTTGTCTGCTATAGTTGCAGGATGTGCACATCGGCTTCGCCTGAATCAATATTAAGTATGGCAACTGTGCCTAGCCCGCTGCGGTAGTTGAGGAACGTGGGGCTACCGGGGTTTACAATGAGAACGCCACGATAATGCTGCACAACTGTGCGATGGGTATGGCCAAAGACAACAATGTCAGGCGCATCATGCCTATCTTGCTCTTGATAGTTCCCGCTTTGCTGTGATGCGAACAAGTTAAAATACTGCTGTTCATGGATAAGCCATAGTGTTTGCCCCTCAAGCTTGAGGATATGTTTTTCTTTCACCCGCTTGTCGGTCAGCGTAACCCCATAGTCGTCATCACCCTTGGCTGCAAGCACTGGAGCGATATTCTCCAGTTCATCCAGCACCGATGGAATGTAGATATCGCCAGCGTGTAGAATAAGGTCCACGCCCCGGAAAGCTTCCATTATCTGAGGGGGAAGTGTTTTCTCCACTTCGGGAATATGGGTATCTGATAGCAGTCCAATGCGCATCTGCATGTCATTATATGAGCAAGCTGACCTTCCTTGTCAAGAAACGCAGGGCCTCAGCACTGCTAGGAATAGCTTGCCGGGCTTGGAGCACAGGCTAGAGCAATCTATATAACGAAGGAAAAGCGCCTCGCGCTGGAGGCGCTTGATGTCAAGGTCTTGGCATGGTCAGACCGGCTTGAGCTTCAGAGCACTGTTCCAAGCTACGTCACCACTGGACGAACATGGGCATATCCATCCCCACCTGAGTATGATTATATGCCATTTAGAGTAAAGGCGACGTAGTCAAGGCAGTTGCGAAACAGGAGAGGAGCCCCGAGAGACAGGACAGCCACGCATCTACTACAGGATCACCCCTGCCGGCAGCGCTGCCGACGCCTCTGCGATAGCCGATCCCATCACCGCCCTCTACGAGTACCCCAAGGAAATCCGCAGTTCCAGGCAGAAGCGCTAAGGGGAACGTAAACACGCCTCTATAGTAGAAGCATAAAGACTTTGACCTTCACTAGCCCCCTCCGCCCTAAGAAAGTGGAAACAGCTAATTCCTTATTATAGACATTAGCCTCTTCTGTTTGCTATGTTAAAGCTAGCAAATTCAAAAGCACCTTAACAACTGAATAAGGGAAGCCAAAGCCTTGACCGCTTGCCTCCACTATCAGGGTAAGGCATAAAAAGCCCCAGCCAGGGGTTAGCTAGCTGGGGCAGTCTAGCCTTGCCCCAGAAAGGAGCAAGTCCGATGCTAGACTGGGACAAGTATAGCGCAGTCGCCGAGAGGTTTCAATACAAGGCTAGATATGAGGATAGGGAGGATTTGAGGCAGGACATAATCGTGAGACTTGCCGAGGTTGCCAGAAATAACGGACACAAGCCCTTTACCGAGGGAGCGATGATAAGGGTTGCCAGCTATACCGCTATGGCTTACTGGAGAGACCTCAAACGCAAGCCCACGATATTAAGCCTCAACGGTGAGATAGAGGACGGAGAAGGGGATACGATAGAGCTCTGGCAAACGATTGCCGACGATAAGGCGATAGACCTTGACGCTTGGCTTGACGCCAAGACCTTTCTACTCGGATGCCCAAAGAGGCTAGTGCAGATTGCCCACAAGAGGGCTATCGGGAAGCCATTAGACGGGAATGAGCAAAGATACCTAAACCGCTATCAGGAAAAAGAGCTTAGAAAGCACCAAAAACCCTTGTTTTGATGTCCGATTTTGACCCCCTTTTGGAATTATATTAGTGGAAGCCTAAATCAAGGCTAGCGGGTAGCAGCTTGATTGAGGCTTACTACTGGGGATGAGGTAGACTAGCTTGCCACTACCTCAAACCTCAAAAGGGGGTATGGCTACGGAACAACTTAATATCGAAGGCAAGCGTTCAGGCGATGGCTTTGTTGCCCATAGAGAGGCAATCATAAAGTCCCTCTCTGCGGCACAGGCGGCCAGGGTAGCTCTGCTTGATGGCGATATTGCCATAGGGCGAAAGGGCTTCCTTGACTACCTCAAGGCTTTGGGGGGAAGCAACTTCGTCAAGGTTATCCCCTCAAGCGGTAGTGCCAGCGGGATGCGGGCTACTGACAGAGGCTTAAAGGTAGTGTGCGGAAGCCACCAGAGCTTTATCCCTGGTGATGCCTGGATAGGCAAGAAAACGCCACTCTCCTTCTGCCAGGTGAGGGTTAGCCCCAATAATACCGTTATGCCCAACATAAGCGGTATTGAGCTTGCCGAGGCTCTAGCAAGGGTTATCCCCTTTGCCTCAAAAGAGGAAAACCGACCTGTCCTACAATGCGTCAAGGCTACGCAAAGGGATAGGAAGCTGACCTTGGTCGCTAGCGACGGCTTCAGGCTGGCGATGGTAAGCCTCGACTTTGAGGATGGGGAGGGGGAAGCCCTGGTCAATGCCTCGGAGCTTGCGGGGTTAATCCCAGCCTTCCGAAAAGCCAAGAGGATAAGGCTTGGCTTCCAGAACGGGGGAGAGAAGCTAGATAGCAAATCGCTTATCCTTGACACCGAGCTAATCCGCTACAAGTGGCAGAGCCAGGAGGGGGCATATCCCGACTATGAGAAGGTTATCCCCTCGGAGTTTGTCGCCACCGCTACCTTTGACACCAAAGAGGCGTCAAAGGCAAGCCGAAGCCTTACCGCTATCTGGTATGATGACAGCCTCAAAAGGGAATACCGCCCGATAACGCTCACCATAGGCAACGGAAAGGTTATCCTTGAGGCGAAAGAGGATAGAGGCAAGGCGGAGATAGAGGCGGACACAAGCGGGGAAGTCAAGACAGCGGTTAGCGCCAAGTATCTCGCCCAAGCCCTGAAAGCCTGCGGGGGGATGGTGGAGCTAAAGGCAAACCCATCCACAAGCCCGATGATGTTCTCGGTTGACGGTTATTGCCTTCTGGTGATGCCTATAGCAACCGAGGATACTGACAAGGCAAAGGGGGATGCGATAGCCCAAGCCGAGAAAGTGGCTGAACAAGCCACTACCAAAGCCAAGCCCAAGCGGAAGCGGAAGGGGAAAGCCGAAGAGGTAGCCGAAGCCAAAGAGGATGAGGGGGTAGAATTGCCTCCCGATGAGGCAAGAGAGCCAGCTTACGCCGAAGCCTAGAACGCTTTAGCCGAAAAGAGAGCCACACAAAAAGAGGGGTGGGAAGCCCCTCTTTTTGTTCTTTTTAGGGGGTCGTGCTCCCCAGTGTGGGAGTGCGACCCCCTTTTTGTGGCTGAAAGGGAGCGCAGCGGTGGAGCTGCCAGGTATCCCGACTTTGTCGGATAGAAGGGAAGTAGTGAGGCCAGGTGCCGGCCTCCCGCTGCGCCCCAAAAACCGAATATCGGAGGTAACAATGGGACACTGGCGGAGCTGCCGAGAGGCTGCCAGCTAATCCTCGGAGCCGGAAAGGTAGCCTAAATCGCCTACGCCGATGGGGTTACTATACCCAAAATCTGGCGGAAAGGAGGTGGAAGTATGCCTATCAGGTGGAGCGCCCTTCGGGTAAGCCAGGCTATGGACGAGATTGAGAGGCAGGTAGATGCCGCTCAGCCATTCTTCGATGCCGCTAAAGAGAAGGCGAAGGAAGCCAAAACCATACCTGACCTGCCTGACTATATGGACCACCGCCTCAGCCGTCTAATGTTCGACATCGACCGTATTGAGACGGTAAGGGCAGCTATAGCCAGCGTCCGCAAGGACATACCGCAGGAAGCGCTGAACGCTGAGCGCAATATGCCGGGGCAACCCGCGCTCATCTAAAGATGGTGAGAGTGATGGGATAACTATGCCCTGGAAAGGAGGTGATAGCCATGACGATTCAACTCGGCCTGTTTGAGGAGGCTAAGGTCGAAGTAAAACAGCCGGAGCCGAGAACCCCGGTGCGGGTGGGAACAAGGGTAGCCCAAATCCCTCTCCGCAAGAAGCGGAGGGAAGCTCTAGAGAAGCTGCTCGAAGTCCTTGACCCGCTTGAGGGGAAAGATGTTTACATCAGCACCTATGGCGGAGCGCATAACCACTTCTGGCTTCATAACCTGAAGCTGGGAAGGCTAAAGGTAGAGAAGTTCCAAGGTGGCGACAATGTGCCCTCCGTCATAGTCCTCTGGGGAAACAGAGGGGCAAGCGTCAGGATGTTTACCGACCAGGTGGTAAATCTTCGAAAGCAAGAATACGAGGGCTATACCCTGTGGCTGGTAGACTTCTGGAATGGCTTTGGTGAGCATCCCATCGACCCCTACCGACCGAGAGGCTACGTCAGCCTGGACATAGTGCGGTTTAAGAAGTAACCCAGTTCAGGTTAGTTCGATGGGATAGCTATGCCTAGAAGGGGGGTAAGACAATGCCAGAGAAGCGGGGTATTCGCATATCGCTTGCTTATCGAAGCTGGTGGCTTATCTGTGAGGCTCTTACCTACATGGTTGAGAAGCCACATCTCGACGACCTCGAGGAATATCGGGCAGAGATCGGCAAGCTACTTCGCTATATCAAGAGGAAACTCGAAGAAGAAAGGAGGCGATAGGGTAACTATGGCCAAAACAACCGATAGCATGATTAGTGACCTGGTGGGGACCTTCACCGACCCGATAATAGTCTTCCCTGGAGGATGGGGAGATACGCTCCCCGACTGGATTAAGACCCAGATAACCCTGGAGAGGCTGGTCGAGAATATGAAGGAGGCTCACGGGGAGCAACCCACTGGGACCGATGCCGAGGCGACTGCCTACCTCTATACGGCGTCCCTCACTGCGCCTATGAGTGATGACTGGACTAAGATTTACCTCCATGTTGCCGGCAAGACCTATGCCCGCGCCAACCGAGGCGGGGAGATTCCGGAGGACATCAAGGTTGAATCGCTCAATGAGGAGCAGATGGCAGATCTCAACCGCCTCAAGGAGTGGCTCTACCGCCAGCGCGCGAGAGCAAGGCAGGAGAGGGAGAGGGCAGAGCGGAGGCAGAAAAAGGAGGAGATGGCAGCCAGGATGAAAGCAGCACAGCCAGCGTTGTTTGACTTCTAGGATTGCCAGGACACTAAGAAGAGGGGGCCTGGAGAGAAAATCCCCAGGCCCCCTTTTTTGTCTATGAGACCACACAAACTGGACAAATGTTGTGCCCTGTGGCAGCGTGATGCGGAGTTACCCCGCTCTGGGTCTAGCCTGTACAGTAGTGCTCAACGCAATGACACCATCAGTGGGCTCACTACTGAATCGTAACATTTGCCATGGAGACTGAAACAAATTGTTTTGTTCCCGCCTTATTTCCGACTATGACATTGGACAAAGTAAGTGCTGATGTACCTGCCGCTGTGCCCGCACTGAATTCGATTCTGGCCAGTGTACCTGGGCTCTTAACCGTGCCCCCGGGCGTGGTGATGACGCAGACAACGGCAGTAATAGTCGTAATAGTCCCGGCAACCTTGTCTGCCCCGCGATGGAAAAACGTCTTGAAGCCACTTTGATTAAATAGATTCCCCTCCTCCACGCTGACCACAGTTATAAGTTTGGAATCAAAACTCAGGTCAAACTGAGCCCCGGCTATAGCAGCTCCTTTTGGATCAACGACCACGTCTACATAAAAAGAAGTTTGTCCTGGAGCTACTGTTTGGCTGGTCGGTGACACACTGACCAGCCCCCCAGGGCATACTTGGCCGAGCAAAAGCAGCCCTGCAGCCGTCAACAAGAGGAGTCGCAATGCTAGCCATCCATACATTTTCGTGCGTTTCATCTCTGCCTCCCTATTCAGTCCAGTGCTGACCGATGAGTATCATGTCCAGCACGTTGATAACCCCGTCGGCTTTGACATCCTCTGGAATCCAGCCCGGTGCCCCTTTCTCGCTAAAGCGCCCTGCCACTAGCATCATATCCAATTCGTTGACATGTCCATCGCCGTTCACATCCCAGGGCAGCCGCTTGCCATTCCCCGAGACGCCGATGGTGACACAAGGCTCATCTGGGTCATTACTCTTGACATTGAAGCTAGCCTCCTTCAGGCCTGTAGAGGAAGGTGAAAACCGGATGGTTATCTCCTGTGAGCTCCCCGCCGTGACATCAAACGTTGGCGGGCCGATATAGATGAAATCGGAATCTCCCGAGATCCTGGTTATGCTGTTTACGGTCAGGGTGGCGCTGCCACCGTTGTAGATGGTGGTAGTCATGTCCAGGCTGCTTCCCACTAGCACATCGCCGAAATCTATGGGGCTGATCGGGCCAATGTCGGGCTCCATCGTCCAATAGACCGTCACCCCTCTTTGCTCAAGCTGAGGGATGTATACATTCACCGAAGTCGCGCTCAGGGGATTGTGCCTCAGATCAACCCAATCCCCGGCACCCAGCCCCGTGTTCTGGACCAGCGGCGAGATGTCGCTTATCTGATTATTCCCAAGGCTGAGCGTGGTGAGGCCGGTGAGGCTTGATAGCAGCGATATGTCGCTTATCTGATTATTCCCAAGGCTGAGCCCGGTGAGGCTGGTGAGGCTTGATAGCGGTGAGATGTCGCTTATCTGGTTACCCTGAAGGTAGAGCCAGTCGAGGCTGGTGAGGCTTGATAGTGCTGAGATGTCGCTTATCTGGTTACCGAAAAGGTAGAGGTAGGTGAGGCTGGTGAGGCTTGATAGTGCTGAGATGTCGCTTATCTGGTTTGTGTCGAGGACAAGCCCGGTGAGGCTGGTGAGATTGGATAGCGGTGAGATGTCGCTTATCTGGTTATCCTGAAGCCCAAGCGAGGTGAGGCTGGTGAGGCTTGATAGTGCTGAGATGTCGCTTATCTGGTTCCAGCCAAGGTCGAGCCAGGTGAGGCTGGTGAGGCCGGATAGCGGCGATATATCGCTTATCTGGTTCCAGCCAAGGTCAAGCCAGGTGAGGCTGGTGAGGCTTGATAGTGCTGAGATGTCGCTTATCTGGTTACCGAAAAGGTCGAGCCAGGTGAGGCTGGTGAGGCCCGATAGTGCTGAGATGTCGCTTATCTGATTAGCCCAAAGGTCAAGCCTGGTGAGGCTGGTGAGGCTGGATAGCGCTGAGATGTCGCTTATCTGGTTTTGGTGAAGCCCAAGCGAGGTGAGGCTGGTGCAGTGTTCCAGCCCGGTAAGGTCGGCAATTCCCCTCCACCCAGCATCGAGAGAGGTGAGCCCTTGCAACTCCGAAGCGTAGATGGGACCTGTGGGTTTGTTGATCGCCTCCCTTATCGCCGCTTCAAGATTGGGGTCAGGAAAGGTAACTATTTCCTCCGTCCGATAGACCGTCACCCCTCTTTGCTCAAGCTGAGGGATGTATACATTCACCGAAGTCGCGCTCAAGGGGTTGTACCTCAGGTCAACAGTATCTCCGGCACCCAGCCCGGTATTCTGAACCAGTGGGAAGATGTCGCTTACCTGATTATGCTCAAGGTAGAGCCTGTAGAGGCTGGTGAGGCCAGATAGCGGTGAAATGTCGCTTATTTGGTTACCGCCAAGGTCAAGCCACCAGAGGCTAATGAGGCCCGATAGCGGTGAGATGTCACTTATCTGGTTACCGTCGAGGCTAAGCCCGTTGAGGCTGGTGAGGTTGGAGAGGGGTGAGATGTCGCTTATCTGGTTTGCCTCAAGCCAGAGGTAGGTGAGGTTGGTGAGGCCGGATAGCGGCGAGATGTCGCTTATCTGGTTCCCGTCGAGGCCGAGGTCGGTGAGGTTGGTCAGGTTGGATAGCGGTGAGATGTCACTTATCTGGTTACCGTCGAGGCTAAGCCCGTTGAGGCTGGTGAGGTTGGAGAGGGGTGAGATGTCGCTTATCTGGTTATCCTGAAGCCCAAGCGAGGTGAGGCTGGTGAGGCTTGATAGTGCTGAGATGTCGCTTATCTGGTTCTCATCGAGGTCAAGCCATGTGAGGCTGGTGAGATTGGATAGCGGTGATATGTCGCTTATCTGGTTCCCGCCCACTTCAAGGTCGGTGAGGTTGGTCAGGTTGGATAGCGGTGAGATGTCACTTATCTGGTTGTAGTGAAGGAGAAGGTCGATAAGGCTGGTTAGGCTGGATAGAGGGGTAATGTCGCTTATTTGGTTATACTCAAGCCGGAGCTCGGTGAGGCCGGTGAGATTGAAAAGTGGAGATGTGTCGCTTATCTGGTTTCTGTAGAGGTCAAGCTTGGTGAGACTGGTGAGGCCAGATAGCGGCGATATGTCGCTTATCTGGTTCCCGAAGAGGTAAAGGTAGGTGAGGCTGGTTAGGCTGGATAGTGCTGAGATGTCGCTTATCTGGTTCTCATCGAGGTCAAGCCATGTGAGGCTGGTGAGATTGGATAGAGGGGTAATGTCGATTATCTCGTTTGCCCCAAGGCTAAGGTGGGCAAGGTTGGTCAGGCCGGATAGCGGTGAGATGTCGCTTATCTGGTTACTGCCGAGCGCAAGGACCGTGAGGCTGGTGAGGCTCGATAGCGCTGAAATGTCGCTTATTTGGGTTGCGTCGAGGCTAAGGTCGGTGAGGCTAGTGAGATTGGATAGCGGCGAGACGTCGCCTATCCGGTTCCCGTCGAGGCTAAGCCCGTTGAGGCTGGTGAGGCTGGATAGCAATGAGATGTCGCTTATCTGGTTCCAGTCGAGATCAAGCCAGGTGAGGTCGGTGAGGCTTGATAGCGCTGAGATGTCGCTTATCTGGTTATCCCCGAGGTAGAGCCAGGTGAGGCTGGTGAGGCTTGATAGCGGTGAGATGTCACTTATGTGGTTGTAGTGAAGGTTAAGGTCGATGAGGCTGGTGAGGTTGGATAGAGGGGTAATGTCGCTTATTTGGTTATACTCAAGCCGGAGTTCGGTGAGGCCGGTGAGATTGAAAAGTGGAGATGTGTCGCTTATCTGGTTCCACCCAAGGCTGAGCCAGGTGAGGCTGGTGAGGCTTGATAGCGGCGAGATGTCGCTTATCTGATTATCGCAAAGGTAGAGCTCGGTGAGGCTGGTGCAGTGTTCCAGACCGGTAAGGTCGGCAATTCCCCTCCACCCAGCATAAAGAGAGGTGAGCTCGACCAAGTCCGAAGCGTAGATGGGCCCTGTCGGCTTGTTGATCGCCTCCCTTATCACTGCTTCAAGGTTGGGGTCAGGAAAAGTGACCACTTCATTGATACTGGTGTCAATGAGGGATATCTGGTTCCAGGTAAGACCGCTATCGGTGGTCTGGGAAAGGGCGCTCTCATCCCACGGTGCGCCACCGGTGCCACAGAAGGCAACCCCGCTGGTCAAGTAATCAGGGCTCAGCGCTACCTGGGCTCCACCAGTCATGCCCGTTGGCGCCTTATTTGGCGCGGACCACCACGGGGCAGCAGTCCACGGGTCGGTGGTGTACACCAGATTGGCATAGGGTGCGGTGAGAGACGGAGCCACAGCGCCAGCCATCACCACCGCGCTAGCGCCAATCTTGCCCACCATGTCTATGCTGGCAACCCCGCCAGGGGCCGGAGCCCCCACCCCCAGACCGGAGCCCAGCGCCAATGCACCAGTGCTCCTCACCCGCCAGACATCGCTTGCAGCTCCCGCGTTAGTCCCCACAAAGGCGATCTGCATGCCGCCCAGCAGACCATTGAAGTCCTCGGGCAATGCGATGCAAGCCCCGGCGATAACGGCAGGGGCAATCGGCTGAGGCCAGCCGGTGTAGAGAATCGGTGCTCCCCAGGCGTTCCAGTTGAACGGGGGTGCCTGAGATATCTTGGCATCGCCCAGGTTCACCAAGGTAGCGGCAGCAGTGCAGCCAACCGCGACCACGGTGAAGTCCGAGCCGTAGTTGGGCGAGAATGCCACGGCATAGACGTCCTGCGCCAAAACCTGCCCGAGCCAGCTCAAGTTTGGCGGTGAGCCCCAGCCCCAGATGTAGACGCCGTTGGGGTCAAGGGCAGCACCCGCGTCAGCCACGCCGACGACAATGGGGTGCTGTGTCCCCATCACCGGCCCGACATCGATGGAAGTGATAACCGGGTTGGCACCAGCGGCAGGCAGTGTCGCTGCAGTGCCATATACCGCCCAGGTTCCACCGCCATCAGCCGATGCCCACACTGTGCGGCCATCAGTGGCTGCTAACCACAGTGGATCATCGGGGGAAACGGCAATAGTCAGCGGAGCAACCGGCGGAACACCCAGAGGGTTCTGCGGCTCGCTACAAGCAAACCACGTTATCCCGCTATTGGTCGACCTCACTACGCCTTCGAAGCCAACCCAGCTGCCCATCAGTGTTCTCATCGGGTCAGTAACGGAGGCATACATGGTCATGTCGGTGTCATAGTTGGGCGAAAGGGCGAGGTCATTTATATCCGTCATGGGGTAGATCCCCCCCGGTGTGGGAATGGCTGGGCCGGGGGGTGTAGTAGCATCGGGGTTGCCCGCTAGGTCGGTCACAGTGTCAGCCGGGTTCACCGTCTCCCCACCGGCAATGGTCTCGCCTGTTCTTAAGGTCACCGTAAGCTGGGTCTTAGCAGTGTTCCAGCTAAGGTCAGCGGCTGCCAGTGTGCCATAGCTGTGGCTGGGAACGGTTGGCAGCGTTGTGTTGATGTTAGCTGCGGCGATGGTGGTGGTGTCCATAGCCTCGCTGAAGGTGAAGCGCAGCGTGTCACCTGTATTGATGGTGCCCAAGGTATCCACATCAGTCCATGCTATACTTAGCAGGGTTGGGGGGGTGGTGTCAGGTATTGGGATGGCGGGACCTGGAGGTGTAGTATTATCGGGGTTGCCCGCCACATCCGTTACAGCGTCTGAGGGATTCACTGTCTCGCCGCCGGCGATGGTCTCGCCTGTTCTTAAGGTCACCGTAAGCTGGGTCTTAGCAGTATTCCAGCTAAGGTCAGCGGCTGCCAGTGTCCCATAGGTGTGGCTGGGAGAGGTGGGCAGCGTTGAGTCGATATTGGCTGCGGTGATGGTGGCGGTGTCCATGGCCTCGCTGAAGTCGAAGCGCAGTGTATCACCTGGATTGATAGTGTTCGAGGTATCGACATCGGTCCATGTTATGCTTTGCAGCGTTGGCGGGGTGGGGGTGGGGGGTATGGTGCCGGTTATTTTTAGCGTCCAGGTATCAATCTGTCCGATATTACTGGTCACCATATCTATAACCCGCAACTGCCAGGTTCCTTGAGAGCGCTTATTATCGAACTTCGCTGGAATGTTATACCACTGATCGATATTGGCACCACCGTCTGCCCTATTGTGCAGTTCTTCCAGTGTATCGTCGTGCTTCAACTGAACTACCAGATCGTCTCTTAGTGTGTGAGTGATTTTGACGTATACATCTACGCTGGTTATTATCAGGTCATCGGCGGATGGAACAGTTATATCACTGTTAACCCACGTCTCGGGAGGTGGGTCTGGGATGGGGACAACTGTATCGTTTCTATACTCTTTAACAAAGGTAACTGTTTCATCATCGCGATACTCCAGTATCCTGTCCATCGTGAACGGTGGCACGAGGGGGTTCGCCGTGTCCCGAATCCACAGGAGGCTGGAAGCACCGGTCGTGAGCCTCAGCAGAACGAAAATAGCGGGATTTGGCAGAGAATCGAGCCCAGCCTGAAGCTGTGTGAACTCAGGCTCAGATGCATATGGGTCGAGAGAGCGCCAGACACCCGCACCAGGTGCAGCGTCAGCACAGTAGAGCACACCCCCCTCACCCATCGCAAGGCCGGTAGCATTGCCTGGGGCGGGTAAAACATGGATCTGATAAGGTGGTGAACCATCCACCACTAGCTTCCAGATGCCACCAGTTGCACCCTGATCTGCAACATAGATGATATTGTCCGTTCCATAGTTATGGGAAAAAGCGAGCCATTGTATTGTCCCCAATCCTGCCCCAGGAATGGTGCCCACCGGGCTTATGGTCATGGTGGTCGTGTCGATACAGAGGTAGATCTCACTGCTCCCAGACATGGCGAGATGTCCAGTCCCTGGATCCTGCACCATGGCAAGGATATCTGTGCCTGTGGAGCCTATCACCGGCCACGTGTTGCCGGAATCTGTACTCTTGCCCACCGTCGCCGCGCTGGCGACGTAGACCGTAGTGCCATCCTCGACTACCATGTCGTTGATGCCACCAGCCGCAGCCCAGGCCACCGGCTTGTTGGTGAAGAAGGCGCCGTCATCGCTTGAGACCCTCAGCCTGTTGGCACCAGCGCCTGTCTCCGCCCAGTAGATGGTCTTATCCGTGGTGTAATCCGGGCTCACCCTGACAATGGCGGTTTTGTTGGTGGTCGCCATTACGTCAATCCGCTCCCAGATTATACCGCCCATGGTGCTCTTCCACAGGCTGTCAAAGGCCCCACCAAGGACATTGCAGGTGACGATGAACAGGGTCTTATCGGTGGCATAAGCGGGCGAGGCCGCCAGGTCGGCAATCCCGAAGTCGATGGTGGTGTCGATGAGGGATATCTGGTTCCAGGTGAAACCGCTATCCTTGGTCTGGGAAAGAGCGCTCTCATCCCATAGCGCGCCGCCGGTGCCGCAGAAGGCGACCCCGCTGGTCATGTAATCAGGTGCGAGCACTACGCTAGCCAAACCGGCCTGTCCCGTTGGCGGCTTGTTTGCCGAAGACCACCACGGAGCAGCGTTCCTCGGCTGGTTGGTGAACGCGACAACGGCATAGGGCGCAGTGGCACTGGGCACAACAGCGCCCGCCATGAGAGCAGCGCTGCCGCCGATGGTGCCCACTATGTCCAGGCTCCAAATCTGGCCGATACCAGCGCCCATCACCAGCACGCCAGAGTTTCTCACCCGCCAGACATCGTTATTGATAGCAGCAGCTGCACCCCTGATCCCCACGAAGCCAACCTGCATGCTGCCCAGCAGACCGTTGAAGTCATCGGGCAATGCGATGCAAGCCCCGGTGACAGGCTGAGCAAAAAGCTGCTGCGGCCAGCCCGGGTAGAGAATCGGTGCTCCCCAGGCGTTCCAGTTGAACGGGGGTGCCTGAGATATCTTGGCATCGCCCAGGTGCACTACGGTATTAGCACCGTTGAAGCCCACTGCCATGATGGTGAAGTCTGAGCCGTAGTTGGGCGAGAATTTCACGGCATACACGTCCTCATTGGCAATGAAACCGAAGTTCTGCCCCAGCCAGCTCAAAGCCGGCGGTGAACCCCAGCCCCAGATGTAGACGCCGTTGGGGTCACGGGCAGCCGTGGTATCAATCACGCCGACAACGATGGGGTGAGTCGTTCCCATCAGCGGCCCGACATCGATGGAAGTGATCCGCGGGTTGGCAGAAACGCCGGGCAGTGTCGCTGCAGTGCCATATACCGCCCATGTTCCGCCGCCATCAGCCGATGCCCACACTGTGCGGCCATCAGTGGCTGCCAGCCACAGTGGATTATCGGGGGAAACGGCAATGGTCAGTATATTAGCCGGCGGAGTGCCAGCCGGGTTCTGCGGCTCGGTACAAGCGGTCCAGGTCAGCCCGCTGTTGCTTGACCTCTCCACCCCCAGGGTGCCAATCCAGACTCCTAGGAGCACCCTCAGCGGGTCGCTCACCGAGGCATACATCACCTTGTCGGTGGCGAAATTGGGCGAAAGTTCGAGGCCAAATATATCCAACGCGGGATAGACCCCAACCGCCATGGAAGGCGTTACCAAAGTTGACCAGCCAGGAGGTGGGGGTGGTGTAGGCGTAGGCGTAGGCGTTGGCGTTGGCGTTGGCGTTGGTGTGGGCGTGGGAGTTGGTGTCGGCGTTGGGATCGCCGGACCAGGGGCTGTAGTATTATCGGGGTTGCCCGCGACGTCCGTCACATCGGCCGTTGGGTTCACCGTCTCGCCGCCGGCGATGGTCTCGCCTGTTCCCAAAGTCACCGTAAGCTGGGTGTTGCCCACACCCCAGATAAAGGTGAAGGTTGTCCCATAATCCGCCGTCCCCGTGGCTGTGCTATTGAGCCCGGAGTTTATTTCAGCTACCGAATCCAGGGTGGTGATATCCATCGCCTCACTGAAGTTGAAGCGTAATTTGTCACCTGCGTTGATAGTGTCCGAGTCATCGACATCGGTCAATACTATGCTTTGCAGGGTTGGCGGTGTAGTGTCCCCACCTGGGATCGCCGGACCTGGGGCTGTAGTAGCATCCGCGTTGCCCGCGACGTCCGTCACATCGTCTGATGGGTTCACGGTTTCGCCGCCAGCAATGGTCTCCCCCGCTTTCAAGGTAACGGTAAGCTGGGTCTTGGCGGCATTCCAGCTAAGGTCAGCGGCTGCCAGTGTCCCATAGGTGTGGCTGGGAACGGTTGGCAGCGTCGTCTCAATGTTAGTATAAGTGATTGTGGTGGTGTCCATCGCCTCGCTGAAGGTGAAGCGCAGTGTGTCATCAGCATTGATAGTGTCCGAGTCATCGACATCAGTCCATGTTATGCTTAGCAGAGTTGGGGGAGTGGTATCTGCCGATGGGATCGCCGGACCTGGAGCTGTAGTACCATCGGGGTTGCCCGCGACGTCCGTTACATCGGCCGTTGGGTTCACCGTCTCGCCGCCGGCGATGGTCTCGCCTGTTCCCAAAGTCACCGTAAGCTGGGTGTTGGCGGCATTCCAGCTAAGGTCAGCGGCTGTCAGTGTCCCATAACTGTGGCTGGGGCTAGTTGGCAGCGTTGTGTTGATGTTGGCTGCGGTGATGGTAGCGGTGTTCATGGCCTCGCTGAAGGTGAAGCGCAGTGTGTCATCGGCATTGATGGTACCCGAGGTATCCACATCAGTCCATGCTATACTTAGCAGGGTTGGGGGGGTGGTGTCAGGTGTAGGTGTTGGAGTAGGTG
>Ga0315296_10001658_pt1 | contig 19381 bp, 21 predicted proteins | sample YL17G14_18_MG_FD_203921 | JGI IMG/M metagenome (GOLD analysis project Ga0315296, IMG submission 203921) | Sediment microbial communities from Yellowstone Lake, YNP, Wyoming, USA - YL17G14_18 | ecosystem: Environmental > Aquatic > Freshwater > Lake > Sediment | place: USA: Wyoming | collected...
TGCGGCCGAGGCCGAGGTCATCGAGCGTTTTGGCATTCAGAATGCCGACGGCGTTGTGCTTGCGAAAGATTTCGATGACTTTGGGCATCGCCCGCTTCATCATATAGGTGGGCACAAACAGCCACGCCGCCAGGGCAATGATAATCAGTCCGGCGATAAAAAGGCCATCAGTAAGCGTCATCCGAAATCACCTCCTCATGTTTTTCTCATTATATACTCTGCGCGAGGCGGGAAGCAAAAGCGCCCTTGAGATGCCTTATCCGGAACGGCCGTGTTTGACACGGTCGCCCAAAAACTGTCACCGCGACCCTTCTATGGAAGGGGAAGCAGTCTCTATAGATTATTCGATTCATTGAGATTGCCATCCTTCACACTGTGAAGGACTCCGCTCCTCGCAATGACAAAGGTAATTGGGATTGCTACGCCCCGATTTCATCGGGGACACTCCACCGCTCGTGCCGAACAGAACCCTTCGTTGACTATGTAGAAGGGAGCTTAGCTACCTGCTATAATTGAAAAGTATGTTTGAAGGTTTTGGGAAAATACTGATAATTGTCGGAATATTTCTGGTCACCTTCGGAGTGGTCTTTGTCTTCTGGAACAAAATTCCGCTTATCGGACGGTTACCGGGCGACATCGCCATCCAGAAGGGCGGGTTTACCTTCTTCTTCCCGCTGGTGACGTCTCTCATCCTGAGTTTGCTTCTGACCGTTGTCCTGAACGTCATCTTCAGGGTTTTCAAGTAGAGGTCTGTCGTGAACGAACTGCTGCAAGCTTTCATCTTCACCTTCATCCCGCTCTTCATCGTCATCGACCCGCTGGGCAGTGTGCCGCTGGTTATCGCCATAACCGAGGGGATGAGCCGCCAGCGGCGCCGCAAGACGATTCACCTGGCGGCATTGACCGCCGCCGTCGTCGGGCTTGTTTTCCTGTTCTTTGGGCGGTTCATCCTGGCGGTGCTCGATATCTCGGTTGGGTCATTCGCCATCGCCGGCGGCATTATCCTGCTCGTGCTTTCGGTCAACTTCATGACGACCGGTCGTATGATTGAAGTCACCCGGGAAGACATTATGGCGGCCGTCGTTCCCATCGGCACGCCGCTTACCGTCGGCCCGGCGACGATAACCGCCCTGCTATTGCTATCCGGGCAGTTTCCACTCGCTGTGGTGCTGGTCGCCTTTGTCGCCAACATCATCATTACCTGGGCCATCTTCATGCTTGGCAACCAGATTGTCAGCGTCATCGGGCAGGGCGGGCTGAGAGCGATTTCGCGCGTTTTCAGTCTGCTCCTGGCGGCGATTGCCGTGAGTATGATAATACAGGGCCTGGAGCTGATTGGCGTTTTGAATGCGGCCGGGGCGTAGCTTGAGCTTCTTGACCTCACCCCCTGGCCCCCTCTCCTTGGAAGGAGAGGGGGAAGAAATTTTTAAGAGGGGTTAGCACCCCTCTTAGACGCCCGGCTTCTTGGGCAATGAGTTGCGCCCCCTCTTGGACGCCCCGCTTCTTGGGCAATGGGTTGCGCCCCCTCTTGGACGCCCCCGCCGCTCATCGGTTGATGTAACCAGCTCAATAGGCGAAGCTGTTCTCGACGTTTGCCAGCAGGCGGTCGACCAGCACTGCCAGAATCGCCGCCGGTAAGGCCCCTTCGATGACGTAAGCCAGGTTGTCCAGCACCAGTCCGGCAACTATTGGCGAGCCGAGTCCTCCCGCCCCGATGGCCGCCCCAATCATCGCCGTCCCGATATTGATGATGACCGAGATGCGTATGCCGGCGAGGATGACCCGCATCGACAGCGGAAGTTCGACTCTGAGCAGTGCCTGGAAGCGGCTCATTCCCATCCCGTAGGCGGCATCGAGGAGGTGGTGGGGCACCGCGTTCAGCCCGGCGATGGTGTTGCGGACGACCGGCATCAGCCCGTAAAGGAACAGGGCAAAGACCGTGGGCACCACGCCGAAACCCAGGATGGGGACAGCTAAAGCCAGAACGGCAATCGGGGGGAAGGTCTGCCCGAAGGAAGTCAGGTCGCTGACGATGGGGAGGAAGTCCCGGCCGCTGGGTCGCGTTACCCATATCCCCAGCGGCACTCCCACCAGGATGGTGATGGTGCTAGAGATAGCCACCAGCGCCAGATGCTCCAGCAGAAGGGCGAGGGGAGAGGCGCGGGGGTGAATGACCTGTGTCTCTTCCGGGAAGAGAAAGCGCAGGGTCACCGCCCAGAGCTCAGTGCTCGCCATCAGGGCGATGAAGATGACGACCAGGATGCCCAGGAGAACCCAGTTCGTCGTCCGATGGTGGCCCATTACGTCGACTCCGTTTCCGCGGTGACGGCTTCAATATCCCTCAATGTAATCTCGCCAATGAGGCGCATCCGGTCGTCCACTACCGGCACACTGCGGAACCCCTGTCCGAGCATCCTGGAGAGCGCCTCGCGCAGGGTGGCGCCGGTGGTTACGGCGATTTCCTCCGCCCGGACCGCAACGATTGCTTCTTTGATGGTCGTCTCCGGCAGTAGAATAGCGCGGTCTATCCAGCCGACCAGCTCACCGTCATTCTCCACCACCCATATCCAGCGGCACTTCTCACAGGCAGCGAGCACTTCCGCCATTGAGGCATAGATATTGACAGAGGGCGACTGCCGAATATAGCCCTTGACGCTGATGCGGGACAACCGCTTCAGGGCGCGGTCGGTGCCAACGAAATCGTGGACGAACTTGTTGATGGGCTTCGATAGAATTGTCTCGGGGGCATCATATTGCACCAGCTTCCCGGCGGCCATTATGGCGATGCGGTCGGCAAGGCGGATGGCTTCATCGAGGTCGTGGGTGACCAGGATGACCGTCTTCTTCAGCTCTTGCTGGATGCGGACGAACTGCGCCTGCAAGCGCTCGCGGGTGAGGGGGTCGACAGCGCCGAAAGGCTCGTCCATCAACAGGATGGGCGGGTCGGCGGCGAGGGCGCGGGCAACGCCGATGCGCTGGGCTTCCCCGCCGGAAAGCTCTTTGGGGTATTTCCGAGCGTATTCTCCGGGCAAACCCACCAGGGCCAGCAGTTCCTCGATGCGCCGGCCGATGCGTGGCTTCTCCCAGCGCAGAAGGTCGGGCACGGTGGCGATGTTCTGGGCGACGGTAAGGTGCGGGAACAGGCCGACGCTCTGTATGGCGTAGCCGATAGACAGGCGCAGGCGCTCCGGCTTGAGCTGGCTGGTGTCCTTACTCTCGACGTAGATTTTGCCGGAGGCCGGCTCGATGAGGCGGTTTATCATCCGCAGGGTGGTCGTTTTGCCGCAGCCGGACGGTCCAATCAGGACGCAGACCTCGCCCTTCGCCACCTCGAGAGAGAAGTCGTTCACGGCGGTGGTCTCGCCGTAGACTTTGGTCACGTGTTCGAGCCGTATCATGCCCCGCCTCCCGCCAGCCCGCGGGGCCGGCTAATCCGAATAACAACGCGCATCAGGGCATCGACCACCAGCGCCAGGACGATGATGGGGATTGCCCCCAGGATAATGAGGTCGGGCGCGGCCTGCCCTAGTCCCTGGAAGACGAAAGCTCCCAGTCCGCCCGCCCCGATGAGTGCGGCCACGGCGGTCAGGCCGACCGACTGCACCGAGGCAATGCGGACGCCTTCGAGGACGATGGGGGTGGCGAGGGGCACTTCGATGCGGCGGAAGACCTGCATCCGGCTCATCCCCATCCCCCGCCCGGCATCAATGACGGCGGGGTCGAGGTTGCGCAGGCTGACGTAGGTGTTCTGGATGACGGGGAGGAGGGTGTAAATGATGAGGGCAATCATGGCCGGGGCGGCGCCGACGCCGCGGATGCCCAGCTCGCGAAGGGTGGGGAAGGCAAACGATAATGCTGAGAGCGGGGCAAACGATAATGCTGAGAGCGGGGCAATCAGCAAGCCAAAGAGGGCGAGGCTGGGGATGGTCTGGGTGATATTGGCGATGAAGAAGATGGGCTTTTCCGCGCTCCGGCTCCGGGCCGCCCAGACGCCCAGCGGAATGCCCATCAGCGTGCCGATGGCGACACTGCCGGCAAAAAGATAGACGTGTTTGATTAGCTCCTGCGCAAAACGTTCCTCTTGCCCCAAATACTCCTGCATCACCGAGATACTATCGAACCAGCCGAGGAAGAGCAGTCCGAAGAAAGTGGCCAGTCCGGTCCAGGAAATCAGGTGCTTCCAGACGGGTGACGCTTTTTGCCTCGCCGCGAAGACCAGGACGTAGGCGGCAAAAAGGGTCAGCCAGAAACCGGCGCCGGGCGCCACCCGGGCCGTCAGCGACTCCGCGGCGAGAAGTCGACTGGCTTCAATACTGGCAGAGACGAGGGCGAGGACAATAACGATATTAGCGAGGATACCCAGAAGTACTGCACGCCGTCTTATTGCGATTACGCTGAGGACCAGGCAAGCACTCCACAACCCCACGAACAACGCAACTAACCCCCACTCTACCTCCCACAGCCTCAGACTTGTCCCCGCCGCCACCCGGCTTGACTTGAGCGTCAGCCACCCCAGCGGGAGGGAGAGCAGTCCAATGACGGAGCCGGCGGTGGCGACGTTGTCCGGGACGAGGCGCTGATTACCTGAGCCTGATGGCCTTTCCGTTTTCCTGACTGTAAACATACGTTGTCACACTGTTCCCTCTCCCTTGATGGGAGAGGGCAGGCGAGGGTGAGTTTTCACCCCTCTCTTCGTTGGTGAGACTCCCTCGCATTCATCCTATCGCACGGTGGGGAGAGGAAAGATGCTAGGGACTAAGGGGGTGGGCTTACGGCGTGCTTCTCAAATGACAGCAATCTTCTGTTTCGGCTTAGCCACCACCTCACCGATAATCGTCGCCTCAGCAATGCCAGCGCGGTGCAGGTTCTTCAGCAGGCCCGCCACCTTGTCTCTGGACACGGAAATTAAAAGGCCGCCGGAAGTCTGCGGGTCGAAGAGGATGTCTGCCAGGTAGCCCGGCACACTCGGGCTGATGTCCACCATCGGCTCACGGTAATCGCGGTTGCGGTTCAACCCGCCGGGAATCATCCCCATCTCGGCAAAGCCTTTGGCTTCGACGAAAATCGGCACGGACGCGGCGGTGATGGTCATACCCACCCTGGTGTCTTCAATCATCTCGCAGGCGTGGCCCAACAGCCCGAAACCGGTGATGTCCGTGCAGGCGTTGACGCCCACTGCCATCATCAGCTCAGAGGCTTTCTTGTTCAGCGTGGACATACTTTTCACAATCTTTGCCACCGTGTGCTCTTCGGCGACGCCCCGCTTCAGGGCCGTGGAGATAATCCCCGTGCCCAGCGGCTTGGTCAAAATCAACTGGTCGCCGGCCTTCGCCGTGTTCTTGAAGACGATTTTATCCGGGTGGATAATGCCGGTGACGGCAAGCCCGTACTTAAGTTCCAGGTCATCGACGCTGTGGCCGCCCACCAGCACCGTCTCCGCCTCGTGGATTTTCGCCACTCCCCCTTGCAAAATAGCGTGTAAAATCGAGATATCCATCTTGCCGATGGGGAAGCAGACGATGTTCATCGCGGTGAGCGGCTTGCCCCCCTTGGCATAGACATCACTTAGTGAGTTAGTGGCGGCAATCTGCCCGAAGGAATATGGGTCGTCAACGATGGGCGTGAAGAAGTCTACCGTCTCGACGAGCGCGATGTCGTCGGTCAGCTTGAAGATGCCGGCATCCTCGATTCTCTCTGTTCCCACGATGAGGTTGGGATGAGAGCTTAAGGGGAGCCCGGCTAATGCTTTGGCTAGGTCGCCCGGACCTATTTTGCAGGCTCAGCCGGCGCCGTGAACGGTCTGAGTGAGGCGGGGACTTTTTCTATCAGCCATTCGTCCTTCCTTCATTGCAGTATAGCCGTATTATACCCAGTAAGTCAAGAGGTCAGTACATTCTGGGACTGTCTTTGGTCATAGTACTTTAGTCCTATGTACACCAAATCAGCCTCAAAATCTCGTTGTTCGTGCCCCCCCGTTTCACTTCCTTCCGTCTTAGACGGATTCCCTTCCGCTTTGCTCCGTTCACCTTTCATCGTACCACTTCCCTCATAACTCCTGCAAAGCCTTAAACCGTCTCTTTCCGCACTTCTAATCTTACACCCTATCAATGACGCAGACGGTCAAGCCGTTCTCGCTCACTACCACATACTGTATCGCTCCGAATCATTGACTTACGGGTGTTTCTTAAATAGAAAAGGAAAGGAGACAAACAATGCAATCAGCGCAGTATGACGACAAAGGAAACATCTACTTTGAAGAATATCACTCCAAGCCCTTCAACCTCAAAAGGCTTCAGGCTGGAATGTTCGCAGACCGCCCGGACTTATGGCGGAAGCCCGCCCGTAAACAGAAACAAACACCGCCAGAGCAACTTCAGTTGCTCAAGGTCCGCACCTGAAGCCATACCGATTGCTCACTCAGTTGGAGTGAACAGAAACAGGGAGAGGGGAGTTAACCGCTCCCCTCTCTTTTTTGGTCAGGCTTCAGCTACCGCTTAACGCTTACTTTTTATCATCCCCTAAACCCGAAGCTTTAGCCCGGCTTTTAATGTCCGCAAGCGTATCACCCGCCACAACTTCAACGAAAACATTCTGGCGGTTACCTATCCACAAAACTTTCACATCCGTCATTTTCAGCTTGCTTTTTATAGTCTTATCCATCGCCTCGAACAATTCCTGTGTTATCCTACCCTCAGCCTTGACCCTCAACCCTTTCTCAATAACTACCTTATTAACCGTTTCAGCCATCTCTTCCCAAAAGGTCAGCGTCACCCACTGCGGTGGCATGTCTTTTTTTATACTGCCCACCGCTACAGACACAGTGGCAACCGGCTTACCGGTAGGGCTGTACTTCATTTCTGAAGGACCGCCCGAATTACCCATCACCACCGCGTAGATGCCCGAATACCTATCGTCTACCATAACTCTTGCGTCAACCATTTTCAACTCCTTTTCAGTTGGTCGAGTCATCGTTTTCACAATATATCTTACTATATCGTATATTATATATATAAGATATGTCCTATATTATATCTTATGTAAGGTATACCTTTTCGGAATAGGTCAAGTGAGATATAAGCCCTGCGCTTCACTGTCCTTTGCCATCGCCTTTACCAGCGCAATTTGACACCTACGCATTCCACCAGTCACCCCAGAGAACCACCACAATCCAGTTTTAAGCCCCTTCCCACCATTCCCCATATCCAAGCTCGTTGTCTTATTCCACATCCCCCTGTGAGAGATGGACGGCGCTCCCTGCGGGTGGCGCCGACCACCTGCCTTCGCCATCATTACGCCCATCACCGCAGACTACCGTGCTTATACCATTGTTTTACATCACAAGAGAGACTATAATTCACATAAGAACAGGAGACTAATGATTAAGCCGTGAACAAAACATTCTACCAGAATGACCTAGTCACTTTGTATGAAGGCGATTGCCTAGACGTTCTCCCAACTCTGGCTGAACGCTCTGTTGATATCATTTTTGCAGACCCGCCTTATAACCTATCTAACGGCGGAATCACTTGTCAGGCTGGCCGGATGGTGTCCGTCAACAAAGGAGAATGGGACAAATCTCAGGGTATTGAGCAAGACCACGCGTTCGCGATTAAATGGCTAACGGCCTGCCGCCAGGTCCTAAAAGACGATGGCACTATATGGGTTTCTGGCACCATGCATAACATCTACTCAGTTGGCTTCGCATTGCATCAACTAGGCTATAGACTATTAAACGAGATATGTTGGTTTAAGCCGAATGCTTCTCCCAATCTATCGACCCGCTATTTCACCCACAGCCACGAAATAGTAATCTGGGCTGCCAAGTCGCAAAAAACCAGGCACAAGTTTAATTACCAGCTCATGAAGCAGCTAGCTGGTGGTAAACAGATGCGCTCATTATGGATGGATATTGATGTTGACGATCAACCTCAGGATATTTGGGCTATTCCTACGCCATCGAGATCAGAGAAGATATTCGGCAAGCACCCCACACAAAAGCCCTTATCCTTACTCGAAAGAATTATCTTGGCCTCAACTGGTCTTGGCGATCTTATTCTTGACCCGTTCACTGGCTCATCTACTACCGGAGTTGCCGCTATCAGGCATGGCAGACGTTTCATCGGTATTGATACCAAGAGCGGATACCTGGATTTGTCAATAAAAAGGCTTGAACAGGAACGGGCTAACACAACCCATAAACCTACATTGATTAAGGAATTAGCCTAAGTATGGCAGATATCAGCTTCTACAAAAAGCATCTAAACCTTTCGACTGTTGATGAAATCTGTAAAGCCTTGAGCGACACCTTAATTGAAACCAACCATACCTATGACTTTTTCGTGAACTGGACTAAGGTAACCAACAACAGAGATGCCTTCAGGTACGAAGTTGCCCTTCTGAAGAGCGTTAAGAACAGTTCTAATCCCATTTCCGATCTGCGCGATTTGTTAACGAAGTATCCGGAAGTTGTCAAAGTAATTCCGATTCTAATTGCTTGTCGAGATGGTCTTCTCAAAGTACTTAACTCAATTGAAACTGCTTTACAATATAAGACTTTCAACTTTTCAAAGAAAAGCTATGACACGAAAGAGACAGGCGAGATTGTCGACTTTACGAAGAATACCGGCCTTCTCGATATGCTTTGCCGGATGGATTCCGCAACCGACTATTTGCTAGGTGTTGAAGTCGGCTTGGATACCAATGCCAGGAAGAACCGAAGCGGCCTATTCCTAGAAAAGATGGTTACAGAGACTCTTAAAGAACTATCCGTCCAGAATCCAGGGCTGTTTTTCGTTGAGCAAAAGAGCTTCCGATATGTAGAAGATAAATACAATGTCGAAATTCCCCCTACTCTTAGAGACCGCAAGTTTGACTATGTTGTCATCAATAAAGGCAATGCCACGAATATAGAAGTTAACTTCTACGGCGGCACAGGCTCCAAACCTAGCGAGATTATTAGTTCATACATAAACAGGGGAGAAGTTCTTTCATCATCAAAATGGAGGTTTGTTTGGTTAACCGACGGACAAGGCTGGAAGAAGATGAAGAACCCTCTTCGCGTGGGCGTCGAGCATATAGACTATGTAATCAATGCCAACCTTTTGAGGGAAGGTTTACTCGAGAAAATACTTTTTTCTTTTTAATAGTAAATTTTTACTATTCGAAAAATATGTTCCCGAGAGCCACAAGACATAAATCTACGTGCCCCCACCTCCAAACCGACCTTCTCTCTCCCTCTACCCTGCAATAAACCGCATTCCCCGCCACGCTGCACATATCACAACCTCATCCCGTATTCGCATCAAATCCACAGTCTCAATCAGAGGACGCACACGTATCCAAGTAAGTTTCTATAAAATGTGGAAGTCGCTTGCCTCCTTTACCAACCTACCTTACTGGTCCTCCTTCAAAGAACCGACCCTCGCAATCAGCCGTTGCCATCACAACAACAGTTCCGCGTAGGCCGGCAGGAAGCGATAGACCTCTCGGTATGCACTAACATCTCCTGCTGGGATTGCGAAACCCTCAGGTTGCCAATCATCCTTACAGGGCATCGCTGAATCCAACAAGTGTCTCTCTTTGCGAGTGAACACCGGGACCTTAATTTCATAAGGCTTGCCTCCCAATCGCCTTCGCAAATACGTTGCACCCACCACATTCATCGAGTTCAAAACCCTTTGTTCCGTAGTCGAACCAATGACCCCACCAACTGTCATCATTCTGCGACCATCCGCATATACGAAATAGAAGAGAGGATAGAGGTGCGTACCTCTCCGCCCAGCCATCCCTTCTTTCAGCGCATTCACTATTACCAGCTGGCTTGTCTTGTGCAACTTACTAACCGAAAAGTCTTGCACATCGTGCACTCCAACATACTCCCCCGCCTCCTCCTCAAAGTACTCCATGCTGCGTCGCGGACCTTCATCCTCTGGGCTCGGCGGCTCCACGTCCACCGTGACCAGCAGAATCGACCCACGAGAAAGCTGGCTCCCTGCCATGTAGACGTCTTCAAGTATGCTTCGACTTACCGGCCCGTCATAGTCGAGCCACAGTATGTGCCTGTCATCGCGGTTTAGTGTCGGGATAACGTTGGTTGATGAATCCATCTTAATCTTGATACATTCAAAAGGTGAGTTGAATCTTACTCTACCCTCCAAGTCTGCATCATGTTCAATCGACAACATATCACCAATTCCTAGAAGTTTGTGAAAGATAATGAAATCCACAAAATGAATAGAGCCAAACCCCACGTATCGATAGTCTCTAATCTGGAAACCGGCTTGTGCCAAACGCTGGAACGCATCCAACAACATTCGGCGCTCCACTTGCTTCGCTGGTCTAAGGTCGAACTGTACGCTTAGAGCACTCCTACTTTCCGGACTCATTGCGGACACTCCTTCCTTAAGTAGTAATCAAACGCATATCTCCCCACCTTGCTGGCTGGCATCCGACTTTTGCGCAATGACTTTCTCACCCGCTCCAACTCGTCCCATTTTGCATCGTACTGCACTCTCACAATGTCCCCTCCCACCGGAATAGCAGATATTCGGAAGGGTGCTTGCGGCCGCGATGCCATTTCCCGCACGTCCAAAGCTTCTACCCCCTCCGCAACTCCCCTCTGCGGGCCCCTCTCTTTCTCTTCCGACGAATACATCTCATTGAGGAAACTTAGCACTGGACGACCGATAGCGGCCATTCTTGTCTTCACCCTCTGAAAGACGAATGACTCCTGGTTTAGTCCCCTCTTGGTCGTTGTCCATGGCAGTTCCAAAGGATTCGGCGAATAAAAGAACACCAGGCCAACGAATCCCCTATACTTTGGGACAAATAACGGCATCCCCATCCCCCAACCTGTCAACTCCGTTTTATCTTCTGCCACCACTAACCGACCATTGCACGCAACGTACCAGCCTGCTTCAGCAGCCTGCCATTCCCCCTCTCTCCTCGCGGCCAGACCAGCATAGATAGTCACCTTTACGTTTCCCTCTGTCAATTCTTCCTTACCGACATTCACGTCTTTCGAGAAACCGAAGTTGACCAACTTAGGCTGTATCTTGCGTCCATTCAACACCACTGCCACATACCTATTCAGAAATAGAGAATACGTACGCGCTATCATTTCACTTAAATGGCCTTCAAAAGTCCCCGACCTTAGCCGAGCTGCGACTTCCTCCCTAAACGACTTGACCGTAATCGACGTCCCCGCATTCTCCACATTTCCGGTGCCCGCAGTCACTGTCAAGGGCACTGTCCAGCTCTCTTGCTTCGCCCACTCCTCTACAGCGATGTGCACACTAAATCCCTCAACAGATGTCTTCGATTCTATGGTTATGTCTTTCCCTATCTTGAAGATCGCCCTCTTCAGCCCTATTCCGTATACCCCCAGCTGTCCAAGAACCGCGTTGTCCGAATGACCGAACCTGAATACCTCTTCCATTGCATCCTTCACCGATATCCCCCCGCAGTTGTCCCATATTCGGAACTTACCAGGTTCGTATCTTACGTCGATAATAGCTAGGCGACCACCTCCTCCATTCCTGCCAACACCTTCAGCTGGTAACAACGCGTCCGACACCTTAATATTACGGCTTCTCACCAGGGAGTCAATACTATTGTCTACCAAATCGAGTATACAGTCTTCTAAACTCAAGTCTCTAACGAACATCTCCAAAAACAATCTCTTCGATGGGCTCGCGTTTGCCTGTAAGGTGCTCACGCTTCTTACCTCCCTTTCACGCCAAGAGCAAGAACTCGACTCTTGCTAGCATGCTCCTCGAATGAACCAACCACAGAACCAAACGGCGTAGTTCCTCTTATTGTGGCTATTCGACCTTCACTTAAGAATGTTTCGAGCTCTCGGCTAAGAAAACCCTTCTTGAAGCACTTCCTTAGACTGCTATCTATTGACTCCGAAGGGTCGAGCTTGAACACCGTCTCAAGGCGCTGCAGTATCGGTGTGACATCACCCAGTTCGCAACCCACCCAACGGCGTCCGTGAAGCTGAGCCGCGTGATATGTGCTCCCACTCCCGCCAAACACGTCGAGAATAATGTCCCCAGGATTCGACGCCATCAGAATAACCCGTTCAGGTATATGCAACGGCAGCTCCGCTACTTGCGCACCTCTAGACTTGTCTTGCCTAGCCGGGCGCGTGTCCTCCCAGAAATCCGAAATTTGGACCCAAGGTATCCCGTTTTCATCCTCGTACTTTTTGAACTTGGTTCGGTATCCCCCGTAATCCCGAATCTCCTTCCCGCAATGACGGCATACCGGAGCTTTGCTTCTAACCACGTTAAATGTCTGCTTCGCTCCCCTCTTTGTATAATACAGTATTCCATAGTGAGCCGGATGAAGCCTGTTCTTTATGGGAAACCCGCTTTTCATCTTTATTGCGATCCAACTTCGGTACTCAAGCTCACTGATGTCGTTCAACCAGTGCCCCAATTCAATGAGCCACTTCGGCCAGTGATAGACGAACAGCGACCCGCCAGGCCTCAGAACCCTAATCAACTCCCCCAGCCAAGTCTGACACCATCGCCAATACACATCCGCTCCTATCGTGTCACTGAAGGCCGTACTACCATACTCTTTTCCCAAGTTGAACGGCGGGTCCGCAAACACGAGGTCAACCGAGCTCGTGGTCATATGGCTTAGCAGAGCTAGACAATCCCCCTGAAACAGCATCCCAACTCCACCCACATAAACCAACCTCGCAGGATACTGTCCGTTAGTGTTACTGTTCGAGTAACGCATTAGTTCACTCTTTTCAGGAATAATACCACTTTCAATACTTCCACGCTACCATCTTTCACATGGAATTCCACCTCGGCACCGGCGTATCCGACACCCTGTTAGTAGGGCAGGGGGTTGTGCCGAATTTATAATTCGCTCACTCCCAATGTCATTGTCCTCCAGCATGCATTAATCTTCGCCCGGCTTTTGCCATAAATCTTTTTCCTACCCGCCTTACTTCCGCTCTTTTCATCCTACCTGATACTGTTTCACTTTCAACTTCGCTCCACCACTTCACAAATGCTTATTCCGCTCAGTGCTTCTCTTCGTTACGCCCCTACGTTCACGCTTCCAGTCGCTCACTGCGGGTGAAAGATGAACTCCACCTATCAGGCTTAACGGATTATGAGCGGTACGTAAACCGCAAATATAAAGAAGGAGTAACTACAATGTTCTCAGAACAGCACTACATCGCCATCGCCAACATAATCAAAGATTTACGCCAGCCCAACCCAAACCAACCCGGTTACACCGTGGTTGACACCCGCTCCCTTACCGCTCGTCTAGCAGATTTTTTCAAAAACGACAACCCGCTCTTTGACCGCAACAAGTTTTTCAAAGCCTGTGGTATAGGGTAAAACAATGTATAAAGCAGTCTACGACTATGACTCAGGCAAAACTTACTTCGAGCCAACCTCAATCAAAGCTATCGACCCTCGCAAACTCCAAGCTGGTATGTTCGCAGACCGCCCGGACTTGTGGCATAAACCCAGAAAAGCCACCAAGCCCAACCCATCCCAAATGACGATGTTCGAAGACCCTGATAATATGCACCTCGACTTCACCAACAGCGGGAAACTCTGACAATCCTGCAATGACTCGTGAGGTCAATAAGAAGGGGAGCGCAACACCAGCGCCCCCTTTTTTTATCGTCAGCACTATCCCCGCCAGCTTGCTTCAGCTTCCCAATCTCACCACCCACGCTTAACACGCTACATTATACGAGACTCACTCTGAGGCGGCTCTCAACCATCGCCCGGCCTCATCGCTTCCCACACATTCCGCTCTGTTACGCTCCCACCACGCTCAAGCTACGCTGTCAACCTCTCTACGCACAACGACTATCGTCCACTACCCATCAAACCCACACCCTCAACGCACACCCTATAAAGACCATCCAAGCAACACCTCGCAATGCGTTATCGTTGTCAGATGAGAAGTATCTCCCGCACTTCGTTTGGGCTTATCAATGGAGAGTCAGCCAGGAGAACACCACCTGTCAGCCCCGGACTGGACGGGAGTCGAACCCGTAACCAGCCCACCAGCTACACCCTGCGAAGCATCCGCCTCAGAAGCTGAACGCACCGACTACCGCCACCGCTCTCACCCTTAGACCTCATCAGACTTATTAACCCGTCTCGCAGCAACCGTAAATCCTCGCTACTCAAAGCTGGGCGAACCTTCACACCATCAGGAATAGCCGGGAATAAATCCTCTATCAAGTCCGCAATCACTACGACACCGCCAGGAGAAGGCAACGCCAGCATCGCACCACCATCCAGCGCCGACTGTCTACTACCAGCACCACCCACTTGCAAGCCAGATATTTCCAAAGGCGAAACCTCTTGCTGTATCCCTTCCTCTACATCGTGTATATAAAGTTCGCTCGTCTTCACCGAATCGTGCTGAAGTACCGCTCGAACCGCCAAAGCCGACATCGTCTTCCGAGCCACCAACGACCCAGCCGTATGACGCAACGTATGAGGCCCGAGCTTCTTACCGGTAATACCAGCCCGAACCATAATATCGTGCACCCGCCCCGATAACGAGTCCGACCCGCTAGCCCGGACAGGCTCAATATACCTACCTCTAGCCCCACCAACCTTCATCGGAAACACCACACCATCAACCGCTATCTCACGCATCAACGCCACTAGGCGTCTATCGCAACGATACCGTCTTTGACCAGTCTTACCAGTTACCGTAAAGAAATCCTCGCCCAGACCCGACAACCGCAAACCAGCCAGCTCGCCTATCCGAGCCGAGCTATCAAGCAACGCCAAGATTAACGTCCTCTCGGAAACATCGCGACAACCGTTTACGATAGCCTTCAACTCGTCTTCAGTAAAATACCGCCTACGCTTATGCTCAACTTTAGGACGCTCAGCACTCACCGAAGCATCAACCCAACCATAAGTCTTAGCAAGATACGCGCAAATCATCCTCACGCACCTAAATAACTGAAGCACCGAAACATCGCCCAAGTCCTTCAGCGACCCCACGAACTCGTTTACTTCCCCGGCATTTCGCGGAAACAACGGCGAAAACCGCGCCATCCTATCAAACGCCCATTCGTAGTGCATCCTCGTTTTCCGGGCTAACCGTCCCTTACCCTTCAGAAACCGCTCACGCACATCAGCCACCGTCAACCCTTCAGGCATCGCACGCCCAGCAACCAGAGCCTCAATTTGTTTCAGTATCTCGCTATCCATCCTCATTCACCCCCTATGTACATAGTCTACCATATTATACCCAGTAAATCGCCCGCCCTCAACCCCCTACATAAATTCGCTAAGGATGCTTTCGACTGGCCTGGGGTCCAGCTTCTGCTTAACCAGTGGGCCGGCTTTCAAAGCGGGCAACTGGTCTTCAAAGGTGGGGCGCTCCTTCCGGTAAAGGACGCCAATGGGAATCTTATCGTCCCATTCCTGGGCTTTCTGGAAAGCCGCTATCTTGTTGGTGGGGTCGTAGTCGTCTCCCAACTTGTACACTCGCTCACGGTACCAGGCATAGGTGTTTTTGAAGTTGAAAGACGGGCAGGGCTGGAGGATATCGATGAGGGCGAAACCGCGGTGCTTGATGCCGAGCTTGAGCATCTGGGTCAGATGTTCGATGTCGCCGGCAAAAGCCCGCGCGGCAAAGCTGACGTCGGCGGCAATGGCCAGGGCGATGGGATTGATGGGGAGGGGGGCGCCCTGGGGGGTGGTCCGGGTGACAAAACCGGGGTCGCTGGTGGGGGAGGTCTGCCCCTTGGTCAGCCCGTAGACCTGGTTATCATGGACGAGGTAGGTAATCTGGTGGTTGCGCCGCACCGAATGGAGGAAGTGGTTGCCGTCTTCGCCGTAAGCGTCACCATCACCGCTGATAGCAATGACGGTAAGCTCCGGGTTGGCAATCTTGGCGGCGACGGCGGGAGGGACGGGCCGGCCGTGGAGAGAGTTGAAGATATTTCCTCTCAAGTAGTGGGGCAATTTGCCCGCCTGCCCGATGCCCGAGACGAGGAGGACCTGGTGCGGTTCGAGCCCCAGCTCGACCAGCGCCCGCTTCATCGCCGTGAGGATGCCAAAGTCGCCGCAGCCCGGACACCAGGCTGGCCTGAGTCCGGCGTAATCAGCAATCGTTACCATTAGAGGTAGCCCTCCTTTCGCATTTGTTCGATGATGAAGGCAGGGGTGATGGGCCGTCCGTCAAATCTGAGGATTTTACCATCGACCTTCTTGCCGGTTTCCGCCCGCAGGATGTGGGCGAGCTGAGCGGTGGCGTTGCTCTCGACGTCGTAGACCTTCTTAGAGGCACTTAGAGCTGCCATGGCCGCATCAGCCGGGAAGGGCCAGATTTCATTGAAGTGCAGGAGGTTGATGTCAACCTTGTCCTGGCGCAGGATATCGACCGTCTCGCTGAGGGCGCCGTAGGTGCTGCCCCAGCCGATGAGCGTGGTCTCTGCTGTCTCGGGTCCGTAGCGGCGGGGTGGGGCAATCTCATTTCTAAGCCCGTCCATTTTACGCAGGCGTTTTGACACCTGCTGGGTCCGGTCTTCGGCGCTTTCCGTCAAGTGGCCTGCCTCACTGTGCTCATCGCAGTCGGTAACGACGAGGGCTTTGCCCAGGCCGGGGAGGGCACGCGGCGAGACGCCCGATGCCGTCACCTTATGGCGTTTGTACTGCGCCGGGTCACCCATCGCGTCGGTGAAGATTTCGCCTCTTTCGATGGTTATCTTCGAGATATCCGGGATTTCCACCGTATTGTAGGCAGTCGCCAGGTGGTGGTCGATGATGACGATGGCCGGCGTCTGGTACTTCTCGGCGAGGTTAAAGGCTTTAGCCGTCTGCCAGAAGCAGTCTTCGATGGTTGCCGGCGTGAGGACCGACCGCGGGAACTCGCCGTGGTGCGCGTACAGAATAAACTCAAGGTCGCCCTGTTCGGTGCGGGTGGGTAGGCCGACGGCCGGACCGGGTCGCTGTCCTTCTACGACCACAATCGGCGTCTCGGTGATGCCCGCGAGGCCCAACCCCTCCACCATCAGGCAGAAGCCGCTCCCCGAGGTTGCGGTCATTGCTCTGACGCCGACGTAACCGGCGCCAACGGCCATGTTCATCGCCGCAATCTCATCCTCGGCGTGGACGACGACCACGTTGAAGTCCTTCGATTTGCTGGCAATGTACTCCATAATGGGGGTGGTGGGGGTCATCGGGTAGGCGGACACGAACTTGCAGCCGGCGGCCAGCGCGCCGAGGGAGACGGCGTCCGTCCCGTTGAGGAGCAGGCGCTTGCCGTCACCGATGGGGGAAAGGTGGTGGGGGAAGTCCCCGGTGAACTCTTTCCCGGCGTAATCGAAGCCGGCTTTGGCCGCTTTGACATTAGCTTCGGCGATGTCGCCCTTCCGCCCGAAATGCTCGCGGAGGAGCTTTGCCAGGAGTTCGAAGTCGTACTTAATCAGTCCCAGAGCGGCGCCGAGAGCCACGGTGTTTGACATTATCTTGCCGCCCGCCTCCTCCACCAGCTTCTCCAAGGGCACGCTGAACAGCTTGGAATCGCTATTGGGGAGCTTGATTTTCTCGCCATCGTAAATAATGATGCCCTTGGGCGTCAGCTCTTTGAGGTGCAGGTCAATGGTCTCCTTATTGAGGGCAAGGAGCATATCCACCGGCTCGACGATGGCGTAGACCGGTTTGTCCTTGACCCGGACGCGGAAGAAGCTGTGCCCGCCCCTGATGCGCGACTCATAGTCCTGGTCGGCAAAGATGTGGTGGCCGCCGCGGGCGAAGGCTTTGCTGAGCAGGAAGCCTATGGACTGCACGCCCTGCCCCGCCTCCCCGCCAATCATGAAGTTCATTTCGGCTGGCATCTGTCACCTCCTGTTGACGTCCGGGGATGTTTAGGGAGGAATACCGAAGAAAATAATCGCCAGCGTGGCGTGGATAATCACCGAAGGCCAGAAAATTTTCCAGATGACGCAATGGTGCTTGTAGAAGGTCTTGTACCACTCTTTCTGCATCAGCTGTTTGCCGATGTTAGCCGAGCCAACACAGCGGCAGGTGAAGAAAATGGTGAACCCCGTCAGCAGATTGACCAGTCCCAGGGCGAAAATGAACTTGGGTGCAACTGCGTAGAATGTATCCATACCAAGACCTCCCTGCGCGAGGAGCATCTAGTTTCGACCGGGCTATTTCTGCGGTGACTCTGCGGCGTCGGGCAGCAACCTACTCTACAATCACTTTGCCATTCATCGAGGGATGGGGTGAGCAGTGGTACTCGTAAGTGCCCTTTTGTGCAAAGGTAAAGCTGAAAGTCCCGCCGCGAGACAGGCTGCCGCTCTCAAAAGCGTCAGTATTGCTGGTCACGGTGTGAGGGGCCGAATTGTTATTAGTCCAGGTAACTTTGGTCCCCGCCGGAACCGTGATACTCGCCGGCGAAAAAGCGAAGTTTGAAATTGATACTGCGTTGCCCGAAGCCGCGGGCGCCGGAGCCGGCGAAGGTGCCGGCTTCCCGTACCCCCGGCAAGATATGCCGGCAGACAAGACTATCAGGAGGAGCAAGACGGCTACAATTGACGTCTTCCTCATGGTCAACATCTTTCGCATTTTGCGCTCTTTTTCAGATGCCCGGCACACACCCCGGGGCGCGTATCGTCAGCACCGGGACGCAAGCGGCGCGCAGAATCCTATCGGCCACACTGCCCCAGACCCACCGGCTCACTCCCGACCGCCCGTGCGTGGCGATGATAATCAGGTCGGGGTTCTTCTTCTTGGCGTAATCAACCAGCATATCGGCGGGCCGCCCGAAGAGGACCTCAGACCTCAGGCTGACTCCGCTGTAGCTGAGTTTGCCGATAAGGCCGTCCAGGTAGTTCTTGGCTACTGCCTTGCTGTCCGCTTCGTATTTCTTGACATATTCTTCGCTGAAGACGACCTCACCGCCGGCCGTGGTGCGGAAAGGCTCTACTACGCGGACAAAGGTGATATTCCTCACGCCACAGCCCCTGGCGATGGTTTCGACGTGGGGCAGGACACACTCGGCCAGTTCCGAACCATCAAGGGGGACCATTATTTTGGCATACATATGTTCGCTCACCGCCTCCGGGTCAGGTCAATGCCTTGATACTACAGTATTATTATTGCAGACTTTGCCCACGAGTGCAATTAGTAGAACTATGTAATTGGCTCTAGATAACCACGTGTTTTTGTCACTAGCCCAGCTAGCGTAGGCGATATTTAATTCTACGTATGGGGCCGGTCCTCCGCAGGAACGGGTAAGTATTGACTTGCCACATCGCTGGCTCTATAATAGCACTCACCTGTTCGTGGTTCGTGGTAAAATGAGAAGAAAAATGGAGAAAAGCTGTGCTGGTCATTGCCAGTAACATCACCAC
>Ga0315296_10001659_pt1 | contig 19377 bp, 20 predicted proteins | sample YL17G14_18_MG_FD_203921 | JGI IMG/M metagenome (GOLD analysis project Ga0315296, IMG submission 203921) | Sediment microbial communities from Yellowstone Lake, YNP, Wyoming, USA - YL17G14_18 | ecosystem: Environmental > Aquatic > Freshwater > Lake > Sediment | place: USA: Wyoming | collected...
TGCCATACAACCTAAGCGCTCTAAGCGCCTTGGCAGCTTTCTCGGGCAAATTGTAAACAGGTATGTTTGTATCCTTCAGAACCTTCTGAACTAATGTGAAGTCTTCTCCGCCTGCTGGAACGTCGACAATGGGTTTAGTTAGATGTCTTCTAGAAATCTCTGAGATTACTTCTGCGTCTTCGGGCTCAAAGAAAGTTGACTTGAGCATGTTTATGACCATGACACCGTCAACGTTTGGGTCAGATAGAACAGCGTCCAAAACATAAGAATATCTGTCTGTCCGAGCGTCTGCAATCAAGTCGATTGGGTTGACCGCTTCGACTCCAGGAAACTCCTTTTCAATTCGAAGTCGAGTTTTTTCGGAAAGCGTTGCAAGTTTAAATCCGTTTCTCACAACCGCGTCAGCGGCTAATATCGCTGGTCCACCCACATTGCTCACAATAGCGATGTTGTCTCCCTTCAGCGGAGGTTGCTTAGACAACGCCACTGCTGAGTTTAAGAGCTCTTCTACGTCTTCAACGCGTATGATTCCAGCCTTTTTGAACGCAGCATCGAACACGACATCTGAGCCTGCTACTGAGGCGGTATGCGACAAAGCTCGCTTTGCGGCTTCTCTGGTAACGCCGCCCTTCAAAGCCAGAATCGGTTTGCTCTTCACGATTTCTCTGGCAGCCTCAATAAATTCGCGACCATTCTCAACGCCTTCCACGTAGAAGCATATGACCTTAGTGTTCGAGTCTTTTTCAAAGTAGTGCAGCAAATCAACATCATTGACATCGACTTTGTCGCCCATAAATGCAAACTTGCTTATTCCCACTCCATAATAACAAGCCCAGTCCAGCAAGCAGGCGCCTACGCCTCCGCTCTGAGAAACAACTGAGATATCACCTTTTAGCGGCATAACGTCTCGTTCAAATGTGGTGTTCAAACCATTGGATGTGTTGATGACGCCCATAATCGTGTTTGGTCCCAGTATGCGAACGCCGTATTCGGACACCAAATCTGACAACTGCTTGCGTTGTGAGCCTTTGAAACCACCCGTCAACAATACGAAGGCTTTGATACCCTTTTCGACTCCGTTTTGAACCTGTTCAATCACGTCCCTTGGAGGAAGCATGACAACGGCGAGGTCGGGCACGTGAGGTATTTCCTTTATTGTTTTGGCTCCTGCCTTTCCTTCCAAATCTACGACGTGAGTCTCGCCTTTGTAGAATTTGGTCATGTTGTAGATGACGCTTTGGAACATGTGGGGCGAAGTCATGCCCACTTTTTCTCTAATCCTGCTTGACCCGATTAAGACGACAGTTTTGGGCTCAAAGATATTACGTATTCCAGTCATAGTCGGTTCAGCCTTAGTTGAAAGATGAGAGAAGTGAAAGATATTGCGAGTCCCTCATTTAATTGTTAACATGCACTTGGGCGTGTTTAGCGTCTCATCAGGATTTTTGCATACGCGAATGTGGCTAAGAGAGCGAAAATCGCGCAGAAAATGGCTACGTCAAGTAGCATGAGCGGTGAAAACACTGGCGAACCTAGCAAGAAGGAGCGAATGAGGTCGGATCCATTCGTCAAGGGGTTGATTTCGGCGAATCTGACCAAAGGTGCCAAGCCTCTGGTTTCAAGGGTCTGTATAATTGACATTGGATAGAAGACTGAGCTGCAGAAGAAAAACATGTAGTAAACAACGCCTCGAGCTGTCACAAACTTCTCGAAGCTTGTAGTAGACACAGCAATCGAGATGCTCACTCCTGAAATACCGACAGCCAGCAGAAACAAGGCAAGCAGTATCACAAGCAATTGAGGCAGCGTGGGAAAACCAAGCAATGCGAAGTTTGTTATCAGCAAAGGCGTCATGTAGAGCATGCCTCGCAAACCGCCTGCCAAAACGCGTCCAATCGCCAACTCTGTTCGCGTCATCGGTAAGCTGAGCAAATAGTGGTGGACTTCGCGGCGAACCTCCATGTTGACTTCCCTGCCAATCATGAACGCTGAGGCAAACAAGCCTATGACCGCTAGTCCCGGGGCGAAGAACCGGAAGTAGTCGACGACGCCTCGCGTCATCTGACTGAAGACTACGGCGCTGATGAACAAGTCAGCTAAGTTCATGGCTAGAAGCGCTATGATGAACCATCTGAAACGGAAGAAATTTCTGAAATCGTATTCGATCACGTGCAGGATCTGCTTCATTGCCAGCTGCCTCCCTCAAGTCTTCTTTCGTAGAAAACGACGCCGATGAAAGTGAAGGAAAAGAAGAACACGAACAAAGCCAGCATACCTATGAGAGGGGTGAACTGAAGCGTGCCTTCGACTCCTGTGCCCCAGCGAAACAGGTCCGAAGCGTACGTAAGTGGATTAAAGTTAGCTATCGTTGCATAAGCTGGCATGGCTTGCTGCAAGTAGATTGTCGGATACATCGTAGTGCTTAGCCGAACGATGAGGGCGTCAAGTACACCGATGAGTATGTCGTACTTGTCGCCTGATTTCATCGCAACAGCTATCGTGATGCTCATTCCTGAGACTCCGAAAGCAAACAGAAACAAGCCAGCGAGAGCAACCAGAAAGTGCAACGGGTTCGAGAGACCAAGAAGCGTCAGCACGATTATTAGCAGAGGACCGACGTAAATGAAGCTGCGCAAGCCGCCACCTATTGACCTTCCCAGCACGAGTTCTCTTCTACTTACTGGCAGTGTGAGCAGGTATTCAAACACGCCGTGTTCCGCCTCCTCAAAAATATCGTAGCCTATGAACATGGATGTGGAATAAAGCGTGATTATCGTGACACCTGCCACATAGTATTGGAAGTAGTTTATGCCTGCGGCTGTCGCCGCTGCTTCAACCATTTTTCCCACGACAAGTCCGAATAGGGCTACTTGGGACACGAACCATATTCCGCGCATGATCAGCATGAACTTGTATTGCACGAACGTGCGAAGATCGCGTTCAATTACAAGCCAGATTTTCCTCAAACCCACAGCATGAGTCCCTTCGCTACGTTTCTCTCTGCGCTTCTTCTAGCGATAGACCTGTGAAGTGGGCGAATACGTCGTCTAATGAGGGTTCGCTCATGTGTAGGGAAGCTATATGCACGTCGTGGTCATAGAATACTTTCATGATTTTCGGTGTCACGGCTTCCACTTGATTTAGGTACAGGCGAAGTATGTTTGAGGCTGTTCCTTTGACTGTCGCAACCTCTTTGAACTTTTCCAGCTCTGTGAGGACTTTTTTGGGCGCTTCCTTCTCTAGGTGGACTTCCATGATGTCGCCTCCGGGTATGCTGTCCTTAAGTTTCTTTGGCGTGTCGCAAACGATTAGCTTGCCTTTGTGCATGATTGCGACCCTGTCTGACAGAACGTCGGCTTCCTGTAGCTCATTTGTTGCCAAGATTATTGTGGAGCCTTCCTTTCTCAGGTCGCGCAGTAAGTTCCAGATTCTATGTTTTCCAACCACATCGATCTGTGCAGTAGGTTCATCCACGATGGCTATCTTGGGTCTCTGAATCAAGATTTTTGAGATCTCTATTCGTTTTTTCATGCCGCCTGACAGCGCGTGGACAGTCTTATGACGGTCGTCCCACATGCTCACTTCTTCCAGCGCCCATTTGACTCTTCTCTTGCGTTCCTCGTTTGAGAGCCCACAGACTTTGGCGTGCCAGTTGAGAACGTCCCAAGGCGTGCTGACCCACAATAGCTTAGGTTCTTGGAAGCAAACCCCTATCATCTGGCGGGTTTGGTTCGGCGATTTCTTAACATCGAAGCCTGCTACTGTGGCTGTTCCTTCGGTAGGTCGGATAACCGTCGTGAGCATGAGTATGGCTGTAGTCTTGCCGGCACCATTTGGTCCCAGCAAACCGAAAATCTCGCCCTCTTCTATTGAAAGGTTGAGCTGGTCAACAGCGTTTAGCTTGCCAAACTTCTTAGTCAGATCAAACGTCTGTATGATAGGCGTGTGCGACAACTGTGGGCACCAGAGCAGTTGGAAAGCATGACTAGAGAATGAGCTTAACTCTTAAACATATCGCACAAGCCAATTTTTATTAATCAAGAGCGTACACGTCTTGAGTCCCGTTGGGGAGAAGACATATGACCATTAAGGAAATCCAAAAAACCATGGAAAAGCACGGCGTGCCAGGACGCGACCTGTACAACTTGCCAACTTCTGACAAAAGGTTCCCAGACAAATGCCACTACCGTATTGAAATCTCTGGCGTTGAGCGCCCCTCCACACTTGAAGCAGTTATCGACGAAATGGAGAAACGAAAAGTGCCTGTGCACAGACTGATCTCAACCGTTATGGGAGCCACATTGTTGAGCGACAAAGAACTTGAGCAAATGGCCAAGTTGGCACATGACGCTAAGCTTGAAGTGATCATCACTCCCGGTCCACGCACATTATGGGATCTAGGCGGACAGATTCGAACGCCTGAAGGCGCAATATCGGGCATCCGTTTCCGCGGAAGCGACAACCTAGCCTACGTAATAGCTGACATTAAACGCGCAATTGACATCGGCTTCAGAGGCTTCCTCGTAGTAGACGAAGGCTTGCTGTGGCTGTTGGCTCAAATGCGCAAAGCAGGCGACATACCCAAGGACGTAGTGTTCAAGGTTTCCATCTTTGCAGGACACGCCAACCCTGCAGGCGGCAAAGTGCTTGAGACATTGGGCGCCAACACGTTTAATCCAGTAGCCGACTTGACTCTACCTATGTTGGCGGCGATTAGGAAAGCAGTCAATATACCAATTGATGTGCATGTTTACTTGTTCGATTCGTTTGGCGGCTTCAACCGACTGTGGGAAACTCCAGAAATAGCTCGTGTAGCAGCACCATGTTACTTCAAGATCGAGCCTGGACCCAGCGTAGGCGCGATGTACAAGCCTTGGGTTAGCCCTGATAGCTTAGCCTTTAGCGCACGAGAGAAGGTCAAGAACGCCGAAACCATAATTCAACTAGTCGACAAGAACTATCCTGAGGCTAAACTGTCAAAGATAGGAGCCAAAGACCTAGCCATACCCAGGCTTAGGTAACAATTTCCTGCGTTTTCTTTTTTCTTTAGCTCGTGTCCAGTTTTACCACTTTGCAGTATTTGTCTTGCAAGTGGGCGAACATGCACCAGCCGGCTCGAGCCTTTTCCTCCTGCTCTTCCAGCCATTTGTCGAATCCTGACTCTTTGACGCGCTGGTAACTTTGAATCACGAACGGGTAGGTTTCCCTGTGGTAAACAGTGTTCTTGCACGTTAAGAAATCTGCACACAGTAAGCAGCTTTGTAGATTCTTTTCCTGGCAGCATTTTCGGGTTTCGCAGAAAGGCGGACCGCCTCCCTCTAGGCATTTTGGGCATTGCGCAGCCGCAAACCATTCTAGGCCTTTTCTGAATTCGCTGAATTTGAATCCAGGCTTAACGTCGGGCAGCTCGAGCCATTCGTAGCGTACTATGTCTACTAGTCGTTTTAGTTCACCTGCGATTACTTTGACTTTGCCGTTTCCGTTGGCGCACTGTTCGCAGTAAACGCCACAATATCCGTATGGGTAGTTTTTCCTCACCTTTCTCAAATCTCCTTTCAGACAACGCTGCAGTGATTTCGTGTTTAGAAAATATAAAGTATGAGTCTATCGTTATTCTAGCATTCCAAGCCAAGGATAGAGGTTCAGTCATGTACAAACCTGACGGGATTCTGCCTGCTTTGGTGACGCCTTTCACTAAAGACGGAAAACAACTCGACGAACAGGCATTAAGGAATCTTGTGGATCGCTGCATCGAGTTGGGCGTGAGCGGCGTAGTGCCCTGCGGCACCACAGGCGAGTTTGTTAACCTTTCAATTGAAGAGAAAAAAAGGGTTATTGATGTCGTTGTTGACCAAGTTAATGGAAAAGTCAAGGTGGTGGCTGGTACAGGCGCGAGCGGAACGGATCAGGCTTTGGAGATGACAAGCTACGCCAAAGATGCAGGTGCAGACGCTGCACTCATAGTCACGCCATATTACCTGAAGCCAGCTGACAGAGGCATTTACGAGCATTATGACACGATTGCAAGTAAAGTCGATTTGCCCATTATACTTTATAACATTCCTCAGGTTACCGGTCTGCCGCTACCATGGCAAATGGTTGAAGACTTGGCTCAAATCCCAAACATAGTTGGCGTAAAGGACAGCAGCGGACAGCTTAGCTTCATATTGGCTGTTTTAGAGAAAGTGCGAACCAAAATCAACGTACTTTGTGGACACGACGAAGTTGTCGTCGCGGCTCTAGCGGCGGGCTGCTCAGGCGCCATTTTAGCCAGTGCTAACTTCATACCTGACATTTGGGTCCAAGTCCTTAATGCGGTGAACAAAGGCGACCTGCAAACAGCTCGGGATCTTCAGTACAAGGTCCAAAAAATCGCTAGGATAATTGCTAAGAGTGGAGCCGTGGGTACAAAGGAAGCGTTGAACCTGATGGGCGTGAAGGTTGGTCCAGTAAGGCTTCCACTCAGTGTGGGTGGAGAGCTTACGTACGAAGAGAGAGAGGAACTTCGCCTTGACCTAGAGAAGATTGGCAAAATAACGCCTAAACCTGTCAAGTTTGAGATCGGTGAGAAGAAGCTTGAAGAACGCTTCATGGCAATTGAAATCACGCCCAAAGTTATCAGCGATTTCAAACTGCGTATTGGTGAAGCGTTAGCCGGAAAAGACGCTGAAGTTGCACACATTGATCTTTTAATCGGCGAGAAGAATGGACCTGTGGGTGAAGCTTACGCTCGGGCTAAAGCTGCGCCTTCAGCTGGACATGAGCCTCTCTTGGCCATACTTGAGCCGAACTTGGCAGTCAAGCCGACGACGGTGATCATACCAACGGTTACAACTAAGAGTATGAGGCATGCGAGCATGGTTTACGGGCCAGCTCAAACAGCTGTCGCGAAGGCGGTGGCTGACAGCGTGGCTGATGGGACAATACCTAGAGCCGCTGTCGATGACTTGATGATTATTGCTGGCGTTTTCGTGCATCCAACTGCGGTTGATCGCCAACGAGTTTACATCAATAATTACAAGGCGATGCGCCACGCCATTCGCAAAGCCATTGAGAACCGACCAACAATAGAAGAAATTCTAGAGAATAAAGAGCGAGCGAAACATCCGTTCAAATACTCTCCATAACAGGTGAAATGAATCGACTAGCATGACTAACGTCATCAACGAAGGCGATCTAGTTCTACTCTATTTCGATCAGAGACGCACCTATCTTGTGGCAGTTGAGAAAGGTAAGACGTTTCACACACACAAGGGCTACATTCAGCTGGAGGCATTGATCAGCAAAGAGTACGGGACGCGAATCGCCAGCAATCTTGGCATTGAGTTCGTAGCTTTGAGACCGTTGTTAAGCGATTTCGTGTTCAAAGCTCAGCGTAGGACGCAGATTAACTATCCCAAAGACGTTGCTCTGATCGTGATGTTTAGCGGCATTGGCCCCGGTAGCAAGTTGGTTGAGGCTGGGACTGGTGCTGGCGCTTTGACAACGGCATTGGCTCACTATGTTAAACCAGATGGACGTGTGTACAGTTATGAAGTCAGACCTGAATTTACGGAAACAGCTAGAAGGAACCTTGTTCGTGCTGGCCTACTTGACTACGTGGAACTCAGGAACAAAGATGTCACAGTAGGCATTGATGAGACTGAGTTAGACGCGGTTGTGCTTGATCTGGCTACGCCTTGGCTTGTGGTACCTCACGCCTATGTGGCGCTCAAGGGAAGCGGCACGCTTGTTTCATTCAGTCCAACCATCGACCAAGTGGTGAAAACCGTAGAGGCTCTTCAAGAGAACGGCTTCATTGACGTTCAGACTGTTGAGTGCATAATGCGCCGCATGCAGACTGAAAGAGGTAAGACTCGTCCTGAGACTCTTATGACCGGGCACACGGGCTACATCACATTTGCCCGAAAGAAGCTAAGGTAGAGACTAGTGGTCTAAGACTGGAAAAAAGAAAAAAGGGGTTATGCTGCAGGTGCTCCAGGCTTTCTGAGAGCTCCGAGTCCGCGGATGATGTAGCCGATTGCGAACAGAACGGCTGCTACGCCGATTAGGACCCACATGTTAGAAAGGCCTGTAAGGTAGCTTGCTGAAGCCCTCAAAGATTCTGCCTGAGCTTTAAGCACATCAACTTGAGCATCGTCGAAGCCTCCGCCTTTGGCTTGCTCTGCCGCGAATGCTTCGTTAGTCATTAGCAGAGCGTTTTGGTAGTGTGTCTTGGCGTTTCCAAAGTCTCCTCGATTGTAACTTGTTTCAGCTACGAAGGTTTCGTTTTTGGCTTTGATCCACCATATTTTGGCTTTTGTGCTGTTGAAGTCGTCTGGATCCGTTGTGTCAAACATTTCGTCCACGATGATCATTGTTTTTTGTGCTTCGACTTGGTCGTTTGAGTATACCACGAAATCAAGGCCAGCGAATTCCTTGTCCCCTCCGATGATTTTCTTTGGTCCTGTGGTTGCATTAACGTATTCCAAGAAGATGGTGTAAGCGTAAACAGCTTTGTTGGAGACAACGTTTGAGGATGGAACCTTGAATTCGATTGGGATGACGCGGTTTTCATGCCATGGGATTACGTATGGTTTGTCCATTGTGGTCATGGTTGATGTGTAGTTTGTGCCCCAGTCCATCCAAACTTTGAGCGCTGAGATGTTTAGGTTCTTGTCGGTAACGTAGTCATTGTGGATAGTTACGCTCAAGACGGCTGTGGAGTTGTATTCGTAAGCGTAGACTGTGGTGCCGTGGAATGAGTCGTAGCCGTGGAAGGTGTATCCCATCCATTTCCAGTTGCCGGGTGTGAGGGCGGCTCGAGCCGTGTTGCCTGCAGCTCCTAATAGTATAGTCAGAGCGAGCATGGTCGCTATGAACAGTTTCTGATTTTTCATTTTTCTTATCCCTTTATCAAAGTCTTGAGTTTAGCTAATCTGCATATTTAATACTTTAGATTCCCCTGCATCGTTCGTCGGTTCTGAAATCGACTTGGGAACATGATCTGTATGCAAGCGCTTTGCTGTCTTCGTGAATAAAGATGGAGAATGAATAGCCTCTTTTCATGTTTTCTTGAAGAGTTTGTTCCCGACGGTTTGAGCTCTCTACGAGAAAGAGAACGCGGGTAGTTGTCTTATGTGTTTCCTGAGGGATACGTAAGCCACTAGGGCAACTGCTAGTCCTGCTAGCAGGATTAGACCTGAAGGTAGCATGTTGGATGGTTGTGAAGCGAGTCCGTATGTGGCATCCAGCTGGTCTCTTTGTTCGTTTCCGCCTTTGCTGTCTGAGCTGGTGAATGTGAATGGAGCTAGTCTGGGCTCGTATGTTGGTGGTCCGGTTTCCAAGGCTAGGGGTAGCATCATGACTGCGAAGCCGATGAGCACGGCGGCGGTTGCGTATGCAGCGAATTTCAGTTTCATTCTGTGTCCATGCCTTTCCTGCATCATATTATTCCAATAGTGTGTGGTTCTTTTAAAGCCATGTTTTAGAACACGTGTGTTCTTTGGTTAGAACGGTTTTTGTCTCCATAGTCGTAGGGTTTCGAGCCATAGTACGAGTGTGGCTAGTGTGCCGAATATCATAGCTATTAGGTTGTGGATGCTTCCGTCAGGTCGGTAGAAGGTTATGTAGATGATTAGCATGGTGGTGAACCAGATTGAGTAGAATAGGTAGCGTGGAACTAGGAAGCGTCCGAGCCGGGTGAAGAACCGTAGTAGGCCGACTTTGACTTCCTGTGTGATGTAGTATTCGCCTGTGCGGGTTTTGTCTACTAGGCTAAGTGAGACCAGTTTTTCGAGGTGGTGGGATGCCACGCTTGGGCTGGATAGGCGTAGTGCGCGTTGGATTTCGCGTACGCCAACATGTGAGCCCGGAGACCTTAGCATGTACCAGTAGATTTGGAGCGTTTTGCCTTTCAGTTCTGATTCGATTTGTGCCAGGTCTGAGGACGCTTTCGGTTCGGACATTAACTTTCATCAGACTGATATTCTGGGGTATGTGTTAAAAGATTCTATCGGTTTGGGAGGGGGGCTCGGTGCACGCGATGTTTATTTTGCGATTGCTCCGCCGATTAGTCCTCCGATGGCTGACACTATTGCTCCGAGGACGCTGAGGATGATGGCTAGTAATCCTATGACGAGGCCTATCAAGCCGCCTAAGAGTATTCCGCCGAATCCTCCGAGTAGTCCGCCTACGGCGCTGCTGAATGTCACGGCTAGTATTGTGAGTATTATGCCGCTGAAGATTCCTGCGAGGAAGCCGGCTAGTGCGCCTCTTCCGGCGCCGCCTCTGGCTATTAGTCCTGCGATTAGTCCGCCGATTAGGTGGCCGATTATTGGTAGGATGAATCCGAGTACGGCGATGATGATGAAGCCTACGAATGCTCCAAGCCATAGATTTCCGCGATTGCCCATTTTCTCACCTATCGTTGTGACGTGTTGTGGTTTGGGTTTGAATAAAAGATTTGTCAATGCACGTGAAGGACAGCTCAAGATAGTGCTGCAGTTGTGTGTTTGCTGATGATGAATCTGGCGTGGTGTGGTCATGAACTTGGATGTTAAAGGCGGCTGCGGGAAAGAGAATTTCAAAAGAAGAAGGAGACAATCCCCTTATACCTTCTTCTACTCTGTGTTGGCTTGAACAGTTGTAGTTGAACACGGAAGCGCAGACTATTTGTGGTGGGTTTTTTTTCAGATGTTATTAACTTCCGCTTAGAAACAGTAATAATACCGACTTACTGAATGTGCGTGTGTGGCTGCGTGGAAGTTGTTGTTGACTAGTGTAGTGCTTTGTTGCAACCGCTTCTTCTATGTTGGTTGGGGCTTCTCTGGTTGCGTGCGTGATGAAGTTGACTTGCGCTCTAGTGTCATCATCAAGTCCTGCGGCTTTGCTTGAAAGTCGTTGCACGCGCCTTCGGCAACAACTTATGTGTGGCAAGTCTGACTTGAGAAAACGTAAATAGTCCCCGGTAGACATGTTCTCAAAAGAACATGCGCAAGTGGCCGGGGTGAGGTAGCCTGGTAGCCTATAGGCCTGTGGAGCCTATCGCCCGGGTTCAAATCCCGGCCCCGGCCCTCAACGACCGAAGGCGAGGGGCTATTGAGGTCGGTTTTAGGCTGCGTCCCCGTCAGCCGTCCTATCGCCTCGATCAGCGCGTTCTCGGACACTTTGGACACGTTCAGACCGCACTGCGAGTGGTTTCCAAAACTGCCCTGTCTATGTAGAGACAGGTCGACACCTTGTTGCTCATGTTTCCACATCACCCCACATGGCATCATGCGAGACGGGCTATTCATTCGCCCCCAAGGAAAACTCCGAGGTAGTCCGCGTAGAATTTCTATGCGCACACATTCGAAATGAAAAACTCTTATATGCGCGCATTCCCGAGCTTTAATATTCTAACGAGAACGCAGGTAATGTACGAATCTTGATAAGGGATTGATTGTTATAATAAATCACGGTGACAAACTTGAAGGGATACGTAGTCGATATTGAGAAAGAAACGAAGAAAAACACTGATTTCCGCCGTGTACTGTACACAGGGAAGCACAGTCAGCTCGTACTCATGAGCATTAAGCCTAGTGAAGAAATAGGTGAAGAAACGCATGAGGATGTTGATCAATTCTTTCGATTTGAGGAAGGAGAAGGAAAAATGATCATTGACGGTGTAGAACACCGTGTCAAGGACGGAAATGGAATCATCGTTCCAGCAGGTGCTAGGCATAATGTGATCAACACCTCTAAGCTCATGAACCTCAGACTTTATACAATTTACTCGCCACCTGAACACCAAGATGGCATAGTGCGCCATACCAAAAAAGAAGCGATTGCGAGTAAGGAGCATTTTGACGGAAAAACCACAGAATAACGCAATGTTCAGCGCTATATTTTTTCTTTTACGAAGAATCCGTTCTCTTTTCTCATTCACACTATGTAAACATAGCGCGCGCTAGGCTAAATTTCCATTATTGAAAGATTTCTTTTCCTGCTTATGGCTACGATGGGCTTAGCACCAGCTTGGAGAGCGGCTTTCAATAACCTCTGCTTTTCAGTCTTGGATAATCCGCAGTTCCGCTTACACTGAATGAACAATACCTCATCGTATTTTATTGCTACGACATCAGCAACGCCCCGACTACCAGCAGAGATTATAGTGTAGTAGCCCTCTTCCCTGAATAAGCGGGCTATCCTGCTCTCTAAAGCATGAATCAAGGAATCCCCAGCTACTTTCTCAATCCATAGCGCAGATTGAAAGGGCAAGACTCGTCCTGAGACTCTTATGACCGGGCACACAGGCTACATCACATTTGCCCGAAAGAAGCTAAGGTGGAGCTTGGTGTTTCAAGGCTGGAAAAAAGAAGAAAAAGAGGTTATGCTGCAGGCGCCGAAGGCTATTCAATTATTCTTTTGAAGCTTATGGACGCAAGAACAAACATCACTATGTCGAAGACTGCGATAGCTACTACGTCTAAGAAAAGGTTTGACAGGTTTCCAGTAATCATTAATCCTCTAGTTGCGTCCACGACGTAGCTCAGTGGGTTAACAGCTGAAAAATACTTCAATGCTTGCGGCATCATCTCAATTGGATATAAAGCGTTGCTTGCGAAGAAGAGTGGCATTATAATAGCCTGACCTATGCCCATGAATCTTTCTCTGGTTTTCATGAATGATGCCACAAGTATTGATATTGCAGCGAAACCTCCTGAGGCGAAGAATATTATCACGAAAGCCAACGTGAAATAGGCAACGTTTGGAACAAATTTGACGCCAATGAGCAAGGCAACAGGTATTATTATCAAACCTTGAAATATGGCTCTGATTCCTGAAGCCATGGAACGGCCAATAACCGTGGCGTATCTTGAGGCTGGAGTGACAAGAAGCTTTTTCAATATTCCCGAGTCTCTCTCCCAAACCATCATTAAGCCGTAGAAGATGCACAGAAAAGTCGTTGACTGAATCAGTACACCCGGAGTTATGAAGTCCGTATAAGGTATCCCTCCTGTGGGTATTCCTCTAACAGAACCCATGACTGGACCAAACACGACAATCCACAGGATCGGTTGTACAGCCCTGAAATAGAGTTCTGATCTATCGTGTCTTAACCTTCTGAGCTCAAGTTCAATCATCACAGACATGTTTCTCAATGCGTCTCTCATTTTCTAGCCCCTCTTTATCATACGCCTCAATTGTGTTACCTCACCGATTCGTCCGCTTGCCTCAAGTCTAGTTCCAGCGTATTTCAGGAACACATCATCAAGGGTTGGTTTAGTTATAGATATCTTCACCGGTGTAATGCCCTCACTCCTTAACACATTTATCATTTGAGGTAGAGTAATCTCAGCATTCTCAACCAGGATGCTTAATTCGGAATTGCTAAGAATGACGTCTGTGACCGTTTTCAGCTTTCGGAGTTTCTGAAGTGTTTCATCTTTGGACTCATTTTCTTCCAAGCTGAACAAGACGACTTCCCCGCCGAGGGAACGTTTAAGCTCTTCTGCCGTTCCCATTTTCACTATTTTGCCTCTGTCTATTATCGCAATCTTATCAGAGTACAGGTCAGCTTCATCCATGTAATGTGTATTAAAGAAAATTGTAACCCCATACTCCTTCTTGAATGAAGTCAGCTTTTCCCACACAATCTTCTTGGCAGATGGATCCAAACCTATCGTTGGCTCGTCTAAGAACATTATCTTCGGCTTGATCAAGACGGCACATGCGGTTTCAAGTCTTCTAATCATTCCGCCAGAATATGTGCGTACCAGATTGTTCGCAACCTGGGTCAACCCCATGTTCTCCAAGGCATCATCTATGATTTTTCTTCTTTCGTGGGACGGAATCCCGAAGATTTTTGCATATACGAGAAGGTTCTCGTAACCGCTAATATCCGTCCAAACACTCATTTCCTGCGGAACATAACTTATGAGTCGCCGTATTTTGCCACCTTCTCGCGCAACATTCAACCCAAACACGAAAGCCTGGCCCGACGTGGGTCTGAGCTGGGTGGTCAGAATCCTCATCAGAGTTGTCTTTCCCGCTCCGTTTGGACCAAGTAAGGCGAAGGCTATACCAGCCTCAACTTCTAGGTCAATCTCGTCAAGTGCTGTAACTTCCCCGTCATAAACCTTGACAAGACTCTTAGTCGTTACAGCAGTCCCCACGCGTATCTTCTCCACGAAGGCTTTGGCAGCTAGCTGGAAAAAGACGACAGAAATAAAGGTATCTGCTACGATGTCACGTGTGCGGTATCTGATCGTGTGAGCACATATGTATCACGCGCCTGAACTTTTAAGCAACCTACAAGCTAATACCGCGCCCGCGCGCCTAGTCTTTGCTGAACTAGAAAAAGGGAGGGGATTGGTGCTTTTGCCACTCGCTGGTTTAGATCTTGCGCTTGTTGAGCACTGATCTGAAGGTTTTGTCGCAGCATTTGTGAAGGCCGATTGTGAGTTCGGTTCTTTTGCCGCTCTTGTCCTTTCTGCCTACCATCTTCCAAGTCTTTGTAGGTCCAACTTCTTTCTTACATTTCGGGCATTTTGCCATAATGTTCCCGTTTTTCAATGTTAAAGCGCGGATCAGTTAAAACACTTTCCATTGACACGACTCTGAGCTACGTCCGTGGTCAGCGCATATAGTCAAAGCAACGTGGATCTATGGCGCACATGCCCTCCATCAGCGCAATCACGAGCCAAGAGCTCAGACTAAACCTTAAGTACTGGGCTAGATACCTTCGGTTTTCAAACTCTTAGAGAGCATGGGCCATGCGGAAATCTTCTCCCCTCGTAGTGCTAACAAGTCCATCAACAGAAATGAGCGACTACGAAGGGAGCCACATCTTGGCTTTCGCAGCGGGTTTTTCCAAACCTTGGTTCATGCCCAGATTTTACCTCAAAAAAACTTTTTTCAAACCTGTCCCATCAAAGAGCCTCGAGATTGCACTAGCCCCACTTGGGCTCAGAAAGCTTGAAGCCGACCTGATAAAGTCCGGGTTTAAACGTGAAGATGTAGTTGTTGTCCATCCAGACGATTTAGAAGAAGCCGTAGGACCAGACACCAGAGTCATAGGCATATCATCAAAAGATCCGCTTGGCTTAGGATACGTATCGTTAACCTACTCATCGGTTCTAGATTTGGGCGAACCCATAAACAAACTAGAGTTCAAGAGGCTCATGAAGGACGCCCAGAAGGCTAAACAGAAATACGGCGCAAGAATAGCTGTAGGCGGACCCGGATCCTGGCAATTGCTAAGGCCTGAAGCCAAGGGTCTATTCGATGTAGACTGCGTATTCATAGGTGAAGGAGACGTTACAGGCCCCGACATAATATGGAAATTGGTCAAAGGCCAAGACACACCTCAAGTTGTCGAAGGAAAACAGGCTTCTTTAGACGACATCTCCCCTATCACGAGGCCCACGATCTACGGAGCTGTAGAGATATCACGCGGTTGCGGACGAGGCTGCGCCTTCTGCTCCCCAACAATGCAAAGAAGAAGAGTCATGCCATTAGAAACAATCATGCACGAAGTTGACCTTAACGCAAGCCACGGACAACACGACGTTCTACTAGTCACAGAAGACATTTTCATGTACGGATGCAACAGCTCCGATTTCACGCCCAACAGCAACGCGGTAACCGGTCTTTTCAAAGCTCTCACTACGCATGAAGGAGTGGAATCAATTCAGGTTACCCATGCCAACTTGGCCGCGATTAGTGTCGACAAGGCATTGGCCAGCAGAGTGGGCGATGTCCTGAGAGAAAGATCGAAGTACAAGCTCGCAGGGAAACAAGTGGCAACAATAGAAGTGGGCATCGAAACAGGCAGCCCAAAGCTTTTCAAGAGACATATGGCGGGAAAATGCAAACCATTCGAGCCCGACGAATGGCCGGACATAGTGTTGTCATCGCTTTCATTCATGGAAGAGCAAGAGTGGGTAGCACTGGCAACGATTCTTGTAGGCCTTCCAGAAGAAACCGATGAAGACACTAGGCAAACGGTTAAGCTCATCGAAAACATCGAGGACCAGAGCCTAAGGACATTTCTCGTCCCCTTGATATTCGTTCCTCTAGGGACATGTGGTCTAAAAGAAGCAACGTTGAAATCCTTCAGCGACCTGTCAGAAACGCAAGTTGAAATCTTCGCATTGGCTTGGGAGCACAATATCAAAGTTTGGGGACCCGACTTCTTCAAGGCGCCTCCATATACTTCATACTGGGGCAGACTAGGGTTCAAGGCTGCAAGCCGTATTCTCTACAACTTGAAGTACAAGAGAAGTGGCAAATGGAGAAGGGCTATCGCCGACAGAACGATCAAGGCATTGGAACAGGTCATCTGACATCTGACCCGCGATGTGCAAACACCCGCTCGCACGCTCGCCCAGCTGTTTGCTGACAACTAAGAAAGAGCTGTAAGGTGCACGCTTCATGAAATAGAAAGAAAAGGGAGTAATGTATTGGGGTTGGCCTTTTCCTGGGCACTATATGAATGTAATCAGGGCGAATCCAATTAGCCCCAGTACAACTGCCACCACAATGAAGATTAAAGCCGGAAAAAATTAAAGCTTTGCGAAATGCGATCTCAAACAAGACTGAAGGCAACACTGGATTTTTCTGTGCCGCTTCATTAGGTCAGTGTTTCTTCAAGCATGTTGACGAATTTCTCAGCTTGTCTCATGCTTTTTTGCCAGAACGCTTCTTCTGTGATGTCGAGTCCTAGTTCAGCCGCGAGTTCCCGAGGAGACTTGCTTCCCCGTGCTGCCAGCAGTCTCTTCAGCTTAGGAACAAAGCTTTCACCCTGTTCCTTATAGATCTGGTACAGTGCGTACACAAACAGTTGGGCATACACATATGGGTAATTGTAGAAGCGATAGTTGGCTATGAAATAATGAGGCGTCACAACCCACGCCCATTTCATCTCTTCAAGCCAGTCAACGGAGTCTCCGTAGAGCATGTCACGGTTTGCAACCCACAACTTGGCAACAGCTTCTCCATCCAAGGCTTCGCCACGGCTCATGGCGTCGTAAATGCTCTGCTCCAGAAATGCACGCGCAGAAACTTGGAAAACCACGACGAAAAACCTGTCCAACACGCTGGCGAGAATGGCTTGTTTCTCCTCTTTTGTCTTGACTCTTGAAAGCATTTGCTCCGTCAGCAGCAGTTCGCCAAAAACGCTTCCGGTTTCTGCAAGACAGCTTCCTGTCTCGAAATTGCTCGGCTTCTGTGCTCTAGCTCCAAGATAAGCGTGGACGGCGTGCCCCAGCTCGTGGGCTTGAGTGTAGACATCGCTGACGTTGCCGTTGAAGCTTTGCAGCACATAGGCGGTTTTTCCAGCCAGCCAAGAAGAACAGAAGGCACCGGATGTCTTACCTTTCCTAACCTTACCATCGATGTGTCGCTTCTCAAACATCTCATCAACCCAGCCGCCCATTTCAGAATCAAACCCTACGTAGGCGTCTACTACCTCTTTCTGAGCTTGGTTCCAAGCATATTTCCTTTCAGGAGCATTAGGCAAAGGTGCATTCAAGTCATAGTTGGCTAACTTCTCCACGCCCATCAATTTGGCCTTCAACCTGAGATACCTTTGATGCAGCTCGACATTCCTCTTGACACTGTTTAGGAGGCTATCAATCGTCTCTTGATCCATGTCGTTGGAGATGAAGCTCTGGGTCATCCAAGACGAATATTCCCTCAGCTTGCACATCTGCAGGTGATCTTCGCACACTGCACGGATGGCGCTTGCCCAAATAATGTCGTCTTTTCCAAGGACCTCGTGAACAGTCCTATAAGCTCGTTTTCGTAAGTCGCGGTCTGGATTTTGATAGAGGCCAATTATCTCGCCGTAAGGAAGAGTCTTGACCTTACCGTCAACTTCGATGCTGAAGGTTCTGGTTGAGAGCCAATCGCTCTGCAGCTTCTGCCAGGAGCTTATTCCATTCTTGTCTTTGAGTATTGTCAGGCGTTCCTCGGGCTCTGAGAGCATGTGAGGCACTCTTCTCAGAATCTTCTCAAGATGATGCTTGTACTCCGCTAGAAGTGGATCTGAAACCAAAGACGGGTTCTTAGCGAGCAGTCGCCCAAGCTCAATAAACGTGAAGGCCAAGGCTTGTCCAACTCTGGACATTGCAGTGCGAAACGCGTCGTTAAGTTGCTTAGCAACCTTGTCAGTCGAATCCGCCGAGTACATAAGGCCACAATAAAGCCTCAACCCATCGAACTTCAACGTGTGAGCGTCTCTCAATTCAAGAAACTGCAACAGACCCTTCGCATTGAGGTTTTCAATCCTACCGTGGTATGCATCTCGGATTTTACTTGCCTCTTCAACCATTAGTTGAAGTTGCTGTTGAATATGGGTAGGATCAACTTTCTCTACAAGCTGTGATAAGTCCCAAACCATCTCTTCACTTGTCATGACGAAATGCTCCCATGCTTCTTGCATTTTCTCTCTAGGACTCTTATTAAACTATTCAGGTGGAAACTCGGCTTGACAAACTGCAAGTTAACTATCTTTAACTGAATAAGCACCAATTGATTATCAAAGCAATAGCGGTGACTCGGTTTGAAAACGCCGATCCGCAGACTCGACGGAATCAGCTACTGGGTAATTGAAGACCCTGACGGAATCTACGATTTCATCAACACTGAGCTTCGGAGAGAATGGGAGGAAGACGCAAGAAGCGAAGGCAGAGATCCGAAAGAAGATGCATGGCTAAAAGCACTGCCCAAGCGCCGATGGACTTTAGAGAAGACCCGCATAGATCTGATTGGACTGGATCCTCGAATCATGAACTATGTTGATGTCGAAAGAGGATACGTTTTTCAGGAAAGCCTAACCAAACGGAGTCAAGAACTCAAAGAGACTATTGAAAAGTTCGCCTCAGTGATCTGGCCAGTCATAGCCAAGAAAGAAGACTTCATGCTTGTTGACGGCTACTGCCGCTACACCGCACTGAAAGCTCTGCATGTTTCAAAAACCTACGCATATGTCGGGTCTCTGTGAGGACTAGCCATGCAACGCTTTAGCATAGCCGTGCTTAAATATCGATACATGGTGAATGAAAAGCTTGGTGAACCCCTGTGAAATTGCTTCTTGACGAAATGTACACGGGGTTGAAGGAATATCTGCAGACTTTAGGCTGGGATGTAATAACAGTCCATGACGCTAAACTTGTAAGCGCCAACGACAGGAGAATCGTGGAACATGCCAAAAGGAACAAGCTATTATTGATAACTCAGGACGAGAAACACGCAGATTTGGCAAGGCTAAGAAACGTGCCATGCGTACTTATCTCAAGAACCACGTTGACAAGAATAATCGATGCGGAGCTGAGGAAAAAGCCCGAGCCCGCGCGAAGCTGAGCTTTAGATGAAGCGCTCTCACGTTTTCGATCCAGCACACATTGCTGT
>Ga0315296_10001660_pt1 | contig 19377 bp, 20 predicted proteins | sample YL17G14_18_MG_FD_203921 | JGI IMG/M metagenome (GOLD analysis project Ga0315296, IMG submission 203921) | Sediment microbial communities from Yellowstone Lake, YNP, Wyoming, USA - YL17G14_18 | ecosystem: Environmental > Aquatic > Freshwater > Lake > Sediment | place: USA: Wyoming | collected...
AGATCGATGTGACCGAGCTTGAGGGCAGAGAAGTTGTTCCCAGGTTTAGACGACGCTACGCTGTGGAGCAGAGCGATGTTGTTCCTACAATAGCGTTGACCTTTACGTTTGCTGATGAGTACTATCCATTTCAAGAACATCAGATAGTGAAACCACGAAAGGAGTGTGAGAGGCCCGGCATAGTTGGCTACGGCGCGTACACATCCAAATTCAGGATCAAAGATGGCGCCATAGAGAGAAGCGTTCCATATGTTGATGAGGACTCCATCACAGCCGCCGTAGAAGCAGGCAAGATGGCAATCATCCATTCAGGGATCGACCCCCTCATGATGGCGAAAGTCTACGTTGGCTCCGAATCCAACCCGTACGCTGTCAAGCCTATAGCATCCAAAGTTGCTCAGGTTCTGAAACTCGGCGAAGAGGACAAAGAAAGAGGAGTGCAAACTGTCGACGCCGTCGACACCGAGTTCGCCTGCAAAGCTGCAACGTGTATGTTTAAGGACGCTTCAGCGTTGGTTTACTATCCAAGCGTGCGCGGACACTACACCATGGTAATCGGCACAGACAACTCCCAAGCCGCACCTAGAAATGAACCCGGAGGCGAATTAGACTTCTTCGTGGGCTACGGCGCATCCGCTTTCATATTTGGCATGAGCGACGTTATCGCAGAAATAGAAGATTGGTGCTCCTGTACTTCGGACACGCCAGACTTCTGGAGACGAGACCAAGAATCTTACCCAAGGCATGGGGGACGATTCACGGGCGAACCGGCCTATTTCAAACACGTTACAAAGGCTGCTGAGAAACTCATGGACAAAATGCGACTTCAACCCAAAGACATCACATACTTTGTTTCTCATCAACCCAACGTCGCCTTTCCAGTAAAAGTAGCAACTCAGCTAGGCTTCAAAGAGGAGCAGTTCATGCCGGGACTCCAAGTTGCCAAATTCGGCAACACGTATTCGAGTTCCTCGCCAATAGGATTGGCGGCAATCTTGGACATCGCCAAACCAAACGACAGAATAGTCATTGTAAGCTATGGTTCTGGCGCCGGAAGCGACGCGTATTCATTGCTCGTCACAGATCAAATTATTGAAAAAAGGAATCGGCAGAAATTCACAGTTCGTTACCAAGCCGAGAACAAGAACCTTGAGTACGTTGACTATGAAACATACCGAAGGCTTAAACTAGGAATGTGACTCTACTTCAATATTCAACATAAGACAGAGCTGGTCAACCGTGAGTAAAAGCAAGGAACCAACAGATACAAACTCAACCTTCAAGAGTACGACGGCTAGGGATCTTGTCATGCCGCTGAAAATATTAATCTCTCCCTTGAGCGCCTTCAAGCAGCTTGCCACTGACCCGACCGCGAAAGGACTACTTTCAATCGTTGCCTTGGTCATCGTAGTGAGTGCAGCTGCACTGTATTCAAGCGCAACAAAGATAGTCCTTACAATAGACGGTCAGTATGTTGATTTCATCGCTGCCAGTAGCTTCTCGAATTGGTTTCTCGGCGCATTGTCTACAACAGTATTCTCCATCGCATTGTATTGGCTGACTGCGGCAGCTGCCCTTGCCTTGATTAGCAGATTTTCATTCAAGGGCAGCAAGGCGATTTCGCTACGTACTTCATTAGTGGTTTTTGGATACCTTCTTTCAGTTTTCATAGTTCTATACGCGGTGCGAGCAGCCATCTACCTTGCTTTGCCTCCAATACCCTTTCCAAGCAGCACTTGGCCGGAGATGGATGAATTAAGGAGGCTGGTTACTGAAAACTGGGCCCCTCTTCCGGTCTATCAACTCCTTGATTATTCCGCATATGCAGCCTTCGTGTGGCTTGTCCTACTGGGCACTATAGCCGTAAAGGCCATGCAGGGAATCAGTTGGTTCAAAGCTGCATTAATATCGGTGACTGGATTTTTGCTAACGCTGATACTTCTTTATCTACCCTAGACCTGTCCTCAGGAAGTCAACGTAACTAGATGCTTGGCGTGCATGCCTGCCCATTTGTGCAAATTGTGCATGCCTTGACATCAAGCGTTGGATCTGTACGCCCGCACAGCTCGCACATAAGCCTGCTTCCACGCACCGCCTTACACACAGCACAAAAATTCAAGATTATCTGAGGTGTTTCAACCTCTTCATTGGTTATTTTCAAGGCGATCTCATCCATCATGCTGCGAATTCGTCTGTCATGATCAATTCGGATGGCTTGACCTCGCACGTTGCCGACGTATTTACTGACAGCTGTTTGCGTTATGCCTAGAATCGGTGCAGCTTCTGTTTGTTTCATCTTGTATGTTTGCGTTAACTCCTTTGCGATATAAGCACGTATGGCGGGAATCACGGATTTCACGGCGATTTCACATGGTACAGGCATTAGTGAACTCTCCCAGAGTAGCAAATGTATTGCGTGGAAAGCTATATAAGAATGACGTATGTCATCTCTATAATGACGTATGTCATGGCAAGAGACAAATGACTGATCGCGACGGTTTTAATCTCCTCTCTCCTCTCGACATGAGGGATGTCACACCTGACATACGCCTGCATCAAAACGATTATAGGAACAATCTCATGAGCGGAAACTCTTCATTTGTCTTGTCTTTCGTGTGAAAGCCGTTCTTTATGTAGAAGGCCATCGGGCCAGAAGGATTGTTTGCTGAAGATCGACAAGCAAAGGTCTCAATGGCTTTGAACCCTCTTCTCCGCAGGTCTTCTATAATGTTCTGCAGCAACTGTTCGCCTATTCCCTTGTCGCGCATCGTTTCATCAGCTACATACAAGCATGAAAGGAAAACTACGCCTTCTTCATGTCTGCCCACTGGTTTGGACTCGTAGCTATTGACGTTGGGTAATCGCTCCGAACTAGAGTATTGGGCATAAGCGATAGGCTTTCCTTCGTGATAAACGATCTTGCCGCAACTGCCAAACTCGTCTAGAGTCTTCTCAAACCATTCGCGTTTCTTGATCTCCAGCTCTGCCTTCTTCTGCGGATCGTCTTTGCTTTTCTCAAAGTCGTTCGGGGACTCCCAGTAAACGCAACCTCTACAACTTTCGGGAACTTCTTTCAAGTTGGCTTTGCGAATATCCTCTATTTCAATTTCGATTTCGATTTTGCCCGCCAAGCCATAAACCTCAATATGAACACTACTTAGCCTGCAGTCACTCCTTTAGTTTTTCTCTTCAAACTCGCCCGCAGAATCATGCTTGTTTTAACCTCGCTCTAGGATTGATGGTATCTTCAACATGGCTTGCCACAGCTCCTTCCTCAAAGTGCTCGGATACTTGTACGGCTCCTTCAAGGTTGTGAACGTCAAGCCACCTATGACACGACCAACCGCAGATATGGCAAATACCAGTTGCAGTCCGAGAACAAGGCCAAAGATCTCAATAAAGTAGCTCCCAAGATATCCTCCAAGCAGTGAACCTACGAAGAAAACAGTTCCGGTCACCAAGTTGTAAAAGGCGCTAAGGGTTCCTCTCAGCTCTTCCCGCGTGACATCTAGAAGATAGGCAAACATCGCCACATCACCGAAGGCAACTAGAACGCCAAAAATCACACTGGACATGTATAAGTGGTAAATGCTAGTTGACAGAGCATAGAAAGTCGGGACAAGCACCAACCCCAGTCTATAAACAATCATTAACTGTCTTCTGCCAACTCGATCAACCAATCTTCCGCCAAGAGGCTGCAAAGCTATTGTAACTGCTCCTTGAACTACGCTGATCAACGCGATCTCCAACATTGATGCGTTAAGAACCTTAACGGTAGTTATTGTGAACAGCGGCCAACTCATCGCCATGAAGAACCCAAAGATGCAACTAACAATGCAGAAACGCAGGAAGTTAGAGTTGCTTTGCACGTTTTTTGTTACATCCCGCAGACCGAAAATGGATCTTGCCGAGTTATTGTTTGGATGAGGCTTCTCTCTGACAAGAAGCATTACAAGCGATGAGGCGACACCGAGCAAAGCGGCAATCAGGAGCGGGATAAAGAACATTTCCTGCACAGTCCCTTGAACCAATATCATCAAGTATCCTGCCGCAAGCGTCGCAAGCAGACTGCCAACGGCGGCTGACCGGTTTATTGAAGAGGTAATCTTACCTCTCTTGGACTGATGGACAAGGTCTCCAACCAGCGCGGTCCACGCCGGCGTAGCCATTGACCCCAATATAGCCTGAATACCTATCACTGTGATCAGCTGGTTAGCTGAGGCTACAAGCATCAGTGGGATCCAGAGAACGGAGGCGATGATACTGCCCAAGACGATGAGCGGAACCCGTCTGCCAATTTTGTCGCTCAATTTGCCCCACGGAACCTGCATCAGACTAGGCGCTAGGTTGGAAACAGACTGGAACAAGCCCATTTCAGATGCAGATGCGCCTAGCTTCACGGCGTACGCGCTCAGAAACGGAGTAACCGTGCCAGAGCCTAAGGAACTCACTATCGATCTGGCATAGAGAGGTTTCAGGTCTCCTGAGTTCTGAGATTTTTCCTGAGCTTGACTCTGGCTCATTTGTTGATGTAACCTCGCTGAGAATCTGAAAAGAAACGCTGAGCCTACTTCTTAAACGAATCGATGACAATTCGCGATCCGAGTTTGACCAACACTCTTGGAGGAGCAACGTCTTCGCCCACCTTGATTGTGTCAGGCTCTTCTATAATGAGAATAGCATGAAGCGCATCCTCGTCTAATCCCTGTATCAAGCGGCGAATCTCGCGTTTGGCACGTCTTAGGTGTTTGGCGTATGCTTCATCATTCTTGTATAAATGCGCAGCCAAACCGCACAACCTGTCCGTTTTCAAGGACCAATCGATCTTTCCTGTTTTTGCATTAATGTCGAAGGTGACTGGCCCCGCTACACACGTTTCAGGCTTCACAGGATGAATCCTACATCTCTTAGTGGATCTATCTAGGAATATGCAGCGACCGTCCTCAGTCTCCCTCGGATAAACATACTTTCCGTTCTCAAACGGGTTGTCGATACAAATGTGGTTTCTGCTCAGGTATTCTCGAATTATCCGTCGACGCCTATCTGTGAGCGGCGGTCGAACTCCCGTGCAGCATCCATCATGACATTCTTTGCAAACGTCGAAAAAATCGGTCTGACGAGGGGTTTCATTGATGCTTTGCGACACACTAGTTCACGCACACTTTGTTTTTCTCCAAACAGTCAGCCAAATGTGAATACACTGTGATTATGGCTTCCTCCAGATCCGTCTTCTGAGCCTTCTGGGCAACGCTTCTAAGAATTATGTCTGAGAGATTTCCACCTTGTATTCTCTGCTTGATGATTGACAAGTATCTTCTTTCCTCATCTGTTGCATTGTTCAAGGCAATCTTAAACAGGTGAAGACAGACCTCGCCAGCCGTTTTTCCCTCAGGATGTCGAACAGAGGCTTGTAAGCCTCTTCTTAAAACATGCTTGAAGTTTTGGACAAGGAGATCATGAGACAAGTACGGGTATTCTGCGTCATCCATGATTCCACGTAACGCAGCACGGACAAAGCAGCTTAATGCCACATCGGCTTTGACGCTTTCCTGCTCATCCATTATACGTATCTCGATGGCTTTTCTGTCGTGCCGGAAGACGGCGCCTCGAGAGTTCAACCATTCTTTGTTAAGCAGGCATCGCGGCGCGTTTAGCTTTGCCAGCTCCTCCGAATACTGTCGCACAGTTGTGTTCGCGTACTCCTCGAATGACCCAACATAATCGGGAATCAAGCTTCCTGTGATGGAAGGCACTTCCAACTGATTCGTCAAGTAGAAGTGCAATCGATTGTCTATGCAAGTGCCTTTCTTCGATTCGTAGATCGGTGAAGACGCGGCAATCGCAGGCAGGTAAGGGAGAATGTTAGTTAACGCGTTGTGAAGTTTGACTGCTTCGTTCTCATTCCTGTATGGCAGATTCAGCTGAAAGCTTTGGATATTTAGCCATCCATGCTGGTTCAAGTTGAATATCTTGCTCATCGCCGCGTAGATTCCGCGGTCTCGATGCGACCAGATTTCGGCGTCGCTCAGTCTCAAAAGAGGATGCATGCCCAGACCCAGCAGACGTGCGTTATAGCGATTCTCAAGAATGCCAAGGATTGTCTCAACAGCCTTCTGCATGGTCTCCTCGAATACAACTGGAGAAGTGAAGGGACTGTTGGCCTTGAATTCAGCTACATGCGCTTGCAGTTCTTTTCCAAAAGAGCTGGCTCCCAAGGAGGCGCAATTAACTACACGCCCGTGAACGTCACGTATAACTCTGTCCACAATTGGGAGGGGAGCCAATTTCTCATCTATTATTGAGAACTCGTGCTCAGGACCTAGGACTTCAAGCGTCCCGTACATAAAATGGGTCTGTACCTGCCAACAAAGAACTGCTAGTTGCCAAATATGGAAATAAATCTTTCTGATTCCCAAGACTATTGACTAGAGGAGATTATGGTTCTTGAGTGTCTGCATTGCCCATTGACCGGTTGAAGCAACATGGGATATCGCTTCGGACAGAAGTTTCATTGCTACGCCATATTGGTTGAGGTCCACTTTTTCCGAGGCTTCCCTCACCCTAGCCGCAGCGGTTTCAAACTCTGTCCGCTCCAACACGTTGTAGGCGATGTTTATCTCACTCTCTAACGCCACCAAGAAGAAAGAGAAGAGTTTAGATGCGCCTTTCAACTCGTCGCCCGTTAACTCGCCCAGACGTTCAATCATTTTTGCCGCAATTATCAGTTCTGACTTTACGCGTTCCACATATTGAAAACCTACGATAGCTTTGCCCACTTCGCCGCCAAACCGGTCTGCGATGGGCGCCTCACCCCAGTTGAGTCAGGCTCAAGGTGAAGGTGGCGATGATGAGGGACCAGACGGCGTTGGCAGAATCATACATCTCTGAATTGTTGACACAACGGTTGTTCCCGCGAATCTGTCGCTAATTTTCTGATGTGGATCGCCTATTGTTGCCATGCCCACTACGACATCTATGAGAAAAAGCAGCCTGTAAATCTTGCTGACGCTTCTAATCAGAGTTCGGTCAAGCGTCGGCAGTCTGCCATCCATCGTTGTCACTTTGAGATTCATGATTTGCTTTCCTATGGTTGCTCCCCACATGGATTCAAGCAACGCAGCGTACAGGACGAACAGTATTCCTTGAAGAAGGTCAAGGTCCGGAATGGAGAACAACCCTCCTTGAAGGATCGTTGGCAGTACGATAAATAGGCCTATGATTCTAGCCACTATCATCAGTATTATGCTGTCGATTATTCCTGCAATCAGTCTCCTTAGCCAATGGTCTTGTAAATAGCGATCTGTTCCTATTCTCGCAAAGGCGGTTGACGTTTCTGATCACTTCCAGACGCTTTGCATTTTTGTTGCCAGAGAATTTATGCTTATTGTAAGACGTAGCTATGCGACATCTTTGCTGTCTTGCCGATCGTGGCACCGACGGAGCAGTATTTGTCCTCAGACAGTTGTATGGCTGTGCGCAGAGCTTTGTCTTTCAGATTCTCGCCCTTCAGCTTGTACTCCACATGAACCTTGCTGTAGACTCTAGGATGGTCGGAGACACGTTCACCAGAGACTACAATCTCAAGGCCTGTGAGTTTCTGCCTCTGCTTCCGCAATATATTGACTACGTCCATTCCAGTGCAGCCGCCCAGAGCAACCAGCAAAAGCTGAATAGGACTAAATGCTAAGCCTTCTCCACCATGTTCTTTAGAGGCATCCATGGCAACTGAATGCCCTTTATCATCGCTTGCCACAAAACGCAGGCCATCTAGCCATTTCACCTTTACGACGCTGGGCAAAGAAACCGGCTTCTCAACAGCATGCTTCATAGTCATTACACCCGGATTAATGATGTCGAGCTTGCCTATATCAATCATGCCGAGAGAAACGAAATCGGAAAAGTGCTGTCAGTTCATCCCTTTGCCACTGCTATCGGTAACAGCCGTGCTACACGAGTTGCGATGCCCACTTTGTCGCTGACTTCAGCTACTTTGTCCACATTCTTATAAGCTGGATCAGCTTCTTCAGCCAACACAACTGTGCTTGCGGCGCGAACTATTATGCCTCGCTCTTCCAGATTCTTCTTGATATCTCCGCCCCAATATCTCCGCTTGGCTGCAGTACGACTCATCATGCGACCTGCACCGTGTGCAGTTGAACCAAACGAGACCTCCATGCTTTTGCTAGTGCCGACTAACACCCAGCTGCTTGTGCCCATGCTTCCAGGGATCAGCACTGGCTGTCCGCACGGTCTGTAGTCAGTTGGTACTTCAGGGCGGTTGGGTCCAAATGCTCTAGTGGCGCCTTTCCGGTGAATCCAGACTTTCTTAGTGGCTCCATCTATCTTGTGTTCCTCGATTTTCGCTATGTTGTGAGCCACATCATAGACTAAGCGAAGACCGAAAGTCTCCGCAGACTGCTTGAAAACCTGCTCGAAACTTTGGCGAACCCAGTGTGTTATCGCTTGACGGTTGGAGAAGGCATAGTTAACTGCACAAGACATGGCTTGATAATAGTCTTGAGCTTCAGTGCTGGTTCCTGGCGCGCATGCAAGTTCTCGATCTGGCAGGGTTATTTTGTATTTTTGAGTAGCCCGTTCCATGACTCGTAGATAGTCTGAGCAAACTTGGTGTCCGAAGCCGCGTGAGCCGCAGTGGATCATCACCGTGACTTGACCCACGTCGGTGATGCCGAAGACTTTGGCAACGGTGGGATCTAAGATCTTATCTACTCTTTGGATCTCCAAGAAATGGTTGCCTGAGCCTAATGTGCCTGTTTGTTGTAGTCCACGGCTCTTGGCGTTGGTTGAAACTTTGTCTGGGTTTGCGTTTTCCATGTGTCCATTTTCTTCGCAGTTCTCGATATCTTCGGGCCAGCCCAATCCACGTTCAACTATGTATGGGACTCCTTCTGCTGCAATGCGGTCGAGTTCGCTCAAAGATATGTGAAAGTCTTTGCGTCGGCTGCCTAAGCCGCTTGGAACATTGTTGAAAATTGTGGTTATCAGATCGGCGAGTTTTGGGCGTATGTCTTTTTCGGTGAGGTTTGTGGTGAGAAGGCGTACGCCGCAGTTGATGTCGTAGCCGACGCCGCCTGGGCTGACTACGCCCTCAGTGTAGTCAGTCGCTGCGACTCCGCCTATTGGGAATCCGTATCCTTCATGCCCGTCAGGCAAGGTAATGGAATACTTGTAGATGCCTGGTAAGTGGGCAACGTTGGCACATTGGTCTAGAGTGCGGTCGGTTCTCATTTTGTCAAGCAAGTCTTCGTCGGCGAAGACTAGTCCCGGAACTCTCATGCCAGACTTGTATTTTTGGGGAATCCGCCAAGTGTAATTGTCTATTCTTTCCAAAGGTACTTTGGGCGGTGGTCCAGAGAACCCTTTTTCCTCAGCCATGATGTCAGCTTCCTTCTGGATGACAGAGATGGAACGCAATGATATAAGGGATTTTGGTGTCTATGCCAATAATTTCTTCTTGAAGTACTCGACATACCCGTGAACGTTTTGCAAAGCCACGCCTTCGCGCAGTACTAGATGCTTTGCGATGAAGTCGGTGGTGGCTTTCATCTGTGGATCTTTTTCTAGGATCTGTTGGTAAGTGCTTTCGAGAGTGTCACCTCGTTTGACGGCTTTGGATACTATGCTTGCCCACAGGTGCAACTGAGCTTCATATCGTTTTAGTCTTTCAACAGCGTTTTCGACTGGTCCATAATGCGTGTAGTAGAGTCGTTTAGGCTGGAGTTGAGTCATCTTTTGAAGCGAAGCCAGTGTCATTTCGAGGTTAAAGGGCGCTGGAGCCGTAGGTATTGTTGCATCCAGCTTTTGGAAGTATATTCCTGCCGCATCACCTTGGAATATGCCTTGGCTGTCGGTGTCAAAGTACGCCAAATGATGCGAGGCATGCCCAAGCGTTTCCAGAACTTCAACTTGGACAGAACCGCCCAGATCGAAGACAGCGCCGTCTGAAGAAGTGATAACTCTGTTCTCAGGTACTGGTTCGATTTCTTGGTAGGCGATTGCGACCTTTCCAAGAACGAGTTTTGACTGCTCCCACAGTTTTTCTGGCTTGACTATATTAGGCGCGCCCCTCGGATGCACGATCAATTTAGCATTAGACAAATGCCGCATTAGAGTGCCTGCTCCGCCAGCGTGGTCAATGTGTATGTGAGAGACCATTATGTAATCGACATCTTCATTCTTGACGCCTATTTCTTCAAGACCGGAGAGCAGGTTTGGGATAGAGCATGTTGGACCCGTTTCGATTATGGCTGTAGCTTTTTCTCCTCTTAGCACATAGGAGGCAATGAAGTTCTCCAAGCCAGTGGGCATCAAGTCTACGATGTGAAGGTGGTCGCTGAGTTTTTTGGTGTGCATGATGGGTCACGTTGAAGTATGCAGTAGCTGCAAAGTGATATTTATCTTGTATTAGCGCACAACGAAGGCAACGTGCCTGCGCGCGTGTTGATGCCCAACTACCCCTTTAGTTCATCAGTAAGTTCAAGCTAGCGCTGGAGAGTTCTATGGTCTGGAAGCCAAAGAACATTTAATCCAGATATGCTGATTCTTTATGTGAAGAACATGCTGATTCGTGTAGTTCGACAACTGACGCTTGAAGAAGTGCAGACACGCATCAGGGACTATGAGGAAGAGCATGGTATGTCTTTTGACAAGTTTGAAGAAATGTTCTGGGGAAAGAAACTGGATAGACGCCTTATGAGCACGTATTCTGAGTGGGCTGGTTTGGTTCATGCATACCGCGGCTACGTCGAGAGTGGTGAACTCGACTACGTCATCGAAGAAGAGCGCGAGCTTGAACCAAAAGAGACAACGCTTCTTACGCCCAAAAGACTAGAGCTGCTTTACAGTCTGGTTAGCCTGAGACCTGAGTCAATCAACGATCTGGCGCAGAAGACTAGACGAGACGTTAAGAATGTCTACGAAGACTTGAAAGCGTTGAGAGCATTAGGATTTGTTTCATTCAAGAAACGCGGCAGAAGAAACATCGTTCCAGAGACTCTAGTGGAAGAAATTACGTTGTTGATCCGTTAGCACGATTCAGCTGAGGTATTTCCTGCCTGCAAGTCTTTTTACTTCAGCATTAAGTTTCTCAGCTGTTGAAAGTAAATCTGGTATGCTGCTTTTCGGAACAAGCTTCAGGATGCGACGATAACGATTGACCCAACAAGTAGGAGATCCACTCAAGTTCACGAAGGGCTTGAATACACGTTCTGGAAAATCATCAATGCCGATCGTCTTGAAGATGAAGCGAAGTATGAAGGGATATTCGATGAATACTATCCACACGAGATCTCTCTTGTCATGTTCGAAGATGGGCTGTATCCTGTTTCTGAACCAAGGCTCAGAGCTGGGCTGCTGAACCATGTAACTAGGACCTACTGCCTTCTTGTTCATGTACGACCAGACTTCTCGGTAACCTTGCTTCAGTTGTTCGCAAAGAAAGTCGGTTTTTTCGAGAGTCTCTGGCATGCCGTAAAGGCTGACGTATTCACTGAAGAGATCTGATCTCCTGATTTTGCTCATTGCGGCTTCGAGTTTTGAAATCGTTCTTCGAATTGATGGGGCTGCGCCTGTTGCTAGAACTAGGTTTGACCCTAGCTGTGCGCCACCATTTTGGATGTGGCAGAGAGCGGAGTATGGATCGCTTCGAAGCACGGATCTGGCCTTTCGCAGATAGCTTTCGATGGAGTTGGTGTTCTTCTGGATCATCGTTTGCCAGAGTTGTCTTTTGGTTCTCTTTCGAAGTGTCCTCGTAAGAACTTGCGTCGGGTCGTAGATTGGGCGCGTGTCGTGTGGCAGGTCTTCGATTTGGGATTCGCCGAAGTATCCAAAGTCCACGCTTATTTCTTGTTCCGTGCATACAACGTTTTTGGGTTTGTCTCCTTTGAGGACAACTTCAATATCTAGGTCTGCGCCAAGCCAAAAGTCTCCTCTGGAAACAGATCCGGCTAAGCCTATCGCCAACAAGTCATCTCGTTTCTTGAGCCTCTCCACTTCACGCTCAAGAGCTTCCCGATACGGAGAGGGAAGGTTCCTAAGGTTTATAGGATTAAGATGCAATGAAGACACATTCCTTTAGGTGGAGTCAATTCCTTTAACCACTCGATTTTCTGACCTTGTCTCGTTTCAGGATAATTCCTTGGATACGCACATTTAGCATTTAGCCCAACGGTCTTTTCTGCCATAACCTATGGTCTTTGCTAGATGTCGAGAATGAACTTGACTGTTACTCCACACTTTTTGCTCTCAATGATTTCCATTCGATGATACGTAACTGCTTTGACTCCAACTTTTGACAAATGCCGTTCGGAATCGAACGGTTCGCCCCAAATCTTGGCTGTCAGTTTCAGTCCAGCAGGCGTCTTCTCGATCCGGGTGATTTCGAAACGGGAATATAGGTTGCCTATAGTTTCTAGCTTGAATAGTAAAGCCTCCAGCCAACTGTAAAGCAAAGCGTGCTTATCGTGTCCCTCAACTTCCACGATGTCTTCGATGTCAGGCTTAACTTTGTCTAATTCCGTCATGCCCTCAAACATGGCAACCGCAGCGTTCTCAAAAGCCTCCTCCAAGCTCTCACCATAAGCCGCAATGTAAACGTCAGCCGTATGCTCCAAGAATTCAAACCGCTTCTGCAGAGCCCGTCACTACCTCTAAGCATTGATGGGTGAAGGTGAAAATATAAGCCATTTTGGTGTTGAGGTCGTTATCATCTATCAGCTATGTAGAGAGGCGCGGAAGTTGAGGTCTACCCTTAGTTTCAATAACGTCCAATGTGAAAAGCTGAGCATTAATTGCCTTTCTTCGTCAGGTATTCGTGTATGGCGCGTGCTGCTTTCTTGCCCGCACCCATGGCGCTGATGACGGTTGCTTCGCCAGTCACTATGTCACCGCCAGCGTAGACGCCTTCTATGCTGGTTTTGCCCGATTCATCTTTAGCCACAATCGTGCCGTCCTTGGTTGTCTCCAAGCCTTCAGTGGTACGCTGAATAATCGGGTTGGGCGTGCGTCCAATAGCCACAATCACGCAGTCCGCATCCATGGTGAATTCAGAACCTTCTACACGACAAGGTCTTCGCCTGCCGGACTCATCTGGCGGACCGAGTTCCATACAAATGCATTCCATGGCTTTGACCCAGCCCTTCTCATCGCCGATAAATCGAACTGGCGCAGCTAAGAATTTGCAGACTATGCCTTCTTCCTCAGCGTTTGCTATCTCTTCAGCTCTGGCAGGCAACTCGTCGCGGCTACGACGGTAGACTATGCAGACTTCTTCAGCGCCTAACCGGAGAGCTGACCGAGCCGAATCCATGGCTACATTGCCGCCGCCAATGACCGCCACATGTTTTCCAATACGAATAGGAGTGTCATATTCGGGAAAAGCATAGGCCTTCATCAGGTTAACACGTATCAGGAACTCGTTCGCAGAATAGATTCCGCCAAGGTTTTCGCCTGGCAACCCCATAAACTCAGGTAAGCCGGCACCTGAACCAATGAAGACCGCATCAAACCCATTCTTCAAAAGTTCAGGTATAGTGTATGTTCTGCCAACCAAACAGTTGAGGCAAATGTCAACACCAAGCTTGCTCACATAATCAGCCTCAGCCTGCACAATGCTCTTCGGCATACGAAACTCAGGAATCCCATAAGCAAGCACGCCCCCAGGCAGATGAAGAGCCTCGTACAGCACAACATTATGTCCTAACTTCACCAAGTCAGCCGCAGCAGTTAGCCCAGCGGGACCAGCGCCAATGATGCCAATCTTCTTGCCGGTTGACGGCGCATTCTCAGGGATTTGAGCGCCTCCTTGCCTCTCCCAATCAGCTAGAAACCTCTCGAGTCTCCCTATGCTAACAGGGTCGCCTGCTTTTCCCATTACACAGGCTTTTTGACACTGATCCTCTTGTGGACACACTCGTCCACAGATGGCGGGAAGACTGTTCTTCTCCTTGATTTTCTTTATACCTTCGTCAAAACGTTTCTCTTTTAACGCCTTGATGAAAGCTGGAATGTCGATTTCTACAGGGCAACCTTGTATGCACTTTGGCTGAGGACACTGCAGACAGCGATTAGCCTCCGTTAACGCTTGCTCCTCATTGTAGCCCAAAGCAACCTCGTCGAAATTTTGCCTACGTACCTCTGGCTTTTGCTTAGGCATCGGCACCGATTCTTTCTGGATCTTTGCTTTGGGTTTAGTTTCAGCCAAGGGTTCAGCCACCAGATTTCTCCCAGAGTAGGGAGCTTAATCTTTCTTCGGGCAGGAACACACGCTGTCTGCTTACTAACTCCTCAAAGTCTACTAAGTGCCCGTTGAACTCTGGTCCGTCCACGCATGCAAACTTCATTTGTCCGCCTACGCTGACTCTGCAGCAGCCGCACATGCCCATGCCATCGACCATTACAGGCGTCAGCGTAACGATTGTTGGGATTCCAAAAGGCTTGGTGATTTCGCAAACCTGCCTCATCATAACCACTGGACCCATCACGATACAGCGGTCAAACCTCTCAGCTTCAAGGATATCTTTCAAGAAGCCTAAGCCTTGATGACCTCGGGAGCCGTCATCAGTAGCCACATGCAATCTGCTGCTCAGCGCCCTCATCTTGTCCTCAAAGAATAACAACTCTTTGATCCGTGCACCAATCACTGCGGTCACCTTGTTCCCAACCTCACGCAGCACCTGAACTTGCAGATACATGGGCGCAATCATTACTCCGCCGCCTATGCAGAGAACATTGCCGAATTTTCCAATCTCTGACGGGTTGCCAAGCGGACCTAGGACGTTCTCGATGTTGCTCCCTTTCTTGAGAAGTCCCAATTGTTTAGTGGTTTTTCCAACCTCATTGAATGCAAAACCGACTGTGCCTTTCTTACGGTTGAAACTCGCAATCGTTAAGGGAATTCGTTCACCTTTATCGCCTATCACTATCATTATGAACTGTCCTGGACAACACTTCCGGGCTATGTCAGGAACACGGACTTCCAGCCATTTGATCTTGGGAGCCAACTCTTCTACATCGACAATCTCATGCACGAGATTTGCCCCCTGATCGAATAGCCGGTGCCGGCTTCATCGCTGCGACTTTCTTTGTGAACTCGTCCAACCGCTGATTGAACTCGCCAACGCATCGTGGAGAGGCTGTGAAAAACTCAAATCTGTCCAGCAGGTTCTTCTTTTCCAAGACTTTCTTCAGAACAGCTAGGTTTCTTTCAGCTGTGTCAATGCCTTTCTCAAGCTTGCAGTCAACTTCGCTGCACACAACCGCCATGACGCCGTCAAAGCCGCCTTGCAATGCCTGAACAACATGTACGGGATCAAGCGATTTGGAACACGGGATTTCCATGGTTACAGTCTTTTTCTTGAACAATAGGCTTTCAGGGTCATCTAGGGCTGAAAACTCAGACCAATGGCAGCAGAAGACCAGAACAGTTGGACCTTTGCCCTTAAGCCGTTTTGCAGCTTTCTGGTAGCGCTTCATCAAGCTTGAAACCGCATCGAATTCGAAACCCTTCAACTGTATAGCCAAGTGGGGACACACAAGTGCGCAGGCACCGCAGCCAACGCATTCGTCCATGTCGATTTCGGGGGTCGCAAATGCTTGAGCCTCAATTGCGTCGTATGGACAGATGAAAACACACTTGTCGCAGCCAACGCATTTCTCAGTCTCATAAACGGCTTTCCTCGAATACCTGACCACGGTTAACGCATTCTTGGCAAAACCCATCTGCTCAAGGAACGCTCTGCTCAGAGCCAACCTTCGCGCATTGATCTTGGTGCCCTCTTTGAACCTACAGAACCCGTCCTCACACTGGATTGAAACAATGTTCTTGACGCCGCTTTGAACAGCTTTGAACACGAATTCGGTTGGCACGCGACCAGAGCAAGGCAGACGCAATGGAACGTAGTTCTTTATGCTTAATCCCTTGTCTTCAAGAATTCCCTCGATCTCACACGTTGCAGGTGAATTCCCTCTGCACATCAGAACTAATGTGTCGCTCTTCTTCTTGTGAGACTGTTGGCTAATTCTCTTGAGCAGGCTTGGATAATCATAGTACGCTATTTGAATGGCGCCGACTGGGCATGCGCTGTAGCAAATTCCGCAAACTTGACATTTCTGCAGATCGATCTTGAACTCGTCTGTTTCCTTGTTTCGCATTACGGCTTCAAAAGGGCACACGGACTGGCAAATTGCACATTTGCTGCAGTACGATTGGTCGATCTCCACGGCTACAGCACCGCATTTACTCACTCAGCATTCCCCAAGCTGACCATCGTACCCAGCCCATGTGGAAAGGTGTGAAGGGGGCTAGCAAAAATATAATGCTTTTGGATTTATCGTGGAATCCCAACAATCAAAGTCTCGGCATATTTTTGAAGCAAACAAGAAAGGAGGAATATGCTGTGAAAAGAAGGGGAAACTATGCTCTTGGCACCGATCGACTCTGAAGCTCATAGTATTCAGTAAGTAACAGAGCACCTTGGATAATCAGGAATACACCCACAACTATTTGGAGCCAGATTAACGGCAGTATTATAACTAAGATTCCAAAGACTATCGTTAGTATGCCCAAGACAGGTTTGGACACGGTTACGCCTATTTTCCGAAGTCCCTTTGCCACAACATCAGTCATAATCAGCACTCACCTCCAAGCCATGCCTTAAGGAGAAGGTTTTGTTTCAGTCTGAATTTAAAACCTTCTAAGAGGAAACTCGGCGCAAGTTTGGCGCCGGGGATGGGATTCGAACCCATGCGGCCCAGAAGGGCCACAGGCTCTCAAGGCCTGCGCGTTATCCACTCCGCCACCCCGGCACCGCATCAACGTTTTCATTACAAGTTTCGCCTCGCATTTATTAAACTGCTTATGCGTGGCAGATGAACGGCAGGCATTAATACCTCTGCGAGCAAAACATACTATTTCGGGAGAGAAAGGAATCTAATTGGACAGGGTCGACAAGGCTCTCTTAGTGTTGCCGCTTCTGCCAGCCGCTGATTTGCTTTCAACGCTTTTCTCTCTTCGATACGGTGGGCAGGAAGTGGGGATTCTTGCGCGACCGATTCTGGAGCAATATGGGGCTTATGGGCTTATTCCCCTTGCAGTTTCAGCTTCAGCGATATTCCTAGTTTTCATGCAGGTTGTAATCCGCATCAGAAGACTGTTTGTTGAAGAGTGGAAGGTCAAATGGAGTAGATGGATTCTGACGGTTCCGATCTACTGGTTGTTTATGTTGCAGGGAGTTTATGTTTCCACCGTGGTAATGAATCTCTTTGTTCCCCTTTCTTCTGTCTTGGCTGGAACTGTCGTGTTGAGGATAGCTTTTGTCTGTTTGTATTTTGCAGGCATCAGCATGCTTACAAGACCTCAAATGAGGCAATTACAGAGCTTGCATAGACCACACGTGGATTCTGCAAGAAGCAGAATGCACGTAGCTGACGGTGTTCTGTGATTTGCGAAAACATTTTAAAACATCCCGGGGGTATATGCTAACTCTCTTCGGAGCATGATAACGTATGAGATTCAAACCTAGAGATGTGGCTGTTATCGGTGGAGGAGTAATCGCTCATTCGAAAGCAAGACCCGACTTGAACATCACGGATCAATGCGTTGAAGCCTTTAACATGGCGCGTGAGGACCTAACTGAGCAGATGGGAAAACCGTTCGACAACTCGTACATCGACGCTCTAGTTGTCTCCTACTTCAGCGACCACTTTGCAGGGCAACTCCTAGGCGAAGCAATGATCGCTGACTCACTTGGACTCAACCCAAAAAGAAGCTACAGAGCCATAGGAGGCGGAGCAACAGGCGGCATTGGCGTTCAAAACGGCTACGCCCTAGTCGCGTCAGGCTTAGCCGACCTTGTGGCCGTCATGGGCTTTGAGAAAATGTCACTTGTCGATACAGCTGAAGGAAACGAATACATAGCCTTAGCTTCAGACACGGACTGGGACTTCGCCAACGGGGGCTACTACACGGCGTACTATGCTGCAATGGCTGCTGAATATGCGAAAACCTTCCAGATTCCAGTGGATACTTTTGAGCGGCACATGGCGGAAGTCTCAGTTAAGAATCGAAAAAACGCCCAGTCCAACCCCTTTGCTCAGACGAGTTGGCTCAACCCGTGGTCCGTGAAAGATTCTAAGGAAAGGGTGACAGGGGAGATAACAGTGAAAGAAGTCCTCGAGTCTGGTTATTGTGCAACGCCTCTGAGGTTGAGAAACTGCTGTCTCATGTCAGACGGCGCAGCAGTTGTCTTTCTCGCCTCTAAGGAAACTGCGCAGAAACTGGTTGACAAACCAATGTGGATAATCGGAACCGGCATGGGAACGGACACAATGCGACCCGGCGACAGATATGACACTGTAGGAGGCTTACACGAATACGATCTAGTGTTGCGTCACGAGGACAAAGCGACACAGGAGCGCTATAAGAAGCTAAGATATCCTGGACAAAACTCGTTCAGAGCTGGAAGAATGTCCGCGAAACAAGCGTACTACATGGCAGACATAGAGAATCCGCTCAAGGAATTGGACATCATCGAGATACACGACGCCTTCAGCTCGTCTGAGATCCAAACCTATGAAGACCTTGGACTCTGCCCCTACGGAAAAGGCGGTGAATTCGTGATGAGCGGCGCTGCAAACCTGGACGGTGAAGTGCCAATAAATCCTAGTGGAGGCTTGATCGGCATGGGACACGGCGTTGGCTCCTCAGGCGTGTGGCAAATACTGTTCACGTACTTGCAACTGCGGGGCGACATAGACAAGGTTTTCAAGAAATGGAATGAAAGATTCATGCCGTTCAATGGCAACCGTAAGATTCCTAGACCAATACAAATCAAGAATGCCAAAAGAGGCGCAGGACACTCCCACGCAGGAACCGGATCACATGTCACATACACTATTCTAAGCAATGTTGAAAGCGATTTGGAGCGCATAAAGCCGCTTTCAGGCTGGGAGTCCAAACTGATCAGGAGGCCAAACTGAAATGGACACCAAGAAACTCAACGTCAAAGGCATAGTGCAGCCCGGAAGCAAACGCTTGATGGGACACGACGACTTGGTCGTCTCGATGCGTGACTACACGACGTATCAGTTCAAAGCATATGGAAAGAACAGTCGATACTTCCGCGCTTTAGCTGAGAAAAAGAGAATCTACGCTACACGCTGCAAGAAACACGGAGTCTTCCTACCGCCAAGACCCTTCTGCCCAGACTGCCAAACCTCAGACATGGAATGGATCGACTACACTAAGCAGCCAGCTCACATAAAGACGTCTTCAATATGTGCATTTGCAGGTAGAGCGTTCATAGATGAAGTGCCGTTCATCTTAGGATTCATCCAGGTAGGCGAAGCTAAAACAGTCAT
>Ga0315296_10001661_pt1 | contig 19364 bp, 17 predicted proteins | sample YL17G14_18_MG_FD_203921 | JGI IMG/M metagenome (GOLD analysis project Ga0315296, IMG submission 203921) | Sediment microbial communities from Yellowstone Lake, YNP, Wyoming, USA - YL17G14_18 | ecosystem: Environmental > Aquatic > Freshwater > Lake > Sediment | place: USA: Wyoming | collected...
CCTGCCGTAGCCGCTGTAGTCATGCCCGTACATACTTCTACCTCCGTTCAGTCAGATTTCGGCGAACCTGCAGGAACCGGACTGCGCAACAACAATGTGACGCCATGCCGGCGTCCGGGTTTCATTGCGGACATTATATATTAGGTTGTGAATAGCTGCAGCTTGCCCACATCTCGGGGCGGCGCCAGCCTGGCGGCGGTAACGGCGCCAGCCTGGCGCCGGTCACAGGAGCGTTACAATCGCCGCCACAAAGCCTGCAGCGCGCGAGCGCAGGATGCGCTCGCTACGGCCGACCGGCGGTCGCCCCTCCCAGCCGCCGCGAAGCATGGGGACCGATGACATCAGTTGTTCAGCCTGCGGTGACTTCCTCTTCCTCGAGCACCATCTGTTGCCTGCCGGCCAGAGGGCCGATTTCGATATAGAGAAGCGCGCCGGTCGGGCAGAACCGCACGCAGACCGGATCGCCCTCGCACAGGTCGCACTTGAACACGTGGCCGGGTTTGTTCTTGTCGTAGAGCATATTGCCGAAGGGGCAACCGGCGACGCAGCTCATGCACCCGATGCACTTCGCGTAATTGACCCGGACGCAGGAAAGGTCCTCGTCGAGATACAGGGCCCCGGTCGGACATGCCGCCATGCAGGCCGCGTCGATGCACTGCAGGCAGATCTCGGGGACGGTCAGCTCGTCCTCGGGATGATATATCGTCCGCACCCTCGAATACGCGAGACTGAACTCGCTCGAATGCTTGAACGAGCACGCCAATTCACATATGTGGCAGTTCGTACAGAGGCTGGGTCTTATCACTAGCTGCTTCATCTCTGAGCTCTCGGTCTAGAACGTCGCAAGGTTCTTCTGCGTAGCGGCGACCACCTTGCGCTTGCAGTCATCACACAGATCGTAATAGTCCTCCGGAAGATCGTTTTTCCGGATGAGCCAGTCTCTCTGGTCTGTTGTGATGTGCGACTTGCCGCATTCCTTGCAGACGTGCATCTCGAACGTACGGTCCCAGATAACGCGATGCGTCGGGGTCTGCAGCACCTTGATTACATCTGTGGGGCAGACATACGCGCATGCGGCGCAGCCGATGCAGTCCGGCGGCGGCTCTCTTAACGGCTCGCTGACTTCCTTGATCACGCCGCGGTACGCGGTCCCGATCGCGCTCGCGCCGATGACCTCGTCGCATACCCTCACGCAAAGCCCGCACAGGATGCAGTTGTCGCCGTCGTCTCTCGGTTGATAGCTCGTCTCCTCGACCCCGTACTCGACCGCAAGTTTGCGGATAACATCCGAGTTCGGGCAGCGCGCTAGCAGGAGGTCCAATACAGTCGCCCTCAGGCGACGCACCCGCGATGTGTTCGTGCCGACAACCAGGCCGTCCTGCACGGGATAAAGGCAGGCGGTCACCCAGTTTTTCCAGCCCGGCCATTTAGGATGAGAAATCTCGATCATGCACAGCCGGCATCCGCCCCAGGGCTCGACCGCCTCGTGATAGCACAGGGCCGGGACCTTGATGCCATTCCGGTGGCACACGTCGAGGATGGTCTCTCCTTCCTCGCATTTGAGCCGTCTTCCATCGACGATGATCTCAGGCATCAGGAGGGCACCTCCTCGGCGACCTTCGCCGGCTCGGGCTTGATGCAGTCGACCGGGCAGATCTCCACGCACGAGCCGCAGACAATGCATTTCTCCCGGTCGAGCACGTGCAGTTTCTTCAATTCGCCCGCGATCGCATCCGTCGGGCAGACCGGAATGCACTTCCCGCACCCGATGCACGTATCCTCTATGACGAGCTTCGTGAGAGCCTTGCAGACGCCCGTGCGGCATCGCTTGTCGTGTATATGTTCTTCGTACTCGTCCCGGAAGAACCTGATCGTCGAGAGCACCGGGTTCGGCGCCGACTTCCCGAGCGCGCACAGACTCCCGATCTGCACATCCCCGCTGAGCCACTCGATTCTCTCGAGATCCTCCATCGTGCCGAAGCCTTCGACGATGCGGTCATAGAGGATCTTGAGCTGCTTAAGACCCTCGCGGCACGGCACGCACTTCCCGCAGGATTCCTCGAGGAGGAAATTCAGGAAATACCTGGCGATGTCCACCATGCACGTCCGCTCGTCCATCACGATCATCCCGCCTGAGCCCATCATGCTGCCCTGCTCGGTCAGATGATCGAAATCCACCGGCAGATCGAGAAGCTCGGCCGGGATGCATCCTCCCGACGGCCCCCCGGTCTGCACGCCCTTGAACCGGCGACCCTTCTGAATCCCGCCGCCGATGTTGAAGATCAACTCTCTGAGCGTGATTCCCATCGGAACCTCAACAAGCCCGGTGTTGTTCACTCGACCGACGAGCGCGAACGCCTTGGTCCCCTTCGATTTCTCATTCCCGTACTGCGCGAGCCAGTCGCCGCCCTTCTCGATGATGATCGGGATATCGACCCATGTCTCGACATTGTTCAGAACCGTGGGGAGATCGTACAGGCCTCTTTCCGTCGAATGGATGTACTTGGCCCTCGGCTCTCCCACTTTTCCCGCGACGGACATCATCAGCGCGGACGACTCGCCGCAGACAAACGCTCCTCCGCCGCGAGCGATCGTGATGTCGAAGTTCAGACCGCTGCCGAGTATGTTCTCGCCGAGCAGTCCGGCTTCGCGACAGGCATCGATGGCCTTTCTCAGATGCTTGACTGCGAGCGGGTATTCCTGCCGGACGTAGATGTAGCCCTCGTCGCTGCCGATCGCGTACGCGCCGATCATCATGCCTTCGAGGACATCGAACGGGTCGCCCTCCATGATGGACCGATCCATGAACGCTCCCGGATCGCCCTCATCGCCATTGCAGATGATGTACTTCTTCCCGCCGACCGCCTCGATCGCGCTGCGCCACTTCCGGGCGGTGGGGAATCCGCCGCCTCCGCGGCCCCTCAGCCCGCTCCTCTCGACCTCATCGACTATCTCCCCCGGCTTCATGCTCAGAGCTTTCGCGAGACCTTTGAAACCGTCCCTGGCGAGATAATCATCCAGCGATGCCGGATCGAGCTGGCCGATGTTCCTGAGCGCTATGCGCGTCTGGTGCTTGTAGAACGGGATCTCGGAGTACTGCTCGACATATTTCTTCTTGTCAGTCGGGTCTCGATAGACGAGTTTCCTGATGACGTCGCCGCCGATGATGGTCTTTTCGATTATCTCGTCGACATGCTTGGGCTTGACTTTCTGGTATAGGATGCCTGACGGGACGAAAGTGACGATCGGGCCGCGCTCGCAGAAGCCATGGCAGCCGGTCGTCTTGACCCTAAGCTCGACATCCATGTCGATTCCCCGCTCCGAAAGCTTTTTGCGGAACTCCTCGGCGACCGCGGCCGATCCGCCGGCAAGGCAGCCTGTGCCGCAGCACACGAGGACGGTGTTCCTGACCTTCTCCTTGGCCTTGATCGCGTCCTTGCGACGTTTCTCCAGGTCTTTGATGCTCTTGAGACGCATCAATCGTCGCCTCCCTCGTCCTCATCCTCGCCGCTTTCCGCGCCTGTGATCCTACGGATATCCGACTGCGTGGCGTTTCGATAGTACTTCTCGTTGACCACAACGACAGGCGCCATGGCGCACGCGCCGACGCAGTTGACGACCTCCAGCGTGTATTCCAGATCATCGGTTGTCTCGCCCGGATTGATGCCGAGAAGCCTCTCGATCTCCTCGATGTTCCTGTCGGCGCCCCTTACGTGGCACGCGGTGCCCTTGCAGACCCTGATGATCTTCTTTCCGCGCGGCTTGAGGCTGAAGCCCTTATAGAAGGTCGCGACCGCATAGACTCTGGCGATCGGGAGCCCAAGGTTCTCACTCACTCTCCTGAGGGCGTCCGCGGGAAGGTAGTTGTATTCGGCGGAGATATCATGAAGGACCTCAATGAGGCTCGATTCCTTTTGCAGATATCGTCCGCAGATTTCATCGGCCTTCGGGATCACCGTTTCCGCGGCGACGGTCATACCTTCACCTCCTGCTCCTTCCCGAGCTCGTAGCCGCGCTGGAGCGCCATCCGGTTGGTTTCAATCACCTTGGCCTTCCCCTCGAACTCGTGCTCCATCCACCTGGTCGCGCTCTCAAGGGAACAGGTCCCCGCGAGAGCTATATATGCCCCCAGAACAACCATGTTGGCCGCTCTGTCGGTCCCGATCGCCCTCGCCTCGTCGTTGGCCGGGATTCTCACTTCGGTCACATCATCGCGCCCGGTCCCCAAGTCAATCATGCTCGAATTGATGATCACCAGCCCGCCTCGCTTGACCTGCGGCCCGAATCTCTCAAGAGACGGCCTGTTCATCGCGATCAGCGCCCACGGAGTGTTGATGACCGGGCTGGCGACCGGCTTGTCGCTCACCACCACCGTGCAGTTCGCGGTCCCGCCTCTCATCTCCGGACCGTAGCTCGGAAGCCAACTGACTTCTTTCCCCTCATCCATGCTCGCCTCGGCCAGAAGCTTGCCGATGAGCATCAGGCCCTGTCCGCCAAAGCCCGCCATGACGACCTCAGTCAGCATGCTTCTCACCGCCTTTGCCTCTCATCGCCTCAGGCAGAGGATCGTCGGGAGTCTTGAACTCTCCCAGCTCGTAGTATGGGATCATATCCGATGTCGCCCACTCGCACGCCTTGATGGGCGACATGCCCCAGTTGGTCGGGCAGGTCGAGACGAATTCCACCAGGCTGAAGCACCTTCCCTCGAGCTGGTAGGTGAACGCCTTCCTCACGGCCCTCCTGGCCCGGGTGACTCCGGCGGGAGTGTTGACGGCAACGCGGACGATGTAGGAAGGGGTAACGAGATTGCTGAGAAGCTCGGTGACGCGGATGGGGTAGCCGGCCAGGTTCACATCCCTGCCGAAAGGACATGTGGTCGCCTTCTGGTTGGGGAGAGTGGTCGGGGCCATCTGCCCGCCGGTCATGCCGTAGATGGCATTGTTGACGAATATGACCGTGATTTTCTCGCCCCGATTGGCGGCGTGGATAATCTCGGCGGTGCCGATACTCGCGAGATCGCCGTCGCCCTGGTAGGTGAATACGATCAGATCAGGCCGCGCGCGCTTCATCCCGGTGGCCATCGCAGGCGCCCTGCCGTGTGCCGCTTCGGCGAAATCGCAGTTGAAGTAGTTGTACGCGAGCACCGCGCATCCGACGGGGGCGATGCCGACAGTCCGCTCCCTGACATTCAGCTCATCCAGAACCTCAGCCACAAGCCTGTGCGTGATCCCATGCGTGCAGCCCGGGCAATAATGCGTGGGTACATCTCGCAACGACTCCGGCCTGCTGAAAATCGTCTGTATCATCTCGATGCTCCCTCAGCTCTCGATCAACTTCAGAAACGCCTGCCTGACTTCCTCGGGCGTCGGCACCATTCCGCCCTGACGCCCGAAAAACGCCACATCTCTGCCGCACGCGGCCAGCTTCACATCATCAAGCATCTGGCCCGTCGACAGCTCGACGCTGATGGCTTTCTTCGCCTTGCCGATCGCCTCCCCCGCCGCTTCATAGGCGAAAGGATAGAGAGTGATCGGGCGGAATAGCCCGACCTCGATCCCCTGCTCCTTCAGCTCGTCTATCGTCGTCTTGCAGATCCTCGACATCGTGCCCCACGCGAAGGAGACGAGCTCCATGCTGTCGGTTACGTTGTACTCCTCCCAGCGCTTCTCCTCGGCCTCCATGCGCTTGTACTTCCTGTACATCCGCTGGTTCAACGCCTCGAGCACCACGGGGTCGAGAAACAGGCTGGTGAGAATATTCGGCTTTCGGCCCTTCGCGCCGGTTAGCGCCCATGGCTTCTCGGGAAAGCTCTTCGGGTCGACCATCTCCCTGAATTCGACCGGCTCCATCATCTGGCCGATGATGCCGTCCCCGATCACCATCACCGGGTTCGTGTACTTGTCCGCGAGATCGAAGGCCAGCATCACGAGATCGGCCGCCTCCTGCACGCTGGACGGAGCGAGGACCAGGAGACGAAAATCGCCGTGGCCCATCCCGCGCGTCGCCTGCCAGTAGTCGCCCTGGCTGGGGAGAATCCCGCCGAGTCCGGGACCCGCCCGGACGATGTTGACCACAACCACCGCGACCTCGGTGGCCGCGATATAGCTCAAACCTTCGCTCATGAGGCTGATGCCCGGAGATGACGACGAAGTGAAGACCCTGGTGCCGGTACACGCGGCGCCGTAAATCATGTTGCTCGCCGCTACCTCGCTCTCCGCCTGCACGAACTGCCCCCCCACCTCCGGGAACCGCTTGGCAAGGTACTCCGGAATCTCGCTCTGGGGAGTGATGGGGTAACCGAAGAAGAAGCGGCATCCGGCTCGTATGGCGGCCTCGGCGATTGCTTCATTTCCTTTCATCAATACTCTCGCCATTCTCGGTGATCCTCCCTAGTACTCGAACAGAACGTACCGGGCGCCCTGAATTCCGACCTCAATCGCCACGTCCGGGCACGTGATCGCGCACATGCAGCAGCCGATGCATCGCCCGGCATCCTCCACCACCGCGTAGAAATACCCCTTCGTGTTGAGCTCCTTGCTCATGCCGAGGATCTTCTGCGGGCAGGCGTAGTTGCACAGCTCGCAGCCCTTGCATTTCTCCCTGTAAATCCTGACCATCGGCATCTCGAAACACCTCGTGCGGCGGGACCGCCGCATTATGCTTCAGAGAGAAGGCGTTTGTCCACTGGTCGGCGATTCGTCGGCGCGATAGACGCCCTTCCGCGACCTGTACCACGGCGGCAGCATGAATCGATACAGCGGAAGCAGAGGGCAGGCGAATTCGTCCGGCCTGACGCCCTTTCCGGTCCCATCATCAGTCAGACGGCTCTCCGCCGCGACAATCAGCACCGGCACGCCGGTCTGACGGCTCATCTCGCGGGTGAATTCGTAGCCGCGACGCACCTCGTCCGCCTCGGTCTCGTCCATCAGGTGCGTGTTGGATACGAGTCCCCCGATTCTCAACCCGCTGGCTTCCTCGAGCTCGCCGAGGACCTTCCTGGCGCCCTCGATTTCCGACGTAAACGGCCTGTTTGCGTTGACCACCATCATGAGGGTGTAGTTGTCAGGCGGGAAATCGTCCGACAGGTGGCTCAACACCCTCGCGCCGAGATCGTCGCCGCCCACATCGAGGATCAGAGTCCCCTCGCTGCGCTTCAGATGGCCCTTCACCTCTGGGAGGATGATGGGGAGGTCGGCCCAGAACTTGTCGCCTGCGGGTGACACGACCTCGACCCCGGCGTCGCTCAAGGGCTCAGCGGCCTCGCGGCTGCGGAAGTAGGGATTGACTATGTCGAGATCGACCACGCGGACCGGCCCGCTGAACGGATCATCATCCCTCAGAGCCGCAAGGCCCAACTGGAGGGCGAAATTCACCGCAACCTCGGTCTTGCCGCTGCCGAAGTTGCCGAGGAAGCCAAGTACGCGCTTTCTAAGGGGGGATGGAAGGTCGAGGGGGACGTAGGCGGCCTTGATGGACTCCGCGCCGCCCAGCGCGTGCCGGGCGTGCGTGTAAATATGCGGCCTGGCTACCCCCCACGGCGTACCGGGACGTACCTGACCAAGGCTTGTGGCGGCGTCCGGTCGAGAGTTCTCTTCCTCTGATCCCTCCTTTTTTGGTAAATCATCGAGATCGCTGTCTTTTATCTCGGCTTCGTCCATAGGAACATCTGCCGCCTGCCACTCCCACCGGGCCACGCCACACGATTGTAGCGGAAAGAGTCGGGGCGCGTAAACACTCGAGACCCGAGCGGAACGAATACCATGCGCCATATTTCACAAGCGCGTAAGGCTCCGATTCCTCACCCGCCCGCCAGATACCAGTTTACACGATATTTAACCTGCATTCAAGGTTTACAGAAGTAACAGCAAGGTTGCATTGTGAAAACTAAACCGTGGCGCCCTTAGCAAAGGACGGCTCAGCAGTCCCGCCGACCCAGGGCAATCCATGCGAGGAGCTACTCGGGCCTTTTGCTCCTGCTCTGCAGCCAGATATAAAGCTGCACCATCCGCATGTTGAAAACCCACTCCCCCTGGACATCGCCTTTCCTAATAACCCTCAGCTCCTTCATCCGGTTCAGAAAGTTGCCAAGCTTCTTCTTCTCTTGGTCTGTGAGACCTGAAGCCACATCGGACTTGAGAAAGGAAATCGACTCGGGTCCGAGCTTCGCAGCCACTTTAGCGAGAATGGAGCGGTAGGTGGGGCTCCTGAGCGCCTTGTAGACTTGCGGGACCACAAACCTCTCGCCGACTTGATCGGCCGCCATGATCACCGCTTTAAGGGCCTCACGTCCGTCCACCGTGGCATCTTCGTCCACCCAGAACGCTGCATCTCCGACAAGGTGCATGATTTTGGGAAAGCCGGCGGAGTAGTGCACAAGGTGGGTCATAGCCTCCGGCTGCACGGTTATGTTGACCGAGTTGAAGGCCCTGGTGAAGAACTCCGCCATTTCCCCAGGGCTCATTGTATCGATGGTGATGATATCGAAGATTCGCTCTACCGGCTGATGATTTCTGATCATCTCTCCACGCCTTTCCTCAACCCCGCACAACATCAGGAGGAAAGGCACAGGCTTCGGCAGGAAAGCGTTCGTGTCGATGAGCCCTTTCAAGAAACGCGCGAACTGAGCATTGCCGGTGATCCCGTTTATCTCATCGAGAACGAGGAAAATACCCTTGGTTCCTGTTTTCGACAGGCGTGCCTGTAATTCGCCGAGGAAATCGATGAGACTGCCGGCAGACGCAAGCTTGGGTGCGTCTCTTCTGAGCGCGTCCGTCTTCAACGTCACGCCGAACAACGTTGCCTTCTCGATGTAGTCCGCAAAGAACTCCCTCACCGCCTCCGAAGGGGTCCTGTCAAAAGCGTGAGTCCTCAACGCGGCCCAGAGTATGGCCTCAGCCATGGAATTCAGATCTGAGCATCCGGCAAGCGAAGCATAGATCGGCCAGAGGTTGTGCTCACGCTCCGCGAGGTATTGAGTGAACTTGGCTACCGAGCTCTTCCCGATCCCGTATTCCCCCTGCACAAACATCGCCACCGGCTTGCCGGCCGCGACCTGCCCGGCGCCCCTCCGCATGATGTGTTCAATCTCCTTGATGCGACCTGTGAAGAGCTCCACGGGCACCGGCTGACCCGGATTGAAAGGGCTTGCACCCTTCAGCATCTCATTGGCGTTCCTGGCCCTGGACATCAGTATCACCTACAGCCGCTCAATACGGGTAAAACCCGGCACTGCGCATTGTAACCGCTCCGCCTTGCGAAGTCGACCTAACGACCGGGCCCGGTCACGAGACCGGGAAGAACGCAAACCTCAGGATGAAGACCACGGCCATGACATACAGCAGCCAGTGCACTTCGTGCGCCTTGCCGCTTAGGAGCTTGATCACCACGTACGCGATGAACCCGAACGCGATGCCGGTGGCGATGTTCATCGCCAGCGGCATGATTATCACCGTAAGAAACGCTGATATGGCCGTCGCAGGATCATCCCAGTCAACTTCCTTCAAGCCCTTCATCATCATGCTTCCGACAATGACCAGAGGCGCCGCGATTATCGGGTACTTCAGCACCGGCGCCCCTTCAACCATGATGTTGTACCCTCCCCCTATCATCTTTACGAGAGGCGAGAAGAAGATGGCAAGAACGAACAGGGTCGCGATAGCAATCGCGGTCAGGCCTGTCCGACCCCCTTCGGCTACTCCCGTCGACGACTCTATGTAGCTCTGTACGCTTGAGGTGCCAGCAAGTGCGCCGACAGACGTCGCGGCGGCGTCGGCGATGAACGCCCGTCCCGCCCTCGGAAGCTTGCCTTCAGGCGTGAGGAGTCCCGCAGCGTGTCCCACCCCTATGAGTGTTCCCACCGTGTCGAACATCTCAAGGAAGAAGAAAATGAAAACCACTTCCCATAGACGGGGATCCGACAGCAGCGCGCTGAAGTCAAGCTTGAGCCAGGTGGGAGCCAAGGACGGCGGAGCACTGACCAATCCCTGGTACCGAATCAGCATGTCCGAGGCGTTCGCTCCCTGCTGCACGCCCCCGTGCACAAACAGGCCGATTATCGCCGTCACAACCATGCCTATCAGCATCGCCCCGCGCACCTTGCGCGCCATCAATGTGCCCGTGATAACCAGCCCTATGATCGACAACATCGCCCAGGGCGTAGTGGGACTGCCCAGCCTGATCAGCGCCCCGCCCTGGCCCGGCTCGACAAGCCCTGCATAGTTGAGCCCGACCAGGGCGATCAGAAAGCCTATGCCACCGGCAATCGCGAGTTTCAATCCGTGCGGGATCGAGTTCATGATGGTCTCCCGGAACTTGAAGAGACTCAGGATAAGAAACGCGGTGCCGGCGATGAATACGGTGGCGAGGGCGGCTTGCCAGGAATAGCCCAGGCCACCCATCGCGGCCGCTCCGCAGACCGTAAAGGCGAAGTAGAAGTTCTCCCCCATGCCGGGCGCAAGCCCGATGGGGTAGTTCGCGAGAAAAGCCATCAGCAGCGTGGCTATCGCCGACGCAATACAGGTGGCCATGAACACGCTGCCGAAGAAGTCCGGAGCTTCCCCCCCCGTCCACTGAGACGCCATCGGGATCGACAGTATCGCCGGTTGGACGAAGATGATGTAGCTCATCGTCAGGAATGTCGTCACTCCGGCGAGCAGCTCCGTCCTCGTGTTTGTGCCGTGTTCTTTGAGCTTGAAGAATGTCTCCACATCCAGCCTCCTAAAACCCCCCTGTTCCGTGCGTGGAGCGCGCACGGGCCGAGAAGGGGGTAGATGAGAAACTAAAAAACGCGATCCTGGGGATCGCGATTCTGACCTGTCGTGTTCTCACCCGAAGCCGGTCGATGTCTCGGCCGGAAGGGTTCAAAGCTACCCGGACAGCAATCCGAGTGCGCATGACGGCAGGTATTATAGCGACTAAAGAGAGCTAAGTCGACTCCAAGCCCGGGTTCATGTGGGGCAGGCTCTGGGATTCATCAAATGGCGCTGATGCGAGGCCGCCCGCTCTCTTCTCACAGAAGCTCTTCTATCGCGTTCTCCAGATCAGAGGTATTGTCGATCAGCGCGCCAAGATGCGCCCAGCGGCATCGCCCGTCCCGATCGAACACAAGGTGCTGCGGAATGCCGGCCGAATCGCCGTTCCAGCCCTTGGTCGCGTCGAAGTACCCACCAGTCAGGTCCAAGCCCCAGTACGTCGGATCGTACGGGTGAGAGTTCGCGAAGTTCTCCACGATCGCCCGGCTGTCCTTGACATTGATCAGAAGATACACGAAATCGCCGCTCCTGTACTTCTCGTACACCTCCTGCAAATCAGGAAGCTCGGCGACGCAGTACCCGCACCATGTCGCCCAGTAGTTGATGTACACGACATTTCCATCGGGCACAGTTGTCGGAAACACAAAATCTGCCGGGTTTATCTCGCCCTGGAAGGCAGTCGGTAGTGTCTGCGACGGGATCATGTCATCGGGAGATGACGGATTGTCGAGCACACCGAGGCTCGTAACCCACTGGCGGCAGCTCGATGTGTCGGTGGAGTCGTGCGAGTCGGTGACTTCCACGCTTATCTCGCAGTCGAGTACCTGGTCGGGTGGCGTCCATCTCGGAGTCGCGCTCCCCGGATCGTCAAATGCGCCGTACGGGCAGCTCCAGAGGTAAGTCACAGAGCCGGGCTCGGGAGCCGGGTCGGCAAACTCAACGCTCAGCTCGACCGCCTCCTGCGAGCTTCCCGCCAGGCTTGTCGTTCGAGAGCGATTCACCCACGCGATCCTGAGAGCCTGCGACTGCCCGACATCGATCACGAGCGGCTCGTCGAGCACGTCGCTGAGGGCGGACTTGTCGGTCACGCGAAGCTGGACAAGATATGTGCCCGCGTCGGTGTAGATATGAGTCGGATTGGCCTCCACGCTCTCCGCCTGGAATCCCTCGACCTCGTCATACGAGAAATCCCACTCCCTCAGCATGATGTCATCGGGGCCGTCAGGATCGGTCGAGTCGTCGAAGAACTGGACGGGCTCGCCGATCTGGACGCTGGACTTGTCGGCATGCGCGGCTGCGACGGGTGTCCGGCTCGTGTCGATGATCTCGACGACCTTCCCCAGCAGATACGGCCCGTCGTGCGGGCTACGGATCGTCACCCTGATCCGAATCTCGGTGTTTGACTCGACCGCGCCGGCGTGAAATGTGCACGACGGCCCGTCTCTGTTCGTGATCGTGCCGGCGCTCGACGGCTCGACCGCCCACTGGTAGAGGTCGGGCCTCTCGCCTCCGATCTCGATCGCGTACTCAGCGTCCGAATTCTCAGCGACCGCGTCGGGTCCGCTGATGCCGCTGAACACCATCCGCGTCCCGAAGCAGCCGGGGATGCCGACTGCGAGGACTGTAAGAACCGCAAGAATCTGAGCAATCCGACGGGGGAAATACATCAAGAACATCTATCGTACTCCGGAGGATTCTGCGTCATCGGGAATGTAGAACCAGCTCTGTCGACCTCACCCCGTCGCTGCCGTGCCGAGGCCGAGCTCGACCTCGACCTTCGCAAGCTCATCAATCAAAAACTGGATCAGATCATCCGCCTCCCAGCCCAGCTCCTCCGCGCCCTGCCTGACCTCATCCCGATTCACCGCGCGGCAGAACGCCTTGTCCTTGAGCTTCTTCCTCACACTCTTGGCTTTCATCTCCCTGAAGGACTTGTCCGGCCTCACGAGCGCGCAGCCGATGAGGAAGCCCGAAAGCTCATCGACCGCGAACAGCGCCTTCGCCATGAGCGTGTCGCGCGGGACGCCTGTGTACGACGCGTGCCCGAGGATCGCCGTCACGATTTCCTCCGGCCAGCCGCGCTCGCGCAGGATTTTCGCGCCCTCGTTCGCGTGCTGGGGCACCTCGGGGAACCGCTCGTAGTCGAAATCGTGCAGGACCCCGACCACCGCCCATTTCTCCTCGTCCTCGCCGTAGTGACGCGCCAGCGCCCTCATGCAGTATTCGACCGCGAGCCCGTGCTTGACCAGGTTCTCGTTCTTGGTGAACTCGCAGAGAGTCCGGTAGGCGGTCTCGCGGGTCGGTACGATTGTCTCGGACATCGCTTCACTCCCCAGGCTCGGTTGTCGGTGGGTTCTGATTATATAGCGTAGCCGCGCATATTCAAGGACCTCACTCCCAACCCCCTCTCCACTTGTGGACCTCTCCCCCTCTCCACTTGTGGAGAGGGGGTTAGGGGGTGAGGTGTGGAGAGGGAGCAGGGGGGTGAGGTTGTGATATCATTTCAGCGACTACGCGAACCGCGAGGGACCGAGCAACCTATGAGGCGAATCGAGATCTTCCTTTGCGTCGACAGGAACTCCAGGAATCCCGACAAAGTGGAGGGCCTTGTCCCTTTCCGAGTGGACGATGAAATCCTGTTTTTCGGGCCGGACCAGACGCCGCTGCGCGCCGAGTTCCGCAAGAGGTTCTTCACGTACAAGGAGGACATCAAGCCGGAAGTCGACCTGTATCTTGTCGGAGTAAACGACGTGGCCTCGCCCGAGGAGACGAGGAAAATCCTGTGGGTGGGGAGGATTGCCCGCCTCATGACCTTCGCCATCGCGAACGGCCTCCTCCGCGATCCTCGATTCGCCCCGCTGCTCGACTTCCGGTCTGAAAAGGAACCTGAAAGGAACCTCTCGCCGCTCCATATCGAGCCGATCGGCATTATGGGCAAGCTGGCGGGCTACCGTCACCGGACCGACTACCACGACAAAGTGGGGCGCGACGGCATCCCGGATTGGGCGAAGGACGTTGTCGACCCGCGCGACAAGAGGGAATTCGGGATAGCCGGAAAGGACCTCCTCCTCAGAGATGTCTCGAGAAGGAAGAAGATCTTCAGACGGGACTGCTGCTTCCTCTGCGAGAACATCTTCTTCGCGCAGGGCCATGGGATGGCGATAGGGGACCAGATGGTGTCGCTATTGGATCAGTGGCAGCCCGGGCAGGGAGTGGACAGTGTGGCGATTTTCGGCTACAGCCAGGGCAAGGACGGCAGGCGGGTGATGAACAAGCTGAAAGGCTCCGCACTGCACATAAGGTTCAAGATCGCGGACGGGATGATCGATTATCTGACGGCCAACAGACCCGGGCGGTAGAGTTCGGATATTGCGGGAGTTCGTTCTGTCTATTCAGCCGAGCTCTTTCCTCAGGCGCCGACCCAGGAAGACCCACGCCACCAGTGCAAGCACGATGAAGACGCCGAGCGGCGTCGCGACCCCCAAGAGATGGCCACCGACATCGAGCGAACCGAATGTCGGCACCGCTCCGTCCATATAGCGAGCCACCATGAAGAATGGAGAATGCAGACTCGGGATACCGAGAAGCGCGATCAGAGCCGCAGGAGCCAGCGCTCCGATCAATGACCCGGCCACAGGCGGAGGCCATCCGCGCCTGGCGAGCGCTCCCAGGTACGCAAGAGCAGTCATGAGGAGAGCGAGCGGAATCGCAAATGCGGCATGCTCGATGTAGATCGGCATCATCAAGTTCGTGTCGGGAAAGAACGCAGACTTCACGAGGATGCCAGTCCATGAAGCTCCGTACCTGAACGCTGTCTCCAGCAATATCAGCAGGACTGCCGGGATAACACCGTAGAACCACGCCAGCACGCTCATCGCCCGGATAGCATCTCTCGGAGCCGGTCGCGCTTCTGACGCACCATCGGAATTCTCAGGCCTGATATCGGTCGTGGCAACCATCGCCGGAAGCGCCGCAAGCCAGACCCTTGTAAGCAGCAGCAACCCGATGATGGCGTTCCGATTACCAACCCCCATGAACACAATCGGCAGGCCGTGCGGAGAGTCGGCCATAAGCTTCATCAGAATGCAGACAAGGGCGGCCATCAGCCACGCGACAGGGTTTCTGGCGAGTTTGATCAGCACTTCTCCGTTCCATCGGGCAAGAAGCGCGATCCATGGGGTTGATTGCACGAGAGTCCGAAATCCTGCGGGCCCCGACCTCAGTGCGATCGACCGGTCCCCGGGACCCGGCGAAACCTCCGGTACTCCAGCGATCGTTCCTTCGCCCATCCCGGCGGAAGACGCACCGCCCGGAGACAGCCTTCCAAACACAAGCAGTTGCACTATCAGCCATACTCCAAGGGTCAGCACGGAGAAAACCAGGAGCGGAGCGATGAGATCAGAAGGCTGCCACTTCGCATCGACCAACCCGAACTCAGGCGCCAGGATCCAGACCAGCACCCTCTTGGCGTATACGGAGTCAAGTCCCGACAGCAGGCCGACAACGGCCCCTGCCACCGGCATACCCGCGACCAGGATCGCCCCACGATGGCCGCGCACGAGCCCCGCGATGAATATCAGGCCCGCCAGGAGCCACCCCAGAACGAGAAGACAGAAACCGCAGTAAGAGTAATACAGGAGCCAGTAGATTACCTCATCTCCCATACGCAGCATCCAAAGCCCGCTCAAAGCGTGCGCGCCCGTAATTCGCAGCATCACAACGGTCTCAAGGAGACTGAGAATCAGTAATGGGAGGACCGCAAACAGCCAGATCAACCATTTCGTCGCCCACATTACGTCATCAGGCGCCATCCGCATCTTTGTAGACAAAGCCGAAGAGCTGTTGCCGAGCCTTGGCATGAGAAACCAGACGGTGATCAGGACGAGATACGAGCGAGCCAATGTGAATAGGACAGTGAGGTAGTTCCCGGTCATCGAGCCACGATCGCTGCCATACTGGTCGGTGCTGTAATAACGAATCGCGAGAATCGCAAGCAGAATCACTCCCGGGTACAGATACAGCCTGACCCACTTTCCGTCCTTCATCACCGCGTTCTTCCAGACCTTCAGAAGCCCCACCGCAGCGTCGGACGGCACTTCATACGGCCTGCCGGACCACGTCAGCCTCGCGACAAGCCGGCACAACACCACCCAGGCGGCGATGCACGGCAAGCCGAAGACCCCAAGTTCGAGCAATACCTGAGGGAGCGGCGATGTGTATCTCCAGACTCCGGCGAGCATCCCGATACACGACTCCGGAAGCAGATACCATGCGGAAATGAGAAGCAGGCTGTATGGCTCGACATCAGAAGTCAGCGGCATCCACCCGATCTGCCGAATACCGAGAAGGACCGCGACCAAAGTCGGGGCGATCGCCCATCTCGCCGCGCCTACGCGTCCACGCAGCACGCCCCCGACGTATGAGATGGGGACGAGGAGAAATCCCTGAACCACCAGGACCGCGGCGCCTCCGATGATGAGACCTTGGACCATCGGCCGCGCGGCATGCTCGCCAAACAGCCTCGGACCGGTCACCTGCAGTACCGCGCCGGTCTCTATCAGGCTCATGACCACCATGGGCAGAATCGTGTACCACCACGAGAGGCGCAGAATCGCGGTGATGATGCCGATTGCCCTCGGCTTCGCCGCATACTCAGCCGACCATCGTGACTTCTCGAAATCAGCGCTCGCGATCACTGCCGGGAAGAGGATCAGCCATATCCGAACAAGCGCGAACGCCACGAGAAACGCCACCAGGATGTCGCGGGTGACACCGGCTGCGTCCTCTCCCGGGCCGGGGATGTAGCCCCTTGGGAGCACCCAGCCGCGGCTCTCGAGCCTCGGATGGAAGAGGACCACCCACCCGATCAGGACCGCCAACATGATGATCCCGGGCCCGTAGAGCGCGAGGAGCCCTCGCGGGGTCCGCAGTTTCCCGCTCCAGCGTGCGTACAGGTGCTCGCGTGGATTCTGGCGTGTTTCGGGGGAGCTTGCCCCGGCTGATCTCAACTTATGCCTCCTGAACGCGGATTGAGGCGCTGGCTCACTACACGTTAAGGATGATCTTGTTATCGGCGAGGTTCAGCCGTCCGAGCGCCAGCCGGACGCCGTCGATCATCTCGTCCTTCCCCGCGACAAACGCCACCGTATCCCGCGTGTCGGGCGCTGTCTCCAGGATGTGATCCTGCACATAGCCCGCGTGACCCTTCCACTGCGTCCCCTCGGCCGGACGGCTGGCGGAAAGGAAGATCTCGACCTTACCCTCGCGCCATTTGTCCTGCTCGTCCAGGAACGCGAACCGGTCCGCCGTCCGCTCCCCGTAGAAAAGCAGCACCCTACCCCAGTCGCTCCTCGCCAGGAGGATGTCCAGGATCACCGGACGCATGGCGCAGATCGCCACTCCGCACGCGGCGAGGATCAGGTTGTGTCTGCGGTGCATGAGAAGCGGAAAGCCCTCTCCTTTCGGGCGGCTGATCTGGATTTCCTCCCCGGGCTCCAGGGCGGCGATCCTGCGGCTTCGCTCGCCGACCTCCTTCACGAGGAACTCGAAGAACTCCTGACCCTGGCGGCTCGCGATCGTCGCGCGCCACGGCCCCATGCCCGGAAGGACAAGGTCGACATACTGCGCCGGCTGCAGATGCGCCGACCATACCTCAACCGGAACGTCGACGGTCAAAAGCACCTGCGCTTCGGCGACCGGTCGCTTCTCAATTACCTGGGCGCAGTAGAGATCGTCCATATCGAGGGCATTGTAAGCCTACCGTGCCGACAGCTTCAAGCGTGCCGGCAGCTTCAAGCTGTCGGTCCCGTGGCACGCGCTTCCAGCGCGTGATCGCAGTCGTAGCGGGTGCCGGGCACAGGCTCAGCGAGTCTTCGAGCGTGCCTGTGCCCGCTGTTAAGCAAACAGCCCGGCAATTCACTTGCCGGGCTTGTTGATTCCGTAAGGACGGGCGGAGCGGGGAAGCTCCGCCCCGGGTTGCTTGTCACCACTCGCCGTCGCAGGCTTCGAAGTCCAGCCAGGCGATGTAGTTGGCGGTGGCCAGACGGGGATGGTATGACTTCCAGCCCGGAGGACGGACTGAATAGAAAAAAATCACCGGGAGGGTGCCTGGGACAAAGTCGCAAAACGTTTCCCAAGAAATGTAGAAAATATCGGTACGATAGCAGTCCGGGCATATATCAAAGGCTTCCTCCAATGATATTCCTGAACCATAACTACCGTTCATCAAATCGAGCCAACCCTCTGGATCCCAATTCTCTGGACCAGAGTCAGGCCCGAAGTGCCAGTACTTGATATGCCACAACAAGCTTTCCGCCTTGACTTCATCGGGAGCATCCGGATCGATCGGACTGACCTGCTCAATCCAGAACTCGTACGGAATCGGCGAATTGGCCTCAGGAGGGAAATCGACCGCAGGATTGGTCACTGGATACACTGAGGGCGGCGCCCAGTGGGCGTAGACTGCGTACGATGCCTCGATCGGGCCTTCCGCGGGCGGACGGATGATAAAGGTGCGGGTCACGGTTCTGCCCGCCTCGAACATGTGGCGGTTCTTGTTGCTATAGTATGTTTTGAATCCATTGATCGTCCCGAGGTCCTCACCCGAAGCCATGCGACCCGGGTAATAGCGCAGTATCGGCAAATCACCCTCCTCAATATCGAAATAATGCTCCTGTCGGCTCCTGTTATCCGGAGCCCAGATCATCGTGTGACCGTCGGGATTCATCAGTTCGGCGTCGCCCTTGCGGTACGAGGCGAACCGCCAAAACCAGTACTGGGGAGGCTTCCCGTAATTGTGTTCATATATCTCAGGATCGGCAATATATTGCGATGACGGGAAGATGATTATTCCCTTAACATCGAATCCGGTATAACACGCATCCTCGTAGGGATGCGTGATGGAGATGTCAACAGCCAAATCACCGTTGGAGAGCACGTTGACCTTAGCGATTCTGATGCAGTTCTTGCCAGGCGAGACTTCGAGGAGCTTGACGGCGTTGATGTGGTAGCCCCAGTAGTAGACGGCCTCGGCTGATCGCCTTGGGACAAGGGTATATTCAGATCCGTCCCTTGCAATCACCAGATCGTACACCCCCCAGCTCACATCACTGCCGATGCATTCTCGGGGCAACGGCAAGTCAAGCGACGGGGCGGTTGCCGCCGTATCCGCCGCCAGCCACGAACAAGCCGGCAGGAATATCAGCACCAGAGTGAGGTAGATCCATGTCGTTCTCATGACGTGTCCTCCCTCTTACGGCGTTGTGTCGCCTTCGGCCAGATATGCCGTATAGGAGTCATCCGTCCAGCCCATGCCCAAGGTATGATATATCCAATTCCCGTTATCCGGGTTCCTGAGGCAGATCGTCAAGCCGCTGAACGGCCAGTACGTGTACCATTCAAGCTGGGCAGGCACGTCCGTATGCTGCACCTCGCCGAACTCGAATGTTTCTCCGACAAGTTGAACATGGTACGCAGAAGCTCTGATAAGCCATCCTTCAGCACCCTCCCCTGGGAAATGACGACTGAGAGCAATCAGACCGTCGTAGCCGTCTTGCTCACCCTGGTAAGCGGCAAGGTCCGGGCAGCGACTGTGGTCCACCTCGCATACGGGAT
>Ga0315296_10001662_pt1 | contig 19359 bp, 17 predicted proteins | sample YL17G14_18_MG_FD_203921 | JGI IMG/M metagenome (GOLD analysis project Ga0315296, IMG submission 203921) | Sediment microbial communities from Yellowstone Lake, YNP, Wyoming, USA - YL17G14_18 | ecosystem: Environmental > Aquatic > Freshwater > Lake > Sediment | place: USA: Wyoming | collected...
CGACGCTTTGTGGTGGGCGCATCAGTTGGCAGGTTCGCGCCGTGGCGGGGGAAGCGCAGTCCAACTTGAGCGCTCTGACGCCGGACAACGACTACGACCTGCCGCAGTGCCCTGAGTATGCCATGGTTACGTTCAATCACGTTGAGTTCTATGAGGACTGCGACGACTTATGGCCGGCCTGGCTCTTACAGGTGAACGGAGAAGCCAAACAGTTCTACGAGAGTTGCGATGCCGGGCCTTTCACCGGCTGCCTGCTCAAGGGGCCTCATATTGATGACGACTGCGGCCCGCATTCCTTTGCGTCCTGGGGTGAGGGCATGGACCCCCATCCCGACACCATCGTGGTCCCCATTCCCCCGGGCGAGATCCATATCGAGATCAAGTATGCTGTGTGGGACAGGGGGAGCGGCGACATGCTCGAAGCCATGTGGCACCCGTGGGACTTCTCCTCGCTGGAGGAAGCTCAGCAGAAGCTGGGCTGCGGTCTTCCGCCCCCCTGGTATATCTACACCCTCCACATCTTCCCGCAGGCCGAGGGTTTGAATTGCCCCGTTTCGCAGCCTGCATACAGGCCCTAGCAACTAACCGGCTTCAGCCGGTCTTCCCCGTCGTGGCGCGGGACGGACCCTGAGCCGCGCCCTGAGCCTGACGAAGCATGTCCTGAGCACAGCCGAAGGGGGCGCAGATCGAAGGTCGTATCGAAGCCCGTCCTGAGCAGAGTCGAAGGGGGCGCCGGACTCGAGCCGGTTCAGCGAAGTGCCCGAGGCGGGCACGCCTGCCCTGGTGCTCATCGAACCCCGAGCACGCGCTGCCAGGTTGGCACCCGCTTTTTGCCTCCGGGGCACACAGCAGGTACAATAAGCAACAACTGGCCTGGACGGGCGCGATGTCGAAAGGGGGCGCAACACATGAGGGCAAAAACGACGACCGAGGATGTGGATGTCAAGACTCTCCTGGGCGCTATCTATCAGCGACTCAACCTGCTGGCGCAGGACATAGGGCTGATGAGGTTGGCGATCTTGAAAGAGGGTACTACGGGCCCCTCCCCAGGGGCTTTTAGTGCCCTCGGTGGGGCATGGAGTGGCACCGAGATTTCCGAGGAGGATATCGAAGAGGCCCGAATCTCGCTGCCCGGGGACCTATGACCAGCTACATAGTAGACACCCACGCGCTGATCTGGTACCTGGTTGATGATCCTCGCTTAGGGGAGAAAGCCAGGGAGATTCTGCAATCGAGCGGCAACCGCCTGATTGTGCCAGCGATCGTGTTGGCTGAGGCCAGGCACATCGCGGACGCAAGCGCGTTCCCATCTCTTTCCAGGACGTCCTGACAGCAATCACGCGAGACCCTTCTTGTGTCGTGGCTCCAGTCGACACTCTAACGGTATCGTACATGCCCAAGGGTCTTGATATTCATGATGGCTTGATTGTGGCTACCGCCCTGTTGTACCGGGACTTGCTTGGGGAAGACGTCTACATCCTTACCAGGGATGAGCGAATCCGGGAGTCGCATTCTGCCCCTATTGCGTGGTGAACAGAAGTTCCTCGTTCGCCATGCGCTGACTCCACACTAAACCGACTCCACTCCGTAGGCAGGCACGCAGGTGCCGGTGCTCATCGGGCTGGTCTACGTGGCGTTGTGGATGCGCCGGACGTTCTTCAGGACAGGGCTAGCGATGGCGAAGGCCGGTTTGTAGTACGCGCCCCGCGCTACGAGCAAGGGAAACCGGCCGAAGCCGGTTGGAGGACAGGTTCGTGCCCCATGCCTTCTGCCGCTACAGTGCCTCCGAGGGGACAGCAACATACTCTGCAAAGGAATGGGACTCGGGGACCGGCAAGCTGTCTTCGATCAAGCCACGAACGTGCATTTCGATGGCCTCGTACATATTGCGCGCGACCTGGTCGCGGCTCTCGCCTGTAGCCACGCATCCGGGCAAATCTGGTGAGTACGCGGAGTAGTTGCCATCCGCTTTTTCGATAACGATCAGAAAACGATACATCTCTTCTACCTGTCCTTTCCCGCCGCTGGCCTCTGCAACTGCGCCTGCTTGAAGATGCTGTTCAGCGTCCCAGGAGCCAAATCGTGACCGGGATGACCAGCAATCGTGACCCGGCCGGGCTTGGATGAATGCTTGTATTGGCGGTGACTGCCTCTCTTGGTAACCAGGTACCAACCATCTTTCTCAATGAGCTTGATGACTTCACGAACCTTCATTGTCATTCATCTGCAGATGTCTATCAATGCTCATGAGGCAAGCGCCGCAGTCGGCAGCTAGACGAGTATACCACCACCTAGCCGCTCCTGCAAAACAGACTCTGAGTACAGGTGATGGCGTTCACCCCCTTGCGTATGGGGATGCGGGCCCGTCCCCCACGGCGCGAGAGGCGAGCACCCTGAGCCACGTCCAAAGGGGCCTAGCCGAGCGGCGTTTGCCACAGTCGTTTTTCAGGTTCTGACAGTGGATCTTGCCTCTCTCGCACACACGATGTAGAATCACCAGTGGATCGCTGTGCCGGGCGCGAAGAGAGGAGTGGTGAAGAATGGCGAAGGGTGGCTACAGGGATAGGCTGCTGGAAGAAATGGACTCGCTGTCCGAGGAGAGGATCAGAGCCCTCGCTGATTTTGCTGCCTACCTGCGTGAGAGGGAGGAGTGGGAGGCGACGGCAGAGATCCTTGGCAACGACGATCTGGCCGAGGACCTGAGGCGCTCGCGTAAGGCCTGGGCCGAGGGGAGGAAAGAGGAATTCGTCCCCTTGGATGAACTCAAGGCCAAGCTGCATGTATGAGGTCTTCTTGAGCCGGCAGGCCGCGAGAACCCTGGAAAGGCTGACGCCGGCGATGAGAGCCCGCATCATCAAAGCCTTGGAGAGGGTCAGGCCCGATCCCTTGAGAGGCAAGAAGCTTCGGGGCGAGTTGGAGGGGCTGTTCAGCCTCCGGATCGGCGAGATGCGCGCTGTTTACGAGGTGGACCCCGACGAGATGCTGATGGTGGTCCACGCTATCGGTCCCCGGGGCGACATCTACAAGGGCTAAGAGGCAACTGATCCCTCGCCTCGATCGACCGGTGACTCTGACCATCCCACGTCCGCCGAAGCCTGCACTACCGCCCAGAACTTTCCTCCTTCGCGCTCCAGGCGCACCCGCCCCCCAGCGGCCTCGAACATCCCTTGCACCGCCTGAGGGGAATGAAAGTGGCTGCGCATCAGGATCAGCTTCTCGGCCAGCGCGATCAGCCGCACCGGGGTTCGCTCCACGTCCGGCTCTTCTATCACCAGCCGCCCACCGGGCGCCAGCACCCGCAACAGTTCTGCGGCTGCTTTTCGTTGGTCTCTCAGGTGATGAAAAGTGTCCACCATCAGGATGCGGGCAAAGGCTCCATTGGCAAAGGGGAGCCGCTCCGCCTCCCCACGCACTGCTGGCAGCCCCTTGAGGCGCGCCTGGCGCAGCATCCCTACCGACTCATCAAGGACCACAATCTCGTCTACGAAGCCCCGCAGGGCCTGCGCCACCTGCCCCGTGCCCCCGCCCAGGTCCAAGACTCGCCCAGCCGCGGGCAGTTGCAGGAGTTCCCGCAGCCGCTCGGCGTTGAGGATGGGGAAGAGGCGATCGTAGTAACGGGAGACCAGACTGAAGTGGTCGGGGATAGGGGGCATCAGGGCTGTCCTCTCTGCCTGGCCACAGGGTGCCTTTGGCTCACCGCAGGGCCTGGTAGTTATCCGAGGGGATCCCAGCCCTCTCGAAGAGGATGCGAATCTCCTCTAAATGCTCCTCATCGGAGGGAAAGCTCACCCCGAAGTAGCCCAGGCCACGATAGCCGTCCCATGCCCTCCAGCATGGCTACAAGCACTCCTGAGAAGAGAGTAGCAGTGCTCGCATAACCGGTTCGAAGCGTGGGGGCAGGGGACGAGCTCAGGTTCAAGGGCAAGTCTCAACGCAAGAGGTCGTATACCTCACTGCGATGTCGGACACCGTACAGAGTCAAGACCTCTGCGTCAGGGTCCACCCAGAGGAGGACTCGGTAGTCCCCCACGCGGTACTTGTGCAATCCTTTCAGTTCCTCGGGTAGATGTCGAAGGGGAAACTGAAGGGCCTCCGGGTGCTGCGCCAACCACTCCACCTTGCGAATGACGCGCTCAGCAGTTTGGCGCTCGAGGTTCGCGACATCCTCGTCAAACTCGGGCGTGGTCTCTATTCGATACACAGGTCATGCTTCAGCGCGTCGAGAGGGCGAGCTTCGCCCTCAACGTGGTGCTGCCGAGCTTGGCGCATGCGGGCTAGAAAGGCATCGTCCTGGGAGAGTAGATAGTCTTCCAGTTCGTCCTCAAAGGCCTCAAGCGCCCGGGCGGCCGCTACTATCTTCTCCAGCAAGGAGACGGGCACGGATACGCTCTCAGTGGCCATATTCTGTTCAGACCCTTCGATTCTTAGAGATGGTCTGCTCATTATCCACTCCCCACTCTGTACACGTTGTGTCCACAGTCATCTGGATTATAGTGTACTACTGTCGGGCAGTCAACTTGCAGGTGGTCGTGCCGAGAGCTTCTGAGGGGGGCTGAGCACTATGACGTTCCAGGAGTGGCGGTAGATGGATTCGCCGGCTGACGCTGCGCATCAGGGCCAGCTTCTCGGCCAGCGCGATCAGCCGCACCGGGGTTCGCTCTACGTCCGGCTCTTCTATCACCAGCCGTCCGCCGGGCGCCAGCACCCGCAACAGTTCTGCGGCTGCTTCTCGTTGGTCTCTCAGGTGATGAAAAGTGTCCACCATCAGAATGCGGGTAAAGGCTCCGTGGGCAAAGGGGAGCCGCTCCGCCTCCCCACGCACTGCTGGCAGCCCCTTGAGGCGCGCTTGGCGCAGCATCCCCACCGACTCATCCAGGACCACAATCTGGTCTACGAAGCCCCGCAGGGCCTGCGTCACCTGTCCCGTGCCCCCGCCCAGGTCCAGGACTCGCCCAGCGGCGGGCAGTTGGAGGAGTTCCCGCAGCCGCTCGGCGTTCAGGACGGGGAAGAGGCGATCGTAGTAACGGGACACCAGGCTGAAGTGGTCGAGGAAGGGGGGCATCAACCCTGTCCTCTCTTCCCAGCCAGCGGGGCCGGCGGTGGGGCCAGGCGTAGGGGGCCAGGCGGGCCGCTTGCCTGACGGTGTCCAAAGCCCTCAGCACGGCACTCCGGTGGAGATCGGTGCCCTCAAGACCGACCTCGGGTCACAGCAGGTCGAACTTGATCGGTTCGAACTCCTTCGGTGCGATGATAGCCAGTTGCTCAAGGACTCGCTCCCGACACTCCGTGGCCATACTCAAGGAGCGGGCCAACTCGTCGTGGGTCACGTCATCCGCAGTTTTGTGGGGACATATCAGCTTCATCAGCCCGGACGCTGTCTTGAGAACAGAGGTCTCATTGCGGCCGGTCATGCCTGTGAAATCGGCATGGGCCTTCACTATCGTGTGGAACCCTGTGATGCGACGCAGGCGCGTGAATATCTCGGCAAGGTAGTCGGTGATGAACCCGTAGCCAACAGCGTAGTTCTCGGGGCTGACCTTTGGCATCTCCCAGCCGGGCAAGAAAGCATGAATGCGATCCAGGAAAGCGGTGTCCTGCAGTTCCTGCGGCAGGACTTCAAAGAGGTGCACGTACCGTTCCAACGGGCGCTGGCGCCTCATGTCGGTGTCTATGTTACCGCCTAGCACGATGCTCGCCTGAGATGTGAATTCCAGGGGCCCGCGAGAGAAGTGCCCGGTCTGCATGTAGTCTTTGAGCAAGCTTATGGTGGCCTCGGGATCAGCGAAACGCGTGTTGGCAACCTCGTCGAAGAAGATCACGTCTCGGTAGCCGAGGATCCCAATCTTGCGGCTAGCTAGGTTGTAGAACAGCGTCGCCGGGGTGGCCTTGCCGCCAGAGATGACGAAAGAGCGACTGGAGGTATTGCGATAGGTGTACGTCTTGCCAGTCTCTCTGGGACCTAGTTCAAGCAGATTGTAGTTTGCCTCCACGAACGGAACCAGCCGAAGTAACATCAGTGTTTTGACACGTTCATCGAAGCGAGCGGGATTGAATCCAATGGTGGTTATCAGCAGGTCTATCCACTCATCGTCGGTGAACGACCGTCGCTTGGCGATGTAGTCATCGAGGTCGAGGCGGGTGATTTGGAAGGGCTTGAATTCGCGAATATAGAAAGGGTAGATGCGTCCACGAAGCTCATAGTTGCTGTCATACTCAATTGTCATGGTGCCCCAGGCGCCCCCGGTGAGCAGCGCGTCACCATGGTCCTGCAACACACGCCTGCTTACCCGCACGAAGTTGTCCCCCAATGCGGGCACTTCTGCCCAATAATGATCTCGGCTCGCGTCCAGCCGCGCTTGCAAGGAGCCAAGAAGCAGGTATTCGCCCTTCTCCTTGATGCGACTCTTGATCAGTTCCTTGGCATCACTCTCGACATAGTGTTCCTGCAACAGGCGGTCTATTCGCTGTTGTCCTGGAACAGGGTTGCCCGGGTCCACGTAACGCGCGCACAGGTACTCCATCACGTACCGCGGGAACTCGTTGTAGGCATCGTTCCACCGCGTCAGCTTCTTCAGGACCACACGGTCGCCAAGCAGAGTATGGACCTTCTCGTCGGTTGCCGTCAGGCCTTCTATGCTCATCACCATGGTTGCTGCCCCTGCATGTCTGACGAGTCTTCGCCGACTCGGGTCGTCCCTCTAGTTAGTCCAGGTCTTCGAGGGCACCGAAATCTATCTCCACCACGTCGGTGCGTTGCGTGACCTCCACGGCAACCTTGGCTCGCCTGCTCCGGGGTCGCCCATCCAAGTCAGCGTACTGTAAGTGGATGTCCACGGTGGTGGTTGCCTCCGAGGTTCTATCGCTGCGGACCCGGTAGGTCGCGGCAAACGCGTGAGTGACGCGTCGCGACTCGCCGGGAGCCAGCCGTAAAGTGTGGAGCGCTGGCATCGGGGCCGTGTCCGCCTGGAGTGCCAACTGCGCTTCGGCGCTGACATTGCCACTATTGCTGACGACCGCTGTGACGACAGCGGTGTCGCCCTCCAGGGACATGATTCGTTCCGGCTGCACCGTGAGCTTGAACTCCACACTCCGCGTGATTATGCGCTGCATCACCGCACCCGGAACAGCCATTTCGGCCAGGGAAAGGCCGCCGTGGGCGTATCGGTCCGTCGGGCCACGCCAGCCAACTCGCTTGAACCAGCGCCTGCCAATGGCAACGCCGTAGTTCTCGCGCAAAGAGGGGTACTCCAATGCATACAGGTCGGGAATGCTCTCAGGGAGCTCATGGGTCGTGACGTAGCGATAGTGGACGGGGTGGCTGCCACCTTCCATGTAGCGCTGCCAGCGACTATCATCGGCGATCTCTATGTGATCACCCTCGTCCAGTTCCATGAACCCATGGTCGCTGGTCACTACCACGGTGTCGCCTTCGTGCACCAGGTTGTCGAGGACCTGGAGAATGTCGTCTAGCAGATTCTCCAGACTGTGGTTCAGCGCGACCAAGTTTCCACGCTGACTGTGGAGATTGTCGTCGGACAGGTTGTACACGAGTATGTTATACGGATAGCGCTCGGCAGCAGTGAGTTGGCTGTATTGACGATCCGACTCCATCCCCGAGTAGAAGCGGAGTCTGCTGCTCCACTCGGCGGCCGGCAGTTCAAACAGACGGGCTGCTAATTGAGCCTGATCCTTAGAAAAACGCTGGGCGTAGCTGCGCCAGTAGCTTGGGTTGTTGCCTGCCAGAAGCCCGGTACGTGCTATCCCGGTCCAGGAGGGCAGAAGGCTCAAGTAGGCCTTGGGAGGTTCGTTCAACTCGTATCGCTCCAGTAGGCGCGGCTTGACCAACCTCTCCCAGGAATCCCAGCGCATCCCGTCGAAGATCACCACCCATAGACAGGCGTCGACCGTGGGCCGTAGCCGCCGCTTGACGACGGTATCGCGCAAGACATTGAGGGCCAAACGAGGATGGGCCAGATAGCGTGGCCAATTGCTAGTTATCAGACCAGCCAGCGCGTGGTCAGCAGCATCAAGGTACTCACGGACGGCCTTGCGCAGAGGCTTCAGATAGCGTGAAAAGCGCTGCCTGACGTTAGGGTCGGGCAGGTACTCCACGTTACTAGCTGCTCGAGCCAGGGCATATTCAAGGTCGTAACACGCTTGTTCAACGTACCAGTCGAGCAAGGTCGCCAAGTCACCGCCCGCAGGAAGGGGATTCTTGAGGCGCGTGCTGATGAAGGCGATTTCGTCTAGGATTTCGCCAAGGGCCGTGGCGCCCCGCGCGTATGGCGTATGTGGCAGGTCGCCCAATGTGCCCGGCCGTCGCTCGATCCAGAGGGAGTCAAAGCGCCGTGTTTCGCGGGCCAGCAAGGCTGTCGAGAAGAATTGTACGCCGAGTGCATATAGCAGGGCCGGGGTATCAGCCTGGATGAAGGCGTCGAAAGCCTTCTCGGACGTATCAAGGTCCAGGAGACCTGTGATATCGCGCAGTTCATCGCTCTGAAGATGGCTCTCTGCCTCGACAATCACTCGTGCCCGCCACTCTGGTTGTCGGTCCCATCGGCCTAGACCCACGTCCGCCCAGGGCTCCAGTGATCCTGCGTCGACAGCGAGCAGGCGCAGACCACGCAGTTGATTGGCGATGTTGGGTACGCCGCAGCTACCTAGAAAACGCCTGAGGTAGATGTACAGTGCCAATTGGGGCCGCGAAACCTCAAGCCAGCTTTCCGCCCCACCCAGGTTGAGGTGATGAGCCTGCCGCGCCTGGAGCTGCAGCAACGATAGACCGCGCTCATCCCAGTCACCTGTGAAGAGAACGTCAAGGTAGGCGTCCAGCACGCGGGCCGGAGTATCATGACGGAACATCAAACGGGGCACAGCGATGTCGGGTCGCAGGCAATGAAGGGCCAGGGCGCGCATGGCGTGAATGTCCAGGCTGGCCTGAGGCTCCAAGTGCAGACGCAACTCCTTCCAAGCGGCGACCACGGCAGGCAAGTTCTGACTCACGATGTGGGCGTAGTCCCATACCGACTCATCCGGCCAGGTCTCGGCTGGCGCCAACTGTGCCAATACGCCAGGCAAGCTGGCATCCAGAAAGGCATCCGCCCGCCTCCAAATGTCCATCATGTTCCCCAACTCGATCTGGGGTGGTGCATCTTTAGGCCAACCAGGAGGGCAGGTCACCCACAGCAGATCACGCCGGCCGGGCTCAGGCTGATATCCTTGTCTGAAGGCCAAGTCGTTGCCATCGTAGCGAAAGACTCGCCAGGTGCGAGCGCCCGTATTCAGCTCCGATCCTAGACTCAGATCGCCGTAAGGGTCGAACAAGACCGCCAGTCGCGCTGCCTCAGGAAGGGCATCGAGCTCCTTGGCAACAAAGTCGCCCACGGTGAGGGGTATGGCGTCATCTGCCATGGGGACCCTCTATTGCGCCCTCATGCGGCACACTTCCGCCATCTTTCTGGTCCGCTGATAGAGCCAGCTGTTGACCGAGCCCTTGTCGACGAGTTGGAATAGTTGGGAGGCCTCGTCGTACAACTCAAAGAGATAGCAGAACTGCACCCAGTCGCACAGCTTCTCATCGGATGGCCGGGCGAGTCGGCCGCGCAGGAACTCCCTGATCCTGCCAAGGCTTTCGTCAAGAATGGCATGAGCTTGCGCATCCTCACGCGGCGCGGCGTCCTTCTCGTTCTTTCTTCGACGCCTTGACGGGCGCTTGATGTATGCCTGCCTCACCAGGTCAAAGGTGGCATCAATAAAGCTAGCCAGCAGGTCGGCATATGCCTCGGCGTGTTCGGCAGTCCTGGGCACTTGGTCGAGCCGCATAGCGACGCGGGCCCAGTACTCGCCCCATGGCTCCGCCACGACCTGCTGGCCGAGGACCGCACTCAACTCATCCACCTCAGGCTTAAAGACAGAGAGACGATCAAGAGACGCCTCACGCGAGGACTCGAAATGGATCGCAATCTCGTCTTGCCTTCGGGCCAGCCACAACTCGTAGTGCATGCCGCCAAACTCCGGATAGTGCACCTGAAGCCACCGAGCACTCGCGCTGATCTGCGCATGCCGGGCCTGCGCCGGCAGTTTGTCCGGCAAGAGCGTTCCCACCTCACGTAGGAACTCCGCACGCAACGCCCGTTTCTCCGCCCGGCCAGGGGGCCTCGTTGTATGCATTGCGCCGACCCCCGAACTCACTGGATAGGGGATCATACCGATGCGCGCCAGAGCAGAGCGCGCTGTCTGTGACGTGAACTCCGTGTGATCCGCACCGGTTGCCAATGCGAAAAGCCATTTCACCGACACGGCTTGCCCATCAACGTCCACGGCCCAGTCCTTGTAGCGGAGCGCCTCTTCTGGCGGACCCTCTTTGAGGATCCTCGCGGCCCGGTCCAGCAATGCTTGGACGTCAATTTGCCATTCCTGACCCCGCCATCGGAAGCTTACAGCCATGCCTGTTCCCTCTACCATCCCAGCTTGGCCTTGCTGGCCGTCCCCAGACGTCTCACCTGCTCGTAGATGGCAGGATCGACTTGGGTCTCATCTACATATGGAAGCAGCGAAGCGGCTTCTCGGTGCAATTCCAGAGCGTAGCAGAACTCGATCCAGAGACATATCCTCCTGGCGTCCGGCTGCTCCGTATGACGTCCTCGTAGATAGGAATGAATCCGCTCCAATTCTCTCATGGCTCGGCTGCCCAGCTCAGCTTGAGTGATGGAAGTGGTCGCTCTGGCACGTTCCTCAGCCGATAGTTGATCGTACAGGGTTCCCCATAGCTGCCGGAACTGCTCAGTGGGCATCGCTCTGCGGGTTTGCTCAAGCATCTCGAGCGAAACGCCGGTTCTGGTTTCCCCCTTCCTCCTCCCTGCCGCTGCGGCTGAGCTACGTGAGCCCCGCGTACCCTGCACATTGTCTTCGGTGTCTCGAGGCAGGCCGAGATCCGTAGCGTTGGGATTATCCTCCAGCCATTGATGTCCTGCCTCGGTGATGGTCCAGATCCCACGGCCACCGCTACCCATGAGCCCGGCGCGCACAAGGTCTTGCCGAGCCCAGCGTACGCGCCAGTCCCACCTCAAGTGGCCCGACGGATTCAGTTCGCGGTCTTCGGGCGCGATCAGATGACCGAGCCGCCTCTCGAACTCCCTCACGGCGTCAGATGTCGGGGCGCGCCCCAATTCTGCCATCAGACGGAGCAGCGCCAGATTGTACTCGTCTCCCGTTCTGATCTCGTCGGCCATCGGCTTAGCCTCGTGCTTTCATGTTGCATACAGTCGCCATCCGTTTGAGCCTGGCGTAGTCTTGAGGCTGCAGCCGCGATTCGTCCATCTGGAGGAAGAGGGCAGACCCCTCGGAATAGAAGCCATGGTTGTAGCAGAAGCGGAGCCAGGCCCCTAGCTCCATGTCCCCTGGGGTACGGTCGAGGGACCCCTCCAGGAAGCGGCGGATAGTGCGCAGGTGCGCGAGGGCGGAAAGATCCTGCCGGGCGCTCATCTTCTCCCGCTCGGCGGTGGTCGGGACACGCCAGCGCCCGCTCCTCTCGTCGTGCCAGAAGTTGTCGGCTAGTAGTCTGTCGAGGCGCGCAGGCTCGAGATCATCGAGTTGGCCGGTAATCTGCTGCCACTTGGGAATCAGGTCCCCCGCGGTCTGCGGTTCGGCGCCAAGCACCGCCGTCAGCCAAGCGATGGCTCCGGTGTCGTTGGACAGGTCGAAGACGTTGCCGCCTACAACTGCCTCCCCCCGCAGGTACCACCGGCCGTCCACCTCCTTGAAGTAGTGTGGCAGCATGTCACCAACTTGGGCCATGTTCACTGTGACAGCTCCGTTGCGGATCATCTCGTAGAGAACCTGGTTCCACAGGTGCTGGAGACTGCGATGGTCGGGCGACGGATCGGTGGCCAGGTAGTCGGCCACTCGCTCTACAATGAGCGCTTCGACTTCATTCGCTCCCCCTGTCTCGGTCGCGGAGCGCGGCGAGCCTGGCCTTCGCTTGAGCAGGTTGAGTACAATGTCCTGGTTGGTGACTCTCTCCAGGCCTTTGGCGCCACGAACCCCCTTGAACGACAGCTGTGTCTTGTCGAAGGCGTTGATCTCCGCCAACTCGAAACCCGCGGCCTCGGCCGCGTCCAGGATGACCTGCCAGATGCGGTCGTCGGAGTTATGGAAGACTACGCTAGCCCAACGTCCGGGCTTCAGAACTCGATACATCTCTTGGAAGGATTCCTTCATCAGCCGTGCGTAGTCGGGCAGCGTGTTCTTCTCCTTATGCTTGACGTGCACGACCGCCTCGTGGCTCTCGTCGGTCAGTTGGCCTAGCCAGGATTCCCAGATCAGATTGCAGTCAGCGTAGAAGATGTTGCTGCCGAACGGGGGGTCAGTGAAAGCGTAGTCAACCGCGGACTCAGGGACTCGTAGCGCATTCGCAGAGCCTATGTCTACGAGCACCACAGAATCCCCTTTGCTTGACAGGACTCGGCGAATGGAATCCGCCTTTCTGGCCCAAAGGCTGCCGACGTTCTCTTCACGGACAAGTGCCCCGACATAGAGCGTTCCTGTCAAGGGATCGCCAGAGTGGGTTGGGCGAAGTCTGTTGAGCTTGGAGCATCGTTGGGCGATCGCTGTGAAGCAGAACTCCAAAGCCTGGCGCGAGCGAGGCGCCGGTGCGCTCTGTATCTCGCTCCAGAGCGTCGCCATGGCGCGTAGGCTGCGATCCACGTAAAACCTGCCAACATTCGTGATCCCTCGCTCGCGATGAGCCGCGCGCCACATCTCCCAGGAGTCATCAAAGGGAATGGTCGGATACCAGCGAGGGATTTCCTGCTGCTCTATCTCGGCGATCAACCTCATTTCGGGGTTCGTCACCGGGCGCTCGATCCGTTTCGCCTCGCACTCAGCTTCGCAGTGGTAGCCGGTCACAACAGGGACCGACCGAACCCAGCGCACGTCGGTCTTGCGCCATTCGGCTTGGCAGGTGGGGCAGTCAAAACGCTCGGAGACCTTCCCCGTAGCGTGGTCCACCCCTGCCTCCCACAGAAGAATGTCTCCCCCGCAGCGGGCACACTCGAACACATCGCTCCACACGGTGTATTGAATGGTCGCCGGCCCCCCGCAGCGATCACAGGTGGTGCCGTACAGCCAGTCAAACTCCTCTCTGACGGCAGCCTTGATGCGCTCGAACTCGCTCTTTAGATCCTCCAGGTCGACGGGGGTGCAGTAGTTGTAGGCGATGTGAGCAGCCGCGGGGGACAGGTCGTTGAGGATCGCATGCCGGCCTGTGAGCAGGCAGGCTACGCCAGTCATGCCGGAGCCGCAGAACGGGTCCAGAACCAGATCGCCGGGGCTGGTGTAGTGCTCGATATAGGGAATGATCCCCTCTGGGGGCACTTTGGTGTGGTAGGAGTGGGCGCGGTAGATTGCTGAACTCTTGCTGGCCTTGACGGGCTCAGCGAAGGGTGGCCGTCGATAGTCATCGGATGCGGGATCATAGGCATGGCCGTACTTCTCGACGGAGTCTGCAATGTCCATCTGCCCAGGCGTGATCATCTTCCTCGCCTATTCCTCTGGTCCAACATCTCGAAGGTTGAGCCGGATTGCTCCCCCGTCTGGCTTTGCCGCCTTTGCCTTTGAGAAGGCTTCCAGCAATAGCCGACGCAGTGTGGCCACCACTTCCTCAATCTCGGTTTCCTCGACGCTGGGGTGAGACTGGGCCAGCTTTGCCAGGATGTTCGTGTCCATGCTGACGACCTTCTCCCTGGCCAGCAAGTCCTCGATGAACTTTGCCAACTCGGGGCTCATGACATCTACCAGAGCGGCCAGGTCCGCTGCATGGACGGCCTTCAGGAAGGTGTCCAGGTCAGGTCCGCCTCCTTTCAGGACCCGCGTCACGGCCTCGCTGGCCAGTTGCCGCTGCTTGCCGGCAAGGGCAACTTCCAGGTCACGGTTGAAAGCAGCGACTTCGGCTGCGGGGGCAGTGGCAGTCAGGCGCAGGTGGCACTTGTCGCACTGGGGGTCTCGGTCCACCATGACCTCCGCCACATTGGTCACGTCGCAGACCCGCAGACGCTCGGAGAGTGTCCGGTGGCGATCGCGAAGGTCCTCGCCCAAGCGGGGCATCAGCCTCTCGATGCCGTTCAGCAACTCCAGGGCGCCGAGTTGGCGCGAAACATCCCCGAGGGTATTCTGCATTTGGGCTAGCTCGGTGTAGTAGTCGCGGTGATGCTTCCGATAGGCATTGCGATAACGGCCCTTGAAAGCGTCAAACTCGGCCCGTAGCCGATTCCACTGTGTCGGCTCAGCAGCAAGGCTTCCTAGACTCAACTGTCCGAGCAGAGTCGTACGGTCAAGACTAAGTTCACGATCAGCGTCGCGCAGGTAGATGTCGTCCAGGTAGTGCTTGACCTGACCGATCTCTGCGGCGTTCGCCGTCAGTTGGCCCAAACGGGTGAAGGTTTGCATATCAGCCCGCAACGCGTCAGGGCTCCGCTCGAAGACTTCTTCCGCCCGCTCGTGGAACTCCGCGTAGCCCGCAAAGTCACCGTCCTCGGTCAAACGCTCCAGGGATGCCAAGGCCGCACTCGCCTCTGAGGGCAGCTCAGCCTGCAAGGTTCCGGCCAGCACATTGAGGTTGGTCCTCCTGCTGTCCACGTCGGCTTTCAGCCTCTGCAGAGCGGTCACTAGCCGCGCACTCTGCGCCTCGACGTCGGCCTGATCGGTCGTGGCTCGCAGGTCATCGACCACTTCGCGCGCGTACCCCAGTACGTCGTTCCAGGTGGGCCCGACGCCCGGGACCAGGGCGTCAAAGTGCCGCTCCAGGCGAGGTTTCCATTCTAGGGTGACGACCACGCCTGGTGTCAGGCGGTCACGTGAGAGAGGCTGGCGAGCGCCGTCGGTGAGCGAATGGCCAGGTTTCAACAGGAGGTCTAGCCTATCGGGGCCGCCATGCCGCACAAAAGCTAACAGCATGAGTTGGATCACTGAGTATGGTAGCCCATATGGGGGAGCAGACAAGCGGTCATAGATCTGCCACACTGGCAATTCGGCACCATCCTTCGCGGCTAGCATGTCGCGCATAAGATCGAACACGCGGACCTGCTGCGGCGAGAAGCGGGCTGGCTGGTCAGGGTGTGCCAGTCCCAAAGCCACACCGTAGTTCCTGGTAGCAGCGATATCGGCCCCGGTCGCCTCGCGATAGAAGTAGCCCCTGAACAGCTTACCCACCTCGCCTCCGGTGAGCGTGGCGCGCAAGCGATCTGGCTCCAGCGGGAGCTGATTGTAGGCTGCCTTCAGCAGTCTCTCTACGATATACTGGATACATCGATCGGTAGGGCCCGGTTGCCCGATCGCTTCCCTCGCGCTTATGCCCAGGTCGTCCCGGGTCAGTATCCGGCCCCCCTGGTACAAACCCCGGTGTGTGCTAAGCAGCGCGCTCAGTATGCCGTGTCTCTGCCCTCCCAGCCACGACCGTACCTCTTCGGCATCGGTGCCCACCGCATCCCGGTACTCGTCATACATTTGCTGCCAGGCCACGTACGCTGCTGCTGCATCCCGGGCTTGATCGCTCATCTCCGCCGGGAGTATCACCGCAATACGCGAATCTTGTAGGTCCTCTGCCCTGACCGACTGCGCGGCGGAGGGAGTGAGAAAAACCAGCCGGAAGTGCACGTCGTCTTTCGGCAAGCTCATCCCCTGGTCGAGTCGCCAAGCGGTGGCTACCGCAACTTCCCCGCTATACTCAAGGTTTCGGACCTGCACGCGCTTTGTGGCCCGCTCGTCACGGGTGAATTCGCTGAACAAGCCCGGTGGGCCACCGGTTTCCCTCGGTGTGTAGAAGAGACTCTCAGACCATGCCACCTGTAGGCTGTAGCGATCAGCGAGGGCGCGGCGCCTATGATCGTTGAAGATGGCCACCACATCCTCACCCTCACCGCCGGCCGGGACGAATACCGCCGACTCGTTGTCAAACTCGATCTGGCGCAGCGTTCGCAACTGCGCCAGCACGTAGGCTACCCTGTCGGCTGAACGCAAATCCTCATCGGTTGTCAAGGTCGCCTCCGCCAGCTCCTTGAGGTTTAGCCTCCGAGGCTGCTCCATGAAGGCCAAGTGCCACAGGAAGAGCGTGCTCAGTACATCCTGGGCAAGACCCACGTCTTCTGCCTGAACGACACTGGGTATTAACTCAACCGCTGCCCGGTAGGCGTTGTGGGCGCCCCTGTAGACGTTCGTGGCAAGACAGTCTTGCAGCAGGTGTTTGCTAACAAGCAAGTCAGCGACTCGCACGAGCGAATCGCGCTCCAAGAGGTGCTCATCAGCGATAGCCTCCCAGAACACGGTGATCCCGGAGCGCGCCGTTGGCAGTTCCCGCGCCGTGATGCGGCGCACCGCCTCAAAGCACCGCGGTTGGAAAGGAAAGATGTCACGAAACTGCTCTTCGCTGAGGTTCTGGGCAAAGCTGAAATGCTGGCGGCAGTAATCGTACTGATCAGCAATCTCGGGCCGCTTTTCTTCGTTCAAGTCGCGAACACGTCGTGACACGATGATGTCGTACTCGTGCTCGCTGTCCTGCGACAGCAGCGGGAGGCTGATGAAACGGTCCCCTTCTTGGCTCCCCCGCAGCTTGGCGGGTACCGAAGACTGTGACGCGACGACCGTGTGGATGCGACACCCCCTATCGCGTGGCAACACCCAGCCCAGCGTCTCCAGTAGCTCCGCGTCTCGCTTCAGTTCCTCAGGGCTGTTGTGGGCGGCCTCCCAGCCCTCATATTCGTCGATCACCACGAGCAAGCCATCGTAACCCGGACCTTCGGGGGCGGTCAGCTGATCGTAAATGTGTTCTAAACGTGCTTTTACGCCGACGGCGATGTCGGGCCTGACGGCCGCGGATTCCAAATACTGGCTAACCAACCCGGCAGCGGCCAGTGCTCCCTCCTCATCGCAGTAGTCCTGGAGCGAGCGGCCGGTACGAGCACTCACGAACTCCTCCGCCTCGGTGCGGATTCCAGGACTCGCCCGATTCTCCAGCCAATCGAGAATATCCTCAGCCGTGGTCACGCGCACGTGGTCATCCAGGCCCGATTCGAGCAGAGAGCGCTCGAATCCCGACTCGAGCAGCACGTCCAAGAGAGTGCGTTGCAGCAGGTGGTCAGCGCCTGCCTCCCCCCGCAAAGACAGGACCACAGGGAAGAGACGGGTATCTGCGATGAAGCGACGAAGGTTCCGCACCTCATCGTCGGGAACCAGGTCCCACAACTCCTGGCTTGTGTCGCTGAGAAGGGTGGCCAGGACCACGAGGAAGTGGGTCTTGCCCGCGCCGTACTCTGCTTGCACCCAGAAGCCTTGGCCTGCGCCCCGAGACACCGACTGCAGCATTTCTGCATAGTGCGCGCGAATTGTGTCGGTGAAGATGTAGCTCTCCACCATCTCCCGAGCTTGTCGCCGAAACGCGGGCACCAGCGAAAGGGTGACTTCGGGCTTGGGCTTCGTCACGATGAGATCTCGTAGCGGACAACGTTTCATTCTCAAGTCTCCCCGGCAACAACCGAACCTATGCCTTCTAGCTGAGCACGCATGTAGTCGCGAGGGGCCGCGGGCATCATGTGCACATAGCTTGGCAGCGGCGTGATGGGCGCGAAGTTCGTCTCGCCCGGCGGCACAGCGAATACCACCATGAACCTCTCGGACACCGCTTCCAAGAACGGGGCGAGCGGCACCTGGTATCGGCTGAGCAGGTCGCATCCCGTCACCACGAGGATGTGCTGCCCCTCGATTGTACGCTCATCCTCCAGGTGGCCCTGGATTGCACGGCGCAGCAGACGCCTCGCTTCATCCTGAGCCCTGGCGGCGCGTGGAAGGCCTGCCGCGAGCTCGTGCAGATCTAGTGACCTGTAGGCACTGGCCGGCATGAGCGCCTGCAAGGAAGCCACTTCGCCTTCCCACAAGTAGATGTGGCGGCCCTCCAATGCGGACAGCGGGCGTTCGGCAAAATGCTGCACTATCTCAGTGAACTGCCCAAGCCTCATAGACGCAAGGCCTTATCGATGTACTCGTTTCGGCTGAACCGGGTAGTTACCTGCTCCAGCTCGTCAACGATCGCGTAGCGCGCCAGAAGGCCGGCCGATTCCCCGGCGCGCAGGATGCCTCGAACAGCATCCGCGCTCCGCAGCCCTAAGTATTGCCACCAATGGCCTTCAAGTACCTCCGCCAGGCGCACGATGCGGGGCGTTTCCGCTAGGCGGTCGTGAAGAATGATCAGCATCGCATCGGCCGGTGTGGGTATATCCTGGATCATCCACTGTCTGCCGTACCGTCCTAGAAAGCCTAGGTATCGAACAGTACGTAGCAGACGACTATGCGAGTTGTCTTTGAACTCGCCGTAAGTGTTCTGGACGAAGCTTCGCGCCACTTGCGGGTCGAGGACCGTGCCAGGGCACCGGGGCAGCAATTCGTCTGTCACGAACCTGCCAATAGCTGGCTCCATCTCCAGCGTGGCCACACGCATCAGATCAGTGAGGATGCGCTCGTCACGGTAGTGCCTCCATACCTGCGTCAGGAGGTTATCCAGCGATCCATCCGGAAAGTAGCGGCGGGTGATCAGGCTGGCGTATCGAAGACGGGTCTGCGGGGAGTTATGTGGTAGGTTCGCCAGCAGATGGTCGCGGAATTCCCTGTAGGACTTGAATTCCACGCTGGCCTTGACGGCCCAGATGCTGTCCTCCCATGGAAAATCCTGTAGGGTAGACAGGCTAAGAGACACCATTCGTCGCTCCCATCACCAGTCTCGGGCGTTGTTGACAGCTGCTGCAGGCGCATGTGTGCGGCCGGCTCAAGCGAAGAGGCGATCATGTAATGGCGCCGCCCCGCACCCCCGTGCTCGACTATACCACAAGTGCAATCTTGTGTCAACAGAGAATGCGCAGCAGGCAGAAAACCTGCCGGAAGCGATGGCGTCGAAGCTCTCCGCCCAGGGCCAGTTCTGGGACGGCCGCCGCAACAAGGCTGCTCAAAAGTTGGAGTAAAACCCTGGGGGGCGAAGTCCTGGGAAGTCTCCTGTCTCGACGAGACGGCGGCGCACATCAACGCAGAGGTGACACTTCCCGGCGTAGCCGTCTGGCATCGGTACTTGCTACGTCGCTTCCACGTCTACCTTGTCGGCCAAGGCCTCAAACCGCGTGGCGCCCACCATCCTCTCGCGCTACACGCTGGTCACCCTCCCTGGTCCTCCAGGTCGCGCAGGATCTGTTCGACAAACGGCCGCAGCGCCGGGATGCGCTCTTTGACTACCAGCCAGACGATTTCCTTGTCCACGTCGAAGTAGGAATGGATCACCTTATCACGCATGCCGGCCATTTCTTTCCAGGGGACTTGGGGATATTG
>Ga0315296_10001663_pt1 | contig 19350 bp, 16 predicted proteins | sample YL17G14_18_MG_FD_203921 | JGI IMG/M metagenome (GOLD analysis project Ga0315296, IMG submission 203921) | Sediment microbial communities from Yellowstone Lake, YNP, Wyoming, USA - YL17G14_18 | ecosystem: Environmental > Aquatic > Freshwater > Lake > Sediment | place: USA: Wyoming | collected...
AATCTTCTGTTGCCTCCGCAAGTACAGTAGTTCATTGGCAAGATATGATGCAACAATCTGTTTCTTCTTGAGGCTAATGAAGTCACTAAGGTCGACTAGCGTCAGCTTGCCGGGACTTACCATACTACTCACATCTGGTGCTGCTTCCACTCCGAATAGACCAGTCTCATCCAAATTCATTAGCCAGCCGACAATAGCATCTCTCGTGTTCTTGTTGATGCTATCGTCCGCCTTCACAAGCTCTGCGAGATCACTGAGAGTGTACTTCCCTCCCTCTTTCTTTCGTGTCTCTGATATCACACGTCTGAGGTCACGCACTTGAATTCCGCTCATATCAGACACAAAAGAGCTCAGTGCTTCTGCCGACAAGGATGGTACCGGAATCTGAAAATGAGAAGACCGAACATGCTCAACATCTATTCGAGAGCCTTTGAGTCCTATTGATTCAGCTGTTATATCCTTCAGGTATGAGTACTCGCCGTGCACATCCAAGACCACAACTGCAAGTCGCCCTTGTTCCTTTGTTCGCGCAAGCAGCTCCTCAAGCAAGACAGAAACGAAATACGACTTGCCAGCGCCACTCATGGCAAGAACAGCCAGATGTTTCGACAGTAGTCGGTCAATGGATGGGCTAAAGTCGAGTTCGTGGTGAGATAATCTGCCCAGTTTCAGACCGTTCTTCGTATCAAGATTCAGGAATGGTGCGAGAATCTCCTCATCTGGTCGCCTCACTGATGCACCAGGTGAGACTGAAAAAGAGGGACGCACGGCCTTGTTGTCAGTCCAGCATCCGAGCACCCGGGACTGCGCGACTGTGTACTGCCAACGGTCCGTAGGCAGAATAGACCGCAATGACTCCCCTCTTGATTGATATTCCCTCACTGCCTCTGCATGCTGATAGTAACGATTGGTCCTAGTGAGATCTTGAACTCTTGCAATCACGGTGCCACTGTCCATTGTGACTGATACGAATTCGCCCCGTCGTACAACGATATCATTCGATGTGTCCTCTACTACAAATGCGAACTCCGTGACATTGGGAGTCGTATCCGTGCAAATCACTGTCCCAAGCCTCGCTTCTTGGGAATAGCTTGGCAAATGCTTAACCTCCAAATGGATTCCTAGAGCGCCTCTTCTCAAGTGCTGTATATGTGAGACCCGAGAGGGCCATGAGACGGTCAATTATGATCTGCGATTCATTGTGGCTGATCCTCGCTCTGGCATCCGCCTCTACGATTGGAGTTGGGACGCCATATTCCTTATGTTGCCAAGAAACAGGGAGTATAGCAGACAGAGCTCTGTCCAGAGATCGAACATCCTTATCGCCATCTCCGACCAAGACCTCAATCCGAAGAGGCAAATCATCCTGTGCTGTCTTAATGTATGTCACCCATATTAATGAAGCCCACGAAGATAAATCGTCGGGGTATGCATTGATATTCTGTTGTAACTCTGAGGAGTAACGGAACGCGAAGGTTCTCTCACCCTCTTCGAGAAACGTGTCTAGTATGTCACAGTCTCTGGATATCTTGAGCAGCCAGCGGTAGTCAACACCCTGCATCATTTCAAAAACCGACGGGTCTTTCATAATATGAGGTAGAATCTCACCCAATATGCTTACAACGCGAGTTGAACGACTATCCTTGACCACACCTACCAGAGTCGTGCACTTTTCCTTAGCCTTGTTGTACATCTGTCTGTATAGAGCCATCACTTCTTGGAATTTGTCATATGGGACAGAACCCGCAGGAGGACGGTCTCGAGGGTGATAGAACAGACTACCATCAATCAAGATTAGGTCAGTAGAAAACTCATCAAGCACTGACAGGGTCACTCTTAGCTCAGTTGCGAGACGTTCAAGAGAAGCCAGCTGATCCAATTCCTGTCCTGAAAGACTAAGCATGACTGGCTTGACAATCGGGCTTGGAAAGGGATCCGGAAAGAAGTCAACAACAGGTCCCTCCTTTGGCCCGAACTTGAATATCACTGCAACTCCGCGCGTGAATATCAAATCCATTGATCTGAAACCTCTTCGAATGAGCCCTCCATCGATTCCCGCCATCTTCAACCCCGACAGACTCGTCGGCGGTACCCTTGTTGAGAACTGTGTGTCGATTGCGTTTGCAGCTACTGCAGGGAAACGTCGCAGGTCTATATTCTTCTTGATTTGCCTGAGAACTGTGCCAAATCGTTCGCGAGTGGCCTCAGCTCGCTCAATCTCTTCGACAAGTGCGGACAGCATCTTGTCGAGGTTTCGTTCCACTAGGTTCCCCTCTTGTGCTTGTATTCTAAGGCCGCCTGCAAGAAAGCTACATACAGTGGATGTGGATTGCCCGGTCTCGACTTGAACTCCGGATGATACTGTACTCCAATCCAGAACGGATGCCGTTTCAGCTCGATTGCATTGATTATTTTTCCTGTCTTGTCGTAAGCCGAAACGACCATGCCAGCCTCTTTCATCTTGTGCACATACCTATCGATGAGGTGGAATCGATGCCTGAATCTCTCTCGAGCCTCTGTAATGCCATAGATATTATGTAGACGAGTGCCTTCGACGATTCTGACTTCCTGTCCACCGAGCCTCATCGTGCCGCCCTTTTCATCAGTCATCTTCTGGTCATCAAGGAGGTCCACAACGGGATAGAGACTGTCCGGATCTACTTCTGTCGTATGTGCGCCTTGCCAGCCCATACGTTTTCTAGCAAAAGCCACTGTTCCTAGCTGGCCGCCGTAACATATTCCTAGAAAGGGAATGCTGTCTTCAAAGGCAACCGTTGCTGCGTTAATCATTCCTTCAACCCCCCGAGAACCGAACCCAGGCGTCAGAAGTACTCCGTGGATATTGCTAAGGTCTTCTCGGAGGCAATCCTCATCATATCTCGACTCGGTCTCGATCCACTTTATGTCGACCTTCACGCCGCATTGTGCCCCGGCATGTGTCAATGCCTCATTGATGCTCTTGTAAGAGTCGCTCAGAGTAGTGTATTTTCCCGGCATGGCTATTGTCACGTTCTCAGAATAGCTCTCGAACGACTGCACTATCTGTTGCCAGGAAGCAGTCTCTGGCATGCGAGGCTCGAGCCCGAGCAATTTGACAAGAGTCTCGCCTAGGCCCTGTTCTTCAAACGATAAGGGCAATTGGTATATTATTGGGATGTCAGGGTTTGAAATGACTCTCTCCTCAGGAACATTACAGAATAACGCGATTTTCTTTCGTGCTGAATCGGGAAGATTGCGTTCGGCTCTGCACACAATGATGTCAGGTTGAAGACCTGACCCTTGAAGGGTGCGAACGCTGTGCTGTGTAGGTTTTGTCTTGAATTCGCCCACAGCTGCCATGTAAGGTACAAGTGTCACATGCACCAAAGCGGCTCTCTCCGGTCCAACCTCGCGTATGAGTTGTCTTGCAGCCTCCAAGAAAGGCATCGCTTCAATGTCACCAACTGTGCCTCCAACTTCCACAAGCAATACGTCAGGTTGCGGTTCTTCGTTTGCAACGTCCCAAATGCGATATTTGATGCAGTCCGTTATGTGTGGGATTATCTGTACAGTATGTCCTAGGAAGCTCCCCTTTCTCTCTCCCAGAATCACTGAGACGTAGATTTGTCCGGATGTTATGTTGTGAGACGGGTGGACATCCATGTCCGTGAATCGCTCATATGTTCCGAAATCTTGGTCAATCTCTGTAATCCTGAACTCAAAGCCTTCGACAGGCTTGAATACCCAAGTCTGATCAGTGACAAATACCTCGCCGTGTTCAATGGGGTTGAGCGTCCCGGGATCGATGTTCAGATAGGGGTCGATTTTGATTATCTGAATCCTGTATCCACGGAACTGCAGTATCTTCGCGATTGATGCCGTGGTCACTCCCTTTCCGATGCCAGATACTACACCCCCTGTTACAAATACGAATCTGGTAACGTGCTGATTAGTCTTCAAATGGAACTCCTCGGCAAATCAGATGAATTGGCTCGGTGGGCAATTCGAGCGCTGCAACCGTTTGAAGTCGTAAAAAGGTATTCGCTCGACTATTGAATCTGGTAGCTATATCAAGCCAAGGGCGGAACCAAAACACTCGCACGAAGTGCATCCCTGAACAACATGGAGAAAGCCTCCATGATGTTGAAACCTTCCTTGGCAATGCTTCTAAACACCGGGATAGAAGAAGGAAGTCTGAGCGTGGATCGGATCTTTTCCTCAGAAATCGCCCCGGGAAGGTCCTGCTTGTTAAGGCAGACAACCACAGGGAGCGGGCGCTCTCCTTCCGTAATCATCGCCATCAGCTCATTCCAGCTGGCAATGTCTTCATTCAACAGGTGCTCTTGGGAGTCTGCAACGAATACGACCCCATCCGTCCCAACGAGAACGACCGCCCTCGTGGACCTGTAGAAGTCTTGCCCGGTAGCAGACCAAACATGTGCGTTGACAATCCAGTTGTTCGCGAGAGAGAAGGGAATTGTGCCAAAGTCGCAGAACATTGTTCTTCCAACAGTGTTCTCCACGGACATAAGACGGTCTGTGCAGTCAAACCTTGAGAATAGCCATCTTATCGCAGTGGTCTTGCCGCTCATTGCAGGACCAAAGAACACCAGTTTAATACCCAAAGTCCGATTGCTGTAGTCTATTATCACTGTCTCTTAAGCCCCCGTTCTAAGTACCCCACATGCTGTCAACCCAAGCACCCAAACCAGAGAGTGCACCGCTCTTGATACAGTCTGAGAAGTCTTCGTGCCACTCCGCGCTGATGAATCGTGCCAAGTCGGGTATTTCTCCTGTGCCCCACCCGATTGCCTCAAAGAGATTCCTCTCTGTCAATGTCGTAAGGGCTCCAAGATCCCGGGCCAATCTTATCCTAGACAGAATCATGACTGCCCTACGAGCAGCATGGACGTAGCTGCTAACCTCCTCCTCGAACACATCACGCGTGAGCTTCATAGCTTCATCGTCAAGTCTGAGAACCTCTCCTACTATCTGTTCTGAAACACTTAGATCGCGCAGTGATTTGCCCAGAAGCCGTCTGATACGCTCCAATGATTGGCTCTTTCGTGTAAGTATCTTGGCTACTATTCGTTTCTCGACTTCCAGACTGAGTACGTTGGGTCTGGCGAGCGAAAACGCAATTGAAGACGGTGAGGCTATTCGAAGGATACCACAGTTGCCCGAATTGCGGAGGATTCTGGATGCTACTTCTGTCAGCGTCTTCTCAGTGACACGAAGCCCCGGTACTTCAGCTCCAATCGTTACAGCCACGATCCATCCTGTGAACCGAGCCATCCGATCCAACGCCGACCCTAGACTAGCTGAAAGTGAGCAAGCAACCGTTCGTACAACCTCATAGTCGTGCCTTTCCTCGTCCCAGACAGACTGGATTTCGCTCTCGGAAGTGAAGTCACGCCAGAAAACCAGCTTGTGGCGGTGCGGACACAATAGTGTGAGACTGTCCGCGAGGCCGTCCACGAGCTCAGCATCCTCCCCTACCACGAGAATAGGAGTTCTGCCTAGGACAGAGTTCAGAAGCAATGGGAAGCTGTTGCCCATTAGTTCAATCATTTGCATAACAGAGTAGGTCACATTCCTCGCCTCGCGACAATAAGGCCCTCCGAGCTGTCCGACAGAAGTAGCTCCTTTAGATCATCCGGAATCGTGGGTCTCGTTACAGGCGCCGAAGCCAATATCCTACGAGTCTCCTCTATGTAGTGTTTCAATAGCAACCTGATCAGTCCAAGCTTCTGACTGTCACGATCTACCCACAGACTGAATACGCCATTCGGAATCGAATAGATGAAGTGACGTATCCTGCCGGTCTCACAAAGCACATTCTCTAGAGAACTGTTACGAAGCGTCTTTACGACCCGTTCTGATGCGTCATACAATGCAAAGGACATTGCGGCGAGCCTGTCGTTTGTGAACCCATCAAGTGAAACTCTGACTCCACCGCTAAGCGCCAGAAACACGGATTCGACGTCTGTGATACTGTCGTAGACCTGCCTCAAGATTGTCCTTAATGTCAGAGCTTGAGAACGTTCCAGTGATATTATGGGCCGTTTCGTCGTGTAGGCTGCACTGCCTTTTTCTGTCACCGCGAAACCAGATAGTACTCTCTGCGTCTCGTCGGCGGTATACGATCGAAGCGGCGGAAGTTGTCTATCCAGATGCTGTTTTAGGAGAAAAGATACCCGGGACAGGTTGTCCTTCATCTCAATGAACAGCGCTGCTAGGTTGACTCTTGGTGCTGTTGTGACAGCCAAGAAGTAGTCCGGGTCGTTAGGCAATGATGCAAGGAATATCTTCGATGTTTCGGATTCCATCAGGAGATACTTGAAGTCGCTATGGATGAGTTTAGCTGCTCCGAATATGGCACAGGTGGATGATGCGACGGCGAAGACCTCTTCCTTGCTAAACCAGACACCGGCACTAGCCACAGGCAGTCCGTCTTTTTGTATGAGAATTACATTTTCAACCCCTGCGATTGCTTTGATATTCTGCAGAGTTTCATTAAGATCTTCGTTCAACGACTCAACGCCCTGTGTCACTCGATTCAATGTAGATTTCTAGCGTACACTATATAATCTCCACACAGCATTCAGACAGTGAGGCTGAGAAAAGATGACTCCCTGTGAAGGGAAGCAAGAATCGACAGTGAGTGGAACTATGGAATCCGGGCGGTTCGTCCTACATGTGGATTAGCGCGGCCTCAGGTACCTCTTGAAATATCTCACGTGCCGCCCTACCTACTTTCGCACGATGCTGATCGATTGTGTATACGCGAATGACATCAAGGTATACCTTCATCATCTGTCCGATGTTGGAGTACTCTGACAGATTATGGTGAACCTTCTTGCCGTCAATGACTTCAAAAATGCCTATCTCCATCGGGTTTAGCTGGTGAGGATCGTATGGAACAGAAGGAAGGGTCGGGACGTCGACTATTACATCGTCTGCAGGGACGTCTGCACTCGCTGCAATCTCGTCTTGGATACTCTCCCTGACTTTCCGTTTTGTGAGGGTCTTTGAAACAAACCTGTCCTGAGTGTGCAAGACCTTCTCAAACGCAGACTTGTACAAGACGCGCGAATCTAGCAAATCCACCATTGTGAGCGCCTCCTTTGATTCTCGGGACTCGGAGGGCTTGAGCTTTCTTATCCTTGAAATGACTGAAAGATCGTCCAGAGCCAAGAACTCCTCGGCAGTTGAGAAACTTGTGAAACCTAGCACAGTATCGGCTGCATTCAATAGCTTGACAAGCATTACCTCGACGCTGCGTACCGTCTTATGGTAGTAGACGTTGAGGAACATTTCGTATCTTGCCACCAGAAATGACTCCAAAGCCCCACGCGCTGCAATGTCGAAATGCATCGTAGATTCATTCGAAACCTCCAGGCTATTGATTAAACGGTAGACGTCAACCAAACCATAGTTGACCCCGCAATAAAACGAATCTCGCACCAGATAGTCCATCTTGTCCGCGTCAACTTGTCCAGCGACCATTCCGGCAAGCACGGCATCCACTGCCTTGGTACGATGACCATGAACCAGATTCGCGACGCGGTCTTTAGAGAGCCCTCCATCTTCGAGGATATCACCCACTTCGCTCTCACGGACTATCCATTCGGTCACGTCTTCGTGATTCAGAGCCCTTCGCTCCAACAATGTCTCCTCGAAGACGTGGCTGAAGGGTCCGTGGCCAATATCATGAAGTAGTGCTGCAATCCGAATCTCTTGAAGCGAGTCCTCAAGACCGAGCTGAGGCAGCAGTCGTTCTCCCATTAGACCGGCTAGGAACATCGTGCCCATGCAATGGCCGAACCTGCTGTGTGCACCAGTCGGATAGACGTAGTGCCCTCCAGATAGCTGCTTAATCCGTCTGAGCCTCTGATAAGGTTCAGAATCAACAATCTTGGCTTCGAGCTCTGTGAGACCTATGAAGCCGTGGATGGGGTCATTGACTTCCATTGTGAATTCTAACATGTTCAAGTTCAATCACACTCATTCCACATGCGGGTTGAAAGACCTGAGGTCATGAACTAGGTCTTCAGGGGACTTGTGCTGGGACAAGCATAGAGGAAGATGGATGCTCTCTGCAATCATCACGGCAAGTGAATCCAGTTCCTTCACCCCTTGGAGCACGACAACTGCTGGCTTGACTGCTGCGGACGTTCCCATCTGACTGGCCTTGATTGCAACCATGGGTGACCGCCCGGTCGATACGTTAGTGAGAATTGCAGCCCTCTGGGTCGTTCCCCCATAAAGGCGCAGCAATTGTTGTGGAGTGAGTGAGACTATAGCCTTCACACTGTCCAGCGCAGTATAACCATAGATATCTCGATCAAGCAGACCAGCATGTGTCAGTATTTTGCAGCCCAAGTGCTCGATGAGCAATCTGGCAGGAATCGGTGTTGCGAACTCGCGACTGTCCAGTATGGCATCCGATGCGATCGCTGGTGCCACTAACTTCTCAAGCGCCATTGCCACTCGGCCACCGTTAATGGCGTCCATCTCAATCAGGCCTTCGACAAACCGCCGAATGGTCTCTACACGTGGAGATCTTCGTCTACCACTTTCGTAGTCGCTTATCACTGACGGGGAAACACTGAGATGTTTGGCAAGATGTTTCTGAGAAATCTGAAAGCGCTCGCGCCACCTTCTCATGACTGCGCCCGGATTACTCTCAGCAAGGCATATCTCGCCTGCCATTGCCTCTGCGAGTCTCTGCAGGGCCTCAGTCTGAGTCATAACTGAATTGCTTGATAGTTGACAGATAAGACTTGCGCGAAAGCTGATGTAAACGTCGACAACTGACAAGTAGTGCTACATATCGACCAATGCTCAACCGTTCAATGAATAAACCCACATCGAACAGGAGACAGTCTGAACGGAGTGGACGCTCAGGGCAGGCAAGAACCGCAGAGGTGGGACAATCTTGGACGCCCTCTAGTAGAGCTTGTGAAGAGTGGTTCTGGACCATTTGCTGAGGGCGAATTGGCAGGAAGATTGATCTCAAGAAATACGATTCCGTTGTTGTTTCCTAGGAGTACAAGTGTGCCTGTGTACATTCCCATGGAGCTTACAATGAAAGGTCGGTCTTAGATTAGCATTCAGAAAACGCGCACTCAAGGTAATAAGCGACCATGAGAGTTGTCTACCTCGGTTCGGTCAATGTTCTATTCCTTCATTGTCGGAACAGCGGGTTCAGGCAAGTCCCTACTAGCTGCCTCCTTGGAAAAGTGGCTCACTGCATCAGACTTGAGGGTCGCAGTTGTGAATCTGGACCCGGGCGTTGAAGACCCACCTTACACCAGCGATGTGGACATTCGTGAATATGTTGATTACTCTGAGGTGATGAGCAAATTCAGACTCGGACCAAATGGTGCGCTTGTGGCAAGTCTGGATATGGCGACAAGCTACGCCAATGAGTTGAAGACTGAGATTGTGGATGCGCGGGCCCAGTACGTGTTGGTTGACTGTCCCGGTCAGATGGAGCTCTTTGCATACCGCAACTCTGGACCATTGATGGTAAATAGCCTCAGAGGAGAGGAGCCAGCTCTGTCGCTCTATCTCCTCGACTCCAATATTGCTCATACTCCCACAGGCTATCTCGCTTCAATGCTTCTTGGCATTTCAATCAACATAAGATTCGGACTCCCTCAGCTCAATGTCCTCAGCAAACAGGACATACTCAAAGAAGATCAAGTCCAAGAGATAGTGGACTGGTCAACTGACTCCTACATGTTGGAGGAAGCGCTCGATAGGTCTGAAAGCGGTTTGTTACGGGAGTATTCAGGATCGATACTGAGAATGCTAGACGATTTTGGTGGCGGGGCTAGTGTAATACCAGTATCAGCTAAGCAGATGTCAGGAATGGAAGTCCTCTATGGCGAGATGCAGAGGATTTTCGCCGGAGGAGAGGACTATGTCGCAGACTGGTAGGGATCCCTGTTGAACAGGTACTTCGCACTTGTTTCAGGTGAAAACGTCGATCTGGCTCAAGCTGAGATTCAAGCACTTATTCAGACACCCGGAATGAATGCCACTGTGTCTTGGATTGGACAACTAGGCATAATACAAGCAACTTCTGACCCGGTCCCCTTTCTTCTGGAGAGAGCAGCCTTACTCAAAGAGTCGGGTCATATACTGGCTCAATCTGAGAGCCTCGGCAGCCTCATCCATGATGAATACCAAATCGAATCCTGGGACTCTATGCAATCCGAGAGCAGTTTCTGCATAAGAATCTCCAATCTGGCCCGGGAAGAGAGCACCGAGCATCTAAGGGCGGCCATCCGGCAGCTTGGAGAGAGAATCCGCTACGCCAGTGGAGCTCATGTATCAATGAGAGCCCCCGATACAAGAATTCTCTTGGTACTGACCTCTGGGGGGGTCCTTGTCTGCAAATCCATCGAGTCGCGGCTGAGGCACGAGCTAGGAAGTAGAGGACCCGGCAGTATGCGCTTCTTCCACCCATCCATGATGAATTCGTTTTTGGCAAGAGTCATGTGCAATCTTGCTGGGGTGATGCCGAACTATGTGGTGCTCGACCCATTCTGTGGAGGGGGAGGAATTCTCTATGAGATAATGTCAATAGGAGCCAAGCCGGTGGGGATTGATCTCAGCTGGCCCTTGTTGAGTGGAGCAAATGCGAATCTCATGGATTCGACTGGTAACGGTTATTGTCTAATCCAAGGAGATGCGAGATCGATTCCGTTGTGTAAGTGCCATTGCATCGTAACCGATCCTCCCTACGGCAGGTCAAGTTCCACGCGAGGAAGCGAATCGATTATGCTGGTCAAATCCCTGCTTGGGCAAGCCCGCAATCTTCTGCACGGCGGAGGAAAAATGTGCATATGCGCTAGCACTGAAATGAACATGTCAAGACTGGTTGATGCCTTGGGCATGCGACCAGATGCCCGGCTTCGGGTTCCTGTTCATAGTGGACTGACCCGAGAGGTTTTCGTCCTTAGATTCTAGCGCTCCACCATGCGGCCCTTTTCGGTACGAGGAGTCAGCCATGATACGAAGGTGTGGAATTCTGTGGGTGTATCAAAGCCCAGTACAATCTCAATGAATCCGAGTGGTGGGGTCTCCTCTGAATCATCAATGACCCGAATGCGCTCCAAGAATGCAGCTTGCTTGTCGAGACACAAGTGCGATTCAATCCCATCCCAATTCGATTGAAGCCGTACACGCGTAGCATCAATAATCCTGAGGTCATGAATGCGTTGCCGGAGCCACTCAAGAGAACTGGCTTCATTTAGAGAGACTTGGAGTTCCAAGTACGTGTCGTACCGAACCTCGGTGCACTTGCTGCCAGCGACTATGTTCCTGATTGCCTGCTCAACCCGTTCTTGAGCTTCTGTTGGGTAAACTTTTCCTCTCACGACTGCGTGCATTCTTTTGAAACCCCGCGCAAATGCTTTTTGCGGCTTCTCGTAGAGCCTCAATGGACCCTTCGTTGATTAGCATGATGTCGCCCAGTGCAATAATCCCGCCAAGACCGACCGAAATCTCTCGGAGGTCACGTTCCCTGAAAGTGGACCACTCCGGAGGAGCGTCGTCACGGGCGCGCTGGCGCAGCCGAGCGAATCTTGTCGACGGAGAAGAATGAATGCAGAGCACAGTGACAGCCTCGGCATATTGCTCGAAGACTTCGAGCTCGGCAATACTCCTGCATCCCTCTATGACGACGGTCTCTGATGTGATGGTCTTTAGCCCATCTAGGCAGCGGCGGGCCACCGCAGCAGGTCCTTCCCGCTCTCGCAAATCCAGCATTACCAATCTTGTATTAGCAGAATTGGCCTCAAGACCCCTGCTTCTGATCTCTTCGCGAATAATGTCACCCATGACAATCACTGGAAAGCCGGCATCTCGGAGCACCTGAGCAACTTCGCTCTTACCGGCCCCCGGCATTCCTGTGATTATGACAAGCTTCATGGGTTTTTGCCAACCTGACCAGACTCAGTGACGAGACTCTGAATCTACTTTGCGATTCATTGATTGATCATGTCTTCGACCATCGTTTCAACTCAACGACCTTGAGCATTCTGCGATAGGTCATTAGAATCATCGCCTTGAGTCCTCCTTTAAACGTCTTTGTTGCGCTCCTTCGTCCGCTAGAATAATAACGAGGACGCGAATAGGTTTCCAAGACGGCGAGGTATGGCAATTGTTGGAGAAGATCAGAGTCTTTCTCAGCATCGATATAGAGGACGAATCGCTTCTTTCCCAGGTCTCTCGCATACAGAGCAGACTAGACCAAGAAGCTGCAAAACTCAAACTCGTGGAAAAGGACAGCATTCACTTCACGCTTCGCTTCTTTGGCGATACCTCCCTTTCGAGGATTGAAGAGATGCGAAACCTGCTCGGAACTTTAGAAATCACTCCATTTACGATTCTCATTGAAGGTGTAGGGGCTTTTCCAAGCCCGCGTCGACCAAATGTGATATGGATAGGAGTTAGCCAGAATTCTCAGCAGATTATTGAATTAAAGGCTAGAATTGACACGCTTCTTGTGAGCTTGGGTTATCCTCCTGAGAAGGGTTTCAAAGCCCACGCTACAATAGCGCGAGTACGGGCAGTGAAAGATAGAGAACGGACATTGAGGAACTTGGAGTCGCTTGTCAGAGAGTCTATAGGCACTATGACGGTATACTCCTTTCGAATGACAAAGAGTACTCTGAAGCCATCAGGTCCAGTCTATGAAACACTCTGGGAGATACCGGGCAGGAAATCCAATTGAGACAAGATTACTTGGCTCATGATTGTTGTACGTAGCTTCGTGTCAGGAAAAGGGAATATGGTGGGCCGGGGGAGATCAGTTCCGGCTAGGGGTAGTCCCTAGCCGTTTGAACTCCCGACCTCTTGCATTTTGGGGCTCGGATAACGCGAGCAGAGCCACCCCAAGCAAGAATCATACCAAGCTAGACTACCGACCCATGGTTCTTGGCTGGCGTTATCTAACGTGAAGATAAAGGTTACCACCAAACAGTCCGTATGATTTCCGTCTCCTCGTGGCAGACTTGACTCCAACCATATTGGTTAAGTCATGTAGTACAAGAGTAATCATTTGCTCGCACAGTGATTGTCGCCGAGCCCATACACGAAATTGCCACGGACCTGAGGCGGCATAGGATGACGACCGATATAATCTACCACGAGATGTTTACAAAACATCAAATATCGCCGGGCCACCCTGAAAGCCCTCAGCGTCTTAAAGCCGCTCTGGATTGTATCAAGAGAGCAGAACTTCTCCAGGCTGGAGATGTCAGACTTGTTACCCCAAAGCCGGTGGACCTCAAGGAAGTATATGCGCTGCACGACGCAGAGTATGTTGAGGACATTCGTGCGAAATGTGAGCAGGGTGGGGGATTCTTCACTCTAGATACCGCAGTCAATACGTTCACCTACGATGCCATGCTGTTGGCATCTGGTGGGGGAGTCATGACCGTTGACAGTATTCTGGACGGAAGAAGTGATAATGCCTTCATACTCTGTAGGCCGCCAGGACATCATGCAGAGCATAATAGAGCATTAGGGTTCTGTTTTATCAACAATATCGCTATCGCTGCAAAGCATCTCATTGAGAAGAGACATCTTGACAGAGTAATCATCATTGACTATGATGGCCATCACGGAAATGGAACACAGAACGCGTTCTATGACACCAACAAAGTGTTGTACGTTTCACTTCATCAAGACGGGCGGACTCTTTTCCCAGGTTCCGGCTTTCCTGATGAGATTGGAACTGGGAGAGGGAAGGGCTACACCGTGAACCTGTCAATGTATCCAGGTGCCGGAGACCGCGCCTATGACATGGCCTTCACACGCATAGTTGAACCTTTGGTCGGAGCCTACAAGCCCCAGTTCGTGCTTGTCTCATTGGGCTTCGACTGCCATTTTCAGGATCCATTGACTAGCCTCGGTCTCACTACTTCTGGCATCTCAATGATGAACGCCCGTGTTCATAAGATGGCTGACCAGTATGCGCAAGGCAGACTTGCTTTCTTCCTTGAGGGGGGATACAATCTAGATGTTGTCGGAATCGGATGTCAGAACCTAGTTGAGGAGCTGTCCAGGCGCCCGGTTACAAGAAAAGGAGATAGCCACGTAGAGAGCGATATCTGCATACGCTATACGGAGGAACTGATTGAAGTCATTGAAAGCAACTTGAAGGGAGTCCTGCTCTAGGAGTCTTCGTCCTCATAGTCCTCTAGTAGAGTCTGTGCTGAATCGGCTATGATGTGCGTGTCAGTAGGCACTGGATGCTCTTTGGTATCCTCGGCAACTTCGAGGCTGAGTTGCAGTTTTATTGATTCTGCTATAGCTGAACCGATTGTGGGCACTCTCGCTATCTGCTGGAGGGGAGCCTGATACAGGTCTGAAAGCGTCTTTAAGTCGTGACTGTACAGCATCCGGCCTCTAATGCGTCCTATCCCTCTCAGACTGACAAGCTCAAGAAGCTCTGGAAGCACACCATCTCTGATTCGAGCCCTAAGAGACTGTAGGGATGGCACCAGTCGCCATGCGCTGATAACCCGAGCAACCTCTGATGCTGAGTATACTAACCACTCTGCAGCCTCAACATGACGATAGATGTCACCCATACCTATATCGTAGTCCTTCGTAATGTCCCTCTCAGTGCGCTCGGATATCCAGTCATTCAACATACGTGCTGTCTTCACTTGAGCAAGGAACTTGGAATACGACTCGTAGTCGTCCCACTCGTCCGGCGGCGTCACCATCAATTCATCTTCATGAGCAGATACGAATGCCTCGTAATCCTCAAGCTCTGACTGTGCAACACGAATAAGCGGCTCATCAGGAGTGCTGCATATGAGATGCAGAACTCCGAATGGAGTCACCTCTGTAATTGTTGACAAAGCCTTCCGAAATGAAATAGCAGTAAGCGGGTCAATATAGAGCTTGGCGGCCTTTTCGCCTAAGGCCGTTGCATAAAGATGGTCTCTCTCGTCGGACCCTATCAACTCACCTTCTTCAAGGAATGCCAATGCGGATGAAACATGCTCATCTATTTCGTGGCCACTGAACTGGAAAGAGAAGAAAGTGCCTTCCATAAGCTGATCAATCTCGCTTCTATTGGAGACAGCCTTCCCAGCTATCGCCGTCATGAGATGAAAACGGATTGATGATTCTGACGCAAGCTTCGACTTGATGTCCTCAGGCTCCGAAGACACGTAATGGTCCATCAAGAAATCGTACTCGTCTTCGGTCCTTGCCAGTAAGACAGCCTCTCCATATTCATCATACTTGGGGCGGCCTGCACGGCCTGCCATTTGTTTGTATTCCAACACAGGTATAGGTTGGTTGCCCCGGTCCTCCTCGAACCGACGATAATCGCGGACTACGACGCGTCTTGCAGGAAGGTTTATTCCAGCAGCAAGCGTCGGTGTGGCAACAATCACCTTGAGTAGATTACGTTTGAAACACTCTTCGACTGTTGTACGTTCTTGATTGGCTAGACCTGCATGATGAAAGGCAATACCGGCTTTCAGTATCTTGGCAAGAATCTTGGATGACTCAGGGGCATGAGGACCCCCTCCAATCCTGTCGGAGACCCGTGAAAGCTCATCTGTGGCTTCTCGTGAGAGGTAGGGACGCACGAAGGCAGCAATCTTGCTTGAAACAGAAACCGCAGAGCGTCGACTTGATACGAACACGAGCACCTGACCTTTCTCATCCAATGTATCGCAAATCAGGTCGGCTAACTCTTCACCTCTCGTTCTCCGAACCTTCTTGGAAGAGCCATTGCTGAATCTAATCCTGCCCTCGAACAGAATACCTTCACTAAGAGGCACAGGCCGCCAACTGCTTTTGACAAGTTCTGCTTTCAACCAGCCTGCGATTTCCTCTGCATTCGGTATTGTCGCACTGAGAGCAATCACTTGAATGTCGGGAATCATCCGAGTTAGCTTTGCCACGACCATTTCGAGCGTAGGACCCCTCGACACATCGTTAACCAAATGAATCTCATCTGCAATCAGTACGGCGATGTCATGTATCCACTCAGGATCATGACACACCAACGAGTCAGCTCGCTCCGTCGTAAGGACCACGATATCCGCATCGGAGAGTTTCGCTCCAGGAGAGTCGTAATCGCTCACAGACAATGCTGTCGATATTCCGAGCTTCTCGTACTTTCTGAATTCATCGTACTTCTCACGTGCCAAGGATTTTAGTGGTACAAGGTATACTGCCTTTCCCCTTCCGTCGAGAATGGCCTTGAGCATGCATATCTCAGCGACAAGCGTCTTGCCGGAACTGGTAGGAACCGCAAGAACCAGATTCTTCCCGTCTAGGACCCCCGTGTTGAAAGCCTGCTCCTGTGGGGGAAAGAGCTCAGACACGCCAGTCTCGCGAAGGAGAGAAATGACCCGCTGGTTTATTGGAAGCTCATCAAGGCGCGTTATTCTCAGCTCCATTCAGGGTCCTTGTGGTCGCTAGTCCGTCATACCTGCGCCCTCTTGATCTTGCCCTCGCGTGGATTGAAGAGAATTCCTTCTGCGACCAGTTTCTTTATGACCTCCTCCGCCCGTTCTCTCGAAAGCCCCGTGGAAGTGACTCTCTGGAGTAGTGCATCTTCACTAACGACAGGAGAGCCCTCAGCTTCCATGTCTTTCATCGCTTTGAGAATGATATCTGATGAACTCCTCTGTGCGGCACTCATCTTGGACACTAGGCGGTCTATGTCGATCTTGCCCGTCAAGGTGTCAAGAGCGACCATCCGCAGAGACTCTTGCATCAAGAGTACTGCCGCTTGGGCATCCTCTTTGGTAACCTTAGGGCGCAGGGCCATCCTAGCCCTTGCTTCTGCAAGCCTGACAAGAGATTCTAACTGACGTGCAGTAATCGGGACCGGTGCAGCACCACCTTCTGCACTCTTGCGCAAATCCACATAGAAATCCTCCATTACCTGAGCAGCCTCTGCAGTAAGCTGAGGAATCATGTATCGGTTGGCGAATCCAATGTACTTCTTCAGGAATTCAGGTGAGATGGGAGGATTCGAATCCTTAGTCGGGGCCTTCTTCCTCTGGTGCATGCTCAGGATAAACTGAGCCAGCTCCCTGTCCTTAGTTGGCTCAACTGTGTCGACAAGTATCCAGATAAGGTCGAATCTCGACAGAATTGTGAATGGAAGCTTTATGTTGTCTTGTGCTGACAAGGAAGGTTCGTACCTACCAAGAGCTGGATTGGCTGCGGCCAGTATTGACGTCCTGGCGTTGAGCGTGGCCACGATTCCCGCTTTGGCTATGCTAACTGTGTGCTGCTCCATCGCCTCATGGATTGAGGTGCGGTCATCGGGATCCATCTTGTCAAACTCGTCGATGCAAGCAACGCCTTGGTCAGCCAGTACTAGTGCTCCGGCTTCCAGTGTCATAGCTCCAGTTTCTGTGTCATGAATTACTGCAGCCGTAAGGCCAGCAGCAGTGGTTCCCTTGCCTGAAGTGTAGAGACCGCGTGATGCCAAGCCTGCGACGAATTTCAGAATCTGACTTTTTCCTGTGCCCGGATCGCCAATCAATAGGATGTTGGACCTCCCTCGCAGGCGTGTGCCATCTGGGAGAATCTTCTCAACACCACCGAACAGTAGTAATGCAATTGACTCCTTCACGCGCTCATGCCCCTGGATTGAGGGCGCAATTGAGGCATAGATTCTCTCATGGATGTATGGGTCCTCTGCCAACTCCCGTATGCGTTTCTCATCCTCTTCGGATATCTCTAGCTGCTCGTACTCCTTCTCTGCAATCTCGACCCCATTCGCCTCAATGAATACATTGAAAGTGGCGAGCCGTCCCCCGCGCCGTGAAAAATCTGGAGCTGTCTGGAGAATCCCTGTGAGCTTCACCAGATCGCCGGGTCGGGAAACGTCTACGATGTCACCTTGAAGAATCACATCGACGGATCTTGGCATCTGTCCCGGGGGTAGCTCCTCTGGTGATTCCTGCACTCTGACCTTCTGCCAATCCACGAACCTTGACTGTTCCGGAATCAGTCGCATGGCCGTTTTCTTGCCACATGTAGGGCACAATGGAGGTTCTGTATAGCGGCCTTCCTCTTGTGTTTGAGGAATATCCTGCCCACAGACTCTGCATCTGAAGACAGCTTCCACGAGAAGAGGCTTGACCTCGCTTGCACGCATCAGAATCCCGTTAATCTGTATGAGCTTCCCGATGTGCCTGGAACGAATGTGCCTTAGAGGAACATGTTCAGAGTAGTTTATTATCCGGAGCTTGATTGTGCTGATGTCAAGTCTCTCAACATAATCAGGATCCTCGATTCGCAGTATAGAAAGCAAGGCATTGCTTGCTGTTGTAAGAAACGATTGAGGATTCTCCGAAGCCAAGACTGCAAACATGTTATCGAAACTGACCAAGTCTTGAAAGTCGACTACGAGCGATATCTCGTCGTTGAGAGACATCTGCTGACACTTTGGCCAATACACCAAGGTGCCATGTTCGTCCTTGTAAGTACGCAGAAACTCTTCGAACCTCTCTTGTGGACCTTCATCAGTGCGGGACATCAGTTCCAGCCTCGATATCTGTGCTCCAAATCAAGAAGCTTGTATGGCAACCGGTCTGAGTCTAGTGCTTAGTCAAGTTGATTTATATTTAAGCTCCTGTGTTCATTCTCCTTAGGCCATCACATCGTCGCGCCATTCGGATAGGAGATGTGCCAGCTCCTCGCATAGCCAGCGCTCTTCGTTGGCCATCTGTTTGCGCATCTCAATGTAGGCGCCTGACTTCGCCGTGCGCATTATTTTGGACAGTCGGGTCTCAAGCAGGAAGGGAATAACTCGCTTCAGTTTGTCAATCTCCTCATAGCTCCTCGGATCCAAGGAGGTCTTGTCGCTCTGAAGCCTGAGTAGCTTGCGACTTAGAGCGGCGTAGAGGTGGGGATGAAAGGGTTGAAGCTTATGAGGAACTTTCTCTTCTGCACGATAGAGATTCTCTACCCTTCTCAGGGACTCGAAAGCATCCTCTGGAACCAAGTCAACAAAATCATGCTTCAAGAGCTTCTCGATTATCCAGTTAGGCAGTTCGGCATGCTCACCTTCATGATAAGGACCCAGCTGACCACCGTCAGCAAGGGCTACCAAGACGTCCTTTCTGAAGATGCACCCACGAACACCGTTCAGAAACATCATCCTGAACCTGTCTACTGTTTCCTTGACGTCCTCGCAGAGCTTCATTGTATCCGCTCGAGAATCCATCCAGCTAGTGTGTGATAAAGCCCTTCCTGATGGCCTCTGTCACAGAAGAGATTCACCGTGTGGGGACCACGACTACTCTCCGCCAGCAATAGATTGAATCGGTCCGAAGAGTCTTTTAGGGGCCCATTGAA